>Ga0209515_10000092_pt1 | contig 159634 bp, 162 predicted proteins | sample Subgroupgradi54m_FD_187454 | JGI IMG/M metagenome (GOLD analysis project Ga0209515, IMG submission 187454) | Subsurface groundwater microbial communities from S. Glens Falls, New York, USA - GMW60B uncontaminated upgradient, 5.4 m (SPAdes)... ...
TTTAAAGATTCATTAATTTTTTTAAAATGATGAAAAGATCTGTTTTTTATTATTTTTTCATCCTGACCAGTATATTTGTCATAAGCTATAAGTCCTTGACTGATTTCTGGGAAAATATTAGAAACTTTTTGTCCTGAAAGTTTTATTTTCGAGATAAGACTTAAGGTTTCTGGTGATAGTTTAAAGACGAGCCCCCAATTTACATTATTCAATAACAATTGATCTTTGGAAATGTAAAGCGTATCTCTCTCCAATAAATCGCCGAAATTATTAGCCCCAAGAGTATTTTTATAGCCGACTAGCTGGGTATCCTTTGATTTAGAAAATACAATAATTGTATTATAGACCGTAGCAGGCTCAAAAAGTTTAAAGGCTGTACAATCAATTAAAACATTTACGCACCAACTATCCAGTATTTTTTTTCGGTATTCAGCAGCAAACACATTAAAAAGAAATGTATTAGGGATGATGTAAGAATTGACACCATTTTGTATTAAGAGTTTCTTAGCAAGTTCAATAAAATAGTAATAAATTTCATAATCAGGAACTTTCCCTAAGGATTTTGCGACAGCTTCTCTATCCTGGCCTCTTAAAGAAACTCCATACGGTGGGTTCCCGATCACAATATCGAACCCTTCTTTTTCTTTAAATACCTCTGGAAAATATAATTTCCAGAGGAAGAAGGGTTTGGTGTTAGAATTTTCCAGCTTTTTAATTTTTTCGAGTTCTCTGATCCTTTTTTGTTCCCTTAAAGTTTCTTCTATAAGTCGCCATTCTAGTTCATCTATTTTTTGTCTCAAATCATTCTTTTCATTTCTGGCTAATGATGGAGAAAATAGTTGTTTATGAAATTTTTGTAATTCCATCCATACCTTTTGAGATTTTATCTCGTCTGGTTGTAGTAACAATTGTTGATTGTTTATTTTTGTACCAGATCGATTTAACCTCTCTAAATCTTTTTGAATTGACTTCAAACGATTGTGTTCGGACTCCAAAATGGTTAATTCTGCAGGTCTTTCCAGTTTTGGATTTTTATACCATTGAGGATTTTTCTGATAAAAGGGCATCAATTCTGTTTGGATATGTTTTATTTTTTGTGTTACATCATTAACTTCTTCTTTACTCGGCAATTCGACATTTAGTAGTCTCTCGTCAAAAAGTTTAACGCCTTGATATTCTTCAACAAGACTATTGCCCTGCATGATTTTATAGTCAAGATTAGGTAGTGGTTCTATGCCCCAATTTTCCTTACTTTTGTCAATTTTCTCATCAACCAAAAGAGAAATAAAGAAGCGTAATTTCGCTATTTCAACAGCAATTTGTTGAATATCCACACCATAAATACATTTTTGGATGAGATAAAGTTTTCTGCCGTAGTCAAAATTCTTCTGAGTAAACTGTTCCTCTATTTGATCTCTTAATTTTTCGCTAAGTACTGTATCTGTAACATTTGATTCAACTGCCATAAGTTGGGTTTCTTTCCAAATAGTATTATTCGGGTCGAGCTTTGCCAAAGCAAAAACAAGTTTATTCAAAACTCCCATTGGAAAAGCTCCAGAACCAACTGCCGGATCTACGATACGCAGGTTATCTATCAATTTTACGATCCTTAGTGTTTGCTCATGGCTGAATGGATTTGTATCATCACTATTTGAAAACAGTTGCTCGATTTTGTTGTCCAACTTATCACTTTCCTCTAGATTTGTTTTTAGGTAATTTTTCAAAGATTGGGTAACCATGTAATCCACAATTTCTCTGGGGGTGTAATAACTACCAGTAGCTTTTCTTGCAGTAGAAGCTGTTTCCGGGTTAAAACTTGCCAATAGATTTTCAAACACTTTACCCAGTAGTTCGGGATCTAATGCTACTTCTTGATCGTTCGGGTCATTTTCATCAATAGTGAAATTGTAGGAAGAGAGTATATTGATTATCCCTCTGACCTTGTATTTTTTATTTTTTGTTCCGTAATCTTTATTAAGATCCGCTTCCTCTAATTCTGAAAAAAATAAATAGTTTGGGATATTTAGACCAACATCTTTATCTGTGAAACCGTCAATTCTAACTTCACCTTGGTTTTCATTATCTCTTGAAGGTTTATCCAGACAATCAAATAATCCTCCGTTTAAGTAAGGTATATCTTTGAAAACTGATAGCATAGTTTCATTGTCTTTAAAATAACTCTCATATCTGTATATACTGTGATCCATATAATCTACATTCTTACCTTGAAATGATTTTTGGAATCGATATTTCCTATTATCAATTTTCGTATTTAAAGTCGAAAAGAAAAGGTTTTGTAGAATTGCTTTGTAGTATGTAGTCTTTCCTGCAGATAGATCCTTCAATAATTGGGTAACCTGAGATTGTTCAAATAGGATTCCTTGCACTAATCCGCGCTCTTTCATGAACCAAATGAAGATGAGTCTGGTTATCAGACGAATTACAGCAGTGTTTCGTCCATTTTCTTCCTCTTCTGCATCTTTTGGGAAAGATACGTTTTGTACAGCCCAAAAATACCAGTTGGCAATATCGGTATAAAAAGACTTCGTTACTTTATCAACACTAAAGGCATCTTTTATTTTTTCTAGACTTGAAAAATCACCATCACCAATTCTTTGTAGAAAAGTTTTATTGGTAAATTTCCGATTAACAAAGTAAGTGAAGCGCCTAAACGTACTCCAATCGCGCCTACTCCCTAAATAATTAGCGTAAATTAAACTAAATCGAAAATTATCGCTTTGATCATAATAAATAAAAATTCCAGCATCTGCTTGAGTTTCTTTAAGAATTTTCTTACCCTTTTCGTATTGTGCTTTTTTACCAGTTTTTTCTGAAAGTGCTTGTTCTGCCTGAAAAGAATAAATGATTAAAGAATTATCTTTGAAGTTAATCTCACCCAGTTTTTTACCATTGTTGAAATTATCATCATTGTATTGAGTTAAATCTTCCTGTCTTGGAGAAAAAGAGGGGTTTTTAGAACGGAAAAACTTTATAAACTTTTCCGGTTCAAAATCGTTGATGATGTCATCTAAAATGTCTTTGCTCACGTTTTTTGATTTTCAATAGCAACTATAATTTCCTTCTTTAAGTCCTTCTGTCTTAGCTTTTCTTTTTCCAAGTAGTCTTTTCCTAATTCACTCTTTAGTTTTACAATTTCTGCTACAGTTTTTCGTTGCTTATCGTCATTTGAGTTTTCCAAATTGGAAATTCTGCGCATAGTAAAGTCTGAAAGTGTACCAAAATCTAATATATCTTCGCGTAAGGTTCTTAAAAAATCCAAATAGGGGATAACTGCTTCCCATGGTTTGTCAATTAGGCTTTTTATATTATTCAAAGCTTTCTGTTCTAAGCTCTGATCACTAACAGGCGGTGTGCTATATGATTTGTAATTCTTAATTTGTTCATAGTATTCCCAAAAAGAATCACTAAGGGATAGAGAGGGTTCGTTTTTCACACACATTACCTGATCAAAGACCTCTTCAAAGGTTGATTCGCGTACCAACTCGTTGTCACTTCCATATTTCGCTAAATAAACATAAAGCCTTCCTTTTTTCAAGAAAACTAAAAGCTCATCGTCTTGAAACTTCTTAGCAACCTTAATTCTGGGCGGATAGTTCTGAAGTTCTGCAATCAATTGTGGATTTTTCGCCTTAATCTCTAAATACGTATTCAAAACCTTGGTATAAAAACTTTCCTTTTCCAATTTGTCTGGATTCCGTTGTACTCTTTCAAATAATCCGGCTGGTGTAGGCTCTTCATCTATATCAAATATTTTTGCGTCCTCACCTAAGGTATTGTGAATCAAAAACATTTTATTGCTGGCAATCTCTCTGGATTTAACCAGCTCTGCACCCTTTTCAGTGGGAAAGAAATTCACAATATAAAGATTGTCAAAAACTTTCTTACTAATACGGTTTATACGGCCAACTCTCTGTATTACCCTAACTGGGTTCCAGGGAATGTCGTAATTAACAACCATGCCTGCCCGGTTAAGATTAAAGCCTTCGGAAATCTTGTCTGTTGAAAGAAGAATATCGTAGTCATTATCCTGATTCTCTTCCGAAACATCAAAGTTTTTGTTTATTTCTAATATCTTTGAACTGGGTAGTTCCCCGGCTACAACTAACATTCGTTTCTTAAATTGTTTCTCAAGAATCGGTTCAAGATGTTTTATTGTGTCAGTATATTCAGAAAATATGATTATTTTTCTTTTTGGTTCGTCTTTTCCAGGTTTTTTACTCAGCTCGTCTTTAATACGCAGCACCAGACAATCTGATTTAGGATCATTATGTACGAGATCTAATTTTGATAGCTCATCGAGTATATCTTGAAAAAGCGTAAGGTCAGACTTGATATCAGCAAGAAACTCGTCTTTGTATGCGAATTTATCAAGAGAGTACACACGATTATTTTTAGGATAATTCCCAGTGCTTAATTTTTCCTCAAATTCGGTTAGGTATTTTTCAATTTCTTCATCGTCAAACTGATAAATTTTCTCTAAAAGAGATCTATCGAGAATATACTTGTCGGTTTTGTCTATAAACTTCAGAGCGTTTTCTGTAGCTCGCTTAAAATTCTTTATGCTTTGTTCAAATGAACCAAATGAGCTTTCAAACCTTTTGACCAGTAACCGGCGCATAAAATCATACAAGTTTCTTTGCTGTTGATACTGTCGGTTTTCATCTAGGTTCAATTTATCATTATCAATTTTTTCTCTCTTTATCTCATATTCAAAAGGTCTATAGATAGCACCTTTAAAAAGTCCTCCGTCATCCGGATCTCCAAAATACAGACCTATGATTTTGTCGTAATACTCGGATTGCTGTTTAGTTAGTTCAAAAAACCATTCCTGTGGATCATCTAGTTTTGAGAGGTTTTTTACAACATCTTTGTAGTTTGGATTATTTAGAAGGTCAAGACGATTGCGTCTGATAGTAACGGGTTCAATCACATCTCTAATTTGTTTTGCCAAATAACGGGCTCTTTGTTTTATTTTATCTATATTTATCCCTTTTTCCCCGAAAATACTTTCATAGAAGGTCTCAGCCTTTTTACGTTTAACATCATCCGGAGAGCTATGATACTTTATAATGTAGCCGAGTTTATCAAACATTCCCTTAAAGGTTTTAAATCTATCCACCAAGTTATTTTCCAAAGTGATTGTGGATTTTTTAGGAGTAATAAATAGTTTAAGTAATGATAGGATATCCCCAGGGCGGTTATTAAATGGAGTAGCTGTTAGTAAAATAACAGTTTTATCACGGCAGATATTCTTTAGACTTTCATAATCTTCTGTATCCTGATTTCTAAATCTGTGTGCCTCGTCAATAATTATTACTTCTATATCTTTTGCACGACTAACAAATTCTGAAAGTTTACCTGTTTCCAAATCACCCCATGATCGTACCTCCCAATCGTAAAGGCCAAATTCCTCTGTATATTTACTCCAACCAAATGTTTTATTTTTATCTCCAACCAATCCAGGAGAACAAATAACAAGCCCACGTTTTCTAAGAGTTTTTGCGATACCACAGGCAATAATTGTTTTTCCAAGACCCACAACATCAGCTAGAATCACTCCGTTATTCTTTTCAATTACAGAAAGGGCTTGTTTTACAGCATCAAGTTGATATTCATAAGCAGTATAACCATTTTCCTCTAGGGTCTTTTTTAAAGAATCTCCAATATCTTTTTGTTCATAAGAATCAAGGTATGTTTTTAAGAGTAATACAAATGCTTCAAACGGAGAAACATCTTTAATAAGAGTTTCTTTTTCGATGACATTAATTAATTTTGTTTTGATTGTATCGTCCTCTGTAATTTTTACTGCTTCATCCCACAATGTATCAAAATATTCTTCCGCATTTTCAAAACCAAAATCGCTGATTTCTACATTAAATTCTTGCTGGGTAGATAATCCTGCCTTGGTTAAGTTGCTGCTTCCAGTAATAAACATTTTATTTCTACCAATTTGCTCTTCTTCCAGTTTAAATATGTATAGTTTTGCATGGTTTGGCTCATAGGTTTTACGTATAATTAGCTTATCCTCCTTAATCAATTTAATGAAAAATTTAACTTGCTCATAAAATTCTTTTGTGTCGAAGTTTTCAGAATTTAGGGATTTTTTAACAGAGTCAAAGAATTTGTAAACTTTTTCATTGTCGGAAAGATCGACTTGGTGAGCTATTTCATGCAAGCCAAGAAGAGATTTATCTACATTTAGGCCAACCAAAACCTTTATATTAACTTTTTGATTTTTTTTAAGGCCTTCATAGAGCTCATTGATTCCAGAAAAGTAGAAAAAACCGACCAAAAATTTTAACTCATCACCCTTTTGTGATAGTTCTGTTAACCGCTTCTTAAGATTTGTTTTACCACTGTTAGTTATAAAATTACTCATATTTCATCTCGCTATCAGCTTAATAATATCCTCTCGGTGATAGCGTCTTTCGCCAACACCACGTCTCGTGCCTACCCGAATGGCTGTTAGCTTTCCTTTCTTATCCCATCTCCTCAAAGTGGTAGGATGAACGTTAAGTATTTTTGCTACCTGTGCAATTGTTAAAAGCTCCGGTAGTCTTACTTTATCTTCTGCCATTTTTAGTCGTCAAAAAAGTATTACTTTTAGATAATTCCTATTATGCATAATTGTACAGGTAAAATGCTTAGTTAACAATAGTTAAAAGAAGGTAAATAAGGGGTAAAAGTGGCCAACTAAAACATCGAAAAACTTGGTGTCTTTGATGAGCACCTTAAACCTCTCGGAAAGATTCTTATCCTTTTCGTTAGTTATAAAGGTTAAATCAGTGTTCATATTGGATTAATTCTAGCAGAAAGTTACGTTATTAGAAAGCCAATGTAAGAACAAAATTAAGGAGCTAATTTATAAAACTCCTCCCAATTATTAGCTATTTTAAGTTGTGCTTCCTGTAAAGATATTTTTCCAGAGCAAACTTGCGCATGGAGATAATTTTCTACCTTATCTTTTTCATGAAATCCAGGTGTGGGTTGTGCAGCTTCCGGCCAAAGGTTTGAGATATCATTTGACCCTCCTAGCTCAAGTGATATCAAATGATCAACTTCATATTCACCTGTGGTACGAGAAGTAATACTATACTCTAAATAAACTTGATTCTTTTCGCTCTCTGGAACATTTCTAACTGATTTTGAATATCCAGGAACACAGATTTGATCCTTAGTTATTCCATCTATTATTGCCCCAGGAGTACAACTTTTATCCTCTAGTCCATTAATTGCTACACAACCTGAAGTTTTTGTTCTTTGACCCAATGTTAGCGGTGTAGCACTTGGAGAAGCAGTTTGTAGAGCAGATATTGCAGAAGGTGTAGGAATTGGTGTTTGTTGAGATTGAAAACTGCCTTGATTACCTTTAAATAGAAAAATACCTACAGTAAGTAATCCCAATAATCCTAATCCCCACCATGTTTTATGGTTAGGAGATTTTCTCATTTCAATTGAAGGATACCTATAACCACCCTGTGCATTATCCATAAAGTTTGGACAGCAAGATAATTCTAGCAAAATCCCAACCTGCGTGATAGTAAGCAAACTATCCTCAAAAATTGTATAATTGCATCATGGGAAGTAAAGAACAAATTGGAAAATCTCTTAAAAAGGCTAGAAAAGGTTTGGGATTAACTCAAGCTCAACTAGCCGAAAAAATAGGAATCAGCTCAAATTATTACTCTATGATTGAGCGAGGTGAGAAAGAAAATCCGGGATCTAAGGTTATGAGTGAAATAGCCAAAGTGTTAAAGTTAAAACCTTCGGATGTACTTCCTTTTTAGTTAACTGTTTTCTTTGAACTTTTAGCAAGCTCTAATAATTCATGTGCGATATCCTTGCCGGCTACTTGTAATTCATCCAGGAATTCTATAGCACCTTCTCTGTTGGCCTTCTTGGGATTTTTAACCTTTAGATATCGAATGACTGTTTGGATATCTTCTTCTGTATATTGGTAACTCATGACGGTAGTATAACAAAATTTATAAGCAATTGCTTGCAAGCTCCGCTTATAAAAACTTTCCCAACTTTAAAAAATTAAACATTTGCATGGTCAATTCCTGACTATCTATTCTTCTCATTATTTCACGGCTTCTTGTTTGGGATAAAATGTTTAAGCTGCCCTCCCATAATACTTTTCTGTCTAGCATGGCTAATTTTCTGTGGTCATTGCCTGTACACATTAAAACCTGTATTCCTACTGTTTCGCACCAAATAATTGTTTCTTCCGATTGTGGCTCCATAAATTCTTCATGTTTTTTAGGATCTCGAGTGATTATATATATTTTTACACCTCTTTTAAGTAATTTTTGAAAAATACGATCAAACGTTCTCATCCGTCCACTGGTTATATATGGGGATTCAATAATAACCTCGGTTTTACATCTTTCTAAATCCCTGAGGAACGTTTGATAAAATGTCTTTTCATCATGCAAAGAAGAGTTATTCATTGGAATCTTCTCCTTCTACTTCAATTATTGCTACTTTTCCGTTATAATAAGTAAAGCCTAGCTCAATGAGTTGTTCGAATATATAAATCAAATTATCAAAGAATTGGTGTTCAAGAATTGGGCGTGGCGGCTCACACGCGCCTGTAGCTCAGCGGATTAGAGCATCTCGCTTCGGACGAGAGGGTCGGGGGTTCAATTCCCTCCAGGCGCACTTATCATTGTAATGAAACAACAGATATTGCAAATAAGCAAATTCCTTATTGGGTGGCCTATTTCATTTCTTGCTCTTTTTTTTCTTGTCCGATTTTTTTTAAGTAAATCAGGAACTATTTTCCCAACTTTACAAACAGCAAATTATTTCTTTATTGTATGCGGCGTGTTTTGCTTCTTAATATATTTTTTCCTGCGAGCTTTACTCTGGCAAAAAATATTGGAAAACAAGAAACATATTATTCCATATAAAGAAGTATGTTTTCTGTGGGCATCGTCTGAGATAAAACGGTATATACCTGGAAACATTTGGTCTCTCGTTACAAGAACCATGCTTTTTTCGGAAAAGAAAATTGATAAAAAAATAGTTTTTATTGGTCTTCTCACGGAAGCCAAATATGTTGTTTTGGGAAGTGCATTATTATCTGTCTTTTCCTGGTCATTTGCACTATATTTATTTTTTCATAACCATACGGTGATACAACCGCTATTGCTTATTAGCTATTTCTGTTTCAGCATTCTTCTTTATATTGTTCTCTATAAAAATTTTCATACCAGCGTTGCCTTACTCAGTCTTGCTTTTGTATCATTTTTCTTTTTTTCTTTAGGCACGTACTTTGTCATTTCCTCCATTGCCGCTTTATCACTTTATTATTTTCTTACATTTCTCTCATTTTTTTCGCTTTGTTATGTACTTGGCTATCTTGCCTTTATTACTCCCATGGGACTTGGTGTACGAGAAGGAGTAATGGCACTTGGCCTTTCACGATTTGTCAGCCTTCCTCTTTCGGGATTAGGAGCTATTTTTGCCAGAGTTATGCTTGTTGTAGTTGAGATACTTTTTTTATTCCTTGTCTATGCTTGGTACAAAACAAAAAATAAAATTATTGCAAATATAGAATCGTTTACACAGAAAAATTGGCACAGTATCATACTTATTTTTTGTATATGCTTGTATTGCGTTTATTTTACCTTTGCCAGTTTTGCGCGGTATGAGAATTTTTATACCGGGCGTTTTGATTTAGGAAACATGGATCAGACAGTCTGGAATACCTTTCGGGGAAGAGCATTTGTGCTGACAGATCCAAATGGGACAGAAATTATTTCACGGCTTGCATTCCATGCAGATTTTATTCTTATTGCACTTGCCCCATTGTACCGCATATGGCCAGACCCACGAATGTTACTTTTAGTCCAAACACTGGTCGTTTCCGCAGGTGCTGTATTTGTATTTCTCATTGCTAAAAATGTATTAAAAGAAAAAAAGATATCACTTTTGCTTTCGATCCTCTTTTTACTCAACCCCAGTATCCAACACGCAAACCTTTTTGACTTTCACGCGGTAACACTGGTCACAACCTTTCTCCTTGGCGCTTTTTACTTTCTACAAGAAAAAAAATATCTCTGGTTTTTGTTTTTTGCATTGCTTTCTGGACTCACAAAAGAAAACATTTGGCTTGTTGTCAGCTTTTTGGGATTATATCTTTTTATACAAGCTAAAAAATCCCTTGCTCCAAAAATCCTCGGCCTCGCTCTATGTGTTGGATCGATGATCCTTTTTTACTACCTTGTATGGTATGCAATACCGCATGCACGCGGCGGCAATCACTTTGTTCTTTCGTACTACTCTGATTTTGGAGATAGTCCAAACACTATCATCAAAAACATCCTATTTTCCCCAGCCAAAACCCTTGCGACAGTTATCCAAATAGATAGGATAAACTACATCTTTGAACTACTTTTTCCATTGGGCTTTTTGTCTTTGCTCGCACCTTCTTACTTGTTTTTTATTCTTCCCGATACAGTCATGAAGCTACTCAGCAGCAACGTACAGCTCCATCAAATTTACTTTCAGTACACCGCACCAGCAAGCGCATTTCTCTTTATTGCAACAATCTATGGCGTGCGAAAAATTATACGGATATTTCCAAATCTACGAATCCTCCTTCTCTATTACCTCATTTCCATGGGTTTGCTAGCCAGCTACTTCTTAGGTCCGCTCCCCATTGCCCGAAATCCAAATCTCGCAATGTTTACCTCTCCACAAAAAGATAAAGATACCATCAACAACTTTCTCTCTGGTATTCGAAAACGCTATAGCGTTGCTGCAACGAATAATCTTGGCTCGCATTTATCCCGCAGGCAGAGAATTTATACCATTCCTCTTGGTCTTGAGAAAGCCGATGTGATTGTTTTCTTACTCAACGATCCCTTTGCCCAACCAAGTCTTGCGGCGCAAAGAAAAATGGTTAAGGACTTAAAGAAAAATAAAAAATACACCCTTCTTATCGAGAAAGGTGACTTTGTTGCGTTTCAAAAGAAATGACACTACAATAAAACTATATGGTTTCTGTTATTAAAGCAACCGGTGAAAAAGAACCGTTTAGTCAAGAGAAAGTAAGACAATCAATCAAACGAGCCGGTATAGCCGAGGAAATCCAAGAACAAGTTGTTGCGCATATCAAAAGCAAACTCTACGAGGATATCCCAACGTCCGAAATTTACCGCCACATTACCGAATTCTTAGGACAATCAAAAAATCCCTATACAAAAGTAAAATATGGGCTCAAACAAGCAATTATGGCACTTGGCCCAACCGGTTATCCATTCGAAGACTTTGTCTCGGAAATCCTCAAAACACAAGGATATACAACGACAGTAAGAAACATTCTGCAAGGAAAATGTATAACGCATGAGATCGATGTCATTGCGCAAAAAGGTGAGACAAAGATTATGGTTGAAGCAAAATTCCATAATCTAGCGGGCACAAAAACAAATGTTCATGTCGCTTTATATACAAAAGCAAGATTTAATGACGTTATTGAAAAAAACAATCTCAATCAAGCCTGGCTTGTTACCAATACAAAGGTAACAAGCGATGCTATTACCTATGCTCTTTGTATGGGTATGAAAATTATCAGCTGGGACTACCCCGAAGGGGAGAGCCTTCGAGAATTGATTGAAAAATCAAATCTCACTCCAGTTACTGCGCTGACTTCTCTTTCGCAAAATCAAATACAACAACTGTTACAAAATAATTTTGTTCTCTGTCGTGATATTTGCAAAAATCCAAAAGCGCTTGAACTCCTTGGTCTTCCTCAAGATAAAAAGCAAAACATTCTCTCCGAAGCAACATTCGTGTGTAATTTATAAATTTTGGTTTGCTAACTTAGTCCGTTCGTACTTGTCTGCCATATACCCATTGGGCATTGTTGTTAATTTATCTGAATAGAGTAAAAAGCCATTACGGATGGTGTGGTCGCCGAATCGATCATTAATCGCATCTATTGCAATCTGCAAAGAATTCTGCTTTGCAGAATCAAAAAGAGAAAGTGGTACGTTTTCTTTATCCTCTAGATTTTCTACCCACACAGCAATCATCCGCACATACATGTTATTGTTCGAGTTTATCGAGAACTGTTCGCCGTTTACTTCTCGACTCACTTCGTTTGCTCGAAGAATATCAATACAAGCTTGAAAAATTTCTTTTCCTGTATCAGCGTATACTCCATATGTTTTACGCATGTGTATATTGAAACTGCCTCGTAAAGAAATACCAACAGTCCGAGCGACTTTTTTGAGCCTTCGAAGTTTTATAGCTACTTCTTCACAAAGTTCATAGATATTTTGCATGACAATACGCTTGTTGTATTCATTTTTTGGCAAACAGTAATTTCTACCGACTGATTTCACTTCGGGCGCTTCTGTGTAGGGAATAATGGGTGAATTATCGATTGCAAATCCTATGTTTTTAAGAAATGCTGCTTCTACATTGCCAAACTCAATAACAAGAAGTTGCAAGGGGACCCCTTGCAATTGTAAAAGAGAGTAAATACCAATACTATTAAGTCGAATCCTGATTCGCTCACCAATGCCACAAATATCTGTAAGCTGTGCCGTTGCATAAACTTTTTGAACATCTTCTGGTTTAATCACAACAATACCATTTGGCTTTTTAAGTCCTGATGCCATCTTTGCCAACATTTTGTTATACGAAACTCCAACCGAAACCGTAATATACTCACCAATCTCTCTTTTGATACGTGTTTTAATCCTCTCAATAATCCCATCTACATCACCAAACAGATGTTCTGTTTTTGTTATATCAATAAATACTTCATCAATAGAAAATATCTCAACGTACGGTGAATAATCTTTGGCAATCGCAACAAATTTTTTGCTAATCTCCCAGTACTTGACAAAATCTGCAGAAACAAATTGTATATCGGAGCATATTTTCTTTGCTTCATATGTTAAAGAGGGAGACCGAATGCCGAGTTTTTTTGCCTCACGAGATGCCGCAATAATACACGTCCGACCATTCGTTGCAGTAATGCCAATTGGTCGTCCTCGAAGTTTTGGATTGTATTGCTGCTCAACACTAGCAAAAAATGAATCAAAATCAATATGGAGAATAATTCTCTGCATACTATCATCATATCTAAAAAATATACGAACTATCAAGAGGACAAAAGAGATCAGAAAGCTACAAGCCGTAGGCGGAAAGGGGAGCATTACCAATACGATTTCTATGAAGTGTAAGAATAAACGAATCGCACTGAGTAAAACCGGGGATTGAAGAAAATGCGCCAAGAAAACCGTCTTGTTGCAAAATTGTTGTTGAGACTGCCCCATACGAACCATACGGATAGGTAAAAATAGTAACCTGCTGACCCGTATGATCTTCTATTTGCTTCTTGGCTGTTTCTATTTCAAACTTAATTTTTTCCTTTGATCCATTCCCTACACCGTAATGCGACCATGTATGGTCGGTAAGATAGACACCGTTATTTTTCATCTCGTTTATTTGATTCCACGAAAGATAGTCTGCGCCTTCCATAAGACCTGTGGCGAGCATAAGATTTGCAGTAATACCATATTTTCTAAAAATAGGCAGTGCATACGTATAGTTATCTTTATACCCATCGTCAAAGGTAAGTACAATGCTTTTGGAAGGAAGACCAACATGCGTACGCAAACTATCAACAAGCTGTTTTGCTGAAATGGTTGTATACCCATGAGATTTAAGATATGCCATTTGATTGTCGAACATGCCATTGTCAACAGAAAGAGATGTTTGACCTTTCTTTCTAGCCTCTGCATTTGGCTGTATATGATGGTACATTAAAACCGGCACTCGCGCGCAGTAAGGAGCCGCCGCAATTGCTTTTTGCGTATTCCACAGTAAAGCAAACATAATGCCGGACAAAAGAAGAAAAAAGCGCATAAGTAAAGTGTATAAAAACTATTGACAACATGTCAAGAGTCTTGTATAATAAATTAAGAGTGCGTTGATGGAGAAAGTCGAAGCGTAAGCCGAAGACCTAGAGCTCCGGAGCAAGTTTCCGAAAAAGTCCTGAGAGAAATCGAAGGAAAAGTAGGAAATATACATAAGTTAACTGTGAAGGCTTATACAGTTATAAAGCAAGGTGGCACCGTCCTACAAAAGGACCCTTGTAAGTTTCTAAGGATATTTTCTTTAGAGATTTGCAAGGGTTTTTTATTTGACAAAACGATATGAAAAAACTTTGGGAAAAAAATACATCGAAATTAAACAAAGACATTGAAGCCTTTGAGACAAAGGGAGATCTTGTATTGGATCAAAAGCTTATCAAATACGATGTACTGGGATCTTTAGCACATGCAAAAGGCCTTAAAAAGATAGGCATTCTTAATCAGGAAGAACTTCAACAACTTGAAAAAGGTCTCAATGAAATAGCTTCGCAAGTCACAGATCCCCGAAAGGGGAGTCTCACCTTGGAGCTTGGAGATGAAGATATGCACACAAAGATTGAGAACTATTTAACAGAAAAATATGGGGACGTTGGCAAAAAAATTCACACTGGTAGGTCTCGAAACGATCAAGTCTTAACGGCAATTCGGCTTTATAGCAAAGACATGCTTATTACTATTCAAAAAAACGTTACGATGCTTATCAAAAGCTTTGAAAGTTTTAAGAAAAAGTATGGCACTATACCAATGCCAGGCTATACGCACATGCAAAAAGCAATGCCCTCATCGCTTGGTTTATGGACTGAGAGTTTTATAGAGTCGTTACAGGATGATCTTACTGTTTTGCAAACAGCAATTATACTGAATGATCAATCACCATTAGGTTCGGCTGCCGGCTATGGCACAACGCTTTTGCTTGATCGGCAATATGTTGCAAAATTGTTAGGTTTTGCAAAAGTGCAAAAAAATCCATTGTATTGTCAAAATTCAAAAGGGAAAATTGAAGCTGCTGTTGTTGCAGCTCTTCTACAAATTATGCTCACTGTTAATAAATTCGCATCGGATGTGTTGCTTTTTACAACTTCTGAGTTTGCGTTTTTTATTGTTTCCCATGGAGTAACAACCGGTAGTAGCATTATGCCCCACAAAAAAAATGTTGATGTTGCCGAACTACTGCGGAGTAAAGTGCACCTGTTGCTTGGTAATTATACACAAATCGTTTCTCTATCAAGTAATCTTATTTCCGGCTACAACAGGGACTTACAGGATATAAAACGACCCTTGATCGAAAGCGTTGAGCTAACAATTGAAAGCCTTTCTGCAACAAATATTCTTTTGGCAAATATAACGCCAAATACCAAAAGTTTGCAAAAAGCTATGACTGACGAGCTTTACACCGCAGAAAAAGCATTTGCACTCGTAAAACAGGGAGTGCCATTTCGAAAAGCGTATTCGGAGGTAAAAAAATGAAAGCAAAAACTAGCTACATAAAAGTTGCATCATACGAGGGGAAAATTGGAGATGTCAAAAAAGTACTTCTTTTGTATTCTGGCGGTCTTGATACATCCGTCATGCTTAAGTGGATTCAGGATACATACAAAGCGGATGTGATTACCTTAACGTTGGATTTAGGACAGCAGCATGACGATTTGGAGGCAATTCGGCAAAAAGCATTGCAATTTGGGGCAAAAAAAGCACTTGTTTTGGATGTCAAAGAGCAGTTTGCCAATGAATTTTTAGCAATTGGCATTAAGGCAAATGCTTCGTACCAAGGTAATTATTACGTATCAACGCCGATGGGACGGGCGATTTTGGGAAAAGTCGCCGTAGAAATTGCCAAAAAAGAAAATGTTGATTGCATTGCACATGGCTGCACCGGGAAAGGCAATGACCAAGTCCGTATCGAAGGTTATATTTTAACATTTGATCCAACAATGAAAATTATTGCTCCTGTTCGAGAATGGAATATGGATCGAAACGAAGAAATACAATATGCAGAAAAGCACAAAATTCCCATTCCCGCATCTGTTAATATCCCCTATAGCGACGATGACAATATGTGGGGCATTACCTGGGAGGGTGGAGAAATTACCAATCCAAACCTTATTGCGCCTGTTGAAAAATTTCTTACCACGTATACCTTGCCGGAACATGCGCCAGAAATTGCAGAGCTGGTCAAACTAACATTTTCAAAAGGCCTACCAATTGCCTTAAACGGTAAAAAGATGAGCTTGGCAAAACTGATTGTAGCTCTTAACAAACTTGCTGGCCGTCATGGAGTAGGAACAGTGCATCTTTTGGAAGATAGGTTAATAGGGTTAAAGAATCGGGGAGTGTACGAACATCCCGCAGCGCATGTAATTATTGAAGCGCACAAGAATTTGGAAAAATATGTCTGCACCCGAGTTTTAAACGAGATAAAAGCAGAATTGGATATTAAATGGGGGTATATGTGTTATGGTGCTCTCTGGTACGACCCCGCCATGCAAGCGATTAATGCGTTTAATAATTTTGTCAACGAAAAAGTAACAGGAGAAGTTACTATACAATTGTTTAAAGGAAATACAACGGTTGTTGCACTCACATCGCCATATGCTTTGGATCATGCGTCGTTTAATAACAAAGAGGGGTATGCGCTTAATGTAAATGCAAGCGCCGGTTTTACCGAAATTTATACATTGCAAATGAAACTTGCAAATCAGATTGGTAATAAAAAGAAAAAACATATATGAATATACGAATAATGCAGATGTCTGATTTCCAAAGCGCCTATGCATTGTGGCAAAAAACAGGCATTTCTCTTGTTATGCTAGAAAAGGAAAAAATAGAACTGGAAACAATACTTACACATAATCCTTCATCTTGTTTTGTTGCCGTTGAAAACAAACAAGTAATAGGAACAATTTTGGGCACATTTAACGGAAGGCGGGCATGGATATACCACGTAGCTGTCCATCCAAAATGCCAAAACAGGGGATATGGATCTGCCTTATTACAACATACAGAAACAATGCTACAAGTAAAAAATGCTACAAAAATCCTGTTGGCAGTAGGAATATCAAATCTAAAAACAGTACCATTCTATGAAAAAAATGGATACCACGTCATAAACGATGCGGTTTTAATGGCAAAAGACATATGACTGTAAAAAAAGATTTCTTATCATTCACTGATCTTTCAACAGAAGAAATTCTGGATATTTTTTTCTTAACAAAGATACTAAAATCAGAACTTAAAAAAACTGGTAAAAATAAACAAATCTTAAAGGGAAAATCTCTTGCGCTTATTTTTGAAAAACAATCTCTCCGAACACGTATTTCTTTTGAAATTGGCATGAGCCAACTTGGCGGGCACGTTGTGTATTTAGACCCTCGCGACACCGGCATTGGGATGCGTGAATCGGAAGAAGATATTGCAAAAGTGCTCTCAAGCATGGCAAATGGTATTGCTGCGCGAACGTACAGCCACAAAACAATCGAAACTATTGCCAAATACGCAACAGTTCCTGTGATCAACGCGCTTTCCGACATTGAACACCCCTGCCAGGCATTAACCGATTTATTTACTATTTGGGAAATTAAGAAGAACCTAAAAGGTTTGACTGTTGCATATGTTGGGGATGGTGATAACAATGTTGCGCATTCACTCTGTCTTGGCGCAGCAATGCTTGGTATAACATTTACATGTGGTTCGCCAAAAGGATATTGGATGGATAAAAGCATAGTAAAAAAAGCAAAAAAAGAAGCAAATAGTTCAATAGTTCAGACAATCGAACCGAAAGAGGCGCTATCGAACGCAGATGTGGTCGTAACCGATACATGGGTTAGTATGGGAGATACCAACAAGGAAGAACGTATGCAGATATTTAAAGAGTATCAAGTGAATAAAATACTTATGAGTTTTGCAAAAAAAGACGCCATTTTTATGCACTGTCTCCCAGCATACCGGGAGAATGAGGTAACAGCAGATGTGATTGACGGTAAACAATCAGTCGTTTTCCAGGAAGCCGAGAACCGACTCCACGTCCAAAAAGCCCTACTTACCTACCTCTTGAAAGATGCTAAGAATCGGTAATCAAAATTACTATTTGACCTCCTGCATAAAAATCTGTAATAATGAATGACAGTAACTTTATGCTAAACCTTGAAAAAATTGCCATCAATGATATCAAGCTTTTTATTAGTGATCTTTCGTCTCATGCTGTTTATACGCTTATTATTGTTATCCTGTCATCCCTTTTGAACTATTTTTTTCTCAGATCGTTTATTACACAAAAGATTAATTCTTTGCCTTCTCTCAAACAATCATCAGCAACTATTACTTCTTCCAATACAAATGACGAGTTCTACGTAGAAAGGGGAAGTCCGTATGACAATCGGACGATTGGGACTGAGAGCGCAAATGTTATCTTTCATGGCCCACGAGACAAAAAAAGAATTGCAATTACGTTTGATGCAGAAATGACCGATGGCATGCGGGCAAATGTCATATCGGGGAGAGTAAAAAGCTCATACGATAAGCGAATTATTGATATTCTTAACCAAACACAGACAAAAGCGACGCTGTTTTTAACCGGCATGTGGATTGAGCTGTACCCTGATGTTACCAAAGAATTTTCCAATAATCCTCTTTTTGAACTGGGGAGTCATTCGTATACAGATAGTTCTTACGCTGGTTTTTGTTATGGACTTAAGAAACTTCCCAATACCGTTAAAATTGAAGATATTGGTGCAACGGAAAAGCTTTTGCGAGAACATGCAGGAATTGATAACAGATTCTTTCGGTTTCCTGGTGGATGTTATACGCCTGAAGATGTAAAATTAGTAAATCAGGCAAACGATACTGTTGTGCACTGGGATGTTGCTGGAGCGGATGGATTTAATCCAAATGTCAATCAAGTTATCCATAATGTTGTTGACAATACCCAGAACGGGTCAATTATCATTCTCCACATGAATGGTGCTCCAACAGCTCCAAAAACATTTGAAGCACTTCCGGCAATTATTTCTCAACTTAAGAAAAAAGGGTTTGAGTTTGTAAAGATTTCGGAGCTTCTGGGATTATAATCTCCACCAAAATCGTCTCGCTTTTAATCGGCTTTCCAAACTGTTATTTCTTTCCTCCGCTTTTGTCACTGGTTGGTACGGCCGGCTGCGCTTTCTGCGGTTGACTCTTTGGCTCCTCATGAGAGGATTGCTGTGATTTTTGTTCTGGTTTTGGCTGAGCAGACTCTGATTTCTGTGTTTTTGATGCATCCTCTTTTTTTTGAATAACTTGAATAGACGTGCTTTGAATAACTTTAGGTTGTGGTTGAGTAGCTTGTTTCTGCACAGACGGAGCAGTAGTATGTGACGGTGGACTCTGTTGCAGCGGCGCAGTTGGCACCGTTTGAGTGTTTTGCACAGAAGTGGAAACTGGCACCGTTTGGTCTTTTTGATTCTGAATCGGTGAAATTGTGATACCATTGCTGTCATTTGTCTTTGTTTCTTTTTGTAACTTTTGTAACTGTGGAGTTACTGTAGTTTTGCTACCCGGTGTCACAGAAACTTCTGGCTGAATATTTTTTTGCACTATTGGCGTAAGAGGTTGCCCATGAACAACAACAACATCCCCTGATTTAATCTGGTTAAAACTTATGCTGGTATCCGAGCCTCTAATAACAGTTCTACTACTGACATTTACCTGAACAGGAATATCATTTTCAGAAATAATCATGGTATGATTTTTTTGATTTACCTTGAGAACCACCACTGGCTCGGGCGCAGCAAGTTCTTTTGGTACGTTTGTCAAAATAAAGGTTGGCGTAAACGTGTTTCCTACAGATGAACCAACTAATGCAACTGTGGTGCCTATTGTCACCGAGGAAAGCGAAGGTTTTGTCGTTGGAGTTGGTATTGGCGTAGAAGAGGTATTTTCTGTAATTATTGGAGTCGGACTAATAACAGGCTGTATTATTTCCTTTGTTTTAACAGTCAGAGTTTGATCTGTCAGAGAAACTGTTAATGCTTGCCCTCCGGCAGTTCTTACAACCATCGATGTATCATTTTTATCAATAACTTGTCCAATAAGTGGCTTTTGGGTTACATTTGTGGCATTTGTTGCCAGAGGAAGATTGGGCTGCACCTGAAGTAGTGTATTTTTTGCTTGCTGTCCAATTTCCCAGATAAGCTCGTTTCTCTTTGTTCCTGACGTTGTTTTTAACGCATCTGCTAAAATTTGAAATCGTGTTTCAGATATTGCTTGCAGCATAATTTGTGCAGGTGCGTTATTTTTAATTGCCGGATCGTTTGCAAGCGTATTCATACTCTGTTGTATACTCCGGAGCAAAACATTTGCCTCTTGCGACTTGCCGCGTTTTGCAAGATCTTTTGCTTCTGAAACTTGCAAAAGCATAGTTTCTAGATCTATTTGTGTTTTTGCTTTTGTTGTCAAAACAAAAGCTTTCTTTATTGACTGCCGAAGGGGTACCAGAAAATTCCATGGCGAATCAGCAGGAATGATAACTCGTGGCAATTGCGTAGTCGATTGAACAAGTGATAAATCTTTTGCAGTAATCCCTAAGTCGGCAGCAGTAATAGGTTGTGTCTGCAAAGGCTGTGATTGTGCAGCAAGAACGTTAGATTGGGATATGCTCCCCTGGGCAACGATCGGGTCAATTGATTGATTTTCAAAAGAGAGAGGAGTGGAATTTTGAATCGATGCTCCGACCAGCTTTGGGTCTCTTGAGTAAATAAGTTCTGAAAGATGTGCAACGAGATTTGGATCACCTACGTTTGAAAAAATGCTCACGACATACGGAGATTTATTTGCGAAAACGATTCCTCCATCATGGTAAAGCGGATCTAAATCTCCATGCTTATGTGCAACAATGATATCTTTAGGCAAAAGACGAGGAAGCATGTAGTTTATTTTCTGTTGTTTGAGAATGTCTAAAAGGGGTTTTGCACCTGGAATTTTATTCTGCAAAATAAGGGTAAAAGCTTTTGTATAATCTTCGGCAGTTGTGGTATTAATACCGTAACCTGAAACGTCGAACTCGTACTGCTGTTGAGAAGTATCAAGATTCAGTTTTGATCCCACTGCGCTGTGAGTAAGACCTAACGAATGGATATATTCAGAAATTGCTTTTCTATCTAGAATATCAAGCATTATATTAAATGAGGTATTATCGCTCTGGGTGATCATTTGACGAAGTAGTCTATCAACAGTGAGCGTATCTTCTCCTTGGATGGCCGGAAGCTGGTCCGTCACAAGCTCTGTTGGTACGATATTTTTTGGATCAGCTATCACATAGTCATAGAGATTTAATTTATGCGATGTTATTTGTTTAAATGCGTACATTGCAGCAAATAGTTTTACCGTGCTTGCAGGGAGCCAGTGTTTCGTCCCATTGATAGCAACGACATCCTTTTGATTACCGTTGTAAAATACTATGCTAACATTACTCAAATACCCCCGTAGTGCTAAATCGGCATATACTTCATCTGATAAAGAAGGTACAGAAGACGTATTTTGTGCATATACGGGATGCACTGTGAGAAGAAAAAGTAATAAAAGAATAAATAGAGCTCTCTTGTTATTACGCAGCATAATGAATATTGACTTTATTTATAGATTTAAGAATAATAAAGTAAGCATACAGTATGGCCACTAAAAACGCAAAGAAGAAGAAAATAAAAGTGTATATATCTAAATTGCATGGCTTGATAATCAGAAGTAAGTGGGTCCTCAACGTTAATACCATCGAACCAGAAAGCGTAACTTTTGAAGCTATTCTACTCTGGATATTCAAATTAATGGATGCTTATGGCTGTAAACCTAGCAATCCCGATATTGTATAATACGTTTGAACCTATATGAATGATACGACAAAAGTAGAAATATTGCTAGAAGATAAAGTTAAGCTTACTCAAGATCAGAAAAACCTGATTGAGTTAGCCTTTGACAAACAAGTTCCACCGGAAGATGCTAAATTTATCGAAAAAGTACAAATTGAGACTAAAAATAGTGGAAATCCATTCACTAAATTAAGTGAGTATTTTACTGCGAAATATGGCATGGATTTTGGAATGATTTTTCTTTCAGCAATCATGGGAGGGAAAGAGAAATATAAAGAAACTGTTGGTTCTATTGAGAGATTAAAAGCTTTGGATAGAATTGAGAAGAGTAAACAGAATTAAGAAGGAAATATATCGGAAACATCAACTCCTAGTGCTTTAGCAATTTTAGTCGCCTTTTTTATAGAAGTATTAATTGTCCCACGCTCTATTTTTGCGTAGTAATTAGCAAAAATTCCAGCCTTTTTGGCAACTTCTTCTTGGGTAAGCTCTTTTTGCTCTCTTATTTCCTTTATTTTATTCTTAGCCATATATGGACAGTATAGCATAAACTCCTGAATAAATAAACTATGGGGCATTGCTAGTCTTTTGGCTATCTTAAATGTAGGAATTTTGCTAGAATTGATCCAGATTATGAATAATCAAAGCAAACAACTTCAAGAGCAGCTTTGGGCAGCAGCAGAGCATATGCGTGCAAATAGCAGTCTAAAGCTCAATGAAATTTCAGAGCCTATCTTAGGACTTATTTTTCTGAAATTTGCAGAGGTAAGATTTAAAAAAGCACAAAAGGAATTAGAAAAAGAAAAAAGCACCTCACAATCAACAAGACAAAGACCTGTCAGTCCAGATGACTACAAGGCAAAAGGTATACTCTTTGTTCCTGAAAAAGCTACTTTCTCTTATCTTATCAATCTTCCAGAAAATGAAAATCTCGGAAAAGCTGTAAATGAAGCTATGCAAGTAATTGAAGAAGAAAACCGTGATCTTGCCGGAGTACTACCACAAAACTATACGATGCTTTCTTCAAAAGCGGATGAAAACAACAAAATTATTGTTACTCTTCTCAAGAATTTTAATCAGATACCGGATGATATAGAAGGTGACGCATTTGGAGAAATTTATGAGTATTTTCTTGGTGAATTTGCAAGATCTGAGGGATCAGATGGCGGAGAATTTTTTACCGCCCAATCAATCGTAAAACTTCTGGTTGAAGTTATTGAACCATACCACGGAAGAATTTTCGACCCAGCTTGTGGAAGTGGAGGTATGTTTGTCCAATCAGCCCGTTTTGTTACGGAGCATCTCAAAAATAAATCACAAGTAATGGACGAGGTTGCAATCTATGGGCAAGAGAAAACCGATTCTACTGTAAAAATTGCCAAAATGAACTTGGCAATTCATGGACTTTCAGGAAAAATCACCCAGGCAAACTCTTTCTATGAAGATATTTATGAAAGCGTTGGGAAATTCGATTATGTATTGGCAAATCCTCCTTTTAATGTAAAAGGCAAAGACAAAAGAGGACAGCTTGTGATTGACCCAGCACGTCTTCATGGTGACCCACGATACTATTTAGGTTTACCATTAACTGGTAAAAAGGAAATTAGTAATGCTAACTATCTTTGGATGCAAATGTTTGCCAGTGCCTTAAATTCTAAAGGTCGAGCGGGTTTTGTTATGGCAAATTCAGCAACAGATGCCGGAAATGCAGAAAAAGAGATAAGAAAAAATCTAGTTGATGAAGGAACAGTTGATGTAGTTATCTCAACACCTCCAAATATGTTTCTCAATGTAACTCTTTCTTCTACGCTTTGGTTTTTAGATAAAGGTAAAAAAGGAACAGATAGAAAAAACAAAATACTATTTATAAACGCCCAAGATATTTTCACCCCAGTTGATCGTGCACATAATAGATGGACGGAAGAACAGATACAAGAAATTGCTGGAATTGTTAGGCGATACAGAGACGAAGAAGGGTATGGGAAATACGAAGACATAAAAGGTCGGTGCAAGATAGCTTCACTTGAAGGAATAAAAGAAAATGATTATTCCTTAAATCCTGGAAGATATGTAGAAATAGTTGAAAAAGAGATGGATAATGTGGAATTTGAAGCGAGAATGAAAGAATTGTCAGGAGAATTTAAAACCCTTACTAAAGAGGCTCACGAGCTTGAAAATAAGATTGAGGAGGATTGGAAAAAAATACTATGAGCGATACTCGAGTTCTAAAACAAAATGTTGAGGATGCAATTAATTTATTTATTCAAAACGATACAGAATTGTTGAATTTAAGAGTATATGAGTTGGCTGTAAGCCACAGAATCGCCGTGTATTTGGAAAAAATATTTGACGATAAAGGCTTAAATTTTGATTGTGAGTATGACAAGAGATTTGATTTAAAAAAACCAGGTCCAGACGATAAACCAATGAGGCCTGATATCCTGGTTCATACGAGAAATTCTCAGGACAACAATAAGCTGGCTATAGAAATTAAAAAACAGCACGTATTCCGTCGTGATATTGAGAAGTTAAAAATGCTAACTAACCAAGATGGAATATATAAATATGCTCTTGGAGTTTTCATTTACTTTCTAAATGGTGAACCTCAATATAAGTGGTTTGAGAATGGAACAGAAATATAAACTATGACAAACTTAACAAAACAAAAACTTGGAGATTTTGCAAAAGTTAAGGGTGGGAAAAGATTACCTAATGGGTTCTTAGTACAAAACGATAAAACAGAGCATCCCTATATCAGGGTAACTGATATGAAATTTAGTGGTTTAGATACATCAGATATAAAATATGTTCCTGATGAAGCTTATGGGAAAATTAGCAGATACACTATTTCAAGCAATGATGTTTATATAAGTAACGCTGGCACAGTGGGTTTTACAGGTAAAATTCCTGAATATTTATCAGGAGCAAATTTAACTGAAAATTCTGCAAAGATTACTGAATTGAATAAGAGTTTAATTAATCAAGACTATTTAATCTATTTTCTAAGAAGTCATGAGGGCCAATTTCAAATTAAATCTAGAGTTGGAGGAAGCTCACAGCCAAAGTTAGCATTAAATAAAATCGAAACAATTGAAGTTCCAAAACTCTCAGTAAGCCAACAAGCCCAAATAGCCACAGTTCTCTTGAATTATGATGATCTTATTGAAAACGATGGAAAGCGGATAAAGATTTTGGAGGATATGGCACAAAGACTTTATACAGAATGGTTTGTAAATTTCAAATTCCCAGGACACGAGAAAGTAAAAATTGTTGATTCTCCTCTAGGAAAAATGCCGGATGGATGGGAAGTAAAGAAAATAGAAGATGTTTGCTCTAAGATTACCGATGGGTCGCATTGGAGTCCTAAAACAGTTGACGCTGGTTATCCGATGGCATCAGTTAAAGATATGAACAATTGGGGTTTTGATATTGAACCGTGTAGAAAAATTTCTGAAGCGGACTACGCTAAATTAGTTAAAAATGACTGCAAACCAAAAATAGACGATGTTCTAATTGCAAAAGATGGTAGTTATCTAAAGCACGTATTTATCGTAAATAAAGAGATTGACTTAGTTATTCTTTCCTCAATAGCGATATTAAGGCCTAACGACAAGTTATTGCCGGAATTACTCCGTCTGTACTTACTTGAACCAAATATTAAGTCTAGAATGACATCATATGTATCTGGTGCAGCATTACCAAGAATAATTCTAGATAGTTTTAGAAAATTCCCGATAATAGTACCTCTTCTTTCAGTTCAGCAACAATTCAATAATATAATTTCTTCAACAATAAAGCTTCGTAACAGTTTACTTGATACGAATAATAGGTCAGTACGTATTCGTGATTTACTTATCCCCCAACTTGTTACAGGAAAGAGAGAAATATGTTAAAGGAAGCAAAACTTCTAAAATCAAAGGCAATAAATTCGCTTATTCTTAGTGTGGAGCATTTTAACAAACCCTTCGATACAGGAAGGATCGAGGCAACGCTCATTTTAATGGATCATGCTTTTGAAATGTTATTAAAATCATCTATATTACATAAAGGTGGGTTGATTAGAGAGAAGGGCGCACCACAAACAATTGGTTTCGATTCTTGTTTACGAAAAGCTTTGAGTAATGGGCCAATAAAGTTTTTAGACGAAGAAGATGTAATAGCAATTCAAACAATAAACACCTTACGAGATGCAGCTCAACATCATTTATTAAGTATTTCCGAGCAGCATTTGTATATTCAAGCTCAGTTGGGATTATCATTATTTAGAAAAATACATAAAAAAGTCTTCGATGAAGAATTATATCAGGTTCTCCCAAAAAGAGTTTTACCCCTATCAACACAACCGCCAATAGATATTAACTCTCTTTATAAAAATGAGGTTGGCGAGATAAAGATTCTCCTACAGCCTGGTAAAAGAAAGGGTACAGAGGCTATAGCTAAATTAAGATCCCTTGCAATTACAGAAGGAGCTATTCAAGGAAGTAAGGTTCAACCTACTAACTTTCAACTTAATAAATTAGCAAAAGCAATTAAACAAAACATGAGATGGGAAGAGATTTTCCCTGGTGTTGCTTCGATTCAGTTAACCGCGAAGGGAACAGGTCCATCCCTTGACTTAAGATTTACAAAAAATAGCGGTATTCCTATAAATGTGGTACCTGAGGGGACTCCGGGGGCTACAGTAGTTGGTATAAGAAAAATTAATATTTTGGATTTCTATAATGTATCATCCACCAAATTAGCCGAAAAGATTAAAATTACTGAACCGAAGCTCAGGGCAATCGTTAAATTAAACGGTATTCAATCTGATGAAGATTGCTTTAAAGAAATCAAAATAGGAAAAACTATCTTTAAAAGATACTCACAAAAAGCAACAGATAAAATAATCGCAATAATGAATCAGAAGGATTTTTCCTTGGCCAAAACTTGGAAAGAAGCAAGAAGTAAGGGTTTAGTATGAATCAATTTAGTGAAGATAATTTAGTTGAACAGACAGTTATTAAACTCATTAAAGAAGCGTGGGCTGACGAAACTTGCCATATTAATGCTTTTACAGATGAGGAAGACGCAAGGCTTGGGCGTGATAATCAGGGAGAAGTTGTACTAAAAAAGTATTTACTCCCCGCACTAAAGATTATAAATCCATTACTTCCAGAAGATGCGCTGCAACAAGCAGTTAATGAAATAATTCGAGATCGATCTAACACAACTTTAGTTAAAGCAAATCAAGAGGTTTATAAATTATTAAAGGATGGATTTAGTGTAAATATTAAAACAGTAGATGGAGATTCAAAAGTTGAGAATGTGAAGTTTTTTGATTTTGAGAATCCGAAAAATAACCACTTTCTTTGTGTATCACAATTTTGGGTAGTTGGTGAAATGTACAAAAGGCGACCGGATGTTGTGGCCTTTGTTAATGGTATCCCCCTTTTACTACTAGAGCTGAAAGCTTCTCATAAGAGTTTGGTTGATGCATATAAAGATAATATTCGAGATTACAAAGATACAATTCCTCATCTTTTTTGGTACAACTGCGGGATTGTTATTTCCAATGGAATAGAAAATAGATTTGGTTCTCTTACTTCTCCTTTTGAATATTTTAATGAATGGAAAAAAGTTGAAAGCGAAGATGACACTCCCAAAAGTGATTTAACAACTCTTATTTCTGGTATTTGTGACAAAAAAAGAATGTTAGATATCTTTGAAAACTTTATTCTCTTTGATGCATCTAGAGGTGAGGTTAGAAAAATAGTTCCGAGATATTTCCAATATTATGGAGTAAACCGAGCATTTGAAAGGGTGATAAAAAGAAATGAACTTGATGGTAAACTTGGAGTTTTTTGGCACACCCAAGGATCTGGAAAATCTTTTGCTATGGTTTATCTTTCACAAAAAGTATTCAGAAAAATTAATGGCGATTTTACCTTTATTGTTGTTACAGATCGTGAACAACTTGACGGTCAAGCATACAATAACTTTGCCAATGTTGGAGCTGTTTATGAAAAACATGTGCGAGCAGATTCAATTAAGGATTTAAAACAATTATTAAACGAAGATCACAGACAAATTTTTACGACTATTCAGAAGTTTCAGGATATTACAGGTAGCGTATCAGATCGTGATGACATTTTAGTCATGACAGATGAGGCTCACAGAAGTCAGTACGATACATATGCCCAGGGTATGAGAAAAGCTCTACCTAATGCCTCATTTATTGGATTTACAGGAACTCCTCTATTAGCCCATGGTGAAGAAAAGACCAGGGAAACATTTGGTGAGTATGTTTCTGTTTATAACTTTGGCCAATCAGTTAAAGATGGTGCCACTGTTCCACTTTTCTACGAAAACAGAGTTGCAAAACTTGAAATCGTTAATCCAGAACTTGAAAAAGATCTTGGTGAAATTATGGATTACTACGACTTAAATGATGATGAAGAAGAAAAAGTAGAACAAGAGTTTTCAACCGCATACCATCTTATAACTCGGGAAGACAGACTAAATGCAATTGCCCGTGACATAGTCCAACACTTTATTGGACGTGGATATAATGGGAAAGCAATGGTGGTATCAATTGATAAAAAAACTGCGGTTCGGATGTATACAAAAGTAAGAACAGAATGGGACAGACATTTAGATAAGCTGCGACTTGATTTATCCAGAACTGACGATGAGTACGAACAAAGGAAAATTCAGGAAGAGATTGAGAAACTTGAGGATGTTGATATGGCTGTTGTTGTGAGTCAATCACAAAATGAGATTGCTGATCTTGAACCTTTTGATATAGATATGAGAAGGATTAGAAGTAGAATTCAGAAAGAAGATCTAGAGGAAGAATTTAAAAAAGATGGTGGTAATTTAAAAATAGCGTTTGTTTGTGCAATGTGGCTTACGGGATTTGATGTTCCTACACTCTCTACACTTTATTTTGATAAACCTTTAAAAAATCACACCCTAATGCAAACAATAGCTAGGGCAAACCGAGTTGCCGAAGGTAAAAAGAATGGAATAATTGTTGATTATATTGGTGTATTTAAAAATGTCGAAAAAGCTCTTGCATTATATGCATCTACAAAAACAGGAGATGACGAGATCATAAGAAGTAAGGATGAACTGCTTGATGAACTTATATTTATTTTAAATCAAACAAAAGATTTTTTGAAAAAGCTAGATGTAGAATTACCGATTCTTCTTAGTTGTCCGAATGATCAGAAACTTTTGTTAATAGAAAAATATGCTAATAAATTATTAGCTAATAATGAAACCAAGAAAGAATTTTTGAATTTATCCGCAGATCTTTATAATTCATATCAAGCGGTATTGCCTGATCCTGATGCGGAAGATTATTATAACGAGGTGACTGCTGTTCGTGTAATTGCCTCACGAGTTAGAGATATAGGTTTACAAAGTTTTGATACCTCCCCAGTGAAGCGAGATCTTGAAAAGTTATTAGATAAATCAATCCAGGCTGGAGAATATGTAATTCCCCAATATAAAAGGTTAAAGGATTTGAGTAGCCTTGATGCTGATGCTCTACATGATTTTTTCTACAAACTAGAAAATAAGAATCTTCAAACAGAAGCATTAAAAGATGAGATTGAAAAGAAAATTATAGAGATGATGAAGAGAAATAAAATGAGAGGAAAATTTATGGATCGGTTTAGTAAGCTTCTTGAATTGTATAATAGTGGAGCTCATGATATTGATCAACTTTTTGATGACCTAGTAGATCTCGCAAAAGATTTATCTGAAGAAGAACAACGGGCAGTAAAAGAAAATCTATCAGAAGAGGAGCTTGCAGTATTTGATTTATTACTAAAAGAAAACTTGAATCCTGACGAAAGAGAAAAAATAAGAAAAGTTTCGCAGGAACTTTTGGCTAAGCTCAAACAAGAGAAATTGGTTCTGGATTGGAGAGAGAAAGAATCAACTCGTGCAGGTGTTAAAACAACTATTTTTAAAACTTTATATTCTGATTTACCAGAACCTACATATTCAGAGAAAGATTGCGAGGAAAAAGGTTTAGAGATTTATAATTTTGTATATGAACATTACCGAGATTCTAGTAATTTTATGAGTGCATAATATATACATCTAAAATGTTACAATCTTAAACAGAAAAAAGAACTTATCTGAAATAATGATGATTAATAATCATCAGGTCCTTGTACATAACCATTAAAAATTAGTCGTTCTGTTTCATGCCGTTTGGGATTATTTTCGTCAAAAACTTCTTCGATTAACTTTAAGTTAAGATATTTCTCGTTTTTTAATTTTTCAAATGTACTCGCATACTCAAAGTTATCACTGAAATTCCTTTGAGGGTGAACTACGTTCTCCTCTAACTGAATATCGAACGTTGTTTTTAAATATATTCTTAGCTTGTTATATATTTGCTCGGTCAATCCATCAAACAAACCATGGGCTTGAATACTTCCGTGAAGTAATTTGTGTCGCAAGCCAGTGCCATATGCATAAAGTTTTTTAAATAATTCTAACCCTAACATCTCTTTCAAAACCCTCTGATCCGTTCTAATTTGGTTCTTTACTTTGATCTCTCCAGCAAATCCTTCTGCAGCAGCTAATAACATACTTAATCTAGCATAAAATGTTGAAGCATTAGCTGCTTCCATAATATAAAACAGCCCTTTTTGATTGGGAATCAAGTCAAACTTTGCTAATTGTTCTATTTCTCGAGTATCAAAATGAAGTCCAGTATGCCCAACGTCTCTGACGTAATAAATATAAATCACCTTATCGGGGTTATCAGTCTGTTTGTAAATAAAATAGCTATTCGCAACAATTCTAAAAGCACATTGAGAAATTACAGAACATTTTTCAATCTGAGGAATTAAATCGGTAATAAATTTGAACCGAGCTTCACCGGCATTATTAGCCTCGATTACTTTTGACGCAATCCAAGCATCGCAACTCCACCAATCTTTGGTATAAGAACTAAAATCATATCCCCCAAAATTAAAACTTTTAATAAGCTCTGCAACAGTGGCGATTTTGTAGTTAATCAAATATTTATTCATTCGTTTCAGGGCTAAAGATTTTGTATTTCAGTTAGTATTAAATCCCGTTCTGTCTGGCGAAGCCGATTATTAAAATCCATCCTTTTAGCGTCAACCAAAAGCTGATATCCTCTCAAGAAATTTTGTTTAACAATGCTATCGTTATCAACCATATTTCGAAAGGACTGAACTGCTTCAACCAAATCAAGATAGTAAATTAGTGGCGAAAATCTAAAGAACGGTCGTTGGTGTCTATTAATTGTAGTTAAATCAAAACGCAAATGTTCTGATCTCTCCAATTGCTCCTGACTTATGTTATTAGTTATCTCACTTGGTTTTGTTCCCGATAAATGAATGCCTGCCAAAAAGGAATTATTGTATTGAGGTAAAGGCACATTGATTACTTTTTTTGGTTGGAATAAATGAACATGGCCGTTTCTGAAACAATCCCAGATAAGGTAAGCTACTTGTCCATAACGTATGTTAGAAAAACAATCTTCAAAAAAGTGAGTTGCTGCTTCTTTGGCATTAATATTATCCAAAGTATTAGGTGGTGTTTGAACACCATTCCGTATTACAAAGGGGAAATATGTTTTCGCAATAGGTTCGGTAACCGCCAACGCCGCTTCCGCCACCAAAAAGTTAGGTCCTGGGCCATTATAGTCAGCCTCGAGAATCTTCCGCAGGTCGTCCAATGATAATAAGAAAAGTCTAAATGCTTCATCTATTGTTTGTGTATCAGTCATATTATTTTTGTGGGTTTCTTGAATCAACAACCCTTAATAAATAATTTGCAAACAAAATTAGCTCTGCTACCTCCTCCGGATCACTAAAATTAACGTCTCTGTGACTGTTCGGATTCTTAAAAGCTCCCAAGGCTCCAGCGAAAAGGTGCATGATCGCTTCCTTTTCCGAGTCCACATCTGATTTATTCGTTAACGGACCTGTTTCAGGGTGAAAAGCTTTCCTGGCAAGAATCACGCCAATAATATCATCTCCGTATCCACCAATTTTTCTAATTCGTACTTCAATTTCTTTATATGCTTGGAAAATCGCAAGGTCGTAGTCGCCTCTCAAGAAAAGGGGCCAGACTTTTTGTACAAGAACAGGATCTAGCTTATATTTGGGTAAAAAATTACCAGATTGATATTGTTTAAAATCTGTATGGGAGCGTAGTTTTTTACCTCTTCTAGTAAGAAAAGAAAAGTTCCCCGTGTCGCCTGGAGCGGGAGCAATCATACCTTCATTCTCAAGCCAAAGCCAAGCCTCGGTCATAACTTTTGCAACATCGACTATCCTTCCTTCAGAATAGTCACTAAGTTCTTGGTTCGATTCAAGCGTAAAGTTGTACCTATTCAACTTGCTACTCGTGGGGTCTTCGTCAGTCACATTTAGGTATTCAAGCAAAAATGGACCAATTTCTTCCGGTTCCATATCTAACAATTGCTCAACTGGTGGAAATATATTTTTTATCCTGTTGTTCATAGTTATTTATAAATTGACTGTATAAATCTTGCGTTTAGATGTAACCCCCAAGTGTCAATATCTTAAAAGTTCAGTTTGTTTGAGAAATTTATGAACATCCTTGTTGGTAGTAAGTCTCATTTTACTCATTAAACTATTATATATCTCTTAATAAGGGGTTGCACCCCTCATTTTGCAAGGGTCAAGATGAACGCTTCATACTTCAGCGCCCTTGCAAAACTCACCCCGCTAAGCTTCGCAGCATGTATCGGTAGCAGGCAGGCTGCTACCTAAAAATAATTCTTTTTAGGAAAAAGCCGGGGAAGGGGGTGATACATAATGCAATTACTGACAAAAGAAATAACAGCAAAACTACCAGTTTTGTATAGTCAGGAAAACGAAAAGGATCCTATGGTTATCTGCAAATTCTTTACTGTTTGGTCAAACTGGACATGGTACGGGATAGAATTTGACGGAAAAGACCTATTCTTTGGTTTCGTAGTAGGACATGATGCAGAGCTTGGATATTTTAGTCTTTCCGAGCTGCAAAATCTCAAGGGACCTATGGGATTGACCATTGAACGGGATATGTATTTTAGACCGTGCAGGCTTTCAGAGATTAAAAAGCTACACGAAGGACAGTATTGAGTATTTAACCTGCCGCTGTTATCCCCGGCGGCAGGTTTTTTATTTTACCTCTTCCCAAATTTCTCCAGTTATCCCAAGCTCATGAATTTCATCAGCTGTTGCAAATCTAATGTGGAGATCTGTGGGATTTTGATTTTCTTCCAAAAGTTTTTTAGTATAGCGTTTAGCGTAGATGAGAACTGATTTTGTAGGGCAAATAAAAAGGAGTATAGGGAATGTTTTGGTTATATTACTTTCCCACTCAGAACTTTGATAAAAATCATAGTAATTACGAAGTCTTTTCCTGATACGGTAATTGGGTAAGGTAGCATCAAATATATCTACCAGATAATAGGTCTTTTCGCTGTTTTTTTGTTTTATGAAACAAAGTGATGGCTCAATTTCTGTTTCAGTTAAGAAATGGAAACGTGAGGTTTCATTTTCATAGTCACTCACTGTTTCAAATGAGAAAATCGCATCAGAGGTTTTGATACTTTTGGTGATTAGATTTAAGCAAGCATCTGCTATCAAAATACATCTTTGTATAAATGGTTCTTCACGTTTACCATCCCTGTATAACTTTTGAATAACATCCATTGTATAATCACTTTGTGTTTTTAAATATCTAATCCCATTAATACCTGCGTGATAAATTGCAGGTTTTGTATTTTCTCCAAATTTTGTTGAATAATCCCATTCAAGATATTGTTTCTCTCTTAAATCTTTTAACCAGATATTTATAGTTTTTTTATCTTTATGTCTTAGGAAGCTTTGTATTTGTTTGGTGTTAATGAATCTATATTGATAGTGTAGTTTTATTATTTCTTGTTGTTTTGGTGTTATGTAGGGTATTGTCATATATTTAGTATTTTTAAGTTATTTGTTTATTTCTTAGTTTGTATTTTTGATGTGTTGTTTTAGTTTTCTTTTTTGTTTGTATTTGTTTTTGTAATTACTTTTTTTGCCTACCCCGACCTACTCCCTTATTTGTAAGGGTAGGTAACACAATAATTTAATATATAGCCACAAATAACCTTGATTCTTGCCCTCGCTCGCGAGGGTAGTTACACTCCTTTTTTAGTTACTCTTTTTATTGCACCCTTTGGCTTAATAGTTGGCTTCCTTACCTTGGGTTTTAGTTGAGTCTTCTTTGCTTTTGATTTCTTTTTTGGTTCTTCTGCAAATAGCTGTTCTAGGTGTTCCTCCACTTCAGTTCTTGGAGTGGCATAGTGATTCCTCGTATAGCTGATGATTTCATCTTTGGTCTTGTCACTGTTTTCAACATCAATTGGCACGGTTCTTCCCGAGAACGCATCTTCTGATTCATCAGTTGTAACCTTCATAAAGAAATTGAAAGGCGCTAAGTTAACAATATTTCCTTTTTCTACCTCTGGATCCATAAAGGGTAGGATGAATGCTTCATCATCTGGAGAAGCTTTTAAACAAACTATGGTATTGGCGTTTCCTGCAACCACTTTTAAGATATCTTTGTCTTTAATCTGAGCGATGTTTTGATGAGAAGCAATTAATGATATATGGAACTTTCTTCCTTCAGAAGATATTTCAGTAAACTGAGGAGTGGCAAAGTTTTGAAATTCATCAACATACACAAAAAAGTCTTTTCTCTTACTCTCCGGTATTTTAGTTCGCTGATATGCTGCCATCCAAATAAATGAAGTTAAGATTGTTCCAAAGAAAGAGCTTTTATCTTCCCCGAGATCTCCTTTGGAAAGGTTTACAAGGAGAATCTTTCCTTCATCCATAATCTGGCTAATACTAATGCTGCTTTTTCCCTGAAGTAAGATATGCCTGGACATCTTTGAAGAGATAAAAGACCCAAGTCTTTGGGTTAGCGGAGCAGTCACAGCTGATAGCTGCATATTACCCATCAGTGCAAACTCTTTCTGCCAAAACTGTTTTAGGACTGGATCCTTTAATGTAGCAGAAACTTCTTTTTGATATTTTTTGTCAGTTAATAACCGCTGCAATGTATAAAGGTTTGGGTTGGGAGTTTGAAGTGCTGTTAATGTGGCATTGCGTAAGATATGTTCCATTCGTGGTCCCCAATACTGTTCATCAGCTAATTTTTTAAACACTGCCAGGACACTACTTGTAATCCATTCCTGTCCATCTTCCTTGTTACTAAAATTGATTCCAGGAGAAAGTATGTTTAAACCAATTGGGAAATCTCTATCAGATGGGTCAAATACAACTATGTCTTTTTTTCTACTTTCCGGAATAATTCTTAGAAGTTCCTGAAACATATCACCATGAGGATCAAAAACAGCCAATCCCTTACCATTGATCATGTCTTGGAAAATAGCACTTGTTAACATTGTGGTCTTTCCTGTACCCGTTTTCCCAATCACATACATATGTTTTTGTCTTTGAGCCAAAGTTAAGCCGATGGGACTTACTTCTCCACCATATTGATTTGCACCTAGAATTACATCAAGGTTGGTAGTACTTCTTTTCATAGATAAAGGAGCAGGTAAATCTTTTGTCCTGCTTTTAACTAACCCTTCGGTCTTGGTAATATCGGTATATGGAAAATGATACAAATCAGATATTTCAGAGGAAGATAAAATAGGGTTAGTATTAGATAAGCTGCGATGCTGGAATTGAGATAATCTATTTTTCAAAGCAAATGAAGAAAGAAAGGGAAATGTGCCTCTTGTTTCTAGCGATTGCTGGCTGCTGCTAAATTGTCCAAAAGAAGCTGATAGTTCATCGGCTCTACTATCAACCTCATCACCATCTGGTGAGGCCACCAAAATTCTAATTGAGGTTTCAAATAAATGTTGATCAAGCTTTTCTTTAACAATTGTTCCTAATTCCTGCTCATAAGGGTTTAAAAGCATCTGAAGGTGTTTTTCTGAAGCCTTACTTGGTTGATTAATTGGATTGCTTGGACTATTAGGGGATAAAATAGCGTATATAAGGGCGACAAAGAATTTAGCAATTAGTATTCCAACCCATACTAATGGGCCAAGTAATAGCCACCAAAGTGATGGAAGATGAGAAAACAGAGAGTTTTTTTCTAAAACCGGTGTTAACGGTAATCCCTGAGTGATTCTATTTATCATTTCCCGCTTTCTTTTAATTACCCTTCCTTGAATTGAAGAAAGAATTGGGGTTGTCACTAACTGAAATGCAACTAATTCCCCGTCTTTTAGTTTAGTCATTTGCCCAATGAGAAATGAGATTGGATCATGTTCAGCAAGGGCTTTTTGAGACTTTAAGGGTAGTACAAAATCAGAGGAGAGTTTCAACTCAACAATACCTACTGCTTTTCCAGTATCATTTAATACCTCTGGTATGTAATCCTCAACCTCTTTTACCTTTAATCCTGGAAGAAAGGGTAACAAGCTTCTATGGATCACATCCACCTCTTTTTTAGGAACACCGAGTAAAAACCTAATGCCTTCATCTCTGCTTGAAACTATTTCAAGTGAAAATACCTTTTTTTGCTTTAAGAAACTTTGCCATCCGCTGCTCATCCTGGCTCTGGTATGCAAGAGGACATAGAGCTGTTCTGTGGCAAAAGCAGATTTGGTTGTATCTGAGGGAAAAGTTAACTCCAAAAAAGTTTTTTCTCCTTGCTTTGGTTTTACCCCTAGTTTTCCAAGAAGTAAAAGAATAACTGGAAAAATAACATTTTGAATGAGTTTTACTGATACAAAAATAAGAAGAGCCAATATAAATACTGCCCCAATTGGTCCAAGTATCATTAAGATTCCAAACCAAAATGGACTTAAGCTGAGTGAAGAGAGCAGGGGAATATTAGCTAAGAAATTATATATACCTAGCTTCCACTCAATAGGAACAATTGGTAGTGGTAAGAGTAGTGACAAAAGGTACATATTCCAGTACGGCAAACTCTGATTATGTACCTGCTGAATAAGCTGAAGTTGTTGAAAGTCAGCTGCGTTCTGAGGAATAAATGTTGGTATCGGGTTACTCATTGCCATAATTTTAAGGCAGTGAGCAAAATAACTATATAGAAATATATCAATAATTGTTGAAAAAGTAAATAGGCACAAATAGACTTGTTTACCTATTGACAATACGTTTCAATTCTATATATACTGTCTATATATGGACAGTAATAGTGACACTCATAAATCAGATGTATTAGCAAACTCAATCCACGAAATGTTTCCGGAGCAAGCCCACGAGGACAATACAGTTTTAAAATCGAAGCAAATATTAGGCGGTAAATACACAACAGAAGAAGTAAAATCCATGCTTGCTTCTTATGAGTACCTTACCAATGTATGGCTGGAAGAGTATGAGAGGAAAATTTTTAACAAAAAAACTTTAAAAGAGTTGTTACGAAATTTGTAATAATATGCAACCAGATTCTGCCACAATTAAAAACGCCATCTTATATCTTCGGGTATCAAGCGAGGAACAAGTTGAGAATTTTTCCTTGGGCACCCAAGAAGATATTTGCAGAAAAGAAGCAACTAGGCGCGGATATGAAATTGTTGAAACTTTTCGAGAAGAGGGTCGATCAGCTAAAAATATAAGCGGCAGACCAGAACTATTAAAGCTATTGGAGTTTTGTAGAAGAAATCGCAGGATTATAGGTGCGGTATTTATTTACAGGTTGGATAGAATTTCTCGCCAAACACAGGATTATTTGTATATCCGTAAAAGACTTTTCGATTATGGAATATCTATAATTTCAGCCAATGAACCTACGGGTAATTCTCCTACTGATACATTACTTGAGACAATAATGGCAAGTTTTGCTCAACATGACAATGATGTCAGATCAGAAAGAACAAAGAATGGTTTAAAAGCAAGATTTTTATCAGGTCTTTGTATAGGTGGCCATGCTCCATTAGGATACAAGAGTGAGCATGGGCATACAGTTAGAGACGGTGAATATTTTGACAAAATGAAAAGGGCTTGGGATTTAATGGCAACTGGAACGAAATCTTTAGAAGAAGTAGCACAAATTATGAATGGGTGGGGTATGCGAAAGGCCATCAGAGGCAAAGAATATAAATTAAGATCACAAACTGTTAGTAGATTATTTCATATGAAGTTTTATATGGGTATTCTTACCTCTACCAAATATCCCGACGAAGTAACAGGACAGCATGAAGCGATGATAACAGAGGAACAATATTATAAAGTTCAGGCAATTATTAGTGGAAGAAACCATTGCGGAATGACGGTAGGTAAAAGATTAAAAGATCATCCGGACTTTCCACTCAGGAGGTCTATTAAGTGTGGTAAATGCGGTGGCCATTTATCAGGTGGTTGGAGTAAAGGTAGAACTAAAAAATATGCTTACTATATTTGCAAGAACCGTTGTGGAGGATCTTCAATTGCAGTTCAAAAATTAAGTGATTCATTAATCGAATTTCTACATGGAATTACCCCGACTAAAGAACAATTGGAGGTCTTTTTAATGGTTACTAGAAAGAAATTTACTCAAAACATTAATGCAATTAAGACTAAAAGAGAAAGGGCAGAACAAGAAATCACACAATTGAAACAGCTACGAGACGATTTAGTTATGAACCACTTAAAAAAGATCTATTCTGATGAAGTATATCAAGATCAAAGTAAGAAGATTGAAAGCAACATTGCTGCATTTGAACAAGTTTTGGGTCAAAACACTTTCCACAAGTACACGATGGATGACGTTGATAAATTTATGAGAGATAAGTTTAAAGATGTCGGACAGACATATCTGGATTCTGAGCCTGGACAACAAAGAGTCCTGCTCGGTTCGATATGCCCCTCTGGGCTGGCTTGGCAGTATCCTGGCTTATCGAATCAGCAGTTTAGCGCGGAATATCAAGCTATTCGCACTGCACAGACTGAACAAAATGCATTGAGGGTGACCGACCGGATTCGAACCGGCAACCGCTAGGTCCACAACCTAGTGCTCTAACCGTTGAGCTACGATCACCATAAAAATTCAGAATGATGCTGAATTAAGCGCGCCCAGAGGGATTCGAACCCCCAACCTAATCGTTAGAACCGACTTGCTCTATCCGTTGAGCTATGGGCGCATAGAAAGCACAAGGTAAATTATAGCAAAAAACAAAACAAATTCATATGTGGTATGCTATTACTAAAAGAGAGCATACATATATGCATGCCATTAAAAAGTTCCTCAAGGTCTTAGGTCCAGGCTTTATTACCGGTGCTTCCGATGATGATCCCTCTGGCATTGCCACCTATGCTCAAACTGGAGCTCTGTTTGGCTACAACCAGCTATGGACTGCGCTTTTTTCTTTTCCCTTTATGACCGTTATCCAAGAAATTTGCGGCAGAGTTGGCATGGTAACGGGAAAAGGAATTGCTGTTATTGTCAAGGAGCATTACCCAAGATATATACTTTATATTGCAGTATTCCTTTTAGTTACTGCTAACACAATAAATATTGGTGCTGATTTAGGTGCCATGGCATCGTCTGCACAATTGGTTTTTCATCTGCCATTTCTTTTTTTGCTTTTAGCAATAACTGCAGTAACGCTTCTTCTTGAAGTATTTGTTCCGTATCCGCAATATGCACGGTTTCTCAAATATCTCACTCTTTCGCTTTTTGCCTATTTTGGTGTCGCATTTGTCGTCAAGCAAGACTGGCACGCCATCGCACTTGCGACACTTATACCACACGTTTCTTTTGACAAGGCGTATCTTCTTAATATTGTGGCACTCTTGGGTACCACCATTTCTCCGTATCTTTTCTTTTGGCAATGCGACGAAGAAGTAGAAGAAGAAATTGCTCACCACAAAATACACGCCATGGGCAAGGGGGTGCCAAAAATACGCTACATTGATATTCGAGACATGCGCCTTGATACAACTATTGGCATGTTTTTCTCAAATCTTGTGACGTTTTTTATTATTATCTCTGCTGCCTCAACATTACACGCACACAATATATTTACTATACAAACGGCAGACGAAGCAGCATCTGCCCTTAAGCCCTTTGCCGGGGATTTTGCTTTTTTTCTCTTTGCGCTTGGGATTATTGGCACAGGACTGCTTGCTGTGCCTATTTTAGCAGGATCGGCTTCGTATGCCATTTCGGAATCATTCGGATGGAAAACAGGGTTATACCAAAAAGTAAAAAAAGCGCATGGGTTTTATGCAGTCATAACAATTGCCATGATTGTAGGCGTACTCGTTAACCTTACCCCCATAAAACCATTTCAAATGCTGTATTATACTGCCGTCTTAAACGGCGTATGCGCGCCACCGCTGATGGCACTTATTATGCTTATTGGTAACAACAAAAAAATTATGGGACAACACACAAATTCCACTTTTTCTACTTTCATGGGATGGCTTATAACCGGAGTCATGACACTAGCCAGCATGACACTTCTATTTACCCTTCGCCAATAATCTGAGCGGTGAGATACAAATTGTTTTGCGCCCATTCTGGATCAAATCTTGATTCATTTTATTAAATTAACGGAAATATATCAAACTATTGATAATGATCATTAATATCAACTATTTCCGCTTCATCAGAAGCTATTATAATGAAGATAGCACGATATTTTCTGTCAATTCGAAAGGAGTAAATCTTAAGACTTTTTGGCTCCAATCTTTCTGTATTTAAAGAAGGGTGTTTAGGATTATCTCTAAAAAGTTTGAGTTGTTTATCAAATTTCTTAATGAGGTTTCGTTTAATGAGGTATTTCTGAAGATCCAGACGTAGTCTTTTAATCTTCATATTGTGAGGATTTCATTAATCCTTCAACTACACTTTCAATAAATTTTTCGCTATATTTACCAGTTCTTGCTAATTCCATTTTTGCTTCATTTAGAGAAATTTTCTCAAAAGTTTCAAACTCGAGTTCTTGAGCAAAGTATTTTCTCAGTAAGCTTCTAATAAACTCGGAACGGGTAGCAAAACCTTCTTTCTTTGCTTCATTATCAACCCTTTTTGTAATTTGAGTAGGTAGCGAGATTGTTATGGTAGACATATTAAGAATATTAAACAATATTTCTTAATTTTTGTCAAGATGGAAAAGTTTAATTCCCATCTCCTTGACAATAAAATTGAGCCTACGAATTTATGAAGTTTTTATTACCTGAAAACCCCACGATTAGCCCGTTGTTATATCAAGCAATTCGGGACTTTTCTGGGGATACTGCCCCCTCTGGAGCGGGTGAAGAGAATCGAACTCTCGTGACAACTTTGGAAAAGTTGCGTTCTACCATTGAACTACACCCGCAACGTACAAATTTCTCTGAAATTTTACGTTGCTGGAACGTTTAAATTTACAAAATAAATTTATTACGTTCCGCGCGTTATTAATTATATCAATATTTGCTTTTATCCTCAAGAAATAAATTATCGAGAAAGTATTCGGAGACGGGCTTGGTCGATGTACACAGTAGATCCCAATTGTGTATTAAGCTGCACTTGATACAGATTTTCATCTTTGGTATTGGTAAGGGATATTGCGGGTGATGTTAAAAGTGTTGCTGTTCCACTAGATGGCGCTAGCTCACTATTAGCAATATTTTGCTGGCTACTTGCGTTATACAGACGAATAGATACTGTTTGGCTTCCAGGAACTCGTACTGTTGCTTCGAAATATACTTTTTCAATTTTTCCATAATTGGCAACAGTAATTTTTGCTCCCATTCCAGGTACAACTGTCCAGTCGGTATAACTACCGTTGCCTTGCCCAAGCGGAATAAAATACTCACGAAGCGTTGGAGTTGGAGTTGAAGTAACAGTAGGAATAGGCGTGCTTGTAGGCGTTACCGTCGGTGTGGGAGTAAGTTCTGTCGCAACAGATGCCGTAGTAGACGAACTTTTGGAAGCTTGTTGCGGTTGTGTTATTTGAGAAAACTGCGCCACACAACTTTGAGGACATATTGCCGAAACTCGTTGCAGAACAAGATTATCTGAATTTTTCTGCCTCGATGCAAAAAACAATATATCTATAACAATAGCATTAAGAACAAAAACAACGAAGATTCCAAGTAAAATATATCGAACAACCGAATTTTGCGTAAATTCATCCATATTTTCAGTAAGGTTCTCTGTCGGGGAAAGAGGGCTCGAACCTCCGACCTCACGGTCCCAAACCGCGCGCTCTACCAACTGAGCTATTCCCCGGTACCCCAGGTATTTTTCTAATCGAACACTTTCTGCCTTTGATTCACAAAATTATGCTGGAATACCAAGAGCAGAAAGATATGGAAAACGAACTATTTATACCTAAGGCCAATAAGCTCTACAATGTCTATTATACAAAAAAAGTGAACTAAAATAAAGAAACCTTTTGTCCACAAGTAATTTTTAAATAAGGCTCTATTATATACATCTAAACCAAAGGGTGTCGAACGAAACTGAGTTATTTTTTAAGATTTTCAATAAACTTATCCAAATCTGTTTTATCGATTCTAATAAATTTTCCTCCCAGCTTAACAGCCTTTAAGTGCCCTCGCCTGACATACCGTCTTACACTTTCTGGATCAACTTGTAATAATTTTGCTACCTCATCAGTGGTATAAAACCGTTGCTGAGGGTTTGGCTCTGGTTCAACATCTTCTAGATAAATATCAAGCGAACGCTCAACAGCTTCAAGCATCACTGTGTAATAATCAGTCAAATCATTTTTGGTTTGACCTTTTTCCAGCGAGTTAATATATACGCTGCGATCTTCTTTTCGAACAATTGCCGGCGGATATCCTGTTTGCATCAACAAAAGATTCATCAGAAGTCGTGCTGTTCTTCCGTTTCCATCAACAAAAGGATGAATACTCACCAACTTAAAATGAGCATCTATCGCAATTTTAACTGAATGATCAGGATTGTTGCTTTGGAGCCATTTAATAAATTCTTCCATTAGGTCAGGGACTTTAAGAGGATTGGGCAAAATAGTTTCTGATCCTCGTAATCTTACAGCTATGTTTCTATATCTACCCTTATTTGTATCATCAATTTTATTCAGAATAATACTATGAATATCCCGAACATCTCTCTCTGTTGCTTTCTGCCGTTTTTTGTTAATTAAAGTTTGAATATAATCAAATGCTTCAGCATGATTTATAGCTTCTTGATGCTCTATTAAGCTTTTACCCCGAACAGTAAGACCCTCTTCAACCACCATTACAGTTTCAGCTCGTGTAAGGGTATTACCTTCAATAGCATTTGAGGTGTAGGTTAATTCAATGCGGAACCATTCCTGAAGGTTTTTAATTAGCTCTTTTGGAAAAGGTTTATGCGTATCAAGCCGTTGCTTTTTGGTTTGCAAACGTAACAATTGATTGTCCATATTATGTACTACTTTATACTACTTTATATTGTTTGTCAAGAGGAAATGTATTATAGAATAGTAATGTATATTGATAAAATGCGAGTCTAACACTTTTCGAGGCTAAAATGGAGACGAGCTCAACATCAGAGCTCTGCACATTTTTACTTGTTGAGGAGATTAGCCCGTTATACCAGTCCATTCTGCGGTTTCAAGAACCACAGTTAGGACTTGGTGCCGCAAGTGATTTTAACTTCGAACTTTTTCTAGGCTGGATCACTAGGCTTATGGAAGTATACCAGACTCAGAGGGAAAAATGAACTCAAAGCTGTTCCACTCCCAACTTCATAATGAGAAGAGGTTTTATCTATGACTCAGAAGAATACAGAATTTTATCTTCCTTTGAAAGATAATTTTTATAAATAAAATCTCTTGTTATATCAACTTAATATCATCAGGTATGAAGGAGAGCCGCTCTTTGGCAAAGGTAAGCCATTTTTGCAGAGTTTCTTCCTCGGGTGCTTCAAAATTAAGACTATAATAAGTAGTTCTTCCTACCTCACGTTTATTAAGAATGCCTTGTTCAACTGCTTTTTGAAGATAAGTTATTAAAGTTTGACGGGCTATTTTACCCCGTGTTCCTCGTACCAAATTTTTAAACTGTATCCCTCCTCTTTTAATAAATGGTTTTAAGACCAGAGGTAATTGTCCTTCAAGTTCGTATCTATTAAGAAAATCGCTTCTTTTTGTTTCTAAGCTTGTTTTAACAACATCAATGATTGATAGCACTAATGCCTCAAGCATAAATGAGCTAAAATGGTTAAGATTTCTCCTCTCCAACGAGTAAAGAAGATATTTATAGTATCGCTCCTTTTGTTTGTGATAATAATACGAGGTAGAGTAGAGATTCTTCTCATTAATACCAAGGCTTCTAAGTAGAATGTGTTCCAAAACTCGACATACCCTTTTATTACCGTTGTTAAACGGGTGTAACGCATATAAACCAGTATGAAATACTGCTACACCCTCAGCAGTTTGATTCTTCTTCAACCAGGAAATTAATTCCGCTACTCCTTTTTCTATTTCTTTGTATGAAGCAGGTACGTAACTACCTACTCGGATTAAATCATTATCCCTCCATTTCCCTGTTTTATAAATGGTAAACTCAGAAAGGTTTTTATTAAATATATCCAATCCCTTAGTCATACTAGAATGAACCTGTAAAATCTTTTCTGATGTTAAATCTTTGATTAAAAAAGGTTCCTGATTAAGCCTTTTAAAGGTTTTTGCAATTAAGAAAAACTCCAGCTGGTTATGGTCCTTTTGGGTAAGTTTTTTCTTTGCCTTTAACTTCTTACCTACAAAATCATAATCCGGATCTGAAAGAATCAGATTATATACATCTTGCGCCTCTTGTAAAGTTAGATCTGAGGCCTCCGCTTTTGATATAGCGAATGAAGCTAGTAGTTCATTCTTACTAATAAGGTTTTTCTCAACATCGGGATTTAAAAATACCTGCTCATATTCGGACAACTCCTTATCAAGTGATAATATCTCTTCATTAGTAAAGGGTAGTGTTTGAGGAGCCCACACGAATTGAGATAGAAATTGTCCTGAAAATGGTTTAAGAATAGTTGTATTCATGGTTGTAATTAGTCTAAATTAAGTCTAGTTATTAGTCCAATAATTGGTCTAATTACATGATAACAAAGAGCTTGGAGAAAGTCAACTCAACTAATTTATCCTTTTCATATTTAAGCAGTAAAATCAGAAAGTAGGAGTCGAACCAAAATGAAGCCAGATTTTTTTAACTTTCTGAAATGACAATTTGAAACGTTTTGAACCTATTCCAGATTAGCCCTATATATCAATCTATTCGATAGTTTGAAGAACAAAGCATCACCCTTGGTGCTGCGGGAGAGAGTCGAACTCTCACGTCTGTAAAGACAAAGGCTCTTAAGGCCTTCGTGTCTGCCATTCCACCACCGCAGCGTTTTACCCTTTTATTCTACTGTATATTTCGTCCACTATCAACCATGGGTTGGTGACTTTATGCCAAGAGTCTCAAGCGAGTAATCCAAAAGCTCGCTCATTTCCAATCTTCTATTGTTACTTCCTAATAGAACGCCTATAATTTTATGTCCCTCGTAATCAAGGTAGGTTACCAAACACAAATCGGCTTCTGGCGTGTAGCCTGTTTTTACACCCTTGACTCCAGGATAGGTTGTTAACAGATTTGTCTCGTTTTCTAAATAGAATGCTTTGTGCCTTTTTGTCTGATCAATTGTGTAGTAAGGAGTTGAAACGACTTGGCGAAAAAGTGGAAAATTCGACAATGCATAGCGGGTTATTACTAAAAGGTCATAAACAGTCGTGTATTGGTTTCCATCTCCTTCAAGACCAGTTGGATTAGTAAAATGAGTATTCATTACTCCAAGCGATTTTGCTTTATCGTTCATAGCCTTAACAAAACGTTCTCGACCAAAAGGATAATTGCTTGCCAAAACTTCGGCTGCATCGTTACCCGATGGAAGCATAAGACCGTAAATTAACTCTTCTTGTGATAAAACTTCTCCAGTTGTCAAACCCATGCTGTCTTCACCGACTAAATCTTTTTCCGAAACAATATATTTATCGTCGGCTCTTTTGTTTTCCAGGGCAACAATTGCTGTTATAATTTTGGTAAGCGACGCCATAGGCAGTTTATCTTGTGAATTTTTTGCAAAAAGCGTTTTATCTATTGTGAGATCATAGACAAGAGCAGCTTTTGCTAAAATTTCGGGCTTCTTCGTACCATTTTCTATGATTGCTAAAGATGGCAACCAAACATCAAGTGTCGTTACCTGATTATTCTGAGGCAGACTTAAAAAAGAGGGCAGAGGAGAAACAACTGACTGTTTTTTTCCCTGTGCAATGATTGGATTTACAATCCAAACCAAAAAGATAAACGCGACGCATAACAAACCCAATGTCGTAGCATACGATATCCAAATATGGAAATGCTTCATAAGATTATATCTTATCATTTTTTTATTTTGATTTTTTGGAAAAAAAGGATACTATATACAGATGGGTATTCTTATAGAGAACATATTCTGGATGACAGGGAATACACTTTTGGCAGTCATTGCTGTTTGTGCTGGATGGCTCACATTCAAAGTGAACGGGTGGAAGTTTAAAATGTTGTTTGGATTTTTATGGCTGCTTTTTATTCCAAATACCATTTATATGCTTTCTGACAGTATTCATTTGCCAATGCAATTTTTTTCTGTAAATGGCATTGTGTTTAAAATAATTCTCTTTCTTCAATATGTTCTTCTTATTATCGCAAGTGTTGTGACTTTTGTTGGAGGAGTCTATCCGGTTGAAATGGTACTGCAAAAAGAATTAAAACAGATTAGACAATACAAAAGGAGTTCTCTCTCTATTGTTTTGGTCTTGGTAAATTTTATCATTGCTTTTGGTGTTACTATTGGAAGAATACAACGGACCAATTCATGGGAGGTATTCACGAACATCGGAAAAGTTATAAAAGACAGCATGAATGTTTTCACATCAAGAGAACTTCTGTTTCTTGTCCTATTCTTTGGCATTCTTAATAACCTTCTTTACTTTTCTCTTCGAAGCAAAATCAAGAAAATGGTTACATGAGTCAAAAATCTGTGTTTTCTTGATTGCATCCCTTCTATTTGCTATAGTAAGTACGGTAAGCATTGCTGGGTCGTCTAATGGTAGGACAACGGACTTTGGATCCGTTTATTTTGGTTCGAATCCAAGCCCAGCAGCCAGTAAAGAGAAGAAAGCTGTCGGGAGGTAGCGCTTTCCTCGCCCGCCTCCGCGGAAAGCGCGTCAAATCCGCCTTTTTTGAAACTTGCGGACAGCCGCCGGAAAGAGAAGGAAGAAAAAACGCAAAAATTTTAAAGAACTTTTTATTAACTCAAATGGCCGCACTGGTTGTAGTCAACCCGAATCGCTTCAGATTGCCCAATGCGGCCACTAAAAAAGCGGTTCGGTTAGCTGACTACAATTACAACAAATTTTTCAAAATAAAAACAACAGCAGTTGAAAAACTTGATATAATGGTTTAGTGAACAAGCTAATCATATCATTCGTTCTTATCGTAATCGTTACCGTTATTACAGGTGTGCTTATTTTTCAAAAATCTACTCCTCCCGTTTTTATTTCAAGAGGTCTAACTTCAAACTCCTCCACGAGTGTTGGAGTAAAACTCGCAAAGCTGCGTGTCTCGGGCAATCGCATTGTCACGGAAAATGGACAGACGATCAGGCTTCGAGGCGTAGTGTTTGGAGACCCTTTTCTTATGGAGCATGATGATTTTGACAGAGATGGTCTGCCAGACCACCATTTTTTCGAAAAAACAGCTGATGATTTCTCGCGCGTGAAAGCAATGGGCGCGAACATAGTTCGCCTGATGATTTATCCTGGGTATTATCGATTAGTGGGTGGCGATAAGTATCTTGCTACGTATGTTGATCCTGAAGTTGATCTTGCCGAGCAAAATGGGCTGTACATTATTCTTGATTACCATGTAATTGGTCGACCTGGTGGTTGGTATGACGCACCATCTGATGGAACCCTTCAGGAATATCCGACAAAGGTTCACTACACGGATTCCGTCATGGCAGTTGCATTCTGGAATAAAGTTGCAATTCGTTATGGTCAGAAAAAACATGTGCTCTTTGAGATATACAACGAGCCAGCCGATGATACAACTGATTACACTTGGGCAGACTGGCGACCCACTGGCCAACTTTTGATCGATACAATCCGTCAGCATTCAAACAATATTATTCTTGGATCAGGACCAAAATATTCCGGCGATCTCTCCGATGTGCCCAAGAACCCATACAATGATTCTAATCTCGTGTATGTTGCTCACATCTATCCTGGCAATGTTCCTAAAGGAGAAGATCAAGTTGTTGCATGGGAAAAAAGTTTTGGATTCCTGTCCTCAACATATCCAATCATAGTAACCGAGTGGGGCTATAGTCCTAATGGGGATCAGACAACAAAAGGGACTCTTGAAAATTATGGAAAACCATTTCTTAATTATCTCGATCAAAAAAATATTAGCTGGACAGCGTTTGCCTACCACCCTATGGATCCGAGTCAGGGTCAAATGTTACTCGAAAGTGATTTCACGACTCTCACACAGTTTGGTGAGTTTGTGAAGAAAAGTTTGGAGAATAAACTCTGAAGTTTCTATAAAAGTTTTCACTCTTGATAATGGTTTATTTGTTCTGATTTTGCCAATTTTTTCCTTGCTGATATGGCTGATTCTGATAAAAAAGATAATTGTAAGGGTTTGGCCTAATAGAAACGTAGCCTTCTAACTGTCCACTTGAAGGAGTAGATCCAGGACCATTAACGAACTGTTCCCCATTACACTTATAGCCTTTAGCATCAGCTTGTTCCCGTGTTAAAACAAAATCACTTGGTTTAAAACCAAGTGCCGCATAGGGGACAAAGACTTGGGGGGTCATATAATCGAAAATGGATAGATAAACTCTCTTGAAGTCTAAAAGTTGGGCTTCGTACGATACATCCATACCATCTTTGGGGCCAATGGTACCAACCAGTTCGCCTGATTTAACTCTACTACCAACCTTCAGACTCGGTAATAAATCGATATGGAACAGCCGGACATAGTAACTAGGGTTTTTAGAAGATGCAATATGAACCTGAGTACCAACGGGGGTTTGTTCGTTCTCGTTGGCAATAATTGTTCCATCAAATGGCGCATAGATGTTAATATTTGCTTCACCGGGACCGGGAGTGGAGCGTTTTGGCATGTTGCTTGCCTGATTTTGGCCGGAATTGAAAAGGCCCAAATTGAAATAATGTTTCATGCTCCGGCAGGTTTCACCATCCCAGGAACGAGATGAATAATCATGCCCAGCGCCAGAACGGAAATAAGAAATAGCGTAAACCCTACTTATATCCATAACATTCGCTGTGATCGGTGGCACGTCAGCCTGGTCAAATTTTGACAGAAAGTACATCTGTCCAATAGAGCCAATCATTCCCCTTGTATCCATCCCTTGCATCATACTCTGACATTTCTGAATGTTTTCGGGTTTTGCACAGGCAGCCATACAGGACACCGGAGAATTACACCCTAGCTGCTCTTTCATTATTTGTGCAAATTCATCTTGTTTAGGCTGACCTGCAGTTTGAGGGATATTATAATGACTTTGTCTATTCATTCCTAAATATCCGAACATTGCTCCACCGGCTGCGATAAATGAAAGAATGAGTACGAAGATTAAGATAAACCGTTTTGAACGGAGAAGAGAGTAAATATTACTTTTTGGAGGTTGGTTGTGAATGTCTGGTAATTGTATTTCTTGATGAGTTTTATCCACTAAGCTAAGTATTTCATTTCCAATAAGCTGTTGTCAATTATCAGTTCAAACGTCCAGGAAGGGTGCTTTAGTATAGGTTGATTCGACGGACTAAACGGATCAGCTGCGGGCACTAGACGACATTAGAACCTCTTTAGCTTCACAAAACTACTATTATGCTTCATTATAAATCGATTAACTTTAACTGCCATGCCATTGACACAAAGTCTCTATGTTTGTATGCTATATATAGATAAAAATATCAATATGAAAAAAATAACTCTACTTACTCTTGTAACTTCCGCTTTATTTGTAAGCATTCAACTTGTACACGCTCAAACAACCACACCACCTACAACTAGCCCCACTGGCACAACAGTCCAAAGTGATTTTGCCAAAGATGTCCAGGAGGGAGAACAAGCAACCGCTAATGATGCAAATGCGCAAAAATACCAACAAGGTGCGAAAGAGAACGAAAATACCGAAGGGCGAGAAGAAGGAGAGACACAAAATGTCAATAATAATATTGGTACAGACGAACAAAACGAATCAGAAAACAACTTGAATCAAGAAGGCGGAAACGAAGGCAAGGAATCCTCTAATAATTCAGTTGAACAAAAGAATGGTGAAAGTGATAAAGAATCAACGAATGGTTCCAGTAGTTCCAGTAATGGAAAATCGTCTAGCGGAAATAGTCAACAAAATGGAAGTCAAAATACAAATCAAGGTGAAAATACATCACAATGAAAGACACAGTAGATAAAAAGGTCAATCTTAATAATACACCTCAATCAGAAAATCAGGCAGATGTTGAGGAGAAAGTTTTGCCAGTAACTCCTCAATCTTCATTCTTGGCCCAAAACAAACAATTGTTTCTCGTTGGTGGTGTTATCCTAGCAATTCTGGTAGTTGGGTTGGTGGTTGCCTTGCTCAAATCTGGCTATAAATCTAACGTATCGTATGTCAGGCAACCTACAGTATCACCCATAAATATTCCTACAGCAAAACCTACGCTTCTCAGAAGTATTGCACCGGGAATCATTACAAAAGTTTTGACTGCAAAAAGTACTGACCCAACCACCGGCGAGGCAGTAAATCCTACGACTAGTTTTACATTGACTGACAAAAATATATTTTTGGTTCTATCACTAAAAAGTCCGAAGGTCGGATTAAAATTTGAATATGTACGATATATCAACAATGTCTATCTTGACAAGGGAAGTTTGGTAGTTACGAAACCATCAACGAATAATCTAAGTTTCGTTTGGACACTTAAAAAAGTTGGTTCAACCCATCAAGCTGGGCAATATCGCGTTAAAGTATACAGTAATGGAATCTTCGAGAAAGAAACCTCCTTTATAGTGCGCTAAGGTATAATTTTTATAGCTTACACCTAATTCTTTCCTAATTTATTCTTTTTGATATAATTAGGGAGTAAAAACCGTTTTCCGCGCATGGGTGGGTGGGGAAGGAAAACTAAAAATAATTTCCATACTCGCCCGAAGGGCGTGAAAATCGCGCGCGCAAAAAATAGCGGAGGCGCGGCGGGTGGGGGCGCCGCGCTGGAGCAAGCGAGGCCGAAGGCCGAGCTAATCAAATGAAGTTCGACATTTTTGATAAACCGCCAGCCCTTCGACTACGCTCAGGGCTATAGCCATGAGAAAGTAGATGGTCTTTAGCGAACGCAGTGAGTCGAAAGGATATTAATAAAAGTAAAAGATTTATTTTCCTAACTTCTTCACGAATCTCCCAGACATGATTAACTCTAACAAGGTATGGCTAACTTTTCAAACAGATTCTTACATATTTTTACCATTCATTTGATATTTCTAAATTGACCATTGAATTGATGAGTAGGCTGAGATACATCGGTAACACTTTTGAACTAGAATAGCAGTTCAGAAGGGAGGTGAAACCGATGAATACTCATATTCGATGGACAAAGATGCTGCCGGCATCTGCGAAGCTTGCATACTTTAAGCCACATTCGTTTGTCTTGGGTGATAAATGGAATATCCTTCGTACTATTGGGAAAACAAGTATTTCCGGGGAAGCTCAATTGCGATTGGAATGGATTATCTTTTACCATACGGTGGGAGGAGAAAATGCCAAGGCTACCAGTCTTCATTTTGGCATTAGTAGAAAAACACTCCATAAATGGCTTAAAAGATTCAGTGAAACGAATCTTTTAACACTTGAGGAAATATCCAGAAAGCCGCTCAAAACAAGGGACTGGATGGTAAACAAAAAAGAAGAATCAAACATCATTGTTTTACGAAAAAAGAACATGGAATTTGGCAAGAAAAAGTTAAAAGTACTCTACTTTAAAGAATATGGAAAAGAAATCTCAACCTGGAAGATTGAACGGGTAATTCGAAGATACAAGCTGTATCCGGATAAAATCAAACACGATAAACGGATTGAAAAAAGAAAGAAAAGCAAAGCTAAAGTACGCATTCATCAGGTAAAAGAGCAGTTGAGGGAAGTGCATGAGTTTGGGTTTCTCTGGCATATTGATGCCATCATCATCTGGTGGTATGGACAAAGGAGAATTATCTTCACCGCACTTGAGGACAAGACAAAGATTGCCTTTGCGAGAGTGTACAAAAGCAATACGTCAAATTATGCAGAAGATTTCCTGAAACGGCTCATGTATCTGGTTGAAGGAAACATAGAGATCATGCATTCAGATAATGGCAGTGAGTTTCAGGGAGATTTTGAGAGAGCTTGTCAAACACTTGGCATCATCCAGATTTACTCCCGTCCGTATACCCCGAAGGACAACCCTGCCTTAGAACGATTTAACAATACCATACAAGGAGAATGGTTGGATTTTTCTGAGGTAGGGCTAGATGATATCCAGGAAGCAAACACAGATCTTACTACTTGGCTCATAAAGTACAATAACTATCGTCCCCATGAAGCGCTTGATTATTTAACGCCACTGGAATATACTCAACAACACTTCTCTAGAGTGTTACCGATGTCCCCAGCCAGAACAATTGATTGACAGATATATTCTTTTTAGTGTATAAACAATTTCCTTCTTGACAAGGAGTAAAAATTATGAGCAAAATAAGAAAGAATCCAATGTCAAAAACTGCCCTAACAAAAGCGTATATTAAAGGAAGTCGTATCCCAGCTTCATTTTTATTTGACTACATTAAAGAAGGCTATAGTCTCTCTGATTTTCTTTCTGCTTATCCATGGATTAAAAAATCAAATGTAATTAAAACGTTAGATGAAATAAAAGAAACAGCATCTTCTAGGTATGCCTTCTAAGAAATCGCGTATTCGTTTATACGCAGATGAGTGCATTCCCGTTCCAACTGTAACCTATTTAAAAGAAAAAGGGTGTTCAATAGTACATGCTTATGATCTTCATTACGTTGATAAAAAGGATGAACTCCATTTCAAAAAAAGTAAACTTTTAAAAAGAGTTCTTTTGTCTTTAGATAATGATTTTAAAAAGTTCGAAGGTGCATCAATGAAGTCTCATCCTGGTATTATTTTAATCTCAACTGGAAATAACACTCCAAAACATATCAACTCTATAGTTAATAAAGCATTGAAAGAAATTTCTGATGAGGCTGTTAAGCATTCTATTCATAGAGTAACTATAGACAAAATTACCGTAGATAAACCTTCAGAATTTAAAAGAAAGAAAAAGTAAAGCATCGATCGTACTAATTATTTTTAAGCTTTGAAGCTAGCACATTCACTGTTATTCGCATATTATTAGGGAAAGAACTGGATGTATAGTTTGGCAACAACGAAATTTTTGTTATTACATTCAATTACCTATTGCATCTGTTAGAAAAAGTTGCCACAATATATCTATTCTAGAAAAGCAGTTGCCCATGCATTTTAAAAAATATTTCAGCGTATTTTTGCCTAAAGATAAACCGAAAGAACATATAGTACACCACAAAAGAAAAATTGGGGTCTTCTGGAGCAGACTTATTAGAATAATAACGATAAAGTTTGTTGTTTTTCTGACACTTATTCTTTTCTTTCTGTTTTTTGGAGTGGCCTATGCACAGGCTCCAATGAAGGCATTGGTAGCTCAGCTCACAAAACCAAAACCAATTACCCAATCTGCAACTATTTTATCGGCAAATGTTCAATCGGCTATCCAAAATCTTGCTAGTCAAGAAATCAAACAACAGCAAGCAAATGCTAATGTAGCAGTTAATACTCTTAACAGTAATGCAACCCAAACTTCCCAGGGTGGCGCAGTTCAATCTTTGGTAACTGCTGTTCAAGTAGTGCTAACTACAAATCCTATTGATAAGGCTAAATTAAGACTTTTAAACATTGACCGACAAATAATAGAGCTTCAAAACTTACTTGAAAAAGACAAATCAGACAGAGCAGTTGAGCGGGCAATTAATCTTATTCGAACTATTGGGCAGGAAACAGGACAAGTGGTCGCTGATCCAAAAGCCCAAAGCGATCGGGAGGTTCTGACCACACTTATTCAGCAATACAACAGGATCCAACTGGTGATTCAAAAAGTAGAAGACCAACTGCCAATTGCATCATATTTAAAAATTGAGGATGCCCGCGAAATTTATTTAGAAAAGGGTGCCCAAGATTCTCTAAACAGCGCTCCTAATTTAGAGGTGGTCAATAATATCGGCATAAAAGAGGTAGCAAAAATTGTTGGTAATGATTTTGCAGAGCTCAAGGCTATTGAAATTCTTTCAGATTTAGAAAGTGGTTTGAAGCCGGAAACGAAACAAAAGCTAGGAAGTTTAGAAAAAGAGTTAGCTACCCAATTTGAAAAAAGGATGCTCAAACTCCCCCGAGATGTACGGGAGCGAAAACTACAAAACTACATGCAGTATTCCTATGGAAATCCCTTGCGTCAGGCGGAGTCTTTCGAAAGAATAAAGCAATTTCTCTCTGATCGGGAGATGATTTTGGCAGTCGATTCGTTAAAAGAGCTATCTCTCCACAAACTGGAGGATCGGGTTTTTGAAATCAAAGATCAAGATACGCTTAATCAATTTTTGGATACCAATTTTCAAACCGCCTCAGATCTGAAAGTATTAGTTCAGTTAAAACTGGACGTTCTGACAGGCAAAGATGAGAGTAGAAAAGCCCGCATAGCCCAGCTTGAGCAAAACTCTAAGGATAAAGTTATTGAAAAATTTGGCAAGGTGGAAAACATGACTGCCTTTTTGAGCCAAAATGCCAGCGCCAGCGCAGATTTGCTGGATGTCGTGGCTATCACACAACTTTCTACCAGCTTAAATTCTCCCCAGGTTGGAGCAGATGTAAAAAATGCGATTAAGACCATAAAGCAAAATATTTTACAAAATTTGGTAGGGAGCATTGTCAAAAAAGGCTTTACTACTCAAGCTAAAACAAGTTACAATCCGGTTTCCAAAGACGCTGATGTCAGATTGCTGCTGGTTGACCCTCAGGCTATCACGCTTCTGGAACAAATGAAAACAGAACTACCGGCAAAGGATCAAGATAAAATTGCTATTGCCCAAAAAGCAGCCATTGGTCTGCTGACTGATCATGTGCTGTTACATATCAATGATCCTGCTGTTTTTAAAGAACACGAGCAGTTGATTACTGGTAATCCTCAAGTTGGTCAGCTAATTCAACAATATGTGGGGCAGAGTTTCTTTGCTAGTTTGAGCAAAAAGAAAAAGCTGATGGATAAACAAGCTCAAGTAGATCAACAAGCGCTTTTCGAAAAGATGCAACAGATTGTCCAGCAAATTTTTATTGCACCAGATGGCAAGCTTTCAGATGCAGAAAAAGAGTTGCCTACCGAGGTTCAGACAGAGATAAATAAATTAAGGCAGAAATTAGCTGATAGAAATGTACCAAAGCTTACTACTCCTGAAGGCGTAACGCTTCCACAAGTTGCAAAGCTACCTGATGATGTGCAACAAGCAATTGTTGCAGCTGCGAAGCAGGAGATTAAGGATAAAGCAGAATCTAAACTGGCAAAACTTGATTTGACTGTTCAGGCGAAAGATTTAGGAGTAAGTGAGCCAACTATTTTGCCTGGTAATCTCCTTTATCCGGTAATAGAGGTTGTCAGAGAAATTCCGGTTCTTTTGACGCGAGACCCAATAGACAAAGCAGAAAAACAGCTTGTGATTGATAATCAAAGAACACTGGAAGCAGCAAAACTGCTTGAAGGCAGTCAAAGCCAGGAAACAGTAAATCTGGCTCTGGCAGTCTTGGATAAAATAAACCAGGACTTTGACCTACTAAAAACACATGTTAATGATTTAAAAAAGGAAAATCCGGCAAAAGTTGATAAGTTAGTTGACCAAATCATAGAAAATGGGCTTGCTCGGCAAACAGTCCTCTCGTCCATTGAGGATAAAGTTTACGGAGATGATTATGTCAAAGTTGAGGTAGACAGGCAGGCTGTTTTGAAAAATGGAATTGCTGTTTTACTTGATTTAACAGATCAAAATGCAAAGAAGTTAACTGACAAATTAGAAGCAGCTGTAGCAAAGTCGCAAGGTAGTGACTTAAAAGACATTAAAGCAGTTGAGCTACTTACTGAAATAGAGAGGACACAGCCAGAATTAGTTCAACAAGTCTTAAATAAAGCAGAAGCAAACTTAGCTCAAGATCTGGAAACTAAACTTCTTGCAATGCCAAAAGAGCAAAGAACCCAAGAGGTGTTAAGTTATGCAGAAAATGCACCAGGTAATCCCATCAGACAATTTGAGGCCTATGATACTTTAAAAAAAGACTTTAAAAACCCCGAGACTATTGCCTTAGCAGAGGGATTAAAAGATAAAGCTGTTGAGAATTTAACTCAAAAGGTTTCAGAAATTACCGATGCCAATTCCAGAGCAAAATTTGTGGATGCTGTTATAGGAGATAAACCTCAGGATTTAAAGATTGCTATAGAGATCGAGCAAAGAGTTGCACCGCCTACAAATACCCTAGTTAAAGAAACACTGCCTATTGTCGAGAAAGTTCAAGATATAAAAGCAAATATTGAACAAAATATTATTGATACGTATAAAGATAAACCAGCAGAACTAGCAAAGACAGACTTTTATCAAAGCGCTACTTCCACGACTACAGTGGATATTACAGATGTTAAAGTAGCTGCGGATTTAACTGAAGTTTTGTCTCGAACGCCTGAGGTTAACGCCGATGTGAAAGCTGTTGCCAAACAAGAAGAAGCCAAAATAATAGATGCTCTGGTTACAAATATCTCAAAGCCGGAGTTTGCGGTAACCACTAATCCGCTCGCAGCAGAAACACTAAACCCTGTTCCAGAAACCATTGCAGAGTTGGTAGCCCTAAAAGCAGAAGCACCTCCAGCAATTGATGCAAAAATTGATATAGCCATTAAAGCAGAGGTCAACTTAATTGAGGAACATTTAACTACACAAGTTAATGATCCAGCGACACTCCAGGCTTATGTAGCCCAGATTCAGGAGAATCCTGTGGTAGCACAAACAGTTACCCAAGTTGGAGGAGCACAGTTCTCGCAAGCTGTTGAGACAAAAGTTCAAGCAATTGAGGTTGTAGCAACACAGCAACAAACACAGTTACAAACAACCGTTACGAAGGTACAGCAAGAAATCTTTTCAGCTCCTGTCAATAATCCTTCAACTGTTGAACAAACACTCCCTCAACCTGTTCAGGAACAGATACAGCAAATCAAGCAAGAAATCCCTACACAGCAAATACCTCAAGTTACTGTCGCAACAACAGTTAGTGTAACAACTCCTCAAGCAACTCAACCAGTGACAGCACAACCTACAGCTGCTCCGGCAACAACCGCTCCACAATCAGCACCTGAACCTGCCGCACCCGCACCTCCTGCAGCAGCCCCACCTCCTGCGGCACCAGAGGTAAAACCACCAGAACAACCGGCAGCAGCACCGCAAAACCCACCTGCTGTCCCAGGTTTATAAAGAATTTGTGGAGTTCCCACAAAAAGTTCCCACAACTCGTCCTGAGCGAAGTCGAAGGATAGTCGACCAGAGCCAGCAGATTTTGCTTCAAATCTCTTAGCTCTGTCTTGTTTTTAGACTTTTAGCTTCGGTTTTGCTATAATTCCCCGATGATTCAAGAAAAAACCGTATTTATCATTCCAGGCTTTCGACACAAACCAACAGATAAGGCATATAAAACAATTGCCAACATACTAAAAAGCGAAGGATACTTTCCAATTCCTGTTACCATCCCGTGGAAACAAACTACTATTTCTGAAAACACCGAATATTTTTTGAAAAAATATAAAAAAATTGAGACAAAAAAGAAGTATATCTTAGGATTTTCTTTTGGCGCAATGATTGCATTTTTAGCGTCAACCAAAGTAAAAACTTCGGGACTAATACTATGCTCACTTTCTCCATATTTTAAAGAAGATATGACAAAACTTCGATTTAATAAAACATCCAATCGAAATAAAGATTTTACAACACTCAATTTTTCTCGCCTTGCAAAACTTGTCAAATCAAAACGGATTCTTATGCTGTATGGTACACAAGAAACAAAAGCATTAATTCATAGAACAAAAGACGCATTTCATAAAGTAGTATCCAAACACAAACATTTAATTCCAATACAAAAAACCGAACACAACATTGGAGATAAAAGATACCTTAATACAATCCACCAGGCAACAAGAGAGTTGCTGTAAAATATTTTTTATCCTCTGGTATACTAATACCAATGCGGAGAAGTGATTACATAGCGGCAAATAAAAAATGGTGGAATGCTGTTACCCCTATCCACTCCCGTTCCAAACTCTACGACCTTCCCGGATTTAAAAAAGGAAAAAGCAGTCTTGAATCGATTGAAACACAAGAAGTCGGCAATGTCCGTGGCAAAACCATGCTGCATCTTATGTGCCATTTTGGCATGGATACGTTATCGTGGGCGCGCGAAGGAGCAATAGTCACAGGAGTTGATATGTCGGATAATGCAATTACGCTTGCAAAAAAATTGCGTCGCGAAATTGGTGTCCCTGCAACATTTATTTGTTCAGACATATTTAAGCTGACCAATGTAATGGACAAAAAGTTTGATATTATTTTTACCTCGTATGGGGTACTTTGTTGGCTATCAAATATAAAAAAATGGGGCAAGATTATTAATCATTTCCTCAAAGATGACGGCATGTTTTATATTGCAGATCTTCACCCTTTCTGTAACATTCTAAGTCATGATTTTAAGATTTTTTACAAGTACTTCGATAAAGGACCGTACATCGATGACTCCGAAGGCACATATGCAGATTGGTCTGCCCCTGTAAAAGGCATTACCTATGAATGGAGCTATACAATTAGTGATGTAGTAAATGCGCTGATTGAGCAAGGTTTAAAAATAGAATACGTACACGAGTTTCCTTTTACCATGTACGATCAGTTTCCGGGATTTATGGAGCAAAATGGAAAAGGCCAATATGTCTTAAAGAATAAAAAAAATCAAATACCTCTGTTGTTTTCTCTGAAAGCGACGAAAAATAGATGATTTTTTCTGTATATATTCTTGAATGTGTTGATAAAACGTATTACGTGGGATGCACCAATAATCTTGAAAAACGAGTACGCCAACATAACACATTAAAAAAAGGCGCTCGATACACAAAAATGCGAAGACCAGTTATCTTACAATACTTTGAAGAATTTCCAACGCTCTCAATGGCTCGAAAACGAGAAGCAGCAATAAAACGGCTCAAACGAATCCAAAAAGAAAACCTTTGGAATAAAACATAACACCTTCTTGACAAACCCCATCTCTATACTATACATTATCCCCTAGAGGGGGATATCCTCCAGAAACGGACAAATATGGCATATCGACCAAAAGATACACAGGAAAGAATTATTCATAGATTAAAGATTGCACGAGGACACCTTGATAAGGTTATCAAAATGATGGAAGATGACACGTACTGCATTGACATAATGCACCAAATGCAAGCTGTAGAAAGTGGGCTCAAAGAAACAGGCAATGTCCTTTTGGAAAATCATCTTAAAACTTGTGTTTCTGATGCAATCGGTAAAGGCAAAAAAGAAGAAGCAATTGATGAAATCATGCAAGTATTTAAAAAGAAGCAATCATGACTCCAGATAAAATTTTTGTCACTATTTTTAGCCTCGTTGGTATTGCATTCACCTATTGGTTTTTTCTGATGAAGAAAGAGGAGGTGGTTTCTGTGTCAGATAGCGTAGATATTATCGTTGAGGGTGGATACACTCCAGAAGTTATTGCTATTCCTAAGGGAAAAACCATAAAAATTAACTTTCTTAGAACGGATCCGTCGAGTTGTTTAGAGGAGGTCGTCTTAGAAGATTTTAAAATCCGTAAAACTCTCCCCCTCAATAAAAAAGTGACTATTGAAATTACTCCGCAAAAGGCTGGTGAGTTTCCATTCAACTGCGGGATGGGAATGTTTCACGGAAAAATCATTGTTAGAAAATAATATGGAAAAGAAAACTTTTTCAATCAAAGGCATACACTGCGCCAGTTGTGTTCGTGTTTTGGAACGGGCGCTTAAAAAGGTCGAGGGCGTATCGGATGCAATAGTAAATTTGGCAACTGAAAAAGCAACGGTTTCTTTTGATCCGAAAAAAGTAACCGATCAAAAACTTGCAACTGCTGTAGCAAGCGTTGGCTATAAAGCGTTGCTTTGGGAAGAAACTAAATCTGAGAATGAGGAGAAAAAAGAAAAACAGAAAGAATTAAATGGTTTACAAAATAAAGTAGTAGTAAGTTTATTACTTGGAGCTTTGATTCTCTGGGGCTCGTTTCCAGGTCTAATGAGTACTGCTCCTGATATACTCAAGAATTTTTTTGTACAACTACTGTTAGCAACTCCAGTACAGTTTTGGGCAGGACTTGAGTTTTATAGAGCGACAATTCCAGCGCTCAAACATAGAACTGCAAACATGGATACACTTGTGGCCATAGGAACAACTGTTGCGTACGGGTATTCTGCATTTGTAACGGTATTCCCTCACGTTGTTAAAAATCTGGGTATGGATCCAATACCGTACTTTGATACAGCAACAATTATTATTGGTCTCATTCTTTTGGGTCGTTATTTTGAAGCAAAAGCAAAAGCCGGTACATCCGATGCAATTAAAAAATTGATTGGCCTTCAAGCAAAAACAGCACGAGTTTTCAAGAATGGAAAAGAAATTGATATTCCTATAGACCAAGTACAAATTGGAGATATTATCCGAGTACGACCAGGAGAAAAAATACCTGCAGATGGTGAAATTATAGAAGGAGAATCTTCGATTGATGAGTCAATGGTAACAGGCGAAAGTATTCCAGTAGATAAAGCGAAAGGCGATGTTGTAGTTGGATCAACTATAAATAAATCAGGCACGTTTATGTATAAAGCAACGAAAGTTGGCTCTGATACTATGTTAGCTCAAATTATCAAGTTAGTGCAAGAAGCGCAAGGCTCAAAAGCTCCGATTCAAAGACTAGCAGATACAGTTTCTTCGTACTTTGTTCCTATCGTTATTATGTTGGCTATTGCTACATTTGGCATCTGGTATATTTTTGGACCAAATCCAGTATTTATTTTTGCGATGCTTAACACCGTTGCAGTATTAATTATTGCCTGCCCATGTGCAATGGGGCTTGCGACACCAACCGCTATTATGGTTGGCACTGGCAAAGGAGCTGAACATGGAATACTTATTAAAGATGCTGAAAGTTTGGAAACTGCTCATAAAATTAATACTGTCATTTTTGATAAAACAGGGACGTTAACAAAAGGAAAGCCGGAAGTTACCGATGTCATTCTGGGGAAGAGTGAAACGATGACTCCAGAATCTAAAAGATCCTGGACAAGTCTTTCGACCCTGAGCTCAAGACCGAAGGGCCAGGATGACATATTAAGAATTGCGGCTTCATTAGAGAAAGGTTCAGAGCATTCACTGGCAGAAGCAATAGTTGTAGGAGCAGAGAAAAGAAAACTTGCCCTGAGCAAAGTCGAAGGGTTTAAAGCAATTGCTGGGCAAGGTGTTGAAGGAGTTATTGAAAAACATCAAGTCTTTTTAGGAAATCGAAGGCTCATGGATAGAGAAAATATTTCCTTAACCTCTGTGGATATTGAAATTAAGCGATTAGAAAGTGGAGGAAAAACAGTAATGATGCTTGTTATAGATGGAAAACTAGCAGGACTTATTGCAGTTGCAGATACAGTCAAAGATACTGCTAAAGAGGGAGTTGATGCACTTAAGAAACTTGGCATAGAGGTTGTTATGATTACCGGAGATAATCAAAGAACAGCACAAGCTATTGCACGAAAAGTTGGTATTGATCGAGTACTCGCAGAGGTTTTGCCAGACCAAAAAGAAGCAGAAGTCAGAAAAATTCAAAGTGAGGGCAAAAAAGTGGCTATGGTTGGGGATGGCATCAATGACGCGCCTGCTCTTGCTGTAGCGGACATCGGTATAGCAATGGGGACAGGAACAGATGTTGCCATTGAAGCTGCGGATATAACGCTAATTAATAAAGATTTACGATCAGTTGCACAAGCAATAGAACTTTCTAAAAAAACCATGCGGACAATTAAGATAAACCTTTTCTGGGCGTTTGGATACAATATTGTTTTAATCCCAGTTGCTATGGGTATTCTATATCCTATTTGGGGAATCTTACTAAATCCTATTTTTGCATCAATTGCGATGGCTACCAGTTCTATTTCGGTTGTCTCAAATTCACTGCTATTGAAACGATTTAAAATATGATCTAGCTTGTATTGTAGTAAAATCTTTACTACAATTTGTAGTAGTAATATATGAACAAGAAATATTTAGTACTCATCATTGTAGTTATAGCTGGCTATCTACTTCTTAAACCGATTATTTTTTCTCCTTATCAAAACAGCTCCTCTCAAAATTCTAGTTCTTCTGCCCAAAAGACTGGACACGTCCATGCTCTTTGGGTAAACCCGCAAGATGGCAGTCTTCTCATGGGTACACACCATGGGTTATTTAAAAGCACAGATCAGGGAAAAACTTTTAAGAAGGTAGACGCAAAAGGAGCTATTAATTCTTTGGACTTTATGAATTTTGCCTATAATTCAAATACAAAAACATTATTTGCCGGTGGGCATGATGTCGGAGTAGTTAAAAGTACAGATGGCGGTACGACTTGGACAAAAACTGATAGTGGTATCAAAGGATCAGATATTCATGCACTTGCAATAAATCCTCTTGATTCGAATAGACTTTATGCTTTTTCTGTTAATAATGGTGTCTTTGGGACAAAAGATGGCGCAAAAAGCTGGTATCGTATTGATGATGGTCCGACAAATCCTTCTGTTGGGGCGTTTGGCTATATGGCAACACCAAGCAGCATGGATCGAGGGATGAAGACAGATAAAACAACGAATATCGGGTATCTCTGGGCTGGAACAAGCGGTGGACTTTTTAGTTCCTTTGCTTGCTTTTGTGGCTGGACAAAAACAATCGGTATTTCTGACAATGCAACAATTTATACTCTTGCTCCTGATCCAGTGAACAAAAGCACCATGTTTGCTGGAACAAAAGATGGAATTTATAAAACAACAGATGAAGGAAAAACTTTTACACAGGTCAATAGCGAGATTAAAAATGTAGCGGCAATTACCTTTGAGCAGTCAAATCCTAAAACAATATATGCGGCAACATCGGACGGCATAGTATTCAGAAGCGTAGATGGCGGGGAGAATTGGAGCAAAGTAAATGGATAAATTTTTCAATACTTGTCGGCGTTGTTTAAACCCTTGGATAGTGGGCTTAATTATTGTTGTTATTATTGGTTTAATAATCTTTGTTCCAATTATTGGAGTAACAGCACTTATTGCTGTACTTCCTCTTGTTGGTTGCACTGTGATGTGTGGCGCAATGGGCTTTATGATGATGAAGAAGCCGCAAGAAAAATAACTATATGGGAAATACAGGACTCATCGGTATATTTTTAACAGGTTTAATAACAGGCGGCTTAACCTGCTTGGCCGTGCAGGGTGGTTTGCTTGCTGCAACAATCGCTCAAAGAGAAGAAGAAAGATTAAAAGAAAAAGTAACAAAGGGTAATGCAATACCTATTCTATCTTTTCTTCTTGCAAAACTTGCCGCATATACTGTTTTAGGTTTTCTTCTTGGATGGCTTGGCTCTGCTTTCCAATTGTCACTTTCTGCTAGAACAATTCTTCAATTTGTTATTGCTGGATTTATGATTGGTACAGCATTAAATATCTTGGAAGTACACCCAATTTTTCGCTATTTTGTCATCCAACCGCCAAGATTTTTGACACGACTGGTTCGTAAACAATCAAAAAGTCAAGATATGTTTGCACCGGCACTTTTAGGGGCATTTACTGTCTTTATTCCCTGTGGCACAACACAAGCTATGATGGCGCTTGCTATTGCATCAGGTAATCCACTTTATGGGGCTGCAATCCTTTTTGTATTTGTTTTAGGAACATCTCCTGTTTTTTTCCTGTTAGGATACTTTGCAACAAAGCTCGGAGATGCAATGCATCAACAATTTATGAAATTCGCTGCCTATGCAATTATAGTTTTGGCAGTCTTCAATGCAAATAATGCCTTAGCACTTACCGGCAGTAATTTTACTCTTGATAATATGTGGAATGGGTTTTGGTGTACAGTTAGTTTTTGTGATTCATCGCCGATTCAAACTACACAAGCAGCAAGTAGACAAGGTTCTGAAAAGGCAACAAATGAAGCAACAATTAATATTGAAGCTGCCGGATATAACCCCAATAATGTAACAGTGAAAGCAGGTTCTCAAGTTACGCTTCACTTAATCAATAGCGGCGGCGGCGGTTGCACGCAATCGTTTGTAATTCCAAAATTAGGATTATCTAAAATTGTGCCTTTAGGAAATTCTGATACTCTTCGATTTACTGCACCAAGTGAACCGGGAAACATTGCATTTATGTGTGGTATGGGCATGTATCGGGGGGTAATCAATGTAATTTGAAATTTTCAATTTGAAATTTGAAATAAAGATAAAATGTTTTAAAATTAAAGAATTAAAAATTCAATGAAAATTAAAAATTTAAAATTAAAAATTGTCGGGATGCATTGTACAAGCTGCGTTATGAATATAGACGGCGAACTTGAAGACACAGAGGGTGTCAAACAGGCACATACTCATTATGCAAAACAACAAACAGAAATCGAATTTGATTACGAAAAAATAACTGAGGGGAAAATTATAGAAATAATAAAAAATCTTGGGTATACTGCTAACATTTGTTGACCACTGCTCGCCTCAAAGCACAGCCCCTTTACTTTTTATCTCTTCTTTTAGGAAATAGTATTTATCTCAATTTTTTCTTCTTTAAAAAAAGAGATGCCTTAGAAATTATACCTATCCAATCTCCTCTTCCATCACCTCTGCCTTCTCCAACAACGTTACCAACTCCTTCTAAGCCTGCTACCATCTCGCCATCTTTTCCTCCTGTTGAGGCTTCTGCTGTTAAAGACTATTTTATCCCCCTTGGTTCTGGAACGAATCAATCAAACGATTGGGTTGATGTTCCCGGGATACAAACAGTAAAGAAATTCATTTTGAGGCATCAGTCTATCTTCCTAATGCAGCGCAGCAAGTTTGGGTACGGCTCTTTAATAAAACCGATCAACACCCGGTATGGAATTCCGATGTTTCGATGAACGATAATTCGTCAAGCTACCTAATCTCACCACCCATTACATGGGATAAAGGAGTAAAATCGTATCAGGTGCAAATGAAAACGCAACTGCAAGCTGTAGCAAATCTTGTCCAAGCGAGAATTCATGTAATGCTCCTGTGAACAAATGATCCCACTCTTGTGTTTAATTTAGTATAATCAAGTTGCATGGTATCCGATACAGAAAGGACAGCACAACTAAAAATTATTCGTGATGAGGTATGGAACCTAACCGATTCTCCGTTATACGCATATCGAAAAGAAGTCTATATTACAAACATTGTTAAGGATCGCCCGCCAGACAACAGAGATCCAAACCCTTTAGAAATAGAACTATATGTCGTTCCCCTGTATCATCCCGCAGTTGCCCTGTACAAGGCAAGTAGTAAGGAAATATTATGCAAGATCTAAAACACACAATACGAGTTTTACCAATATATGTTATTAATCCACGTGCAGATAAAGAAAGATCAATCCATGTTGGAGAAGAACTTGAATCCCTAATTACGACGCTTGGAGGAAAAGTTGTTGATCGAATTATCCAAAAACTCGATAATCCCAACAATGCAACCTATATTGGAAAAGGGAAAGTGCAGGAAGTCATAAAAAAAGTAAGAGAAGAAAATGTAGATGTTGCAGTCCTTAACGCAACTGCAAAACCAAGGCAAATTCATGCACTTAAAACAGCACTGCAAGAAGCTAATCCCAAAATAGAGGTCTGGGACAGAATAGATCTTATTTTACATATTTTTGATAAACATGCCACAACGACGGAAGCAAAATTGCAAATTGAGTTAGCTCGCATGCAATATATGGGTCCGAGAATTTATGGGATGGGGTATGTCCTCTCAAGACAGGGGGGTGGCATAGCTACTTCGGGAATCGGGGAAACAAACACAGAGCTTATGAAGAGACACTGGAGAAATGAAATAAAAAGAATACATGATCAACTAGAAAAACTGAATAAAACAAGAGAGCAACAACTAGAAAGACGTAAGCGAGCTGGACTTAAAACTGTTTCTCTGGTTGGATACACGAATGCTGGCAAAAGTTCAATTTTTAATCTGTTAACCGGTAAAAATACGTTAGTCCAAGATGCATTATTTGCCACCCTTGATAGCACAGTTGGAAAACTATATCTTCCAGATCTAAGCGAAGAAATTCTGGTTACTGACACTATTGGATTTATACGAAATCTACCGCCCAGACTTATTAAGGCCTTTACCTCAACCCTTATGGAAGCAATACATGCAGATATACTTTTACATGTCATCGATGCATCGGACCCCGAGTTTGAACTAAAAATTGATGTTGTGAACGATATTTTAAAAGATTTGGGGAGAAATATTGATAATTCAATTTATATATTCAATAAAATAGATCTTGCAAAAAATATTGAGAAAGAAAGAATACTGGAAAAATACCGACAATACTCTCCTCTTTTTGTATCCGTAAAAACAGGACTTGGAGTTTCCGAAATCCAGCAAAGTATCACTAACCATCTTTAGTTTACTACTATATAATTTAACGAAAAAGTGTGATAAACTAATATACAAATCAATTAGGCTTAAAATTGTTGTTAATATATGAATATCTACGAGAATAATCAAATATCTAAATTATTTACAAATAGATCATCAATCCAAAAAATTCAAAATAAATTACCTAAATTATTTCAACTAGCCGAATTAGAAAGCTCACGAGCGGGTAAAATAGGAATGGAAGTGGGTTCGGTACGGGAAAAGGTAATTATCGCTTTATTAATATATAAGTTTGGCGAATCTAACGTTGAAACTGAAATTCCTATTACCGAACCCGAAGTTGACGTAAGAGTTTTTAACAGACCCGTTTCTATAAAAACTATTACAGGCAGTACTTTTGGCGGAATAAAATTAATTTGGACTGTTGATGCGGAAAAAGCAATAGAGTTCGCTAACGGCTATAAACCAAGTTGCGATACGATTCTGGCACAGATCAACTGGAGCAATGAAGGTGGGCTTTACTACATTCCCAAAGACGTACAATTAGCTGTTATTAACGAAATAGGCAAAAATAGATATATTAAACTACCCAAAGCAGGCACAAATCCACGAGGCGTTGAAATGACAATGGAAGCTATGAAAAAATTAATAAATAATCCTCACACATTTAAGATACCAATAAATTGGGGGAGAGAAGATATTAGTTTTGCAGTCTATAAACGTTGGATTGATCTATGGAAGGATGATTAAGATGAAAAAAAACGGAACTCAAACAAGTTCATTTGGTACGCCGGGTCGAATTAATCATGACTCGTCAAAATTTTATAATAGCAAGCTTTATGGAGGGTTAAATAATGGAAAAGATGTTGCATATATTGAAAATACAATTCAACCGCAGGACATAAACAAAGTTTTCTGTAGAAGTAGTGATGCAATGACAGAACTTCCAGATAATAGCGTTCATTTGATGGTTACTTCACCGCCTTATAATGTCGGCAAACAGTACGATGAAAACTTATCTCTCAAAGAATATAGAGAATTATTAAAACGAGTATTTAAAGAAACATACAGAGTTTTGGTCCCTGGCGGTAGAGCTTGCGTAAATATCGCAAATTTAGGAAGAAAGCCTTATTTACCTCTTCATAGTTACATTATAGAAGATATGCAGAGTATTGGTTTTTTGATGAGGGGAGAAATTATTTGGGACAAAGGAGCAAGCGCAAGTCCTTCAACTGCTTGGGGCACATGGTTGAAGGCGAATAATCCAGTCTTAAGAGATGTTCACGAATATATTCTTGTATTTTGCAAAGAAAGTTTTACTCGAATGAATCCTCAAAGGAGAAGAAGTACTATTTCAAGAGATGAATTTTTGGAATTTACGAAAAGCGTTTGGACATTTTCTGCAGAAAGAGCAAGTAAGGTGGGTCATCCAGCTCCATTTCCAGTAGAACTGCCATATAGGTTAATTCAGTTATATACGTTTGAAGACGATATAGTGATTGATCCTTTTGTTGGAAGCGGGACCACCTGTATAGCGGCATTAAAAACTAAAAGAAAATACGTTGCTTATGATAATAAAAAAGAATATGTTGACCTGGCCGAAAAAAGAATAAGAAATTCTTTTCTGCAGAATACGTCATTGTTTGATATTCATCCAGTAAATACCCCATTGTCGAAACAATTACCGAATTTTAAGCAAGGAGTAATTTATGGAGGGATATTTTAAACAAACTATTCCAGGATATGATATAGCCATTGAAAGAAACACTACAAATGTGCCAAGGGATGGAAGATATAATGTTGTCTTAAAAAATAAGATCGTTTACTCAACTAAGGTATTAAAACTGGCACAGTTAAAATTTGATGTGTTACTTAAGGAAATGGGTTACTTGCCCAAAAAGATAGAAGAGAAACCAACAGCAGATGATGTTAAAGATATGCTTAATAAACAAAGATTTGATCAGCTTGCTAAATCATATGATGCTTATTGGGATAATTCTTCCAAATTTAGGAAAGGCGGAAGACTAAATAAGCGGTAGGTTTTTGTCGCAGGAGACGTGCATGACACAAAATACAAACAAACAATAACAGCCGTAGGATTTGGCTGTGTAGCTGTTTTGGAGACGGAGAAGTAGTTTATTTTCAACGTACTCCTACGAATTAAAGCAGATTGTGGTATACTATACATATTACAATTTTTTATACCTGTGGATTCCTTTTTCATCTAAAAAGTCAGCAAATTCTCTTACATCAGCCTCATAAGGAGAATGATACGACACTTTCTTTATGGTCCATGTTTGGAGAAACAAATCATGCAAAAGAAGATGCGACAGCAGTATTTCAGCGAATTATCCATACCAAATTAAACCTAAAACTTCCAAAAAAATCTATTTATCCAGTCTACGATTACTTTCACAAAATTCACAATAAAACGCATTATGTATGCTACGCAATCGTTGCAACCATGCAAAAGCATACAGTATTGCAGGGAAGTAACCTATCGTGGTATACGTTTAAAGAAGCGATAAAACTACCAAGCACCCAACAAACAAAACAAGATATTATGGTTGCCCAACGCGTTATCGAAGCGCAAGAACGAGAAACAATGCATACACAATATCATTCCTCACACTGATGTTAGTAGACGATATTACCCTTATTATTAAAGCAGGCAATGGCGGGAATGGCTCGGCAGCGTTCTTGCGCAATGGTCTTACAGCCAAAGGTGGACCAGATGGCGGAAATGGTGGAAACGGAGGAAATATATATATTCAAGGTTCCAATAACGTATCTGATTTAGCTGAATTTCGCTATAAGAAAAAAATTCTAGCTCTTGATGGTATACCCGGCAAACATAAAAAATTATTCGGAAAAAATGCTCCTCATACAACAATTTATGTTCCACTTGGTACACGGATTACCGATACAAACGCAAACACTGTGTATGAAATAACCGACACAACAACGTCTCTACTTTTAGTCCAAGGAGGAAAAGGTGGGCGAGGAAATGCCGAACTTAAATCAGCAACAAATCAATCACCACATTATGCAGAAGAAGGCACATTGGGTGAGAAAAAAAACTTACTTCTCGAGCTTCGTATGATTGCTGAAATCGGGCTGATTGGGTTGCCAAATGCCGGAAAAAGCAGTTTGCTTGCTGTTTTGACGCATGCGACACCAAAGATTGGTAATTTTCCATTTACCACACTAACGCCCAATATTGGCGTCCTTGATACTCATCTGATTGCTGATATTCCAGGCCTTATAGAAGGAGCGTCGAAAGGTCGGGGATTGGGAACTTCCTTCCTAAGACATATTGAAAAAACAAAAATATTAGTTCACTGTATTGACTCTGCAGATCCTAATCCAAAAAAAGCATATGAGACAGTGCATCACGAATTTGAGCAATACAACCCTTTATTACTTGATAAACCAGAAATTATTTTATTAACAAAAACTGACCTTGTAGACAAAGATACAGTTAAGAAAAATAAAAAGATTTTTCAAAATAGAGGAAAAGAGGTACTCACCTGTTCAATCTATGACCAGAAAAGCCTGGATGCATTAAAACAAAAAATCCTCACGTTATGTGAAATCAAGCATAATTAAGCTTGATTTCATCTCCAACTTGTATTCGATATCTTTTGATATCGTCCTCTGGAAGTTCTAGTACCTTATTAAAACGGGGATTCCACAAAAAAATCCTATTTGGCTTTAGATTCGATGAGATTTTGACCACTTTATTGTGTGCATCGAGAACCAAAACATCGATAGGAAACAAAAGTCCAAACGTGTGAATGCCAAATCTGGTTTCGATAAGAATTGAATATGCTTTTTTCGCAAACAAAAGCCCTCTTGTTTTCTCTCTAAAACCTTTCAGTGCTTTAACGTGTATTGTTACCATCGACGGTGGCAGTGGCTTATTTTTCTTCTTTATACTCATCTTTTACATCATTACCATATTTTTCTAGCAGTTTGTGAATTTTGGGGCTAATAACAAAATCGCAGTATGGTGCACCTTGATTCTTATCAAAGTAATTCTTATGATAGTCTTCAGCCACATAAAAGGTAGTAAACGGAACAATTTCTGTCACAATACGGTTTTCATATATTCCTTCCTTTTCAAGCGCTTCTTTTGACTTTTCGGCAATTTCTTTTTGTTTTTCATCATGATAAAAAATAGCTGAACGGTACTGTGTTCCTGTATCGTTTCCTTGTTTATTAAGCGTCGTCGGATTATGTGTATGCCAAAAAATATCCAAGATTTTGTCGTATCCAATACGCTTTGGGTCAAATGCTATTTGGATTGCTTCGGCATGCCCTGTTGTCCCGCTGCATACCTGATCATAAGTGGGATTTTCTCCTGTTCCTCCGGCATAACCCGGTAGTACCGAAGTAACACCTTTTAGACGCGTAAAAATTGCCTCTGTGCACCAGAAGCACCCACCGGCAAGAGTTGCTTGATTATTCATAGATTGTTTTGGGTAATTCTTTTCCTTTTGGAATAAAACGGATAGATAAAGAGTTAACACAGTGTCTTGTATCTTTATCGGTCATATGCTCTCCCTGGAATACGTGTCCCAAGTGCCCACCACAGTTGGCACATTGAATTTCTATTCTTTCTCCATCAGAGTCTGGAATGCGTTTGACTGCATTGGGGAAATTATCGTCAAAAGAAGGCCATCCGCAACCTGCATCAAACTTACTTTCTGCGGTAAAAAGGGGAGCATTGCACCTCCGGCAAATAAAAGTCCCATCCTCGTAAAAGTTGTCGTACTCACCACTTCCCGGAGCCTCTGTCCCCTTGTAGGCAATCACATTTTCTTCTTCGGGGGTTAATGTATTCATGTACTATAATTATATACTCTAAAATGTAATAGAACCAGTTGCAAAATTATTTGTTGAAACATCGGTGTGAGGAAAAGAAGAAGGATTGTTGTGTCGGGGAAGGGTTTTATTGTTGTGCTTACGCACATTTTATTGCCCTTCCCCGACACGGTTGTACCCTGCGCCAATTATGGCACTGGGCAAATGTAGATCGCTATTCAGTTACCCTCTTGAGACATCTCCTCTTGTTCTGCTTCCCAGCACTTTCGCAGGTGACGAATCAGATTCATGCCATCACTTGTTCTCACAAGGATGGTCTCCCTCTGCCGACACCAGGTTTCCTCAGACATCCCCATGGCTGAGGTATAGATACTGTCGAATTTCTCCATCAGGTCAGGCAGGGCTTCAAGGGGCGAGAGTGGACGCCTGGTGCCGCATAACGGGCAGTTGTTCCATCTTTCCTCGCATGCTTCCCTCTCGTGCTTCTCGGGGCTGTTGATGCAGTACCACGACATAGGTCTCCTCCTTTACCAACGGAAGTCTTTGTCGAAGGAAGCGCTGCGATGCTGCGGATCATTGCGTTCGCTGCGCTCTTTTTCGATTTTCTGCACGACCTGTATGCAGGCTTGGCTGAGCTGCGTTAGCATGCGAGTTGCAAATTGAGCTCGCAGGTCATCGGTGCCTTCCGGAAAGTTCATCGCCGTGACCCACTCCTGTGCCACTTGCTCCAGAAGCTCGGTAAACTCTCCCTCCGAGAGAGATCCATGCTCCGCAAGGAACTTTCGTACAGCGACGTAGATTGCTGCTGCTTTTAGCATGGGAGACCTATTTCCACTGGTGGACATTAGGTTTCCTCCTTGGAGAATGAGTGCGCCCTGCGCGGCCGAATCCGATTATTAAGTTCTCTTCGCATTCCGCGAGACCTCGCCATCACTGGGTATAACGGCGTGCCTGCGACTTACGGAGCAAGTAATCTCCAATATCCGGCCAGACGTTGGGATCTGACTTTTCCGCAACGGAGTTGATCACTCCGCTGAGCAAATCATGCCAACCTATTATGGGCAACACCTCCTCAACAAAAGACATTATCTTTTGATCCGGAGAGAGCCTTTTCCTCCTCTGCAGAATTACCAAAGCGATACTCCCGACCATGACCCCGATTGTGAGACCAAACACGAACTCAGACATGTTGCCTCCTTAAAACTATCAGCTTCCCAAACATTGGAATGCTGAGTTTCTGTCCTTCTGAACAGGAACGGGAAAAGTGTCATCACATGAGATTCCTCGATTCGCTTTGCTCACTCGGAATGACAAATAAACTTTTTCTGCTCCTGTCCAGATTTTTTAACTGAATAGCTTGTCAATGTACAAATCCTGCAATCAAAACCTCGTTTGTACTCAAGCAAAAAGAGCACAAAGAGAGCTTCACGCAGGTAATAACAGGATTCTACCATAAAACTATAGGATTGTCAACTGGGTTTGCTCGGAATTAGCCCTATAATAGTCATTGACATTGGGATTTTTTTCTGGTATACTGCGTTGGTGGCAGATTGAAGTAATACATCTGCTTAACTTCGAAAAGTTTTTGAATAGTCAAGATAAAGATAATACGCATTACACAGTTTTTACCTATCGTATCTTTCTTCCTACTCACAATACCACTTCTTATTTAAGCAGCTTTATTACTTTAACACTATGAATGCCTATCTTGCCAAACCATGTGATCGCTGCGGCAGTAAGAAACGAGTCGCAAAAAAATGGAAGGAAACTGTTCCAACAATGACAGGAACAGTTGTTGTAGAATACACCCAAATTGTTTGTACAAATAAGATTTGCCAGACTGCATTTGAAAAAGTTCTCTTAGCAGAGACAAAAAAACGTCAGGCACTCAAAGTAAAGAAAGACGCAAATGACCTTGCACGGAAAGCAAGTTTGTTAAAAACAAGAAAAAAGAAAAATAAATCAAGAATATAAAATATACATAGTATGATGCCACGAAGATTCAAACCCCAGAGAAATTTTAGAAACAGATTTTCTCACAACACAAAACCTAATCCAGAACTTGTTCGGGCGATGCGGGATATCCAATTGGTCAAAAAACCAAGCAATGCAGATTTTACAAATAACCAACCTCCTATGACACATCTTGCGTTTGCAGATTTTGGACTTATAGAACAATTGACACAAAATATCTTATATAAAAAGTATACTGTTCCGACACCAATTCAAGACCAGACAATTCCAGCAATTCTTGCAGGGCGAGACGTTATTGGCATTGCCAATACAGGAACAGGTAAAACTGCAGCGTTTCTTATCCCGCTTGTTGATCGAATATATAAAAATAGAAACGAAAAAGTGATCGTTATTACGCCAACCCGCGAACTTGCCCTACAAATCTATGAGGAATTACGTACATTTGCAAAAGGACTGGGCATCCACGCAGTTTTATGCATTGGCGGAATGAGTACACAGCGGCAAAAAAATGAGCTGCGGCAAAATCCGTATTTTGTTATTGGTACACCAGGAAGAATAAAAGATCTTATACAACAGAGGGGGCTCAATCTCACGCAGTTTACCACCGTTGTGCTTGACGAGGCTGATCGCATGGTAGATATTGGTTTTATTGGCGAAATAAAATATTTTATATCGCTTTTACCTCTTAAGCGCCAATCCCTTTTCTTTTCGGCAACAATTTCTGGGAAAGTAAAAGAAATTTTGCATACCTTTGTCCATGACCCCATTACTATATCTGTTAAAAAGCAGGACACAGTCGAAAACATTGACCAGGGTGTTATCAAAGTCACCGATAAAAGCAGAAAAGTAGATCAATTACACGATTTATTAACCCAAAAAGGGTTTGATAAGGTACTTATTTTCGGCAGAACAAAGTGGGGCATACAAAAACTCACTGAGCAGCTTATTAAAAGAGGCTTTAAGGCAGGTGCAATTCATGGTAATAAAAGTCAAGGCCAAAGACAACGAGTACTTGAACAATTCAAAAGTAATCAAGTACATATTTTGCTTGCAACAGACGTCGCCTCACGGGGACTGGATATTAACGATGTAAGCCATGTTATCAATTACGATATGCCTGCTTCGTACGATGATTATATTCACCGAATAGGGCGAACAGGAAGAGCAAATAAAAAAGGCTCCGCCCTGACATTTATTGAATAATCACTTCACTTCTTCAAAAATCATCCGCTTGTAGATTTTGCGGGTTAACGAAACGTCTTTCTCGCAATACGCACAGATTTCTGCAATTCTCCCATCCTTAAAAGCTTGAGCAACGTTTTCCCCTTTGATTTCTCCATCTTTGGAAGTTGGCAGTTTGAGTATTTTGGCCAACGTATCCAGGGAAATCGAAGTACTCATATTCCATTTTTTCCACTCGTGCATAATGTCGTACATTGGTGCATTTCGGTACCTGGCAAAAATAAGATTGACCGACGGTTTTACCTGTAATACGATTGAGCGTTGATAAATAAAGCGAAGATCAAATTCCATAATGTTAAATCCTATAAAAAGACCAATGTTTTTTGCAACATCCCAAAAATCTTGCAGTATTTTTGTTTCAATTCCAGAAAGTGTTTGTATAGCATCATCGTTTATGGCATAGGAAATACAAACAATGCGGCCAAAACCGCCGTCAAAAGAAGTTTGCGCAAGGTATTTTTCGAAGTCGCTGTCTTGTGTCGATTTTTTCTTTTTGTAGATCATACGGAGCATAGCATGATCGTCCTCATGCGCCGGAATTGTCTCGATGTCAAAAAATAATTTATTCATATGATTATACAAAGCGGGTAACCAGAAAAATAAAGAGCACTCCAAGAATAGTTAAGCCAAGCATTCGAAAAGAACTATGTTTACTATGTGCCTCTGGCAACAAATCGCTGGCACCAATATACAAAAGAAATCCCATAAAAAACCCAAGATACAATAGAAGAATTTGCTCTGAAATGGTAAAAAGAAGCGTCGATAATGCCCCAAGTACTGGCGTTGTCGCATCCAGTATCAAAAACTTTAGTGTTTTTCGCAAAGTATTTTTGTGAAGTAGCATGAGTGTCACGGTATTTAAACCATCCGAAAAATCGTGTGCAATAACCGCAAGAGAAATAATCAGTCCCAAATGTGAATTTACATGGAATCCTAATCCTATACCAACACCGTCCAAAAAACTATGAAACGACAAACCACCTGCCGCAATCATTCCCACCGTTGGATGCTTGTGATCGGCATACTCTTCTTCGTGTCCGTGATGAATAATTGCTGTCTTTTCCAAAATATGAAACGCGAGAAAACCAACAATAATTGCAATAAGTGCCGGCTGTATATCCAAGTTGTTTTTGGCCGTTAGTCGAAATATCTCGGGTAGAATATCAAAAAAACAAACAGCCATGAGAACACCTGCCGTGAAACTCATAACTAAATGCAATCTATCTTTGTTCCGTATACCAAATAATCCACCGGCTAAGGTTGAGATAAATGTACTAAAAGAAAAAAATACTGCTTCCATATCTTTATATAGTACCACACATACAATTTGCTTGCATTTGTTCAAGTGGTAATTTTTAACTAAGACTTGATTAGTATGAGTATACTCTGTTATTTTACTTTCAGATACCTTATGTTTACCACAGCAATAATTGCTTTTCGGGAGTTTTTTGAAGCCTTTTTAATTATTGGAGTATTTTTAGGCATATCAAAAAAACTCAATCTAAAAAAAGAAATGGAGATTGGGATTGCTGCGAGTATTGGTATTCTTTTTTCGCTTCTTCTTGCAACAGGAACGTATATTTTTGGCGACTATGCAAGGAATATTCTAACTGAAAAAAATGCTGATTTCTTAGAAAGTTATCTGTTGATATTTTCGGGATTATTTATTGCCTATGTTGTTTTTTCTCTTCATGACGTACTCAATCGAAGTAGGGGAGTAAAACTTATTAATGCTCACAAAAAACTACAAGAAAATACGTTTGATATGTCGTTATTCTTTACTATTGTGTTTTTAGTTGCTCGCGAAGGATTTGAAATCGCTCTGTTTACCGCCAGCACTTCTTTATTTTCTGCTTTCATACAAAACGTTATTGGCTTACTCCTGGGTTTTGCTGCATCGAGTGTTTTTGGAGCAATGACTTTTTTGGCCTACCTCAAATTTTCGATTGGTAAAATATTCAAAGTGACCGAATATATGATTATTCTTCTTGGTGCATCCCTTGTGCAAAACGGCACCACAAAATTGTTTGAGACGCATTTTACTATTCATCTTTCCAATATGCTGTCGTTCCATTTGCAGTTCTTACCAAGTGAGGGAAGCTTTTTGGGACACTTGCTACAAGGACTTTTTGGTATTGATCAGGGTTTTTCTGCAGTTCGTCTCGCCATTATGATTTTATACATTACCACAATATACATGCTATTTATAAAACGTTCCTACAACACATAAATAAACAGCACATTTGATGGTATAATAAGTCTATGAAGCGTCTGCTTTTTATTTTCTTCGTGTTGGTCGTTGGAGTCTTTTTTATTGGCTATCCTCCTACTTTTGCAAAAGTTACCCAGTTGTTCTATTTTTTTCCTTGCGATACTCCTCTTTCGTACCGAATTGGTATTGTCGATACAAGATTTGAGATCTCCAAAAATGAATTCTTTATCGATATACAAAAAGCAGCAACTATTTGGAGCAATACCGAAGGGAAAAACCTGTTTGTCTACGATCCGAAAGCATTGCTCTCTGTTAATCTTATATTTGACGAACGGCAACTGCTCAACAACCAAATAAACCAATTGCAAAACGAATTGCAAAATGGAAAAAGTGCCATGGAACCCGAAATAGCTCGGTATCAAAACCTCGCTGCAAATTTTAAAGAACGCCTCGCTTCGCTCAACAATGAAATTGCTTCTTGGAACAGTAAGGGTGGTGCGCCAAAAGATGTGTACGAAAAATTAAAAAGTGAACAAGAAGACCTAAAAAAAGAAGCAGACAGCTTAAACGCCATGGCCAAAAGACTCAATCAGTCGACAGAAACATATAATACAGAAGTTGGGCAACTCAATAGTACGGTCAATACCTTTAATGCAGCATTACAATTAAAACCCGAAGAAGGACTTTACAACCCAAAAGAGAAAAAAATTGATATTTATTTTAATACAAATCAAGATGAGTTAATCCATACCTTAGCACACGAACTTGGTCATGCATTGGGGCTTGTCCATATTCCCGACAAAAAAGCAATTATGTATCCATACACCACACGAGAAATCGCTGCGTCAGACCAAGATGTTTTTGCACTGCAAATAATTTGCCAAAAACGCAGCGTCTTTGAAATCCTTGCAAAAAACGGGCCAGTAATCTTTCATCAATTACTTGACAAATATGTTGACAAATAGATTTACAATAAGGAGATGGTGAGCCTGCCGAACCATTGACAAATAACTTGACAATTAAGATGTGATATAGTATAATAACGCTATGTTTGAACCAAAATTTACCTACACAACCGCAATCGTCAACCAGTTGGCCGCGATTGAGCGCTTTTATGGTCAGCTGCTTGGCGAAAAGCTTATTCCTTCTTTAGCCTTAAAGTTGTCTCAGGAAAACCAGATTTTAGCCACGCACTACTCAACCAGCATCGAAGGCAATCCGCTCTCTCCTCGCGATGTCACCAACATTATTCTTGGCGATAAAATCCCAACGACAAAGTCCGAAAAAGAAGTCAAAAACTATTTTGCTGTACTCAATAAAGTCGCCGTGCTGGCAAAAAAACACTCAGCCATCACAACAGAACTGACAAAAAATCTTCATCACGAACTTATGCAAGGAATCGAAGAAAAAGACTTAGGAGAGTTTCGCAATGGATCGGTGTTTGTGGGACATAAAACAAAAAGTGAGGTTGTCGTCAAACACAACCCACCATATCATAAGAGAGGGGAAATCGAGCAAGCGTTGCAACAACTCTACAATTGGCTAGAAAAAGGGGACGAACTTCACCCGCTTCTCAAAGCTGGCATCCTGCACCACCAATTTGCTTATATCCATCCGTTTTTTGATGGGAATGGAAGACTGGCCCGCGCGCTGACTGCGTATTACTTGCTTCTTAAGCAGTACGAAGTTACAAAATTTTTTATTCTGGATGATTACTACGATATCGACCGCCAGCTCTACTCCGATACGCTCCACACTGCGGATCAAGGAAACAAAACTCGCTGGCTTGAGTATTTTTTGGAAGGCATTAGTTATTCCCTCCAGGCAGCACTAGGAAGAATTGGAGATTTGAAGAAAAATAGACTCGAAGAAACAACCGGTGAAAAGCGAGTCCTTGTTACTTCCCGCGAAGAAGAAGTATTGCAAATCATTTTAGATAAAAAAGCCATTAAAACCGCCGACATTCAAGAAAATCTTTCTGTTACCAGACAACAAGCGCACAACCTTATCTCGTCATTGGTGAAAAAAGGGTTACTTAAGAAATACGGCAAAACAAAAACAAGCTACTATACGCTGTTATCCCAACAAGAAAACACTCCCTAAACTTACTTTCTCTTGTATAACCCAATAAGCTCCGCAGAAGCCAGGATGCGACCTTGCATGGCTTGCTCAATTGCTTTTTTGTCGGCGGTTGAAGAAAGATTGAGTATTGCATCAAGCGCGTAGAGTTTAAAAAAATATCGATGAGTACCTGTTGGCGGGCAAGCTCCGCCGTAGCCTGGTTTGCCAAAATCTGTCATCCCTTCCACTCCACCTTGTGGGACACTATGTTCATTAACGTTTTGAACACTCGGGCTGATATTAAAAACAGTCCAATGAACAAATGTGCCAGTTGGCGCGTCTGGATCATCGACAATAAGCACCAAGCTTTTTGCATTTTCTGGAATATCGGAAAAAGAGAGTGGGGGATTCACATTCTCCCCATCGCACGTATATTTGCTTGGAATGCTTTGATTATGTTGAAATGCAGAACTTATTATTTTCATCTGAGCGGGCGATGGGGATCGAACCCACTGCCTTCTCCTTGCCTGCCCGCAATGCCATCTGAGCGGCGGACCGGATTCGAACCGGCGACCTCTTCCTTGGCAAGGAAGCGTTCTACCACTGAACTACCACCGCATAGCTCTTGCAGGCGGGGCAAGGAGACGTTCTACCGGTGAACTACGCCCGCAAGTGTATATTTTAAATGTGCCGAGAGCAGGAATCGAACCCGCATAACCGCTTCTTCAGAGCGGCGCCTTGACCACGTTGGCAATCTCGGCATGCCTCTTATTATATCAAATTGTGGACAATCGAGCCGTGGTTTGGAACCCCGTGTTCGAAAGTCTTCTCCGATTATATCAAAAATTAAAGGATCTTGGGTTTACATATTTCGAGGATAAAGTTTCTATCATAAAGATTAATGTTTAACTTCTTAAAGCTTGGTAGAGTGATCTAAAAATTTGCTATACTCAGAATATGTTCATCTATCTTGACGAAAGTGGAAATTTAACAGGCCCCGGCGAAACGTATTTTATCGTTGGTTCCTATACAGTTGGTGATCGAAAGCGTATTGGAAAAGCATTCCGAAAGTGGCAAGTGAGTAAATTTCCTAAGAAAATAAAAGATCAGTCGGAAGTAAAATTTAAGGATCCACATATTGATGATGAATTGCGGCTTAAAACGATTAAGTACTTAGCAGCACAAGATATTCGCATCTTTTACACTTTTCTTAAAAAGACGAATATCCCAAAAGAATACAGGAAGAAAGGGAAAATTGAAACAGGACTTTGATATGCTGAAATCGTGCGAGCAACACTTGAACTCTATTCACCTGTTACTGATAAAGAATTTATTGTCATTCGTGATAGAAGAACACTCAAGGGAATGAGTAAAGAAAAATTTCATGAATTACTGAAAGCAAGTCTACTTCCAAAATTCCCCCCAAAAACCTTATTTAACACAGATGCTGTTGATTCAACAAGTAGTCCTCAAGTACAGGTTGCTGATTGGATCTCTGGCGCATTGGCGCGATATCATGAGAAAAAAGAAATCGGGGATGAATTATACGCTGCGCTCAAAAAGAATATTGTTGAAGAAAGGGAGTTATTCTCAGATTATTGGGCGAAGAAGTGGAAGTAATAAAAAAGGTCAGCAACCACTGACCTACTTTATTAGAGCGGCAGTGCTAACGGTGGTGTTCCTAGACTCAATTCTGGATGTACCATCCAGGAGCATCTAGGCACACATTAGTTTATTATTACCAGCTCCATTGATAATATACCCTATCAGGGAGTAAAATGCAAGGGCGAATTTTATAATCTTAAGTTTTTAGTTGCAATAGTTCCTGTAACACCTCATTGTAGGAAACGATATATAAATAAACCCGCTCCCCAGATTGCAAATTGATCGTTATTTTGATATATTCATAACAAATATGGCACCAGAATTTAAACCAGGGGTAGCAGAAGACATTGCTGGAAGAAACTCGAGGGGTAAATTTGTACGAAATGGCGGTGTTATTTGGGTTGAGGAAAAACCAATGGGGCATAGAGAAATCGCAAAGGATGCTGGATTTATTAATGATGGTCATTTTGTTGTTGATGACGCAGGCCAATTTAGAGCTACTGTAAATGACACAAACACAATAGGATTCTATGGAGATTCATTAGGCTTTGGCACAAAAACTGATGGCCCTGCAAGAGATGAAACCATTAAGATTGCACAAGAGACTGCGGGAGATTCTGTAAATATAAGGAAAATATAAATACTGCTTCTGAACTCTCAATCCCCGAATCTTGTGCTTCGCTACCTATAAGCTACCCTTATATAAACCTTTTCAGTGGACTCTGAGGGATTCGAACCCCCGACATCTTCAGTGTAAATGAAGCGCTCTACCAACTGAGCTAAGAGTCCTGGGTGCAGAAGAGGGGTTTTATTTTGAACCGCTTCTGCCTAAGATCATAGCCCATTTTAGCAAGTTAATTGACACATATCAAGCTAAGAAGGAGGAAAAATGGTAAAATACACACAATATGGGTGAAACTCCTAAACCAGGATCGGAATTTGATGAAACTTTAGCTCACTTTCCAGACCTTGCCAGAGCAAGAGAGATAAACTTCCCACGACCTTACGGTCGGGGATCTAAGTATGGAATGGTAAGAATTTGCAGTAGAAATTAATGACCAGGAATTTACAAAAATAGGTCTAGAAAATGATTATGATATTTGGCGTAGATTAGATCCAGTTTCAGATAATCAAGATGTAGTACTACCTTTTGGAAAAAAACCAAATACCTCTCAAGAAAAAGTCAAAGAGATCTTATTGGCAGCACAAAATAGAGATATTCCTGGAAAATTAGCTTGGAGAGGGGTTTAAAGCTCAACCCTCACCACCCTCGTGCACAATCTGGGAGGATGTTCGGACTTACCTAACCTCAGAGATTGATCTTAAAGAGAAAGCAGAACTCATTGTTGCCATTTCTCACTTTAACAGAAAGGACGAGTGGGAATGAACTAGTCTAATAGACTAAGGAACTCACACAGCTCTTTTTAGACGATCATTTAAGTACTAACAACTTTAATTAAGTTCGGGTTTGGTATTTTGGAAGAGCGACTTCTTTTGCATGTTTTATTTTCTCTTGAAAGCTTCGTGCTAATTCAGAATTTACCATAAATCCTTCATTAGTATTGCCTATTAATTTTAGACAAACAGTTATATCGGATATTTGAAGTCGCTTTGGTGGAGTAGTCCAACCTTCAGGGAGCGGTTCATGTGGTTTTTTTGAAGGTTTAAGTTGACCTACAGGATTTCCGTTTAACTCAATTTCATAAGAGCCTGCCCCATTAGAGGAGATTATTTCAACATTGCCGTACCCATCTTGGTAAGATAGAGATGTAGTTAAAAGGGCAGTGATAGCATCCAGTGGATCCGCAATTTGTAAAAGGTACTGTAGGTCTGCTTGAGCAGTTGTTCCACTAAGAGTGTATATGGCGTCAAGAGGAAGTACTACATCAATTCTGGCAGCTGCAGCTTTTGCCTTTTCTGTATTATGAAACAAACTCGCTCTTGCCTCTTGATATACTGTACCAAGACAACGTTCTAAATTTCCACCAATTAGAGTTATAGTTCGTACTCCTAGTGGTATATCATCATCTGAAACCCATCTGTGATGATCGATATCTGATCTTATATCTGTAACCTCCGTGTTAGGCTCTAAATATACACTTCTTTGTGGAGGCGCTATAAGGATAATGCGCCTATCAACTGGAATAGAATTTAGAGTGGTTTGTATAGAAGACTGAGCAATTCTATCATGATCACCATCTATAGTTGATGGATGAACTACGTATAGAACATGTTTGTAATCTTTTGGTATAGCTCTTTCTCGAATTACATCTATTCGATGTTCTCCTTCTGAAAGTGGCTGAAATAATCGAGTTTCACTCATTTATTATGGTTTCTATAGATAAAATATCAGCTGGTGCGGACGAGAGGAGTCGAACCTCCACGCCTTACGGCACAGCCACCTCAAGGCTGCGTGTATGCCATTTCACCACATCCGCTTGTTGAGAACATATTCTATCACAGAACTGAATAGATGAAAACCTTCTGTGCTTGCACTGAGCCCGATTTAATCGAGGCGAAGTGCCCAGGGGGAGACTCGGACTCCCAAGCTCTTGCGAGCACAGCGTTCTGAACGCTGCGCGTCTGCCAGTTTCGCCACCTGGGCATCTTTGCTTTATCATTCATTGTAGCAAAAGCTCCCAAACTTGACAACACAGTGGAAAATGTGCAAGTATTGAACCATTCATGCGCACCATATTTCTGCTCACCAGTTTTGCCATCATACTACCCTTTGTATTAATAGGAAACATTGTTTTGCTCCTCTATCTTTCCTATCAGAAAAATCAGCCCTACGCCTACACAAACGCCTTAGCAAGACAATCCGTCGCATATGCGGCGCTCCCCACGCTCCAAAGTATAACTGGAGAAGAAATTACCCAGGAAGATGCGCGCGTGGAAATAGTCCGACAGTTTTTTGCTAAATACAAATCACCACTTGAACCTTTTGCGCAAGATGTTGTATCCAATGCAGATTTGTACGGCTTAGATTTTCGATTAATTCCTGCTATTGCGATGCAAGAATCGAATCTTTGCCTCAAAGCACCAGAGGATTCGAATAATTGCTGGGGCTTTGGCATATACGGAAAACATGTCCGAACGTTTAGTAGTTACTCCGAAGGCATTGCCCAAGTGACAAAAACGCTTGCGACTGTCTACAAGAAAAACGGCTTAGAAAAACCAGAAGAAATCATGACAAAATATACTCCTTCCAGCAATGGAAGTTGGGCGTTTGGTGTTAATCACTTCATGAATCAGCTTCAATGAACATTACCAAAAAAACAATTCTTACAAAAGGTTTTACCCTCATCGAGCTTCTCGTCGTCATTGCAGTTCTTGGTATTTTAGCAGCAGGCGTATTTACTGCAATTAACCCACTAAAAAGAATTAGTCAGGGAAATGACTCAAGGATAAAAAGTGATATCTCTCAAATAGCGCAGGCTGCACAAGCGTACTTTACTACAAATCAATCGTACCCAAAAGATGTCGCACAATTAGTAGCAAGTGGTGATCTTAAAGTTGAACCAAAAGTTCCAGGCACGAGTGTTTCTTATACCATCGCCGTAACACCCGACGGGTGTACTGGTGTCAACTCCTCTGCGTGCACTGATACTGCTATTTTCGCGCCGCTAAACGATCCGCAAACAGCAAAAAATGTATGGTGCTTCAGATCATCAACCAACAGCTCTTCGGAACTGCCAGCGCCTACTTGCCAACTTAATCTAGGACAACCAGTTGACACATTCTCTATTGGTAGTCCTGTGCTCAACGGTAGTTTTGAAACACCCGGCGGTGAATATGGTCTGGCATTAAATTGGACAGCTCCCGATAATCCAAATCAGTCCCCTGGAAATAAGCATGCAACAGGATCTTTATTACAATCCGATAATAATGGTGCAATTTTGCCTAAAGATGGAAGTTTTATGCAAAAAGTAATTGCCCCAACATATACAGGTATCGCCCAAACCATATCCGGTCTCAAACCCAATACTACTTATAAACTAACCGCCTGGATATATCCTGTGAGACAAGGTTCGGGATGCCCAAATGTTCCAGATATTGGTGTGGGTATGACGGTATTTACAACCACACTATACACAAGTTGCAGCCAAATGGATCAGTGGGTTTTGATGACGGATCAGGGGAAACCGGATGCCCAGGGTAAAGTTAATATCTCTTTTGGCAACTGGACAGTCCCGACATTTTATGTCGATGCGGTAAGGCTTGAGGAAGTTAAATGAGACCCTGCTTTACGAAAAGTTCAATAATCTACTCTTAGTACCCCATAGTAAACCACTTGACAAACCTATAGTCACCTGGTATACTACTTGACAGATCCTAAGGTATGCCCTTCAAAACCGCATACGTTAGGATTTTTTTATGGGAAAAATCATCCTTTCAGTTTTGCTGTTTGCTGTATTAGCAATGAGCATATCAAAAAATATTTATGCACAAGAAAAGCAAGCAGGATCTTCTGCAATGCCCTCGCAACGCACAGAAATCAAAGAAGATCGACGCGCAAAAATTCTTAAAGCCTATTTACTGTCGAAAAATTCTCCACTTGCCACATCCTCGGAAACCTTTGTTAAAAACGCAGATAAATATAATTTAGACTGGAAACTGCTTGTTGCAATTTCTGCCGTTGAATCAACCTATGGACAACAAATACCAAATAATTCCTACAATGCGTGGGGATGGGGTATTTATGGCGATCATATGATTTTGTTTACTTCATGGAATGAAGGAATTGAAACCATATCAAAGGGACTGCGAGAAAAATACATGGATACATGGGGCGCAAAAGATGTCTACCAGATTGGAAGACTCTATGCTGCATCTCCTACCTGGGCAACACGTGTTGACCGCTTTATGCAAAAAATCGACGAGTTCGCCACAAAAGACCCAAGCAGTCTTTCTATTTCGCTCTAGGTGCGATATAATAAGACACGATAAGGGTCGGTGGCGGAACTAGGTATACGCGTATGGTTTAGGACCATATCCCGAAAGGGTTGGAGGTTCGATTCCTCTCCGACCCACTTTGAAACTTATGAACATGACAGCAGCACTACAAAAATTACCTGACAATACAATCAAACTCACTATTACCATACCAAAAGATTTGGTAAAAAAGACGTGGGAAGAAGTGGTTTCCGAAACCGCAAAACAAGCTAATCTTCCAGGCTTTCGAAAAGGCAAAGCGCCAAAAAAACTTATAGAAGAAAATATTGATACCGAAAAAGTGCGAGAAGAAGTCCTCAAAAAACTCCTTCCCCAAACGTACGTAGAAGCAGTAAAAGAGCATAACCTTACACCAATTATCAATCCCAAGGTGCATGTTGAGCAGCTTAGTGATGATAAGGATTGGCAATTCACCGCAACGACCTGCGAAGCACCAGACGTTAATCTTGGTACATACAAAGAAAATGTGCAGAAGATAACTGCAAAAAGTAAAATTATTATTCCCGGAAAAGAATCCTTCGACTCCGCTCAGGACCTTCGGGCACAAACCCCAAACTTTGACGAAGTCGTCAAGGCAGTGCTTGAAAGTGCAGTTGTAACTATTCCAAGCGTTTTAACAGACCAAGAGGTAGACAAACTCCTTGCCACAACGCTGGACGAAATAAAGTCATTAGGATTAACGCTCGAACAATATCTTGCTTCAACAAAGCGGACAGGGCAAGATCTGCGGGATGAATATCGAAAAAAGGCAGAAAACGACATAAAACTTGAGTTTGTTCTCCAAAAAATTGCAGAAACAGAGCATATTACTGTCGAAGAAAAAGAAATAGACGAAGCAATACGAAAAGCCAAAGACGAAACAGAAAGAAAACAGATGGAAAAAAACAGATATTTTTTAGCTTCGATCCTACGACAACAAAAGACACTTGATTTTCTGAAGAACTTGTGATAGGTTAAGATCGTTATGAATCCATTCGCAACAAAAAAAGCAAAATCACAAACCAAACAATACGTTGATCGAAACCCTGTTGAAGCAATAACTAACATTGGCAGCGGGGTAATGCAGTCTTTTGGGGCAGACCTCCTTAAGGGTGGAACAACCGACATGTGGAATCAGTTTCTTGGTGTTGAGAATAAAAAAGAGAATAGACATAACGAAGCAGGAGACTTAGAGGAAGGACAAGATCTCGATCTTATGAGCCTTGAAAAAAACAAAAAACACGACGTTGCACCAGGCATTGATTATAGACGAGAAATTCTCTACGGATCTGAAAAAGTTGCTTCCAAAGAAAACCAAGTCCTTATCCAGCAAATAGAAATGATTGTGGTGGAACTGAAAAAACTAGCAGCATCTTCACAAGAACTACAAATTGTATTTAAAGATGTCGTTGTCACACAAAACGTTGTGAAGCCTGGCAAATATCATCAATCGTTTTTTGAATGGGTATTAATTGTTGTTCGCAGTGCCCGCATGCGGGTCGAGGATGCGGGCGCATGGCTTGCGGTGATGCACGGGAAAAAGAGCAAAAAGCAGCAGCAAAACTACTGGCACATGTTTAAAAAACACGGCACCACCTTTGGCCTCTCCAACGAACGCGTCGTCGCCACCCAAACAGGATAATTTTCCTCGTTGATTTTTATCTAAGAATTCTGTACAATTTCTGTTGTGAAGAAGTTTGCTGTTTTTGCTGTCGTCCTTATTGATCTCGCTACCTAGCGGGGGATGATTGTTGAAGAAACGAAACTCCCGCTCACAAGCGGGATTTTTTATATGAAAAATAAAAAAATGTCTGGTGGGCACATGCTTATGGAATCCTTCCTAAAAGAGGGTGTTAAGATTATTTTTGGCTACCCTGGCGGTGCAATTATGCCAGTCTACGATGCACTCTATGACTACCTGGACAAAATCCACCATGTGCTTGTCCGTCACGAACAAGGGGCAGCGCACGCTGCCGAAGGATTTGCCCGCATGACAGGCAAGCCCGGCGTTTGCCTGGCAACCTCTGGTCCCGGGGCAACAAATTTAGTAACAGGAATAGCCGATGCCATGATGGACTCTGTTCCTCTTGTGTGTATTACCGGTCAAGTTGCTGCCCATCTTGTTGGGACCGACGCGTTCCAGGAAGCAGATGTCATTGGCATGACAACGCCAATTACCAAATGGAATTACCAAGTAACAAACGCCCAAGAAATTGGAGAGATTATCCCAAAAGCGTTTGCTATTGCGCAAAGCGGCAGACCGGGACCGGTCCTGATCGATATTACCAAAAATGCACAAGCAGAAATTGCAGACTATATATACAAATCATACACGCCAAAAAAACTGTATCCAAAAATAGAGGAGCAAAAAAAACAAATTGAACTTGCAGCAAAACTTTTAAATAACGCCAAACGGCCATACATTTTAATCGGCCATGGCGTGCAAATTGCAAAGGCAGAATTGGACGTTATGAAGTTTGTCAAAAAAGGCGGATTTCCTGTTGCGGCAACACTCCACGGCCTTTCTTCCTTTCCTACTGGCCATACGCTTTATGCTGGAATGCTTGGCATGCATGGGAATTACGGCCCAAACGTGCTTACCAACAAAGCAGATGTTGTTATGAGCATCGGCATGCGCTTTGACGATCGTGTTACAGGTAGAGTAAAGGATTACGCCACAAAAGCGAAAATTATTCACATTGATATTGATCCCTCCGAACACAATAAAATTATCAAAACAACAGTTGCGCTTTGTGGCGATGCAAAAGAGATACTGAAAAAACTTACTCCCTTAATAAAACACAATACCCACAAAGAGTGGCTTTCGGAATTTCGAAAATGTGATGCTATTGAATACGAAAAGGCCATCAAACCCGAAATGGCGCCAACAACCAAACATATTAAAATGACAGAAGTCATTACCATACTCTCCAAAAAAACAAAAGGGCAAGCTGTTATTGTGGCCGATGTTGGCCAGCACCAAATGATGACAGCCAGATACTACAAATTTCAAAAGCCGAAAAGCTTTATTACATCAGGGGGTTTGGGTACAATGGGATTTGCTCTTCCGGCTGCTATTGGCGCAAAAATGGCAACGCCCAACAGAGAAGTTATTGCAATAATTGGAGACGGCAGCTTTCAGATGACAATACAAGAACTAGCCACACTTGCCCAGGAAAAAATTCCTGTTAAAATTGTGTTACTGAATAACAATTTCCTTGGCATGGTACGACAGTGGCAGGAAATGTTTTTTAAGAAACGCTACTCGTTTGTCGATCTGAAAAACCCTAATTTTATCCAGGTTGCCAAAGGATTCTTTATCAAAGGGCAAAAAGTGAGTAAACGAAAAGATTTAGCAAAAGGAATCGACAAATTGCTAAGCACCAAAGAGTCATATCTTTTGGAAGTAATTGTCGAAAAAGAGGGAAATGTGTTTCCCATGATTGCAAGCGGCGCATCGGTCGAAGAAATAAGGCTTGAGTAATATGTATTGACAAATGAAACAAGAAACGTATACTATAACAGTCGAATCAGAAAATAAACCGGGCGTTCTCTACAGAATTGCAGGTATATTTGTTCGACGAAAGATTAATGTTGAAAAACTTACGGTGTACGAAACAAAAACAAAGGGACGGTCACGGTTTACGATTATTGTAAACACAACAGAAGATGTCGTAGTACGGGTTATTCAAAGCATTCGGAAAGTGGTCGAAGTACATAGCGCAGAAGCCCAAAAAAAATAATGAATAAAAAAACGACAAAACGTACCGGGCCAAAAGGATTATCTTCCATTGTAAAAGGCATACAAATTTCGGCTATCAAACTGGTCGAAAATTTGGCACGTGCATCAAAAGATGTTATTACCTTGGCGCAAGGCACCCCATCGTTTCCAACACCACAGCATATTAAACAGGCTGCTATTGATGCAATGGAAAAAAATCTTACCGATAAGTACACCATAGGCTATGGTATCGAACCCTTACGATCGGCAATTGTTGATAAACTCAAAAAAGATAATGGGATCATTGCCGAAACAAACCAAATTATTGTCACGCATGGCGCAATCGAAGGCCTTATGGCAATCTTTATGACGATCTTAAACCCTGAAGACGAGCTGATTATTTTAACACCCGACTACGCGTCACACATCACCCAAGTAAAAATTGCCTTAGGAGGAAAATCACCAACGTTTGTACCGTTACAAGAAACAGCAACAGGTTGGGTGCTTGATCCAGAACGCTTAGAAAAAGCAGTCACAAAAAAAACTAAAGCAATTCTTTTCTGTAATCCCTGCAATCCAACCGGCAAAGTGTTTACCAAAGCCGAGCTTAAAGAAATTATCCGCATTGCCCTCAAACACAACCTCTATATTATTAGCGATGAGATATACGAATATTTTCTCTACGACGGACGAGAGCACTTTAGCACTGCAAGCTTCCCGGAAGTAGCCGACAGGACTATTTCTGTTTTCGGCGTCTCAAAATCCTACTCTATGACAGGGTGGAGAATTGGCTACATAGTGGCAAATAAAACGCTTGTTCCCGAAATCTTTAAAATCCACGACTCGCTGGTCACCTGTCCGACGGCAATTTCTCAATATGCTGCAATTGCTGCTATAAATGGTCCGAAAAATGATGTGTTACATTTTAAAAAAGAGTATGAAAAAAGACGGCAAATCTGTATGGATTACTTAGGCAAAACCGACAAATTAGAAGTCTCTGCTCCAGAAGGCGCATATTACATTTTTCCAAAATTCAAAAAACCAGTTGATGATTTTGCATTAGCCCTTGAGATGGTTGAGAAAGCAGGAGTTGCTGTTGTTCCTGGAAGTCCTTTTGGTAAAGGTGGAGAAAGCCATATCCGCATTGCCTACGGCTGCGACGAAGAAAACCTCAAAAAAGGCTTAGACCGATTTGTCTCGTACATTAACAAAAACCTCTAAACTATGGCGAAAATGAATTTTGGTGGCGTTATCGAAGAAGTTGTTACTCGAAACGAATTTCCACTTTCGAAAGCAAAAAAAGTTTTGCAAAATGAAACTATTGCTGTTATTGGCTACGGCGTGCAAGGCCCAGCCCAAGCATTAAATTTGCGAGACAATGGTATAAACGTTATTGTCGGACAACGAAAAGGTGGGGCATCTTTTGAAAAAGCAAAAAAAGATGGCTGGAAAGAGGGAAAGAATCTTTTTGAAATCGAAGAGGCGGCAAAACGAGGCACCATTATTTGTTATCTTCTTTCCGATGCCGGGCAAATCCAAAGCTGGCCGGTTATTAAAAAACATCTCAGAAAAGGCAAAGCCCTCTACTTTTCTCACGGCTTTGGCATTACCTACAAAAAGCACACAAAAATTATCCCCCCAAAAAATGTTGATGTTATCCTCATTGCGCCAAAGGGCTCTGGAAGAACAGTTCGCAAACTCTTTCTTGAGGGAAAAGGAATCAATAGCAGTTTTGCCATTTTTCAAGATGCAACTGGCAACGCACGCAACCGGGTCCTCGCTATGGGCTTAGCTGTAGGATCCGGTTATCTTTTCCAAACTTCGTTTGAAAAAGAAGTGTACAGCGACTTAACCGGCGAGCGGGGAGTTTTGATGGGTGCTATTGCTGGCCTTATGGAAGCACAGTACAATCTTCTTCGAAAAAAAGGCCACACACCATCTGAAGCATTTAACGAAACAGTCGAAGAAGCAACCCAAAGCCTTATTCCACTGATTTCCGAAAACGGCATGGACTGGATGTTTGCGAATACTTCAACTACCGCTCAACGGGGAGCACTTGACTGGAAAGGGAAATTTCGAAAAGCTGTTGAACCTGTCTTTGAAGATTTATACAAAAAGGTAAAATCAGGCTACGAAGCACAAGTTGTCATAAAAGCAAACAGTAAAAAAAATTATAAAGCGGGCTTGCAAAAAGAACTGGACGAAATGAAAAATTCCGAAATGTGGCAAACAGGTGCCACTGTCCGCAGTCTTCGCCCTGAACGACAGAAGTAACCTAATCCTCTCTCGTTTGTATTTTCTCCTCTTCTTTTCTATGCTTCAGCAGGTTATAGCAGTCTGTAGCTACTTTGCACGCTGCAATGCTATTAGGCAATGTTGTTGTCACCAGCCGCCGTTGGTTATCTGGGCAGAATCCAACAAATAGAAAGCAATAATACAAATTATTGACAACCTAATACAATAACTGTATCATATTCCTATGAACCGATCTTCTGGTTTTACACTGATCGAGCTTCTCGTGGTCATTGCAGTGTTAGGAGTATTAGCAGCAGGAGTGTTAACCGCCATCAATCCTCTCGAGCGTCTGGCTCAAGCCCGGGATGCACAAAGAAAAACGGCGGAAGGACAACTTGTCCAGGCAGCAACAGCATATTTTACCTTGAAACAAACGTATCCAATAAGCGCAACATGGATCCAAAGCTTAGTTGATGATGGCGATCTAAAAACTATCCCATCAGCTGCGCCAAGCCCATTTTGCTATAGTGGTAACCAAAGCGGTAGTTTAGTACAACAAAATAATTACTGTCTTGATCAGGGAAATGGAGAAGTAGTTATTTTTGTTGCGCTTGAATCAAGCGCGGAGAAAAATAAATGTGTCTCGGGCAAGAACCCCTATTGGTTATGGAATTCGGAAAATAACAAGATTTGCACAGTTTGCAATGATGGGACAGGTGTTTGGTACAATAGAGCTTCATGTTCATAAAAATATGCATTCACCTCTGGTAGTTATGATTTGCCGCATCCTTAATACGTCAAATCTGGATACACAAGGCGCATTAAAAGATTACAAAAATCTCCTGATCTTTAAACCAACATGAGCTTGAAACGTATTCAGTACTTTACATACATGACAAAACTACAAAATTATGAGTAGGCTGAGATACATCGGTAACACTTCTAAGGTAGAATAGTCTACCGAGAAAACGAGGTGATAACCGATGTATAAAGAAAAATGGAGAAACTATTTCTTTGAGGCAAAACATATTGAGATTCCTCAAAAGTGGGTTCTTTTAAGGCAGGTTGGAAAAGATACTCTTTCAGAAAAAGCAGAGGCAAAACTTGAATGGATTATCTTTTACCACACCATTGGCAAAAAGAATGTTTTGTATACTTCCTCATATTTTGGCATCAATCCCAAAACGTTGCATAAATGGTTGAAAAGATTTGATGAGAAAAATCTGTCTTCTTTGGAGGAGCAATCAAGGAGACCTCTAAAAGTCAGAGGATGGATGGTCACAAAAGAAGAAGAATCACATATTGCTAACCTTCGGAAAAGAAATCTTGAATTGGGCAAGAAAAAACTTCAGGTTCTTTACCAGAGAGAGTATGGGGAATACATCTCAACCTGGAAAATTGAAAGAGTAACAAGAAAACATAATCTTTATCCAGATCCTGTTAAACATGACTATCAAGTCGAAAAAAGAAGTAAATCTGAACCTAAAATCAGAATCCATACAATCAAAGAGCAATTAGCACAAATTAAAGAATTTGGATTCCTCTGGCATATAGATGCCATTATCATCTGGTGGTACGGGCAAAGAAGAATTATCTTTACCGCCATGGAAGACATTACTAAAATTGCCATGGCCAGAGTCTACAAAACCAATACATCAGGATTTGCAGAAGATTTCTTAAAAAGACTGATGTATTTAACCGAAGAAAACGTTAATATCATGCACCAGGATAATGGATCAGAGTTTCAGGGAGCATTTGAAAGAGCATGCAAAACACTTGGTATTTTGCAAATCTATTCAAGACCACATACTCCTAAAGATAATCCTGCCCTTGAACGATTTAACAATACCATTCAATATGAATGGCTGGAGTATTCAGAAACAGGACTAGATGATATCCCGGAAGCAAACAAAGATTTGACAAAGTGGCTTATTAAATACAATTCCTACCGTCCCCATCAAGCCCTTGATTACAAGACACCATTAGAGTATGCTCAAGAAACATTCTTTCAAGTCTTACCGATGTGGTCAGCCAGAACAAATTATTGACAACGAGCTACCGACCTTCTATACTATCGTTAAATGAAGAAAAATCAAAACATTCTCCGAACCAGCAACCTCCTTATTTTGGAGGCGTAGTGGTTTGGGAGAAAGAATTTTTTAAATAACGAACAATCTCCCAAAAAGGGAGATTTTTTTTATGAAAAAACAAGTTTTAGTTTTTGATACAACGCTTCGCGATGGCGAGCAAGTACCCGGCTGCCAGCTCAACACCATTGAAAAAATCGAGGTAGCAAAAGCCTTAGACGAGTTGGGCGTAGATATTATCGAAGCAGGTTTCCCCATTTCAAGTCCTGGCGATCTAAAATCAATTATTGAACTCTCCAAAGTTGTCACTCGTCCTGTAATCTGTGCACTTTCACGCGCAATGAAAGGCGACATTGACGCCGCAGCAGAAAGTTTACAATTTGCAAAAAACAAACGAATCCACACCTTTATCAGTTCGTCTGATGTCCACATTAAATATCAATTCAAATCCACCCGAGAAAAAATTATGCAGCAAGGAATAGAAGCTATCAAGTATGCCAAGAAATTTGCGCAGGATGTTGAATTTTCCGCCATGGATGCAGGCCGAAGCGACAATGCATTTTTAGCAAAGTTTATCGAGGCTGCAATCAAAGCTGGCGCAACTACTGTGAATATCCCAGACACCACAGGCTACTGTTTACCAGACGAGTTTGGAGCAAAAATAAAATATTTGTTTGAGAATGTCAAGGGAATTGACAAGGTAATTGTAAGCGTCCACTGTCATAATGACTTAGGGCTTGCTACTGCAAATACGATTGCCGCTGTCCAAAATGGTGCACGTCAAATTGAGGTAACGGTTAACGGCGTTGGAGAACGAGCAGGAAATACATCCCTTGAAGAAGCTGTGATGATTTTGAAAACGCGAGAAGATCTAAACTCTACCACCAATATTAACACCAAAAAAATCTACGCAACAAGTAGGCTTGTATCTCGTCTCATGCGCATGCCAGTGCAGGCAAACAAGGCAATTGTGGGCAGGAATGCCTTTGCCCATTCCTCTGGCATTCACCAAAACGGCGTTTTGAAAAACCGTTTAAACTACGAAGTGATGGATCCAAAAGACGTTGGCATTCCAACATCTTCTCTTATCCTTACTGCCAGATCCGGAAGATCGGCATTACGGCACCATTTAGAACGCCTCGGATACAAAGTATCTCAAAAAAAACTCGATGACACATACAAACGATTTTTAAGCTTAGCTGATAAGAAAAAAGACATCAACGATGAGGATCTGCGGCTTCTGATGGGGGACACAAATGGCAAACATGGCATAGTGCTTTCGTTTTTGAAAGTTGTCTGCGGATTTCCTCTTACGCCTATGGCAAAAGTAACAGTAACTGTTAATGGAAAAGGGAAAGTTGCAACCGCAAAAGGCAACGGACCAATCGACGCATCGTTTAACGCCATAAATGCTATAGTGAAAACACGCGTTGATTTAGAAGAGTTTTTAGTGCAAGCCATAACCCGCGGCAGCGACGATATTGGCAAAGTACACATTCAGCTCAAACATAAAGGAAATATTTACTATGGATTTGGCGCAGACACCGACATTGTGGTAGCATCGGTAAAGGCATATTTGAATGGACTTAATAAAATTATATGAACGACGAATGTTGTGGCGGTGGCTGCTGCCAAAATAACTTAAAGTGGCGAAGCGGTACTCTCACCGGTACTCCGGGTAGCGAGAATTGGATAAAACGCGCGCCAGCCCGCGCTATGTTTCGCGCTGTTGGTTTTACCGATGAAGATTTTGAAAAACCGATCGTTACGATCGCATGCCCCTACACCAACGCAACTCCTTGTAATGCACATATTCAACAACTCGGCGAGGTTGCTTTGGAAGAAATCGAAAAAAACAATGGCAAAGGCATTATTTTCGGCACTCCTGTTGTCACAGACGGCGAAACCATGGGTATGGAAGGCATGAAGTATTCCTTGGTGAGTCGTGAGCTTATTGCCGATTGCATCGAAACCATGAATGAGGCGTATGCAGCAGACGCTTCCTTTACTCTTTCCGGTTGTGATAAGACTATTCCTGCAGCCCTTATTCCTTTAGCCCGCAATAACAACATTGGTCTAACACTCTACGGTGGCACGATACTTCCAGGAAAATACAAAGGGAAAGATTTAACAATTGTGAGTACTTTCGAAGCAGTAGGCGCAGTTTCCGCCGGAAAAATGAGCGAAGAAGAACTCCACGAAATCGAATGCAAATCATGCCCTGGCAATGGCGCCTGCGGCGGTATGTACACCGCAAATACCATGGCTAGCGCTATAGAAGTTTTGGGTATGAGTATTCCGGGCAGCGCTTCGCATCCGGCTGTTGATGAACACAACAAAATTTCTGCAAAAAAACTGCAGGATGTCGAAACATCGATAACAACACTCTTTATGCTTTTAGAAAAGGGTATTCGAGCACGGGATATTATGACAAAAAGAGCTTTTGAGAATGCAATTACTGTTATCCTGGCGCTTGGTGGTTCAACAAATGCTGTTTTACACTTATTGTCTCTTGCTCACGAAGCAGACGTAAAACTGACCCTTGATGACTTTACCCGCATTGGCAAAAAAGTACCGCTTCTTGGCAATTTTAAGCCTTTTGGAGACTATGTTATGGAGGATCTCGATAACATAGGCGGGGTCCCAATGGTTATGAAAATGCTTTTGGATGAAGGACTCTTGCATGGAGAATGCCTAACAGTCACTGGTAAAACCATTGCAGAAAATTTACAAAATGTTACACCTCGACCGAAAAACCAAGACGTAATCTATAGTCTTGAAAAACCCCTTGCAAAACCTGAACATCATATTATTATTCTTTATGGCAATCTGGCAGAGGAAGGCGCTGTTATGAAACTAAGCGGAAAAGAACTCACATTTCATAAAGGACCGGCGCGTGTTTTTAATTGTGAAGAAGAAGCCCTTGATGCAATCTTACAGAGAAAAATTAAAAAAGGTGATGTTATTGTTATCCGCTACGAGGGCCCAAAAGGTGGCCCAGGTATGCGAGAAATGCTTTCTCCATCTGCAGCACTTATGGGTGCTGGTCTTGGTAAAGACGTTGCTTTAGTTACCGATGGCCGTTTTTCTGGAGGAACACACGGTATTATGGTTGGCCACATTGCACCCGAAGCACAAGTTGGCGGTACTATTGCAATAGTAAAAGAGGGCGATACAATAGCAATTGATCTTAAAAAACGCACGATTGATGTTGAAATTTCCGACAAAGAAATGAAAAAAAGAATTGGTCTCTGGAAAGCGCCAAAACCGCAGTACACACGGGGTGTTTTGGCAAAATATGCAAAATTAGTATCAAGCGCATCGAGAGGAGCAGTAACTAGTTGAAATTTATGAAAATAGTTCATACGGAAAATGCACCTAAAACGGTAGGCCATTATTCTCAAGCTGTTATAGCAGGAAATTTTGTGTTTTGCGCCGGTCAAATAGGAAAAGATCCAAAAACAGATCAACTTGCTGATGGAATAGAGAAGCAAACTCGGCAAGTACTTAACAATATTGAAACTGTACTCAAGGCAGCAGGAAGTAATAAAAACAAAATTGTTAAAACAACTGTCTATATTACAAATATAAACGACTTTCTGAAAGTGAACGATGTGTATGCAGCTTTTTTTGGTACTCACAAACCCGTCCGCTCTACAGTTGAGGTCTCCAGTCTCCCCAAAGGAGCACTTATAGAAATAGAGGCAATCGCCCTCAAATGAAACCTAAAACACTCTTTGAAAAAATTTGGGATAAGAATGTGGTCTTTCGCAAAAAAGACCATCCGGATGTCCTCTATATTGACGCGCATTTAATCCATGAAGTCACAAGTCCACAAGCTTTTGCGGGTTTGCGAAAAAGAGAAATTGGTGTTTTTCGAACCAAAAGAGCGTGGGCGACAGCAGACCACAATGTACCAACAAAAAATCAGGACTTGCCAATCAAAGATCTCCTTTCCAAAAAGCAAGTCGAGATGCTCACAAAAAATTGTGATGAATTTGGCATTAGACTCTATGGTCTTGGCCATCCGTATCAAGGCATCGTCCATATCATTGGCCCCGAACTTGGTATTACAAAACCGGGCATGACAATTGTTTGTGGCGACAGCCACACTTCAACGCATGGCGCATTTGGCGCAATTGCGTTTGGTATAGGAACAAGCGAAGTTGAGCAAGTGCTCGCATCACAGAGCATTTTACAATACAAGCCAAAAACCATGCGTATAGCAATAGGTGGAAAATTAAAAAAAGGAGTTGTCTCAAAAGACATTATTTTATATATCATTTCCAAAATTTCAGCCTCTGGTGCCACCGGCTACTTTGTCGAATATGCAGGTTCAACCATAAAAAGTCTTTCTATGGAAGCACGAATGACTATTTGCAACATGAGTATAGAAATGGGTGCCAGAGGCGGCATGATTGCACCAGACGAGACAACGTTTGCCTATATGGAAAATAGACTATTCATGCCAAAAAATGAGGACTGGGATAAAGCTTTGCAGTATTGGAAAACGCTTCCCAGTGAACCTGGAGCAACGTATGATAAAGAACTCCGCTTTAATACCTCGGATATCGAACCAATGGTAACCTATGGCACTAACCCTGGCATGGGAGTCAAAGTCACAGAAAAAATTCCAACATCAAATAGGCTTGCAACCGAAAGCGAAAAACGCGCATTCGAAAAAGCACTTACCTATATGAATTTAAAAGCTGGAACTCCGATAATTGGACTAAAAGTAGACTATGTTTTCTTGGGAAGCTGCACCAATTCTCGTATTGAAGACCTACGAATGGTAGCAAGCATTGTGAAAGGGAAAAAGAAAGCAAAAAATGTATTTGCGTTTGTTATCCCCGGCTCCAAACAAGTCGAAGTGCAAGCACGGAAAGAAGGACTCGATAAGATTTTTGCACAAGCCGGATTTGAACTTCGCGGACCCGGCTGTTCTGCCTGCTTGGGAATGAACGAAGATAAAATTCCTCCTGGCAAATACTGTATTTCAACGTCAAACAGAAACTTTGAAGGTCGTCAGGGACCAGGCGCACGAACATTCCTTGCGAGTCCATTAACAGCGGCTGCTGCTGCGATAACAGGAAAAATTGTTGATGTACGAACAATGTTATGAAAACAATCATTTCAACCTGTGTACCATTATCAATAGATAATATCGATACAGATCAAATTATTCCAGCGAGATTTCTTAAAGCAACAACCCGAGATGGATTTGGAGAAAATTTATTTCGTGATTGGCGATATAACAGCGATGGTTCTGCAAAGCAGAACTTTGTGTTAAATGATCCAACATACAAGGGAGAAATTTTGGTTGCTGGCAAAAATTTTGGTAGTGGCTCAAGCCGCGAACACGCAGCCTGGGCACTTAAAGATTATGGATTTAAAGCAGTAATCTCCAGCTTTTTTGCCGACATATTCAAAAGCAATGCGCTCAATAATAATCTACTGCCGGTTCAAGTCAGTGAACAATTCCTACAGAAACTTTTCAAAACTATTGAGAAAAACCCAAAAACAAAAGTATCAATAGACCTCGAAAAACAAACAATATCCTTAAATCACCTCCGAGGAGTCCTTCGGCCACCTCGGAGGTGGCGAGGCAACGACCTCGACTCCTCCGAGGTGAACGTTTTAGAAGAACATTTCGACATCAACCCCTATAAAAAAACCTGCCTAATGTACGGCTACGATGATATTGACTATCTTTTGAGTTTAAAAAAAGAAATAGAAAAGTTCGAGAAGAATAGAAAAAACGATTTTTCAATTATATGAATAAGCAGATAGCAGTATTATCAGGCGATGGGGTTGGGCCAGAAGTAGTAGAACAAGCAATAAAAGTGCTCAAAAAAGTGGGTACAAAATTTCATCACGAATTTGTGTTCAAAAATGCGCTCATAGGTTCAGCAGCAATAGATAAAACTGGTAACCCATTACCAGATAAAACACTAAAACTTTGCAAATCATCTGACGCAATTCTCTTTGGGGCAATTGGAGATCCAAAATATGATAATGATCCTAGCGCAAAAGTAAGACCTGAGCAAGGACTTCTCAAGCTTCGAAAATCACTTGGACTCTATGCAAATGTCCGTCCAATACGAGTATTTGAAAAACTCAAAGCAAAATCTCCTCTGAAAGAGGAAATTTTAGCAGGAGTTGATTTTGTGGTTATCCGCGAACTCATCGGCGGAATCTACTTTGGAGAGCGGGGGAGAAGAGATAATGGCGAAAGCGCATTTGACACCTCAACCTACACAAAAGATGAGATTATACGAGTCTCAAAATTTGCGTTTGATCTTGCAAAAACGCGTCGCAAACACATAACGCTGGTTGATAAAGCAAACGTACTTGAAACCTCACGTCTCTGGCGGGAAACAGTTCAACAATTAGCAAAACAATATAGCAATGTAACACTTGATTTTATGTTTGTGGACAATGCAGCCATGCAGATTATTAAAAAACCAAGCAGTTTTGATGTAATACTTACTGAAAATATGTTCGGCGATATTTTAACTGATGAAGCATCGGTTATAACAGGTTCCATCGGCATGTTGCCCTCTGCATCTATTGGCGAAAAAACTTCACTCTACGAACCAATCCACGGCTCCTATCCAAAAGCAGCTGGCAAAAACACCGCAAATCCAATCGGCACCATTCTTTCTGCCGCCATGATGCTTGAGTACAGTTTTAATCTCGGACAAGAAGCAGATGCTATAAAAAACGCAGTCGAAAGAGCAATAAACCTTGGCTTTGGGACAAAAGATATCTCTGAAAATCCTATAAGTACGTCAGAGATGGGGGATAAAATAGCATTACTTATATAATCGGGGTGTAATCAAAAAAGTTTATTGGTCAAAAATAGAGGCAAATCGACCTTCTTGAATAACCTTTAGTACTTCTTCTGGACTAAATACTCTTCCATTCATACAAACATAGATTCCAGGTTTTAATGTTTGAACTTGCGCAATGGAATATCCTAAACTAAATGTTCCATCAGAAGGCGCAAATCCTTTAATGGGAATCATAGATCCAGTTAGCACAATTGTTTGATCGTTCCTTTTTAAATTTGCCTTTAGATATCGAGCAGTGTCTGGCATAGCGTAGGTTCCGTGAGTGATAATAATTTTTTTGTATGAGCTTTCGTCAACAGCTTTTAAAATATTTTTACGATCCTTCTCTGTTAGTTGACGACTATCCTTCATGCAAACTTCAGTAAATTGAGTCTCGTTATAGAGCTTAAGAGTTTTAACAAACTCAGGAATTACAGAGTGCTCGTTTGGAGTGACTGTGTCTTTAGCACCCTCATAATAAGAATCAATCGTTCCACCGGTTAAGATAAAATATATTTCCTCCCTCAGATTCATATACTGATTCTATCAGAGATCTAACAAATTTTCTAGAATTAAAACACTTAAAAAATTCCGTACGAAAAGCTAAAAGAAAAAATGTACGAAGACATGGCAGGGGAGGTAAATGTATCGCGGGCATAAATCTTCTTAAACACCGAACTGCTGTAATTGTCTTTATCTAGCCGATTTGCTACAATGGACTAACTTTTTGGGCTCGTAGCTCAGCTGGTTAGAGCGTTACATTGACATTGTAAAGGTCAGAGGTTCGACTCCTCTCGGGCCCACTAAAGTGAACGTTTACGAAAAAATCCTTATGACAAGAGAAGAAGCGTACAAAATACTCACTACTTACCTCAAAAACCCAAATCTTATTAAACACTGTCTTGCATGCGAGGTTACGATGCGCGCTTTGGCGAAAAAATTTAATGAGGATGAAGACACGTGGGGGATAACAGGATTGCTACATGATGCGGATTATGAAATGGCAAAAGATACGCCGGAGAAACACGGATTACTTTTGTTTGAGCATGAAAAGAATATTCCACAAGATATTGCACATGCAATTAAATCACACAATTACGAATATACAAAAGTACTCCCAGAAACAAAAATGGATTGGGCAATTACCTGCTGCGATCAATTAACCGGTCTTATTGTTGCCGCAACGCTCGTGCGTCCTGACAAAAAACTTGTATCCCTAACGCCCGACTCTGTCCTCAAACGGATGAATGAAAAATCATTTGCCAAAGGTGCACATCGTGAACCAATTTTCCTTTGTGAAGAGAAACTGGGCATTCCTCTTAAAGAATTTATTGCAATAACCCTTACAGCCATGCAATCGATCAGTAACGAGCTTGGATTATAAGTTATTGACAGACCTTATTCTTGTTGATACAATGCCACTAATGAAGAAAAATCAAATCATTACCATTACAACCATTCCTCTCTAAAGGGGTTGTATGTTGTAGCAACCCCGCTTAGCGGGGTTTTTTATTTATATGATACTAACACTCATTGGCATGTCTGGCGCAGGAAAGACCTACTGGTCAAAAAAACTTGCCGAAATTGGATTTACAAGATACTGCTGTGATGATCTTATTGAGAAATCTCTCGGAACCATTCTAAAAAAACAAGGCTACCAGGGTATCCAAGATGTAGCAAAATGGATGGGTCAACCATATGATTCCCAACATCAACAAACAAGTAATATATATATCAGAGAAGAAACTAAAGTTATGCAAAAGCTTCTGAGTAATGGAGTTAAAAAACCAAATGTCCGAAATATTGTCATCGATACAACAGGAAGCGCTATTTATACAGACAATCACGTTTTGGATTTTATTTCTTCAAAAACTATCATTGTGTACCTTGAAACTCCGCAATCTGTTCAGGAACAAATGTTTCAGGTTTATCTAACAGACCCAAAACCAGTGATTTGGGGAAACGTGTTTAAGAAAAAAAAGAATGAGACAGACAGACAAGCGCTTGCCCGTTGCTACCCAATACTCTTACAAACGAGAAGCAAAAAATACAAAAAATTAGCGCATCGCACACTAGATTACCACAGGCTCCGCGCCTCCGACTACAAAACTGAGGATTTCCTGAAGGAAGTCACACAAACAGCATAAATTTTCTATGCAGTTCTATAGTACCAATAAACAATCTCGTTCTGTTTCTTTTAAACAAGCGATTTTCCAGGGACTTGCCGATGATGGAGGACTTTTTATGCCTCGTAGCATTCCAAAACTTCCACTTTCTTTTTTGAGAAAAATACACACATTGACTTTTTACGACATTGCTTTTACTGTTGCTCGTGAATTTTTGCATGATGATATTCCTTACGCAGCGCTCAAACAAATTATTGCTGATGCGTTTACTTTTGATATCCCTTTAGTAAAACTTACCGAAAACATCTTTACTCTGGAACTATTCCATGGCCCAACACTCGCCTTTAAAGATTTTGGCAGTAGATTTATGGCACAGATACTATCCTATTACATGAAACAACATGCGAAAACATTGACTATCTTAGTCGCCACTTCTGGAGATACCGGTGCAGCAGTCGCATCGGGATTTTTTGCTATGCCCCAAGTCCGCGTTGTTCTTTTGTATCCTCAAGGCAAGGTAACCGTGGGTCAAGAGGAAATGTTGGCAAAGTGGGAAAACAATATTACTGCGTTTGAAGTGAAAGGCAGTTTTGATGATTGCCAAAAAATTGTAAAACGTGCGTTTGTAGACAAAGACATAAAAAAGAAATTTCTTTTAACTTCGGCAAACTCTATTAACATCGCACGGCTCTTGCCGCAAATATTTTATTATTTCTGGGCATATGCAAAATTAAAGGATACAAAAAAACCTTTGGTATTTTCGATTCCTTCGGGTAACTTTGGCAATCTAACAACAGGAATCATTGCCAAAAGAATGGGACTGCCTGTTAAAAAATTTATTGCCGCAACAAACGCAAATAATGCATTCACAAAATTTCTTGACACCGGCGTTTTTACTCCGCAGCCTTCTTTCAAAACACTTTCAAATGCCATGGATGTTGGCAATCCAAGTAATTTTGCCAGAATAATAGATCTGTATAACAATAATCTTGATGCTCTAAGACGCGATGTGTGGAGCATGAGTTTTTCGGATAGAGAAACAAAACAGGTAGTACAGGAAACGTACAAAAAGTATAGGTATGTTTTAGATCCACATGGTGCGATTTCGTATCTTGGTCTAAAGCACTATGTAAAACTCCATCCGAATGAGCTTTGTGGAGTTTTTTTAGAAACTGCACATCCAGGAAAGTCTAAAGAAACTATTGAAAGTATTCTAAAAATAAAAATGAAAGTACCAGATGCCCTCAAACAGTTCGCAAACAAGAAAAAGCAATCAATAATACTATCAAATCAATATGCTGATTTTAAAAAATATCTCATGGATAGATAAAACATGGTGTTTCTGATATAGTGATTTTATGAACGATCTTCGACATTCGTGCGCGCACTTACTGGCTGCTGCGGTAATTAAATTATATTCGCAAGCAAAAAATGCAATTGGCCCTGCAATTGATAATGGATTTTATCAGGATTTCGATATGGGGAGTGTAAAACTATCGGAAACTGATTTTGAAAAAATTGAAAAGAAAATGCACGAGATTGCTTCTGGGTGGAGTAAGTTTGAAGTCAAAGAAGTATCGGCTAAGCAAGCAAAAAAAGATTTTGCATGGAATCCATATAAACTTGAACTTATCGAAGAATTTGCCAAAGAAGGCAAGAAGATTACCGAAAACAATCCTGGAAATTTTTTAGATTTGTGTAAAGGCGGGCATATAGAAAATCCTAAAAAGGAACTTGAACATTTTAAACTTTTATCTCTTGCCGGCGCGTACTGGCGGGGAAGCGAAAAAAACAAAATGCTGACTCGTATTTACGCAACCTGCTTTCCAACGAAAGAAGAATTAGATGCATATCTTACGATGCTCGAAGAAGCAAAAAAACGAGACCACAAAAAACTGGCAAAAGAACTTGACTTAATTGTGTTTTCAGAACTTGTTGGAGCAGGATTACCTCTGTATACCCCGAAAGGAGCTGTGCTTCGACAAGAAATATATAACTATAGCCGCCAGTTAAACCAGAAAATTGGCTATAAAGAAACAGCGCTTCCGAACATGAATAGAGCAGAGTTATTTAAAGTCTCTGGACATTACGAAAAATACAAAGATGACATGTTTGAAGTAAAATCTCACTATACAAAAGACGAGTTTTTCTTAAAACCAATGAACTGTCCGCAGCATTGCGTTGTTTATGCTAGTCGCCCTCGCTCGTATCGAGATCTCCCAATACGTTTTTCCGATTTTTCTGTGCTGTATCGAGACGAACGGCCAGGAGAAATAAATGGCCTCTTTCGATCCCGCGCGTTTACCCAGGACGATGGCCATTGCTTTTGCCGGGAAGATCAAATAGAGAAAGAGTTTACCAATGTTCTTTCTGTCATCGATGAGGCATTACAATCATATGGTTTTACCTATTGGATTCGTTTGTCGTTGCGAGATCCCAAAACACCGGAAAAATATTTAGGAAATGACGCCGTATGGAAAAGAGCAGAAGGCAAGCTTCGTTCTATTGTTGAAAAAAGCAAAATCCCCTATAAAGAAGTTCTGGGAGAAGCTGCAATTTATGGACCAAAGATTGATTTTATTGCACAAGACTCCATAGGACGTGAATGGCAAATATCGACGATTCAATTGGATATGATTATGCCTGGTCGTTTTAACCTCTCTTATATAGACAGCGATGGCACCAGCAAAACGCCATTTATGGTTCATCGAGCAATTATTGGTTCTGAACGGTTTATTGCAATTCTCATTGAGCATTATGCAGGGAAATTCCCGCTTTGGCTTTCGCCTGTGCAAGTTGTTATTGTTCCGATTGCAGATAGACACGCTGATGCTGCAAGAAAGATTGTTGACCAATTACAAGACGAAGGGGTTCGCGCAGAGCTCGACGACAGAAGTGAAACGATGCAGGCAAAAATTAGAGACGCTACTTTACAAAAGGTGCCCTATATGGGTATAATAGGGGACAGAGAAACTGAAGGTGGAAACGGAAAGATTTCGGTAAGAACAAGGGAGGGAAAGGATTTGGGACAACAAAAGGTTTCTCAATTTTTACAAAGACTCAAAGAAGAAATTGATAAAAAGATTTAAAAAACAAAATCAGCAACAAAGGTTTTATAGAACCAACGACCGTATCTTCGCACACACGTTACGTGTCTTGGATACCGAGGGAAAACAAATTGGGGTACTCAGTCGTTTCGAGGCATTAAAAAATGCTCGGGAAAAAGGATTGGATCTTGTAGAAGTCGCTCCAACAGCCCAACCCCCTGTTGCAAAGATTATTGATTTTAAAAAATTTTTGTATCAAGAGTCAAAAAAGAAACGGGAAGAAAAAAAGAAAGCAAAGGTCTCAGAAACAAAAGAAATACGGCTTGGACCTTTTATGAACGCACATGACCTGGATGTCATGATAAGACGAGGAAGAGATTTTTTAGGAGACGGAAACAAAGTACGATTGGTAGTAAAATTTATTGGCAGGCAAATTGTTCATCCAGAATTTGGACAAGAGATTTTAAAAAAAACAATCGATGCGCTTTCTGATCTGGCAAAAGTAGAAAGAGAAAGACATTTTGAAGGAAAAAATCTTATAACAATTTTATCTCCAGAAAGGAAAAAACAAAAAACACATGAAGAAGAAAAAAAAGACAAGAAAATCAGCGCTCAAACGGTTTAAGGTAACAAAAAGAGGCAAAGTGCTTTTTTCCCATCAATACAGTGGCCACTTGATGCGCAAAAAAAATAACAGAAGAATAAGACGCCAAAAAGAACCAGGCGTTTTAAAGGGTATCTTTGCAAAAAAAGTAAAACGGATGATTAATGTTGCGTAATTATGGCAAGAGTGAAACGAGGTCTTGTATCTCGAAGGAAACATAATAAATTATTATCCCAAACAAAAGGCTTTCGCGGAACAAAAAGCCGTCTTATTCGAGTTGGAAAAGAAGCAATATTACATGCGGGCGCTTATGCGTTCCACGGAAGAAAGCTTCGAAAAAGAGATTTTAGAGGTCTTTGGATAACAAGGATTGGAGAGGCGGTAAAACAAGAAGGGCTTTCGTATAGCGTTTTTGTTCATAGACTAAAAAAGGCAAATATAGCATTGGATCGAAAGATATTAAGCGATATTGTCGTAAACGATAAACCGACTTTTAAACAGTTAGTTGACTCGGTAAGAAACATCTGATATGATCCATATGAGGTCATTCTCAACAATGAAACAATCGAACAACAATACAATTGTCTTTTGGTTTTACTTTACCTCCTAAAAGGGGTTGTTTGCGTGTTGCGCAAATTAGCCCCGCTTAGCGGGGTTTTTTTATGTTATGAGAATTATTATTGCAGGCCCATGTGCTGCCGAGTCGGAAGAACAAATACTACTCTCAGCAAAAGAGGCAAAAAAGAGAAACGTTGATTTTTTGCGAGTTAGCCTATGGAAACCCAGAACAAAACCAGGATTCGATGGTTTAGGAGAAGCTGGTATTCCACTTCTTGTAGAAGTTGCAAAAATGGGTGTCAACCCGGCAACAGAAGTAATTATTCCACAACATGCCGAAAAAGCTATAAATGCAGTCCTTAAAACAACACCCAAAGGAAAAGTATTATTGTGGATTGGTGCTCGGAATCAAAATCATTATATTCAGCAGGAAATTGCTCGTGCGGTTGGAAACGAAAAAAGAGTGTTACTTATGGTCAAAAATCAACCATGGCCAAATCTTGAACATTGGGAAGGAATTGTTGAACATGTGTTGCATGGAGGTATTGATCCTAAAAACTTACTTGTCTGCCACCGAGGATTCAGTCCCAATGGTCATCCAAATCCATATGGCTACAGAAATATACCCGATTACGAAATGACAGAAAAAATAAGACAAAAATTTAGATTACCAATGATTTTTGATCCTTCTCATACTGGCGGGAGTGTGGCAAATGTATTTCGTATTGCAAAAGAAGCAAGTCGCTATCGTTTTGATGGTATGATGGTGGAGGTACATCCGAATCCAAAAACCGCGAAAAGTGATGCAAAACAACAGCTTACCTGGAAAGAATTCGATAGGCTCATAAAAACAAAATAACATATGGAAATAAAAACATACCAAATTAAAACAGAAGAGATAACCGAAATTCTGATTGGGCAGAAAAACATGCAAAAGCTTGCATCTATTTTTGGTGGGAAAAAGTACAGTTCCTTTCTTGTCTTGTGTGACAATACAACAAAATCTCTTTTTGCAGATACGCTTACAAACCAACTGAAAAAGTTTAGCAAACTGGTTGAAATCCATGTAGTACCAAACGGCGAAGAAAGTAAAAATATCACCAGTCTTTTTCGAATTCTTGAGCACATGGTGGAAAAAAACTTCGATCGGAAAAGCGCAGTCATCGCTCTTGGCGGGGGAGTTATCGGAGACCTTGCAACTACTGTTTCTGGACTCTACCATCGCGGCATCGACTGCATTCAGATTCCAACCACATTGCTAGCGCAAGTGGATGCAGCAATTGGTGGAAAAGGCGCAGTTGATTTACGAAACTATAAAAATATCGTTGGCGTTTTCAAGCAGCCAAGATTTATTATTATTGATCCATCGCTTCTGACAACCCTTCCAAAAGATCAAATCCGAAGCGGTATGGGAGAGGTAATTAAGTATGCGATTGCTCTCGATAAAACTCTTTTTGAACTTTTGGAGAAAAACAAAAACGATATCTCCAAACTATTTCCTGTTATTATTCAACGATGCATTCATGCAAAAATGAGCATTGTGCAAAAAGATCCGTACGAAAAAAGTGGCAGTCGGCAATTATTAAATTTCGGCCATACCCTGGGCCATGCCATTGAACTGTATGCGCACCTTTCGCATGGAGAAGCAATTAGTATTGGCATGGTATTTGCAACAAAAGTAAGTCAAAAACTTTCCATGCTTACAACACTCGAAGCAGAACAAGCAATAAACTTGCTTAAGATATATGGTCTTCCAACAACGCTCTCTAAAAATGCAATTACAAAAGAGGTGATATACAAACATATGCAAAAAGATAAAAAGGCAGAGAAAGGTATTCCAACCTTTGTGCTTCTTGAAGGTATAGGAAAAGCAAAATCTGGCTGCCGTGTGTCAAGAAACATTGTTGATCAAACATTGGATGAGGTACTTGTATGAAAATTCTTGTTCTTAATGGTCCAAATCTTAATATGTTGGGCAAGCGTGAGGAGAAATACTATGGAACTAAAACGCTCTCTGACATCAATACTATGCTTGAAAATATGGCTACTGAGTATAATTGCGAACTCGTGTTTTTTCAATCAAATCATGAAGGAGCGCTTATTGATTTTATTCATACGCATGCGAATGACGCGAACGGAATTATGATTAATCCAGGCGCACTCACGCACTATGGATACTCACTTCGTGACGCACTTGCTGATACTAAATTGCCTATTGTTGAGATTCATCTTTCAGATATTACAAAACGAGAACCGTTCAGAAAAATTGATGTGCTCGATGGGATTGTTATCGATCGGGTGATGGGGCTAAAAGAAAAAAATTATGAAGTAGGTTTAAAAAAACTTATTGAACATATTAAAAAATGAATATAAAAAATTTTCCATCAAAAATAAATGGGGTTGTCGCTGCACCTCCTTCCAAAAGCATCACGCACCGAAGCATTATTCTTGCAAGTCTGGCATATGGAACATCTGTGATTAAAAATGCTCTTCTTTCTGATGATACAAAGTATACGATTGCTGCTTTAAAACAATTAGGAGTCATTATAGAACACGACGATACCAAACTGGTAATTCACGGATCAGAAGGAAAGTTACAAGCACCAAAAGAACCAATTTTCGTTGGTAATTCCGGATCAACACTTCGCATGCTTTCAGCAGTTGCCGCTCTTGCAAATGGAATAACAACAATTACTGGAGAAAAACGTCTCTGTGAACGGCCGATAACAGATTTACTTACTGCTCTTAAAAAAATGAACATTCACGCAGATGCAACAAACAACTTACCACCTGTGCAAATTTCTGGCGGAAAACTTAAAGGCGGAATAATTACTATTAATGGTTCTGTAAGTTCCCAATATATAACAGCACTCCTTTTAATTTCACCATTTGCCGAGAACACTGTTTGGATTGTTATTGATGGCGATCTTCGCTCAAAACCCTATGTTGCGCTAACTTTGGATCTTATGAAAACCTTTGGTGTTGCTGTTGAAAATAAAAACTTTAAAGAATTTATTATTCAAAATCATCAACCATACATTGCTCAAAACTATGTTGTTGAAGGGGATTATTCTTCTGCGTCGTACTTTTTTGCCGCAGCAGCCGTTACAAAGGGGAAAGTAACAGTAAAAAATCTTAATCAAAACTCTTCACAAGGAGATAGATATTTTTTAGATATTTTAGAACGTATGGGCTGCTATATTGAAAGAAACAGTAATAGTGTCACTGTTATAGGATCAAAAAATCTCTCTGGAATAACAGTTGATATGAATGATTATCCCGATATTGTGCAAACACTTGCAGTTGTTGCTGCGTATGCAAAAGGCACATCACACATTACAAATATTGGACATCTTAAAGACAAAGAAACAGATCGGATTGCGTCAACTGCTCAAGAATTTAAAAAAATGAATATATCAGTAAAGGAAACGGCCGTCTCGCTTGCTGTTGTCGGTGGGAAACCAAAAGGAGCAATAATTGAAACACACAATGACCATCGCATAGCAATGAGTTTTGCAGTTGCAGGACTGGCAGCAGAAGACGAAACAGTGATTAAAAATGCGCAAGTTGTTAATAAATCATATCCGAATTTCTGGGAAGACTTGAGATCAATTGGTGCAAATATTAAAACTCTATGAATATTGTACTTATCGGTATGCGAGGAGCAGGAAAAACAACAGTTGCAAAACTGCTTTCGGAAAAATTAAAAAATCCATACATAGAAACAGACGAGCTTGTCGAAAAGAAAGCAAACATGACCATTCCGCAAATCGTTGAAAAATATGGATGGGAGTATTTTCGTGATATTGAGTCTGAAGTCATACGAGAAATTTCAAAAAAAGATGGCGTAGTTATCTCATCTGGCGGTGGACTATTCACAAAACTTGAAAATGTAAAAGCGCTAAAACAAAAGGGGAAATTTTTTTGGCTGCAAGTTGGTATTGATAGCATATTAAAACGTATTGGTGATGATCCAAATAGACCATCGCTCACTGGTAAAAAATCACGCAGAGAAGATATGGATAACATCTTACAAGAAAGAAAACAACTATACAAAAGTGCTGCTGATGAGGTCATCGACACAGAAAACAGAAGCGCCGATGAAGTTGCAAAAATAATTATTGAAAAATTATGAAAATCAATGCGAAAACAAAAATCTGTGCAATTATAGGAAACCCAGTGGGACATTCTTTATCGCCGGCAATGCATAATGCTGGATACGAAAACCTTTCACTAAATTTTGCTTACCTTGCGTTTTCTATTAGAGACGTCAAACACGTAATTGCAGGAATACGGGCCTTAAACTTTGTTGGTGTTAGCGTTACTGCGCCACACAAAGTAAGAGTGATGTCTTTTTTAGATACGATTGATAGTACAGCAAAAAATATAGGCGCAGTCAATACCATTGTCAATCGCAATGGAAAACTCATTGGATACAATACAGATTCTCAAGGTGCTCTAAAAGCCTTAGAAGAAAAAACAACACTCAAAAACAAAAGAGTTGTTTTAATTGGGGCAGGAGGTGCTGCACGCGCGATTGCTTTTGGACTCAAAGAAAAAGAAGTAAATGTCCTTATTCTTAATCGAACGCTAGACAAAGTAAAACTTTTAGCAAATTCCATAGGAGCTGATTTTGGAGATTTATCAAGACTTTCGGAAATCAAAAACAGCGATATCCTAATTCACGCAACACCAACAGGCATGAATCCTTCTACTGATACATCGATTGTGCCAAAAGAATACCTCCATAAAGATTTACTTGTTTTTGATATTGTGTATAATCCAAAAGAAACAAAACTTCTGCGGGATGCAAAAGAAATGGGTTGCGAAATTGTGTACGGATATAAAATGTTGCTCTATCAGGCAGTTTTGCAATTTGCATTATTTACCAAAAAGAATGCACCTCTTGCTATAATGGAAAAGGAGTTATTACTATGCTTAGATTTTTAACAGCAGGGGAATCTCATGGTCCAGCGGAAGTAGCAATTTTGGAGGGAATTCCTGCAGGCATACGAGTTTCTGTTGCCGATATTGATAAAGAACTTAAAAAGCGCATGCATGATTTTGGCAGGGGCGGACGGGCAAAAATAGAAACTGATGAAGTTAAAATCCTTAGTGGTGTTCGTCATGGCAAAACATTGGGAAGTCCTATTGCTCTTATTGTCGAAAATCTCGATCAAGCGAAATGGGAAGAAAAAATAACCCGCCCTCGGCCAGGACATGCAGATCTTCCTGGAGTTCTCAAATATAATTTTGATGATGTTCGTAATGTCCTGGAACGGGCATCAGCTCGGGAAACCGTGATGCGGGTTGCGGTTGGCGCAGTATGCAAAAAATTTCTTGAGGCTTTCAACATAAAAATTGCAAGCCATACCGTCGCTCTTGGAAAAGTCAAAATTGCCAAAACAGACTACACATTCTCCGATATTGAAAACGCGTTTGCAACCGATCCTGATGTACATTGTATCGACGAAATTGCTCGAGAAAAAATGAAAGAAGAAATCTTACGTGCCAGAAAAAATAAAGATACGCTTGGTGGAATTGTGGAAATCATTGCACACAATCTTCCTGTTGGTTTAGGAAGTCATGTGCATTTCGACCGAAAACTTGACGGTCGCATAGCGCTTGCACTTATGAGTGTGCCGTCTGTCAAAGCAGTCGAAATTGGTAATGCGATAGCAGCATCGCAAAAAACAGGAAAAGAAGTACAAGATGCGATTGTTGCGACAAACGGAAAAATAAACCGAAATACAAATAATATGGGAGGTCTCGAAGGAGGTATTACCAACGGAGAAGATATTGTTGTCAAAGTCTACCATAAACCACTTTCAACCATATACGATCCACTCGCAACAATTGATATCGCAACAAAAAAACCTGCTGTTGCAACAATCGAACGATCAGACGTTTGTGTAGTAGCCAGAGGCGGTGTTGTTTCGGAGGCTATGCTTGCATACGTTTTAGCAAATGAAATACTTGAAAAATTTGGCGGAGATAGTCTTGAAGAAACTCTTAAGAATTTTGAATCATACAACAAAAATCTGTCCATCAAACACGCATGAAAATAAAACAACCAGCAATTGGCATTATTGGCGGAAATGGCAAAATGGGGCAATGGTTTACACGGTTTTTCCAGAAATATGATTTTACGATACATACTGCCGGAAGAAAAACTTCTCTTTCAGTCAAAGAACTTGTAAAAAAATCTGCTATTGTTATTGTTTCTGTTCCGATATCAGAAACTCAAAAGGTTATCAAAGAAATAATACCACTGATGGACAAAAATGCTCTCCTTACCGACCTTACCTCTTTTAAAGTCGTGCCTCTTGAAGCAATGAAAGAAGCAAAATCTGGCACTCTTGGTATGCATCCACTGTTTGGGCCAAGTGCAACACTTGATCAAGGATTAAAAATTATTTTTTGCAAACAAAAATCCAATATGTATGTCGACCTACTGAAAAATCTTTTTGAAAAATCAGGCATAGAAGTTATTACGATATCTGCTGAAGAACACGATTATCAAATGGCATATATTCAAGCATTCACCCATGCAATGAATCTTTTATACGCAAAAATAATTTTTGAACAGAAAAATGTTTTGGAAAATAAATTGCATACGCCAATTTTTGCCCTGCAGTCGCTGATTATGGGAAGGGTACTTCATCAAGATATAAAACTCTTAAGCGACATACAACTCTATAACCCATATTTTTTGCCTGTCCTTGAAGCTTTTGTTGAACAAGGAAATAGATTAAAAAAAATAGTTGAAACAGAAGATGAGAAAGAGTTTATGAAAATGTTTTCCGAAGAACAAGAACTCTCTAAAAATTTTGCAAGTTTTTCAACCCAACAAACAAATAGAATTTTGGAGCAAGTAAAAGAAGTTAGCATTCCTGTTCCGACAAAAGTAACAACAAGTAATCTTCCAAGCGATGCAACAATTGGCTATCTTGGTCCAGAAGCAACATTTTCAAACCTTGCAGCATTAACAGCCTTTCCGCAAAATTCACATAAAAAAATTCCTTATGAAACACTGTTTGATGTCTTCGATGCTGTTTTACATGGCAATGTAGATATTGGTATTGTTCCGGCAGAAAATTCCATTGAAGGAACTGTGCGGGAAACCTTGGATTACCTTATTGATTTCTCTCTTTTTGTTTTAGGATCCTTGGAGTTTCCCATTCATCAACAATTTTTAACCAACGAAAAATCTCTTGAAAATATCCATACCGTCATGTCCCATCCGCAAGCACTTGCTCAATGCAAAAATTGGCTACAAGTACACGCCCCACATGCAAAACGTCTCTCAGCAGCAAGCACAACAATAGCATTACAAAATCCACAAAAAGGATACGCATATATTGGATCACGCCTTGCAGCAAAAAGATATAAACTTAACATTTTTGCAAAAGATATAGAGGACAGCGCAACAAACACGACAAAGTTTTACATTATCGCAAAAAAGAAAGTTAACCTTTCTGGTTTTAGCAACAAAAAAATATTGCTTTTCTTAACCGTATATAATCGGGTAGGAATCCTCCGCGATATTCTTAATGTGTTTGCCAAACATAACATCAGTTTAACAAAACTTGAATCACGACCAAGCAGAAAAAAAGCGTGGGACTACTATTTTTTTGTTGAATTTGAAAAAGGAGAAGAAGCATCCATGAGAAAAACGCTAAAAGAACTAGACGCCTATTGCCCAATTATTCGAGTTTTAGGAAAGACATAAAACTTGTCTATAAAACTAAAAATCGTTATACTTACACGTATGGATCACCTGCAAAAATATAGAGATACTATTGATACTATTGATGATAGACTGGTTGCATTGTTTGCAAAACGATTTTCTGTCGTAACAAAAATAGGCAAGTATAAAAAGGCACACAGAATACCAATTATTAACAAAGACCAGGAACAGAAACGATTGCAAATACTTTTTAAAAAAGCAAAAGCATACAATCTATCAAAAGAGTTTATTGCAAATGCTTGGCAGGCAATTTTTGTAGAAAGTTATCGATTGGAAAAATAATATGAGTCGGACAATCTTTTTTAATGGAAAATTTGTTCGGGAAGAACAAGCAGTAGTCCCTATTACAACACATGCACTCCATTATGGCACAGGGTGTTTTGAAGGAATTCGAGCATACTATAACGAAAAAGGAAAGACACTTTTGGTATTTCGAATGGAGGACCATTACAAAAGACTTTTAGAATCTTGTAAGATTCTTATGACGACACCACCATATTCTGCAAAAGAACTTTGTGACATAACAGAAAAACTTCTGCAAAAGAACTTTGCTAAAGAGGATTTGTATATCCGTCCACTTGCCTACAAAGCAGATCCTGCAGTTGGAAATTTTAACTTGAAAACACTAAAAAATGGATTTGCTATTTATACCGTTGCATTAGGACGATATCTTAATACCGATCGAGGCATTCGGGCACAGATAAGTTCATGGAGAAGAGTTCCCGACAATGCAATTCCTCCCCGTGGAAAACTTACTGGTTCCTACGTTAATACAGCACTTGCAAAATCGGAAAGTCTTTTTGCAGGATACGAAGAAGCAATTCTTCTTGATGGGGAAGGACATGTAACTGAAGGAAGCGCTGAAAATATTTTTATTGTCAAAAATGGTGTGGCAATAACACCACCAGAATCATCGGATATCTTAATTGGCATTACAAGACAAACTATTATGATGCTTTGCAAAAATGACCTAAAAATTTCGGTTGTTGAAAGAAACATTGACCGGTCAGAACTGTATTTGGCAGACGAAATATTTTTAGTAGGCACAGGAGCCGAAGTAACTCCAGTTATCGAAATAGATAATCGTACTATTGGAAATGGTAAAACTGGACAAATAACAGCAAAAATAAAAGATACTTACTTTAGACTTGTCCATGACCAATATCCAAAATATAAAGAGCTCATCACAAGAGTAAGGCCTACAAACACCTCGGATGGTGGCAGGCTGAACGGAGTGAAACCATGACTCCTCCGAGGTGGACAGAACAAATGGAAGAAACACTTATTGGTATTAAAAATGCCGCCATGTCCCTTATTTTAGAAACGACAGATCCAAAAAGTCTTGAAGAATTGAAATTGCAGTTTCTCGGCCGAAGCGGCAAACTTACTCTTGCGATAAAAGATATTCCAAAACTTCCTAAAGAACAGAGGCCAGAAGTAGGCCGCCTTGCCAATGAGGTAAAACAAACCATTGAAACAACAATTGAAAGAAGAAGTTTAGAACTCAAATCTCAAATATCACATCTCAAAAAAGAAAAGATAGACACCAGCGCTCCTGGCATTATTCCACATATTGGCCACATCCATCCAATGACCCAGGTGCTTTACGATATTATCGATGTCTTTAAAAGTATTGGTTTTCAGGCTGCAGATGGACCAGAAATCGAAACAGATTATTATAATTTTGAAGCATTAAATATTCCCCAATATCATCCAGCGCGAGATACACAGCAAACATTGTATTTAGATACAAGAGGCACAAGGGTAAACCCTGGCGAAATAATTCTGCGAACGCAAACTTCAAGTATGCAAGGAAGAGTAATGGAAAAAATTAAACCGCCAGTTCGTGTTATTGTTCCTGGAAAAAATTTTCGCTATGAGCAAGTTGATGCTTCGCATGGCTTTGAATTTTGGCAATGTGAAGGATTTCTTGTTGATAAAAATGTTGGACTCACTGATTTATTCGGCACCATTGATTACGTCTTGCGAAAACTCATGGGTGAAAATATAAAACTCAAATTTGCAACAACGAATTTTCCTTTTGTCGAACCAGGAGTTGATACCTATATGGAGTGTACTGTTTGCCGCGGAAAAGGATGTAGTTTTTGTAAAAATAGCGGATGGAGCGAAATTATGCCAGCAGGCATGATCCATCCAAACGTCTTAAAAGCAGTTGGCTACGATCCACAGAAAGTCTCTGGCTTTGCGTTTGCTATTGGCCTCTCTCGCCTTGTGACACTCCGATATCAAATGGATGATTTGCGCCTTTTAACAAATCCTGACTTACGAATTTTAGAGCAATTTTAATATGAAAGCACCGTTATCTTGGCTTAAAGATTATGTTGATGTTACACTTTCTCCAAAAGAACTAGGAGAAAGATTAACTGAAGTCGGATTAGGAACAGAAAAAATTACGAAAGTAGAGGACGATGTTATCTTCGAATTGGAAATCACCCCTAATCGGCCAGACTGCCTTTCTATTGTCGGCATTGCACGAGAAATTGCAGCAATTGAGGAAAAGAAAGTAAAACTTACCACAAAAAGTATTCCAAAACCAACCAAAAAATTACCGCTTACTATTCATAATGATTTTACGCTTCTCGAACATTATACAAGCGTTATTCTCGCAGGCGTCACGATTAAAGATTCTCCAGAATGGTTAAAAAAACGGCTTGTGCAACTTGGTCTTCGACCAATTAACAACGTTGTGGATATAACCAATTATGTGATGTTCGAACTGGGAATTCCGCTCCATGCCTTCGATTATGATGAAATTCAAGGAAAAGAATTTTTTATACAGAAATCAAAAGGCGGAGAAAAATTTGTATCAGTAGATGAACTTTCCTACATACTGCCAAAAGATGCGATTATTATTCGCGATGCTGATCGGGTCATTGATCTTGTTGGCATAAAAGGTGGATTAAATAGCGGTATTAAAAAAACCACAAAAAATGTCATTCTTCAAACATCGGTTGATAATCCTGCTCTTATCCGTCGAGCATCACAAAGCCTATCGCTCAGATCAGATGCTTCTGCAATTCTTGAACGGGGAATAGATAAGAATGGACTACTAACAGCCTTATTACGAGCAGCAAATTTAATTCTCGATACTGCAGGAGGAGAAATTGCAAGTGAGGTATTTGATCTTAAGAAAAAAGATTTTGCTCCATGGAAATTAAATCTCCGTCTTGAACGACTAACTAAAATACTGGGCATAGAAATACCCGAGAAAAAAGTATTGAGTATTTTAGAAAATCTCAACTTACATCCTCAACTCGCATCAAAAATAATCACATGCGAAATTCCAACGTATAGAAATGACTTGCAAATAGAAGAAGATCTTATCGAAGAGGTCGCACGTCTGTATGGATACAATCACTTTCCAAAAACTATGCCAATTGGAGAAATATCAACACACATTATTCCTTATTACAAAAATTACCGAATCGATGAAAAAGTTAAACAAATCCTTATTGCCTGCGGATTTTCTGAAATCTATACGTATAGTTTAATAAGCGAAAAGGATCTTCTTGAAAATACCATTGATCCCCAAAAAACACTTCGGGTTGACAATCCTGTGAGTCGGGAATTTGAGTATTTACGGCCAAGTTTAAAAATGAATCTTGTGAAAGCGTTCCATCAAAATAAAGAAAATTTCAACACTATCAATTTGTTTGAATTGGGAAAAGTATATTTAGGAAATGCAATAGACAAAGCAAAAGAAGCATATTTTCTCTCTGGCATTTCTAATACGAAAAGCTTCTTTGAAGTTAAGGGAATACTAGGTCAACTTTTTGAAGAGTTAAAAGTCGAAAAAGACCCAACGGAGTATATAGAAATTATCGATGAAGGAATCTTTTTTGAAGTAAATTTTTCTGAAATCATACAGCATACCAATCTCCAAAAAACATTTATTCCCATTCCAAAATATCCTGCTATTTTTGAAGATTTAGCCATTGTTGCCCACACAAGTAAAAAAACTGGAGACATAATAGCAGAAATAAAAAAGCAAAGTTCACTGATCGTTGATATCAGTTTACTTGATCTATATGAAGACACCCGCACTTTCCATATAGTTTATCAACACACAAAACGAAATTTAACCGGTGAAGAAGTCTCTCAAATCCGCTCAAAAATCCTCAAAGTGCTCAAGGAGAAATTTGGCGCAAAACTAAAAGCGTAACTTATGACTTCGGGGTGGGAGTAGGTGTTGGGGAAGGCGTGGCAGTTGGACCACTGGTTGGAGTTGGTGTTGGAGTTGGTGTATCTGAAATTACACGATCTGACTTTTGTGTTGGTGGATGATACAGTTGATCGTCCTTGTGATTTTCGTTTATCCAGCTATCAATTCCTTCTTGCCACCTGTTCTTTCCATCACCCGAAAATGGATCACTTTCCGAAAGGACAATGAATTTTTTGGTGTCGTATTCTCCTTTTGCTACCTCTGAATCACTTGCAATTTTATTGTTATCTGCTTTTGACACTTTAATTTGTTTGTAGATTGGCGCTGGCCCTTGCGGCTCTGTCCCTTTAATAAAAAATTCAGCTCTTGTCGCTTGTCCATCAACAGGCAAACCCCCTCCAAGAGAATCGATGGTAACTCCTGTCACAATGTCTGGTTTTTCAAAATCTTCATTTGGTTTTCCTTTCAATGCTTCCAAAATAATTCGTCGCCAAATAGGAGCAGCGCCGGTAACCCCAGAGGCAACATCTCCCATAGGACTATTGTCGTTATTACCAACCCATGTGGCAACGAGAACACTTGGCGTCCACCCGATCGTCCAGTTATCACGTTTATCATCTGTTGTTCCTGTTTTTACAGCAATTGTCCTACCTGAAATGTTTAAATAGCTATTGGGTCCAAAAGTTATAAGTCTTGCATTATTATCAAGTAACATATGAGAAACGATAAAAGCGATCTCAGGACTTATTACTTGCTTTGGAGAAGCTTTTTTATTTTCATACAGCACTTTTCCCTTGGGATCAGTTACTTTAATAATTGCGACAGGCTCTACTCGAAAACCACCATTAGCAAATGCACTATATGCTTGAGCCATGTCGATAACATGCACTTCACCACCACCTAAAGTAATAGACAATCCAAAACGTTTGATATTTTCGTCTGTTGGTGCAAGTGTCGTAAGCCCCATATTGTTTGCTGTGGTTAACATATTTTTTACTCCAACAAGCGCTAATATTTTTACTGCAGGAATGTTTAAAGATGATCCCAAAGCAAAACGCATTTGCACTGGCCCATGATACTTCCCATCATAATTATGCGGTTCGTAGTCTTTTTCCCCTTGATTTGGGAATATTGTTTTGGTATCCATAAGAAGCGTTGCTGCCGTGTAGCCCTTTGCCAAAGCAGTCGCATACGTTACTGGTTTTATCGATGATCCGGGTTGACGAAGCGCTTGTGTAACAACATTAAATTGCCCATCAAAGGGAACCTTTTCTCCTTTTTTTGTGGTTGCCGACTCTGTTGCAAAAAAATCTTTGCTTCCTACCATTGCTAAAATTTCGCCATTTTTTGGATCAACAACGATACTTGCTCCATTACCAACTTTAAGAAGGGAAGCATTATCAACTTCTTCTTGTACAATTTCTTCTGCTTTCTGTTGTAATTTATAATCAAGCGTTGTGGTCACTTGTAATCCTCCTTGTTGTACAACAGATTCTCCAAATTGCTTGATAAGCATATCCTTGACAAAAAAAGAAAAATGCGGCGCTTTTATCGACTGACTCTTTGGTAAAAATTCTACTGTGTTTAATGAATTTATTGCATTTTCCTCTTGTTTTTTTGTGATATATTCATCTTCTCTCATCCTTCTTAAAACATCTTTTGTACGGCCAATATAGGCTTTGGGATTTTGTCCATAGGGAGAGTAATAGGAAGGTAGTTGGGGAAAACCAGCCAAAACTGCTGATTCAACAAGACTCAAATCTTTTGCCTTCTTTCCAAAATATCCCTCTGCTGCGGCCTCAACGCCAACCGAGGTTCCTCCATATGGAGCAATATTAAGGTATAATTCCAAAACCTGATCTTTTGTATATTTTTTGTCTACTTGGACTGCGAGGATAAACTCTTTAATTTTTCGAGGAAGCGTCCGCTCGGAACTCAACAACGTGTTTTTCACTAATTGCTGTGTCAGTGTTGACCCACCCGAAACTCTTGTTCGGAAAAGAAGAGCATCTCGTATTGTTCTTAGATATCCCATGACCGAAAATCCTTGATTAGTATAGAAATCCTTATCTTCGACAGCAATCGTTGCAAGCTGCAAGGTTTTCGGAATATCTTTTAACTCAATGTATGTCCTGTTTTGATCTGCGTATATATCGTATAACACTATGCCGTTTCGATCGAAAATTTTTGTTGATTGCGAAAGATTACTGGCCGTTAGTTTTCCTGGAGTGGGTAAATCTCGACTGTACCAAAAAAAGAGAAGCAGAAGCAAAACAACAGCTGCGATTGTGCCAAAAAATGCAAGTTTTGCAACTTGACCAAAAAAGAAGATATTGTCTAATCCGTATCGTCTATCTCGTCTTCGGCTGCGATACCCCATCATAGACAATAGTATAGCAAATTTACTGCTTTCTTGTTATACTTTGGTTATGGATAATGTTGATGAGTTATTAACCAGGGGAGTAGCAAATATTATTCCAAGCAAAGACCAATTAAAAAAATTACTTGAAAATGGCAAAACATTAAATATATACCTCGGCATTGATCCCACAGCAACAAGAATTCATCTCGGTCATGCAGTGCCACTTCGTAAACTTCAGGCATTTGCAGATCTCGGTCATAATGTAACATTTCTGATTGGCGATTTTACTGCCCTCATTGGCGACACATCAGACAAAGATACCGAAAGACCAGTGTTCACACCAGAAGAAATTGAGCAGAATTTTCAAACATATAAAAAACAAGCTGAGAAAATAATTGATTTTTCTAAAGTAAAAATTCAAAAAAATAGCACATGGTTAAAAAAGTTAACATTTGAAGAAATTATAAAACTCTGTCAACATTTCTCATTTGGAGATTTCGCTGGCCGAGAACTCATTAAAAAACGACTTACCGCAAGTAAACATGTTGGACTTCATGAAGGAATGTATCCTGTCATGCAAGGGTATGATAGTTATTTTATGAACACAGATATTCAAATCGGCGGTACTGATCAAACTTTTAATATGCAGGCAGGAAGAATTTTACAAAAAGATTTACACAATAAAGAATCATTCATTCTGGCTACGGAATTTCTAGAAGGCACAGATGGAAGAAAAATGAGTAAGTCTTGGGGAAATGCAATTTGGCTAGAAGATGAACCCAATGTGATGTTTGCAAAAACAATGTCGATAAAAGATGAATTAATTATTCAATATTATACGCTTGCCACAAATACCTCATTATCAGAAATCGAGGAAATTAAAAAGAAACTAGATTCAGACATTAATCCAATGGATTTAAAAAAGGAACTTGCTCATAGAGTAGTAACTGAGCTATACAATCAAAAGCAAGCTGATGAAGCCCAAGATTATTTTGAAAAAACTGTCCAACAGAAAGAATTACCAGAGGAAATTATGGAAATATCACTAGTTGATGCTATTGGATCAGGAAGACTTGCTACTGACGTAATTATAGCAATTAAATTTGCAGAGAGTAGGACAGAAGCTAAAAGACTTATTGAGCAGGGGGGGGTGCAAATTGACAATAACAAAATTGCAAGTCCAAATTCATTGGTTTATCTAGAACCAGGCTCGATAATAAAAGTGGGAAAACGAAGAATAATTAGAATAACTACTTCTTAAATATATGACGAGAGATAAATACGCACTTTTAAGTGTTTTTGATAAAACAGGTATTGCTGATTTTGCAAAGCAAATTACAAGTCTTGGATATAAAATTATTTCAACCGGTGGCACTGCAAAACATCTTACAGAAAATGGAGTACAAATAATCCCCATTCAAGATATAACAGGCAACCAGGAAAGCTTTGACGGACGAATGAAAACAATTAGTTTTCAAATTGAGTCAGGGATACTATATGATCGGTCTAATCCTTCACATGCAAAACAAGCAAAAACACTTGGTATAAAACCAATAGATATTGTCGTTTGCAACGTATATCCTTTTGAACAAAAACAATCTATCGAAAACATTGATGTTGGTGGCCCAACTATGATTCGAGCGGCTGCAAAAAACTTCAAGGATGTGATTGTTGTTGTCGATCCACATGACTATGAATCAGTAAGTTCACTACTACATAGTAATAGACTTAATGATGATTTTCGAAAAAAATTGGCAGCAAAAGCGTTTGTGCATCTTTCTTTTTACGATAGCCAAATCGCTACGTTTCTCCAAAAAAATCTCTTTCCACAAGAGACAACACTTCCCGGTCGAAAACTGCTTGATCTTCGCTACGGAGAAAATCCTCATCAACAAGCAGCCCTCTATTTTGCGCCAAACACAAACTCGCCATTAAAAAATTTAAAAAGACTTGCTGGAAGAGAACTATCACTGGTAAATGTTACTGATATCAACGCTGGCATTGCATCTGTTCGAATGTTTAAAGAACCATCTGCGGTTGTTATTAAACATAACAATCCCTGTGGCATCGCTCTTGGTGTAGATGCAAAAGAAGCACTTTCGCGTGCGATTGAGGCAGACGCAGAGTCGGCGTTTGGAGGAATTATTGTTCTAAATATACCTTTCGACGAGGATGGAGCCTCGGTTGTTGTAGCATTCAAAGACGAACGGAAAGGGAATATCGACATTATCGCCGCACCAGGAATAAAAGGCAGTGCACTATCTCTGCTCAAAAAGGTACGAAAAAGTATGGGCATCTACACATTTGGTGAAATTCCAAAAACAGAATCACCATACGATATAAAATTTGTCGACGGCGGATTTATTTTACAAACAGCAGACGACGTACTTTCCGGCTTCAACAGCTGGGAAGTGGTAACAAAAGAGAAACCAACGGATCAACAAGTCGAACAGATGAAGTTGGCATGGAAATTCATCTCTAGAATTCGCTCTAATGCAGTTATTGTCGTCGACAAAGAGTTGCCTATGACGCGGGGCATTGGCATAGGGCAAACATCAAGAGTCAGGTCAACAAAAATTGCGCTTGAGCAAGCTGGAGAATATACAAAAGGTGGGATTTTGGCAAGCGACAGCTTTTTCCCTTTTGATGATGCGGTAAAACTCTCATCAGAACATCGTATTGGGACGATTGTCCAACAAGGTGGATCAATTAACGACAAAGCATCCATCGATGCCGCAAACAAAGCAGGCATCCCAATGGTTTTTACTCATCGCCGTGCCTTCTGGCACTAACCTGCCTTAAAAATAACCTGTATGAGTGAGCGTACACACGGAAGAGGAGGGGATTGGCACCCCGAAAGAAGAGGTGATAAACCTAGCGGGAAGGGATCTCTTTCTACCGAAGAACCCGTTTTTCGTACAGATTTATTTACGGGAAGAAAAGAAATAGATGCGCTTGTCGTAGAAAAACCCTCACAACCGTTTTCTGAAAATGCCATATGGCTTGAGAGAGATGGAGATAGCTACATTATTCATGTAAGTATTCTCGACTTATCCCAACGCATATCAGACCCTTTCTCTATCTCTCAAGACACGCGAGAAGCTATGTCGTTGAGAAGAAGAGAGCGAAGACCAACAATAACTATCTCTGTACGACTTGGAAATGATCTTACAGTTGGAAACCATCAGGTAAGGCGGACATCTCTTACAACCAAAAATGTATTATCTTATAACCAGGAGAATCCGCTCCTCTCCGAACCAGTAAGTGGAGAAGCGGCAGTTCTTGAAGAATATACAAAAGTAGCAGGAATGCTTTTTGAAAGAAGACGACAACGAGGATCCCTCGCTCTATACGATAGGGGAAAACGTTTAATCACATCCGAAGAGGGGATTGTACGAAAAATGACACCAAAAGAAACCTACGAATTACATGGAGTCGTAAAAGAGTTTTTAATTCTAGCAAATGAAGCAGCAGCGATGTTTGTTGTAAAACGAGGCATGCCTGCAATTTTTAGAAATCATTTTCAAACATATAGTTCACTCTATGGAACAACGCCAGCAGGTCACTATGGACTACAGCTTCCTGCATACCTCCACTGCACTTCTCCTTTGTCGCAGCTAACCGATTTCATGAATGTTCGAATCCTTGCGGCGCTTTCGTCATACAAAGAGCCTTTTCCTTATACGATCGATGCCCTAAAAAACGCAGCTGCTGTTGCAAATAAAAAAGGATTAATACCAGAAGCAAGCCAAGAAAACACTCAAGAACAACGACCGACAAAAAAAAGATCGAAAAGAAAACGTAATTCAAAACGTCCTCCTAAAAGGGCCTCTCTTGACAAAGAAGTCGATTTCCAAGAACCCATTATTCAGACAGATGACAATGCAATTAGGTTTAGGGTTGATGGCTTAAGAACAGAACAGGCAGAAAACGATAGAGGAAGACTCCAAAATATCTGTCGACACAACAAATCAGCAGAACCAACCTTTAAACTGCTTTCGCAAGAGGGGTCAGAAACCACACCACCATTTACCGTCCGAGCAACGGCAGTCATCAATGGAATAGTATACGAATCAGATCCTTGCGCTGGTAACAGGATAAAGACAGCCCAGATTAGTGCAGCTCGAAATGTACTCGGAAAACTACCCTCATCATTACTTGCACAAGAAATTGTAAGAATGAATAAAAGAAAAGAACAAACAATATCTACAACAGTAAAGGTAAGAGAAGTAAAAGTAAGAGATGATAATTTTATTGACGCAGTCCAACAGGTGTGTCAAAAAAAACACTGGGTCTTACCCAGCTATATTACAAACAGAGAAACAGTAGGAGAACCCACGGAAGAAGGTGTGTTTCCGAAAATTTTTACCTGTATATGTACAATAACTTCTCCTGGCGGAGAGTCTATCTCTTGCACTGCACAAGATCCTAATGCTAAAATAGCAAAGCAGCGGGCAGCTGAGCAATTATTTGTAGAACTGTCTCGCATTGTATAAACCTATGGATATATTCCGAAAACATAGTTGGATTTGGAAAGTAGTTGTGGCTGTTTCCTCGATTGCACTTATTGCGTCGTCTGTTTTGCCATTCTTAGCCCTACGATGAATCTTAAGTCTCCTATTAAAAATCTTGGGAAGTTCTACAAGATGTATGCAAGTCGATTGGAAAAATTAGGCATTACAACACTTGAGGATTTTCTTTTTCACATACCCGCGCGTTACGAAGACTATTCACTCATTTCTCAAATCGCACAGGTGCAACAGGGAGAAACAGTAACCATCCAGGGAACTGTTGTTGAAATAAAAAATGAATTTACTAAAAATTGGAAAAAGCTGCAAAAAGCAAAAGTTGCTGATAACACAGGAGAGATTGATATTATCTGGTTTAATCAACCTTACTTAACCAAAGTTATTCAAAAAGGAGACAAACTCTCACTTTCGGGTAAAATCGACTGGTTTTTACACAAATTGGTTCTTCAATCACCCGAGTATGAAGTTATGTACAACGAATCATCTCTTATTCACACCGGCCGTTTGGTTCCAGTCTATCCAGAGACACGTGGTGTATCATCAAAATGGTTACGCCGTCAGGTATATAAAATCTTGCATGATTACAAACAAGATGTACTCGAGTATATTCCTTCTTCAATCATTAAAAATGATGACTTAATGTCGTATCCAGAAGCTATCGAACAAATTCATTTTCCAAACATAATTGAGAACGCAAAAAGAGCCAGGCTCCGTCTGGCATTTGATGAATTATTTCTTATACAATTATCAGCGCTGCAAAGAAGAAAAACATGGGAAAAACAATTGATTGGACGCTCATTTGCAATCGAGAAATTCAAAAAACAAATTGAGGAGTTTTGGGAAAAACTGCCGTTTGAACTCACCAATGCGCAAAAAAGAGCAGTCAAAGATATTCTTTCCGATCTTGCAAATACAAAGCCAATGAATAGATTGCTGGAAGGAGACGTGGGGAGCGGAAAAACGGTTGTTGCCACAATTGCTATGTATCTTGCACATCTCAATGGTTTCCAATCCGTACTAATGACACCAACGGAGATTCTTGCAAATCAACATTACAATACAATCAACAATCTTTTATTACCCCTCGGAGTGAGAGTTGGATTAGCAACAGGGAGTAAAAAATTCAGAATTCAGAATTCAGAATTCAGAATTCTGGTTGGAACGCATGCTGTTTTATCAGAAAAGATTAATTTTGATAATTTAGGACTCGTGGTAATTGACGAACAGCAACGATTTGGGGTTGAACAACGAAGTATTATAAGGCAAAGAGGGGGAAATCCGCATGTATTGACTATGACAGCAACACCAATTCCCCGAACAATTGCCCTCACCCTCTATGGAGACTTGGACCTTTCTTACCTCGATGAAATGCCAATGGGGAGAAAAAAAATAAAAACATGGCTTGTTCCACCAGAAAAAAGAGAAAACGCCTACAAATGGATTGAGAAACAAATTAAAAATGGCGATCAGGCATTCATTATTTGTCCGTTTATTGAAGCGTCGGAAAGTATGCAAACAGTCAAAGCAGCAAAAAAAGAATATGAGAAATTAGAAAAAGAGATTTTTCCAAAATTAAAGCTTGGCATCTTGCACGGAAAATTAAAAGCAAAAGAAAAAGAAGCAGTACTACAAAAATTCAGAGATAAAAAAATAGATATTTTGGTTGCAACTCCTGTTGTTGAAGTTGGCATTGATATTCCCAATGCAACAATAATGCTTATTGAAGCATCTGAGCGTTTTGGGCTTTCGCAACTGCATCAGCTACGGGGACGCGTTGGTAGAGGAGATAAGCAATCATATTGTTTGTTGTTTACCGATTCGAAAAACGAACTGACAATGAAACGCCTCAAAGCCATGGAAACAATGCATGTTGGAGCAGAGCTTGCCGAGCTTGATTTACGAATGCGAGGGCCTGGGGATATGTATGGCACCATGCAACATGGCTCAAAAGAGCTAAAAATTGCTTCTTTTTCCGATTTGCCGCTTATTGAAAAAACAAGACAAGAAGCTGAAAAGATTTTTCCAAAACTCAAAGATTATCCTCTGTTGGAACAAAAGCTAAAGCAGGTTACGACAAAAGAAGTCTCACCAGATTAAAACAATCTCCTTGCGAAAAAAGAAGAAATCAAGTAAAATACCACTATGCCACAGGAACCAAAGAGAAGACATTCGAGACAGCGAAAGGGCAAACGACGCGCAAGCATTCATCTTAAAACTCAAAAGGGGGTCGTGTGCACGAATTGCGGTGTTACAACCCAATCTCATACAATATGTAAAGGCTGCGGTTTTTATAAGGGCAAGGTTGTATTTGCAAAAAAGAAAAAAAAGCAGGAAAAGGAGCCCGCCCATGAAAACTCCGCTTGACCCAAGGCATAAGAAACGACAGAAACTCATTGAAGAATTGTTCGAAATGGAGTTTCATAAACAAAGGGTGAGCGACGCTACAAGACACATATTTTCTCAAAAAAATCTTATTGATGGACAGATTGAAAAATCAGCAAAAGAATTTCCTATCAACAAAATTAACAGAGTCGATTTAGCTATTCTTCGGCTTGCTATCTTTGAACTTATGGTCGAAAAAAAAGAACCACCAAAGGTAATTATCGATGAAGCAATTGAACTCGCAAAAGAGTATGGTGGAGACACCAGCCCTGCTTTTATTAATGGGGCGCTGGGCACTATTTTAACGCATGAATCTTCCAAAGTTTAAGAATCAAAAACTTTTTTCCCAAGCGTTTACACATCGTTCATATCTCAATGAGGTAAAAGAGAAAATGGACTCCAATGAACGTCTTGAATTTTTAGGAGATAGTATTCTTTCGTTTGTCGTATCAAAGTACCTTTTTGAACACTATCCACAATTTGAAGAAGGAACGCTTACAAACTTACGATCACTTCTGGTAAATACGAAGAGTTTAGCCGAAAGCGCGCGCGAACTTGGGTTTGGTGACATGCTGAAGCTTTCCAAAGGAGAAGAGGAATCAAAAGGCAGACAAAATCAAAGTTTGCTAGCAGACAGTTTTGAAGCGTTTGTTGGAGCACTTCTTTTGGACCGGGGATTTGATACAACGTATACATTTCTTTCACAAACAATTTTAGTAAAGATAGAAACCTCCTTAAAGGGAAAAACACTCAAGGATCCAAAAAGCTTACTCCAAGAGCACGTTCAGTCGCAAAAGCAAAACTCTCCGTTTTATAAAGTATTATCTGAAGAAGGACCTGCGCATGCAAAAATTTTTACTGTAGGGGTATTTGTTGGAGATAAACTCTGGGGTAAAGGTACTGGAAAATCAAAACAAGAAGCACAAGAACTAGCTGCAAGCGAGGCGCTTGAGAAGATAGAAAAATAGTGGTACAATAGTATACTATGTCAGTTGTCATTCGATTAGCAAAAACAGGAAAAAGAGGAGAACGAAAATTTCGTGTCGTCGTTTCGGAAAAACGGAGCAGACGGGATGGCCGCGCAATTGAGGTGCTTGGATGGTACGAAAAAAACGTTGGTTCGACAAGAAAAAAGGTAGATCGACAGCGTTTTGACTACTGGATAAAAAATGGAGCAATTGCGAGTAAAACAGTCACAACGCTTATGGAAATATGAAAAAAGCACTTTTCTCTATTGTTTCTACAATTGTTGACAATCCAAAAGATGTTGTTGTTGACGAACAGGAAGAGGAAGGTATCACACAATTTATTGTAACCGTACATAAAGAAGATATGGGAAAAGTCATTGGAAAAGAAGGAAAAGTTATACGAGCAATCCGAAATGTCATGAAAATTCCCGCCATGAAACAAAACAAACGAATTAATATTTCTCTCAACGAAATTGCACAATAATTGAAAATTTCTATTCTCACATTGTTTCCGGAGATGTTTGATGGCGTTTTTGACCACTCGATTATAAAACTTGCACAAAAAAAACAGGTAGTTACTATCGTATTCGTCAATATTCGTGACTTTGGTATCGGGAGACATTACGTAGTTGATGACACACCCTACGGTGGGGGAGTTGGTATGGTTATGCGCGTTGATGTTTTAGAAAAAGCGATTGCGGCTGCTCGTTGCGAATCTGATAAAAAATGTCGCGAGAAGGTTATTTTACTTGATCCACAAGGGAAAAAATATGCACAAAAAAAAGCCATGCATCTTGCACAAAACTCTGACCATCTTATTTTGGTTTGCGGACGATACGAAGGAGTGGATGAACGAATACGAATGTTCGTTGATGAAGAAATTTCTATTGGCGACTACGTATTAACAGGGGGAGAAATTCCTGCTATGGTCATCACTGATACTGTCGTTCGATTATTGCCGAACGTGATTAAAGAGGAATCACAAAGAGGTGAATCATTTTCTACTTTCAATTCTCAATTTTCAACTCCTGTACTAGAATACCCTCAGTATACCCGTCCAGAGACGTTTAAAGAAAAAAAAGTTCCAAAGATTTTACTTTCTGGAGATCACAAAAAAATTGCAATGTGGCGAAATAAACAAAGTGTAAAACGTACGCAAAAACAACGACCGGATTTATTTTTTCAATAATGATAATTCCTCAATAAGAGAAACCTCTTTTTGTGACAACGGCGTTAAAGTATTTTCTTCCTTAAATAATATTGAAGTAAGTGGTTTATAGTAAAAAGCGATTGTTATCGTGGAGGACGATATATCATCGACGCGAACATTTGTTACTTCCGAAAGTGGCAGTCTCTTTGCTATTTCATGTAAAAAACGCTTCGTCTCTAAAATACCACCAGTAATATGTAATACTATGTCTATTGTCGGCCGACTCGTCGTTGTTTTCGCTTCAGACGATAACTCTCCAACCTGAAATGAAAAATCCCCAACTACAACACCAGAGGATGCTTCTGCTTGCGATAAAACAGAGAGAATTCCAGTAAAATCTTTCTCTATAGGCAATGCAGCAGATACTATTTGTAGTTTTGCATCAAGGTCTGTATCATTCACAGTGGAAAGAAAATTAAGGTTATTTTTCAAAACAGCAATTTTTTCGCGAGTTGTTTTTTCTTCATTTCGAAGCCCAAACCACTGATTTATTTGTGGAATAATAACAGCAAGAAAAAGCAGTAAAGAAACACTAAGTATACCAACAGGAACTATGTAGTTCTTATATCGATAGTAAAGAATATTGAGTATGCTGTGGTCAAAATACCGTTTGAGCGCATCAAGAGAAAATGTCGTATTCATAGTATATCCAAAGACAGAGAAACAATGTAGTAAGCACTTTTTGTATCGATGGCAAAACTATCTAATGTTATCTTAGAAAAAACATTTTTTTTCCCCACAGCATCCGCAAGTCTGTTAAACATCGTATCTATGGCAAGGAGGGAAGATGAAGAAACTGTCATGACAACATTCTTTTTATCTATGGAGAATGACTTTACCAAAACATTCTGGGGTACTGCTTGCGTTACGGTATCGATTGTTTTATCAAAGCTTGATTTTTTTTCAACAATACCCGAAATGTCTTTTATTTGACTTTCTACAAAAAGTAATTTCCCGGCCTTGGTCTGAAAAGGTGAAAGATTCGACAAGAGAGCACTTTCTTCTTTTCTTAAAGTTGGTAGCGAAGATCTTGTCGTCAAGAAAAAAACTAGCAGAGAAAAAAAAGAGACGAGAAGAAGAAAAACAATGGAGATTCTACGCAGGATAGATACCCTTTTTTTCTCTCGCAAGACCTGTCCTGTCTGCCTGTTCCGCAAGAAGTTTATGCTCTCATTCATACGCTCGCATTGCAAGACCTACAGCAACGGTATAATCAAATGCATTATCGAGTATTTCTTTTGGCGCTTTCTCTATGCCAAGTAGGCGGAGCGGATTTGCAATCACTGTTTCGATACCACAATTTTCTGCGAAAAAGAGGTCTATGCCTGGAAGCTTTGCATTTCCCCCGGAAAGTAAAATCTGTTGAATTGGTACATCATCGTTTTTATATTTTTCACTATAAAATGCGAGTGCCTTTTTAATTTCGATAATAATCGACGTCAAAACCGGTTCTGTCGCTTTTCCAATTTTTCCCCCCAACGAATGTTCTGATATACCATACGTATTTTTATACTTTTCTGCTTGCGCAAGTGTAAAACCAAAACCGCTGGCTATTGCCCTATTAATTGCAATACCACCTGCTGCAATAGAATAGGTAAAAACAACAGTGCTCTCCTTTATAATAGCAAAAGAGGTACTTAAATCTCCAATATATACAACCATACTATTGGGAAAATGATTGGGCGTTACAAGTGGCCGAATGGTTGCAAGTATTTCTGTCTCAATAGCATTGATAGAAAGCCCTGCTAATGTTAAAACTTTTTGATACTTGTCTATAAGTATCGTTGGTGCTCCAACCAACAGCACCTCCATTTTACCACCGTTTGCATCGTTTGCTGGTTTTTTCAAAATATTCCAGTCAAGCGTTACGTTTGCAAGAGGAAGCGGAATATATTGCTCTGCTTCCCAATAGATTGCCGAAGCTATATCTTTATCCGAAAGGCTAGGCATTTCGATAATCCGTGTGTATACCTGGCTATCGGGCAGGGCAACATTCACAATCGGGGTGGTAATCTTTGCCTCATCCATCATTTTTCGTATACTTTCTGCCATATCTTGCTGATCAAACGGAGACTCAGAAAGCATTCCGCGAGGCGGAGTAGGTGATTGCGCAATAGCCGAAACACCAAGTTTACCTCCTTCTTCCAAAAGAAGTACTGCTTTCATTGTTGTTGCACTAATGTCAAGACCAAATGGTCGATTGCTCATGGCGAAAAAAGAATGTATCCAAAAAATTCAGATGGCAATTTTGGATAGCCCCGGAGGAATGTCACTTTCCGATCAGTTCCTCCTGAGGTACCCGTTGATTCAATCCTCTTTCCCTGAGATGGAAATTCATTACAGCTTTGTGAACTGTTAAAACTACATCCTTTTACTCCAATTGGAGAGGCAGCATAGAGAGGAACAATACGAACGACTATACCTTTGGAGGTATTGCGGATATCGATTGTCTTTCTATATCGAAACGTCTTATTCGGCGGCGACTGCGGCACGTTGTACAAACCCGTTTCATCTTCCGTGGAAAATGCATTGCTGCTTCGTCTGTTTGCGCAGGGATCAACGGCGTATCGTGTTGTCACAGGGTTACCGTTTGATCCTGAAATAACAATTATCTCAATTCCTGCCATAGTGTTTTTTGCTACATCTCGATCACAAACATCTGCAGAAGATCCCCAATATACGGTAAGTTTTGCATCGCCCGCCAATTGCTGCCATCCGCTTGTATAATTAAGCGTCCCGTCACTATTATGTGCAACAAACCATACATCCGCACCATCATCTTTGGAAACTAGATTGCCACTATTAAGAAGAAATTCGCTTCCCCCTATATCTGTTGGTTTTGCTTTCTTAATGCTCGTGTTATTACCCAGAGGCAATTCTGTTATTTCTGTATTTTTTTTGAGCACTTGTTCTATTCCTGCCTCTGCTGCAGAAAATGCGCGTTGTGAATTTTCTTCCTCTGTGGTTGTTCGAAGGTTTGTTATCGATCGTGAAGCAACCGATAAGCCAATTGTCAACGAAACAACCATGACTAAGACAACAATGAGAAGTGTTTGCCCTTTCTCATGAGAATGTATCATACATCTAGAGTAACAATTCATGCTTCCTTCTGTCAACCCTTATCTCGGTTGATTCCTTAGGGTAACCGATGTCTGAAATGAAACATTTGCCGTTTTTTCGACAGGCAAACTACTGCTCCCTGATTGCTCCTTGAGAGCAAACGTGATCCCAATCGTTGGGGCATCCGAAAGGCTCGCTTGCGTACATGTTAGCAAACAAGACACAAGCGAAACCGTTGTTGTGTCTAAAAGAGAAACTTTTACGCCTCCTCCATTTTTTGCAGCAATGGTTGATGGAGAAAAAGAGGTATCAGGACAAATAAATGTCGTTTGAAAACCATCAACAGATGTAATCTTTATAAAGTTGTAAACTACTGGGGGAGACGTGGGAGTTGGAACAGGAGGGGTAGGCACTGAGCAATTAGTAATATAGTTTATGCCATCTGTGCTCATTCCATCGAAACGATTTGCATTCCGTATTGTTTTTACCATTTGAGAGATTGCATAATTGCCGTTTTGTCGAACTGCAGTTATCGTATTTGTTTTACTCGTTCCTCGAAGCGAAGAAAAGAGAATAACGCCAATAATTGTCCCCACAGCAAGAAGTAGAGTCATTACTACCAAAAGCTCAATGAGCGTGAACCCTCTAGAAAAGAGTATGGCGTTTAGCCTATGGCGTTTAGTTTTTTTTAAATTTTGCATTTTGAATTGTCCTTTTGAACTTTTTCTACACCTTACTCACACCCACCGCATCCTGGGTCTGGCGTGAGGGTTGGCGTTGGTGTATTGGTTGGAACCGTGTTGGTTCCGGGACTTGGCACCAGATTAAAATCGGAGAAACATGAAACAAATTGCGTCGTATGGCAGAAAGGGGTTGCGGCCGTACATTTACTATTCGACCACGAAACCAGCAGCGTTGCTTTGGTTGCAAAACTGCTGCCAACACTGCCACAGGTGGATGAACTTTTTTCTACCGTTACCTTCCGAACGAATGTGTTATCGACATTACGACTGCAGCCAGTACCTTCTGGTGAAAGAGTGTTATTTTTATCCAAACAGTAATTACCCGAAAGAAAATTAAATGTTGCAAAATCGGTATTGCGCATTTGTCGCAAAATCTCCATTCCTTGCTGTGCGTATTGCGTCGCCATATTTTGATTCTTGCTAAATGTTGCATTAGAAAGCGCCGTCACAACAGTAATTGCTATTGCCGAAACAAGCACAACTGCCACCCCAAACGCTGCTAAAACCTCAATGAGCGTCTGACCCTTTTTAGAACTTGCCATTAAGAGCATACTCTCCCTACTGTTTTTATAAAAACAATGTTTCCTGCACTATTCACTGTTATTTTAAAACCACTGCCATAACCATTAATCTGTATATCACCTCCACCACCTACACCCCCGGTCAGCACACGAAATAGAATTGAGGTAGTAGTAGTTGCAGACGCATCAAAACATATGTTTGAAGGAAGCTTCTTTGTGTAACCCGCAACTGGATAGTCGTTAGGTAAACAAACAGCAAACATTTGATATGTTTTATTCGAAGACAAAATAGCTACCCTGTATCCATCAAGACAAGGAGCAGCATCAGGTTTGACCTGTGACTGTGCGCGGGACTTTGCTACCTGCAGCATTGTGACGATATCTAATACCGAAGTGGTAAGAGCTTGCGTTCGGCTGTATGTGACAAATGCCGCAATGCCTATAATCGACAACACAGCAGTAACCGATATGACAACAATAAGCTCAATGAGAGTAAAACCAGCATATTTCATGGGTTTTGAAGTGTGTAGGAAACGCCTGTTCTTCCACCACTACCACTGCATGACCCCGAGGCCTCTGCATCATTGCTATTTTCTAAACACGCAACAAGCGTGTAGGTAGTACCATCAGAAGCGTAGGTATAATTACCTCCTAATGGATCGCAAGGAACCTTTACCATGTAAGTTACCGCCGGGCTGCCTCCTGTAAAACCAGCACTATTGCTACAAGAAGGGAAATTAGCTGTTGTTGCGTAAGTGGCTTGATCGGATCTGTAGAATTCAAGTGCCGCCTGCATTTGGCGAAGGTTTGCTTTCCTTTGCCCATCTCTCGCTCGCTGCCTTATGCCAATAAAATTTGCCATAAGAAGCGCTGCTAAAACACCAATAATAACAATAACCACAAGGAGCTCAATGAGGGTAAATCCTTTTTGAGAGCGTATAGCGTTCTTGAAATTTTGAATTTTGAGTTGTAATTTTGAACTTTGCATTTTGAATTTTGAATTTTTTATGGGCTTACATTTGGACTCGATACTCCATAGTTACAAATATCTGCCGCTGTTCCGCAACGAACACCTGATGGTACGCCCGAGCATATCGAACCGTCTGGTTTGCATGCCTGTGGGTCGCTGCCTCCTCTTTCCAGACTAGCATATAGACGGTACGATTGTCCATTGTTTCCCGAAATATAGATGTACTTCTTCCCGTCTTTGGAATCTTTGGGCAAAACAGCCATGTATGGCAAAAAAGGTGCCCCCCAATCAGCAACCTGTCCGTCTAACCCTTGGATTCTATAGTCACCGTCTACTGGATTGGCAGGATATTTTCCATTGTCATCTTTATAAAATTGTTCAAGCGCTCTTTGTATTTGGGCAAGATCGGATTTTCTCCTTGCATCATGTGCTTTTTGCAATTGCGCAAGAGGATCAACATAGACAAAAACACCAGTAACAAGAATACCAATAACTCCAATAACAATCAAAAGCTCAATCAAAGTAAAACCCTTCACGATTCAATCATAACACAGACGTTTTTTACTCAACAACAATCACTCCACAGGTTTTGCTTCTAACAGAAGTTTGTTTGCCAGCGAGACAAAATAGTTTTTCATACTTTTTTTGTTAAAAGGAGTTAGCATTTGGGGGAAATTTTTTAGATTTTTTACTTCGAGAAGCATATGAGCCAGATAAAATTCAGAAAGACCTAGATCTTTCTTTTTAGAATCCTGTAAGAGTTTATGAAAAGTAAATAGTTTTTTCTGAAGAATAAAATAAAGATCAATAAAGTCTTTTGCCTCGGTTCTGCCAAAGATTGCGGTAATTTTATTACTTCCAATGTTTTCTATAGAATCTACTCTGATATTTCCAAAAGTATTAATACTACCAAAATGAACCTTTTGATCTTTGACAAGATCAATTTTAAGCTCCTCATTTCTGCCTGTCAGGAAAAATTTATGATATCCTTCTGTTGCGACGCGATGATCAAGAGACAAATGGGCTTTTTTTGCGATAATCTCAAATACTTGTCTTACAGGTTCAATTTCAATAGTTTCAAAAGTAAAAAGGTCAAGATCAATACTCTCACGATGGTAAAAGTAAAATCCGGAAAGCGCAGTACCACCGGTAAGAAAATAAGATTTTCCGATTTGTTGGGTAAAAAAGTTTTTTAAGACATCTTCCTGCAGTTTAGTGAGAACTTTTTTCATATTTTCCCCATAAAGAAAGAGTATATCCCCAAATTTTTTTAAGCTTTGGGCGAAAATGAAGATATGGAAAAAAATCTTTTACCTGTGTCAGTGTTGTATATTTCCATATAACATTAAAAGGAAGATTTTCCATAATTCTTCCTATAATCCATGCTTTTTCATCTTTTGTACCATGCGTCAGTTTCTGCAGTATCTGGCGTTCGGTAAATTTATAATCCCAAAATGCTTGTTTTATTGATGCTTGTTGCATGATTTAAGTATACAATAAAATACTTAAAACAACAATAAAAACCAAAAGCTCAATAAAGGTAAAACCCCTCATATTTTTACTGGACAATTATCGATCCCGTTTTCTCGGGATGGAGGTGGTCGTGGTAGCTATATGTTCCTGGTTTATCAAAGACTAAAGAAACGCTCGAACCATTTGAAAACAGTCCAAGATTTAATGGAGGATAGAGCTGGTGTGTTGGATGATTTGCTGAATTCACTGTTGCGTCAGTACCGCTATTGTTTGTCCAAATCACTTGCGTTTTTGTTTTTACGGTAATTGTCTGTGGCTCAAAGCCATTGCTGGTTACGGTAATAGCTGCGTTACTTACTGGAACCAGCAGTTTTTTTTCTTGGGCTGTTGGTTGTAAAGACTGGTTTATTTCTCCTGTTTTTGGTACAGTTGCTGTTTTTGGTTTTCTTGAGACACTAAGAAAAAATATCCCCCCAATAAAAAAAAGAATGAGAACAATAATCCCTAATCCCAATATTTTTTTATTCATCGTATTTGATTCTTCTTGCATACTATACTCCTCAATCTAAACATAGCACAAACATATTCTCAATACAACTACCGCGATACACACAGCGCATCATAGTTACTCACCGTAGTACCATGAGTACACCATGGATTTGGACCAGAACCGCAAGAATCACCATTTCCCCATTTTTGCCCCATATACTGAAACGTTCCTGGCACCAGCGGACAACCGATACTGGTGCTACCTGGATAAATGCACCCCAGGGCTAGCGCTAGTGTTGTAAGAGGGGCATTGCCATCTCGAAACCCAACATCTCTACACAAACCATCGCTAAACGGCCCGTTTTGCACGTCATTGCAAGGAACGACATAGCCTGCGCTATTGCAAGCATTATAGACATTTGTATCGCTCATAGTGCCGGTAACTCTAACCTTGTAAAAAGTTTTTCCTTGCCATACAAACGGGAAAGACGGCGTTGGGGTAGGAGTTGAGGTTACGGTTGGCGTTGGGGTTGGTGTTGAAGTAGGAAGAACAGGCGTAGGTGTTATAGTTGGAGTAGGCCTAGCAGTTGGGGCTGCTGTTGCGGTTGGTATAGGTTTAATGTTAAAAGTTGCAGTGGTGCTTGGCGGCAGTGTTTTATCTACATAATTGGCTGCTTGACAGGAAGAAAGTTGATAGCCAGGAGGAACACCAAACGTCGTTCTATACGTTCCACTGGCAAGTCCAGGACTTGTGTATGTACCAGAGGCACCAACGAGTGTCGGTACAACAACAGTTGTACCGCTTGCATCCGTTATGGTAATAGTCGCACTACCACCAGTATAATTACCTTCTCCCGGATCTGGGGCGCAATTATTGTTCGTATCGTTGTAGGCAATTGCGGTAATAGTGGAAGATGTGGGTGTTGGAGTAGGAGTTGCCGCTGATGCGCTGCAACACATAGTACCACTGACATTACTACTCACATTTATTGGATTCAGGTATGCCGTATTTGTGCATGTATCGACTGCGTATCCACCATTGCCAGCTGAAGTAAAAGCTTGCGAATCAGTTGATTGACCACGCATCAACAGACTAACAGGAGGAGAAGAATTTGGGCACGCTGACTGATTGTTGTTTATTTTAGTTGCTAACCATCTTAGATTGTTATTTGAAGGAGTGGTGCGACCACCAAAACTTAGGTAATCATCAATAGTACATACATGAGCAGCGCTAGCACAAAGCTGTGCTGCCTGACTAAAATTCACTATCCAACCATCTGCCGGTCCAGCATTACACCCAATCATTGTGCTCGAGTAGACTTGGTCATTTGTCCCATCAGCACAGAGTGAGGGAATAAGTGTTGGAGTTGGGGTTGAAGCGGTAGGAGTGGGAGTGGACGAAGGTGTGATCGTAGGAGTTACCGTCGGGGTTTGGGCTGATCCGCTGCAGCACATTACACCAACCATTAGCGTACCTTTATTCGCATTACTATACCAACCTTCATTAGTAAAGCTACATGCATTTCCATAGTAGAATTTAAAAGTTGAGTTATTACTTACTCCATATAAACCAGTATCTGTACCTGGTGGAAACACTGTACACTGTGTTTGCCCACACCCAGAACAACTCTGGGAAAAACCACTTTCTGTGGAGAGCCATCGAGAACTGCCTGCCCCAGTTGTGGCACCACCCTTTGCGAGATATTCAGTAAGGGTACAAACATGTGAATTTGATGCGCAATAGCTTGGTGCGTTATAGAAATCTGTTGAGCGATTGCAACCAACCATCGATACATCAGAAAATGTTTGTCCTACAGGTACTCCGATTGCACACTGAGCAGATGCTGGGGTAGGTGTTGGAGTAGGCACACCGCCACCACCTCCAGTTGGAGTCGGTTGGGTAGCTGTCGGTTCTACCCCTCCAAATGCGACAGTCGATAGGTTTGGTGAAGTAACACTGTAATTGTATGGCGCTGTGGAGCAGGTATTAGGATTAGGATCGATAACTTGACTATCACTACACCGCTCAAGCTTTGCAAACAGTCGATACCCACCAGATTCTGTCTGATAAGCGTATGTTCGCCTTGGAAGGGGGTCTTGTGACACCTTTGCCATATACTGGGTATTTCCGTCTTTCCATTCACTACCAAAAGGGATTGAATCGGTTGGGGGATATGTACCTTTATCGTTGTAGTATAATTCCAAAGATCGTTGAATCTGTGCCAAGTCTTGTTTTCGCTGCGCATCACGGCTCTTTCTTATCTGCTCCGCAGGATTAATAACGCCCAAGAGAACACCGCTTAAAACACCAACAATAGCAATCCCAACAAGAAGCTCAATGAGGGTAAAACCCGCTCGCGGCTGACGAGAGTGCAGAATTTTTGTAAACTTTTGAATTTTGAATTGTAATTTTGACTTTTGCATTTTGATTTTTGAATTTCTACGGTACGCTGCTGCAACACAGCGCTCCATGCAGATCTGCTTGATTTGGCGTATCCATATAAAACCAATCAGAAGAGCTATACTTTGTGCAACTAAAGTAAGCTTCGTAGATTTTCGAATTTGCTGTTGCAAACACTGCGCCAGTTTGGGCAAACGTATAAGCTGGCCTTTGGCCATCTACTGGTTGTGTTACAACACCTTGGCAGATCTGGCCTTTGGTATCGCCGCTAAGCCAATACGGTGTTGCTTTAAACGTCGTATCATCCACCTGCCAATACGTATTGGGACTACAATGCCAAACTCTTGCATCGCCTTGTCTGCAAAGGCTCGATGCCGTTGACGCCGGTTGCGCGCCGCTGCACGCTGTAAAATAAATACTACCCTTTTGCATTTGATGAACCTTTGTAGAACCTGATGCACACGGCGAAAATGGAGGAGTCGTTGGTGTTGGTGTGGGGGTCTGCGTAGGAGTAGCTGTCGGGCCTGTTGGCGTAGCAATTAGTGTAGGGGTTGGACCGATTTGCTCAAAACAGTAAAGCGAGTCTGTAGACGAACACTCTTGATAAAAATATTCCACAGTCCATGACTGATCAAGAGGATTAAAACCAGAACTTCCGTGGTTTGAACCACGAACACCACAAACGTTGGTAGAAACATTGCTTCCGGCACAGCCCGATTGGGCGCTGGTCCAATTACTGCAATTATATGGATAGATAGGACTAAACCATTGTCCATTAGCATGAGTTGCCGTCCAGGGATACTGATCTCCTGAGTCATGATTAAATTCATCTATTTTTATTGGGTTAGTAAGATAGATTCCACCAGATTTTGGGGTAGCGAGATCATTCCAGCTTTGGGCGACAATGTTACCGTTTAACAGTTTATACGGCACCGTTGCTTTGTTAAAACTCGTGGATGGCGATGTAGTAGTGGTAGAAAGCCACGCCTTCCACGTGCCACCACGATTTGCAGCGTTGGCTCTTGCTTGACAGATTTTGTCTGCTCCATCAAGTCCATCTGTCGCTGTTCCAAGACCGACACTACTCCCTGCTGTTTTCAGATCACCAGTGTACTTTGTGCTCGTAACAAAAACACGCGCAAAAGCAGGTGTTGGCGTTGGAGTCGATGTGGGAGGAGCTGGTACGCTTGTTGGCAATATCCCGGAATCGGGGAGCGTAAAAGAAGTAGTAAGATAGGTACAATCAACTTTTCCCGACATAGTACACCCCCAAGTTGCATTATACTGCGGACAACTCGGAAGGCTTGTTACGGGACATGAATTTTGATTACTCGGCACTCGCGAAAGTTTTGTAAATAAGACGTCCCACTGGGGATTAGCGTTGTCGAGTGCATACACATAATCCGATCCGGTACTTGGATCTTTTGGAAGCGCCTTGATATATGGTTGATTTCCTAACGTGAGTTCTGCAAGCGTTTCTGGATATCGATTGTGGTCGTTATAGTACGTATCCAAAGCGGTTTTTATTTGCGTCAGATCGTGTTGCCTTTGCGCGTCTTTCGCTTTATTGATTTGTCCCACCGGATCTAGACGGGCAATAAGCACTGTAGAAAGAATTCCTATCATCACTATTGCAACGATTAGCTCAACCAAGGTAAAACCATGCGGAGGAACACGTTTCCCAAAAAATGAGCAACAATAGTTCCAAAAACGAGAAATGGCCCGAAAGGAATAGTTGAACCTTTCAGTTTTTTTTTGCCCCATACAACAAGTATGAGAGAAACAACTGCGCCTGTCAAGAAAGCAATGTACAACCCAATAACAATTTTTGGAAATCCCAGAAAAAGACCGAGCAAAAAGGCAAGTTTTACATCGCCAAATCCCATGCCACGCCCGCGAGTTATTGCAAAGAGCAAGAAGAAAAAAGCAAACGCACCAAACGCAGAAAGTATATGAATTATGAATAATGAATTATGAATAATGAATAGATAAAACAAAGAGACAAAAACGGCGGGGTAGACAACTTTATCAGGAATAATCCCATATTTAAGATCGGTAAAGAAAATAACAACCAAACTAGAAATAAGAAATAAGAAATAAGCTAATTGAAAAATAAATGGTAAATGGTAAATGGTAAATGGTAAATTGCTTTGCTGTAAATAATGAAATGTCAGCACAAAAAGTCCGCCGGTAATAACTTCAACAAGAGGATAATACCAAGAAAGCAAAGCACCGCAGTACCGACATTTTCCTCTTAACTCAACAAACGAGAGTATAGGAATTAAATCATACCAGGCAAGTTTGTGTTTACACGACTCACAACGGGATTTTCCCTTAACGACAGTCTCTCCACGAGGCAATCTATCAATAAGAACATTTAAAAATGAGCCAATAAAAAGACCACATATGAAAAGAAAAAATAAAAGCATGTGTAAGCGAACTTTATTCTATGGATTTTCTGCCAATTTCCTTTGCTTTTTCTCTAAAAAACTCCTTGAGTGTTTTAAGTGTTAACGGTTTAATCATTTTTGGCAGATAATCAAAATCTTCAACCTTAAGAAGATCTGCGCTAAGCAAAAAGGGTTCGATGCTAATATTAAATTTTACCTTTACACCATACACTAAATCCCATAAACTAAATTTTTGGAGCAAAAAATAAAGATCAACAAAATCTTTTACCTCGCTTCTTTGCGAAATAGTAAAAAGTTTGTTTACAGCAATATCGGTAAGACTGTCGACTTCTAAAGCATCTATTTTTGTACCTTTCTCTACACGTTTATAAGGATAATAACCAAAGTCAACTTTTAATGGGATTTTGTTTGGAAAAGTAAGATGAAATATATACACAACCTCAACAAATCGTGCGGTAAAAGTAAAATGGTGATTTTTACTCCATTCTTCTATATAAGCAAAAACCTGTTGCTGCTCAAATTTGGTAGAGGAAAAAAAGTCAAGATCTTCTGAATAACGATGTTGAAAATAGACAACACTTAAGGCAGTGCCTCCGGTAAAATAAAATTGCGAGGTCAAAGAATCATTTTGTTTTACTTCATCCAAAATGCTTTGCTGCTCTTTTGTGATGAGCGATATTTTCCCCATATCAAAAGCTCCAGTAAACGTTTCTGTAAGGTAAATAAATCAAGCTTATCCCAGTATTTTTTGACTTTTGAGAGATTTATTTTTTCGCCTTTTTCTGGACCATAATTAATAAGACGCTCCAGAAGAAATATTCTTCCTTTTTCAGTTTTTTGCAATGTTTTTTTGTCGTAATCCCACAAATACATAGCTTACAATTTATTATACACTAAATTACACGATTCGCAATGCGATCTGCCTTTCATAATAGATTCCTCCCTCGGCAGCCGATCAATAAAAACGTTGAGAAAAGACCCAACCGAGATGCAAAAAGAGCAACTATTTCTGCCCAAAATGCCAGCTCTAGGTATTATGGAAAAAAGGTGTAACTACCCAAACTCCAATAAGGAGGAACAACACAAACCACCCCAATTTTTCCTTGTCCCGAATCCCACATATAGTAAGGGTTTCCGCTGGCGCATTTGCTTTTCTCTTTTTGTGACTCAAGCGGGATCATCACGTATGCATTAGGGTCAGCGGCGTAATAACAATACACACCTTGACTATACACTCCTCCTAAGCATCCAGGCGTATTTGGGACGTCGGGTATTTTAGTTTTTAAATTGCCGTCAGCAACTAAAATGTCCATAAAATTATAATTTGTGGGATTAGGCCACGGATTACCAGATGCCACGTGGGTTACATAATACGTCTGCAATGCATTAGCCAGTTGACCAATCGCTGCTTTTCGTTGTGCGTCTCTGGCTTGGGCGAGCCGCTCAAGGGGATTGATTGCAATAAAAATACCTACGGCAAGTACACCAAGTACAACAATCACCACCAAAAGTTCGATGAGGGTGAAACCGCGGTTCATCTTGGTCATTGAATACTATCGTAAATAAAAAAACCTAAGAATACGTTACTTTTATGGGGCTGTACAAAGAGCAACAGTTGTTTCTGCGGCTACACCACTGCTTGATCTCCAGCACCACACATTAGCTGCGACAAGCGGATCATTCAGCGCACCATAGATGGCTATTTCGGTACAATCTTTTGCGGCGGTTGTACAAGAACCAGGACTTTTAACAATCGTATATGGAACATTACCTGCTGGTGGAATTTTTGGCTCTACTTTAAGATCTTTACTAGTCACCAAGTCTGCCACTAAAACAGTATATGACTGATTCGTCGTAAAGTATGCCTGTTCTGCCTGGGCTATCTGCCCAATATCGTTTTTTATCTTCGCGTCGTTTGCCTGCTGAATTCTTTTAAGAGGATTAATCGCCGTAAACACTCCTGCTGCCAACACACCGATGACTGCGATGACAACGAGAAGCTCGATGAGGGTAAAACCGTGAGTAATTGAAAATTTCTTCATTGCGTTATGCTATGTACTAACTATAGACAGATTGTTTTGACGTTGTCAAGACATCAAACTATATCAAAATTATTTAATGGACGAAGTCAGACTATAAATAGGTGTGATGATAGAAATAATTAAAAAAGCGACCCCCATACCAAGCACTACCATAATAATAGGTTCCATGGCGGTTGTGAGAGTTTTTGTTGCTTGCTCAACCTCTCTTTCAAAATATTCAGAAGCTCGAAGCAGCGACTCATCCAATTTTCCTGTCTGTTCACCGATTTTTGCCATCTGAACTAAAATAGGCGGGAAAACCGAATACCCAGACAACGAATCCCCAACGGCTATTCCTTTCTCCACCTGCTGCGCAACACCCACAATGGCATTTTTATAGATTGTATTCCCCGCAATGTCCGAAGTCTGATTAAGCGCTTCAACAATAAGCGTCCCAGCACCAACCAAAAGCCCAAATGTCCTTGCAAATTCAGCAAGAATTGTCTGCCGAATTAATTTTCCAAAGACGGGAAGATGGAGCAGAAAATCATCAAAAATAAGCTTGCCGGATTCTGTCTTGTGCCAACGATGAAAAAGAAACAAAAATATACCCATCGAACCAATCAGAAACACCCAGTAATGAATAAATAGATTTGACATGTTAATAATAATACGCGTTGATAGAGGCAGTTGTATCTGTAAGCTTTCATAAACGGTGGAAAGCTGCGGAATAACAAAAAGCATCATGATAATAACGACAATACCCATACCTATAATAACAATTGCAGGGTAGAGAAGGGCCGATTTAACAGTAGATTTAATTTTCTGTTCTTTTTCAAGATTTTCCGCAAGACGAAGTAATGTTTTATCTAAAAGCCCGGCACTTTCTGCAGACTTAATAAGAGAAACGTAAATGGAAAAAAAAACATCCGGGTATTTCCCAATAGCAGCGGAGAATGATTTTCCTCCTTCGACATCGAGAATAATACTATGGATAATTTCGTGCATTGCTTGCTTTTGTGTTTGTTCTTGAAGAATTCGTAGTGCATCCATAAGCGTGATACCGGCAACAAGCATAGAAGCAAGTTGTCTGGTGAAAAAAATAAGATCCGAGGATCTAAATTTACTTAAAAAAGGGAGAAATTTGCTAAAGTCTCTTTCTTCTTTCTTGGTGATAACAATCGGGAGGAATTCATGATTTCGAAGATACACTGCCACTTCGCTTGCCTCCTTGGCTTCAATGATTCCCTGCACTAATTTTCCTTCTTTGGTTACTGCTTTATACCGAAACTTCATAGCTATCCTATTATTCTTAACAGCTCTTCTGGGTGTAAGGCATACCCTCGTGCTGTTTCAAGCGTCACCAAACCAGCGAGCACAAGCTGAGATAGCGATCTTTCAAGTGGTATCATACCAATATCCTGAGACGTTTGAATCACCGAATCAATCAAATGCGTTTTACCTTCACGAATATTATTCGCAACAGCCGGGGTACCAATAAGCACTTCAACAGCAGGAATTCTTCCTCCACCAAGCCGTGGTAAAAGCCTTTGGGAAACAATACCTTTAAGAGTTGATGCTAACTGAATACGAATTTGCGTCTGCTGGTAGGCAGGAAACGCATCGACAATACGATCAATGCTTTGAGCTGCTGAGTTTGTGTGGAGTGTGGAAAAAACCAAATGACCGGTTTCTGCAACGGTAATTGCTGCTGCCATAGTTTCTGGATCACGCATTTCTCCAACCAATACAACGTCCGGGTCTTCCCGAAGAGCACTGCGTAGCGCCATATTCCACGAGTGTGTATCGATAGTCATCTCTCGCTGAGAAATAACACTCTTTCCTTTTGGATAGACGTATTCTATGGGATCTTCTATGGTTAAAATGTGTGCTGCTTTCTGCATATTTATTTCATTGATAACAGATGCAATTGTGGTAGACTTCCCATGTCCTGTTGGCCCACAGACGAGAATAAATCCTTGCTTAAGCGTTGCAAAATTATGTAATATTTTTGGTAAGTTGAGTTCTTCAATTGTTTTGACCATGGGAGCAAGAAATCGAAATGCCCCGCAGAGTAGACCCCGCTGGTAGTATGCATTCACCCGAAAACGGCCCATATCGCCGTACACGTCGCGACCAAAGCCAAAAGAAAAATCCAGCTCTTTATTTGCAAGTAAAAGCTCTTTTTGTTCAGGAGTTAAAATAGAGTACAAAAGCGTTTCGACATCCTCACGGCTTAAGATGGCAAATGAGGGAAGCGGAAAAAGTTCACCGTCGATGCGAACCATTGGAGAAATTCCTGGCATCAGATGTAAATCAGACGCGCCTTGTTCAATCATGAGCGATAAAATTTTCTGTAAATCCATATACTACTCCTGCGCCACTCGTAAGACCTCTTCAATCGTCGTTGTTCCTTGCAAAACTTTCAGATACCCATCCTGTTTGAGCGTAATCATGCCTTCCAAAACTGCTTGTTTTTCTATTGAGTCGCTATCTGCTCGCTCTAGTATTAAGTGCGCAATTTTTTCCAATACTGGCAACACTTCATAAATACCAACACGGCCACTGTATTTTGTATCTCCACATTCTATACACCCTTTTCCTCTATATAGCTTTACTTCTCCCTGTGTGTTTGGAAAAAGCTTTCCTAAGACATTTTTCATTTCCGTAATAATTTGTGCTTCTGGAACGTATGCTTCCTTGCAGTGTTGGCAAATCCGTCGAACAATGCGTTGTCCAACAATTGCATTCATTGTTGATGCAAGTAAAAAATTCTCCGCTCCCAAATCCAATAGGCGAGGGAGAGCTCCTGCCGCGTTTGACGTGTGAAGGGTCGAAAAAACCAAATGACCAGTGAGTGCTGCTTGCAAGGCCAAGTCTGCCGTTTCTCCATCACGTATTTCGCCAACAAGGATAATATTTGGATCCTGGCGCAGAAAACTCCTTAGTCCTGTGGCAAAGGTAAGCCCCACGGCGGGATTGATCTGCACTTGATTGACTCCCGAAATTTGATACTCAACCGGATCTTCTAAAGACAAAATATTTACTCGTGTTGTATTCAATTTCGAAAGAATAGCGTAGAGTGTTGTTGTTTTTCCACTTCCTGTGGGTCCGCAAACGATAATAATACCGTGTGGCCTGGAAATTGCGACTTCCAAACTCTTCAAGGCAGTGCCATTAAGTCCTAGGTCTTGAAGACTTGGGACACCTCCGGATTTTCGAAGAAGCCTCATCACAATTTTTTCCCCAAACACCGTAGGCAATGCAGAAATACGAAGGTCAACTTCCTTGTCGGCAATTTTAAAGTTAAAGCGGCCATCTTGGGGAATTCGGCGCTCATCTATTTTCATTTCGGAGAGAATTTTAATGCGCGAAATAACCGCCTCCTGCACGCTTTTTGGAAGACTGAGCTTGTCATACAAAATCCCATCAATACGATAGCGAACACGAACTCGATCCTCCTGCGGCTCTATATGTACGTCAGATGATCTGCTGTTTACCGCGTACTCTAAAATGGTCGAGACGATCTTTGCAATTGGCGCTTCTTTAATGAGCTGGGAAATATTCGTACTATCAATCGTTTTTGTTTGATGAAATTCTTCTGTCTCCTTAAGGGCTTGACCAACTTCACCGACTAGCTCCTGGCTATATCGACTCGCAATTGCAGTGACAATCTCACTTGGTGTGGCCGCAAAAGACTTAATCGTAAGTCCGGTTTTCTGCTGGACAAACGAAATCGCTTCCAAATCTGCTGGATTATTCATTGCAACAGAGAGCGTTTTTGTCGGACCGTCGTAGGAAAACGGAATGAGCCCAAACCGACCAGCAACAGACTGCGGGACAAAACTTAAAGCCTGTGGAGAAAACGATGTAGTACTCAAAGACACAAATGGAACACCGAGGAGTTTTGCTTTTGCTTGAGTAAGATTTTCTTCCGATACAATGTTTAAAGAATTAATAGCACTCTCAACTGAGAATCCTTCAGACGCAATTTTTCCTCTCACTTGTTCGTATTGTTCTGATGTGAGTAAATGATCCGAAAGTAAAACATCGGCAACTGTCTGTACATCTACCTTACCAAAAGAAACAGCATTCCCCAAAGTTTGAGGCGTTGGTTGCGAAGTTAACTGTGAAGAGACATCGGGCATTACTGTAATAGTAAAGAAAAATGCATTATAATGTCAATATGGAAAGCTTAATTATTGCCTCGAAAAACAAAAAAGAGAGAGAAGATTATGCAATCACCCTTTGCAAAAAAAGGGGTATTGAAAGTATTGATATACGAGTACATAATCCCGAGGGAACAATTGGGATTGCAGGAGTAAGAGATTTTCAAAAAACCCTCTTTCTTACCCCAATCAAAAGTCATACGAAGGCATGCATTATCTCCGACGCTCACAATTTGACGATTGAGGCACAAAATGCACTTTTAAAAATCCTCGAAGAACCACCAAATAATACTATTATAGTACTGACTGCCGAAAACAAAGAAGTTCTGCTCCCAACCATACTTTCCCGATGCAAAGTTATCGAACTCAAAAGTTCTGAAAATCAATCAGAATCCAGTGATCTTTCATCTTTCATCTCTCAACTTTCAACTCTTACCGAGGGTGGCGTAGGGCATCGACTCAAACTCGCCCAAGACCTTGCAAAAAATAAAGACGATGCAATTGCTTGGCTTGAAAAAATGATCCTTTCTCTTCGTCAGGAATTTATTAAAGATCCTTCCAATTCTTCATTATTCATTATTTATTATTCATTATTCCAAAAAACGTACGTTACTCTTAAAACTACCAATGCAAACCCTCGCCTTGTCCTTGAAAACCTCTTTCTGAACATGTAATTTTCTGCTATTATATAGATTGTGAAAAACATTGTCGTTACCGGCTCACTTGCTTTTGACTACATTATGGATTTTCCAGGTGTGTTTGGCGACCATATCATGCCTGACAAAATCCACCAACTAAATGTATCATTCCTTGTTGATACGTTAGAAAAACAAAGGGGCGGCACAGCAGGAAACATCGCATACAACCTTGCGCTTCTTAAATCTTCATCCTCAATCTTTGCAGCAGCAGGTAATGATTTTAATGAATACGCAATTTTTTTAAAACAGAACGGTATCGATACATCGAATATAGAAATAATCAAAGACAAACCAACCGCCTCTGCTTTTATTATGACCGATAAAAACGATAACCAAATTTCCGCATTCTACCCAGGCGCAATGAGAGAGACTCCTTCTTTATCTCTAAAAGGAATACAAACGGACTTTGCTATTATTTCTCCGAACGATCCAAAAGCCATGGTCAAATTTGCAAAAGAAGCAACAGAAAAAAATATACCATACATGATGGATCCGGGCATGCAGCTACCAGTACTCAACGCATCTGATCTCACAGACATGGTTTTGGGTGCACACATTTTAATTGGCAATGATTACGAAATAGATCTCCTCAAAAAAAAGTCCTCGCTTTCCGAAAAAGATCTGTTTGAACAAAAAGTTGAAATTTTAATAACCACACTTGGAGCAAACGGCTCACAGATTAAAACAAAAGGGGAAACATTTGCCATTAAGCCGGCTAAACCAAAAGAAGTTGTGGATCCAACAGGAGCAGGCGATGCGTATCGAGCTGGTTTTATGGCTGGTTTTTTGAGAGGTCTTGATGTAAAAACCTGTGGACAAATGGGATCGGTTGCAGCCTCGTTTGCCATCGAAAAGTACGGAACACAGCAACACCATTTCACAATACAAACATTTCAAGATAGGTATGTACAGGCCTTTGGAGACATGATAGAATTGGAAAAATGAAGTACGATATTGCCGACATAAAACTGGCAGAAGAGGGAAAACTGAAGATTGAGTGGGCAGAGCAGCAAATGCCGGTGCTTCGTCTTATTCGTGAACGTTTTGCAAAAGAAAAACCACTCAAAGGACTAACGATTGGCGCGTGCCTCCATGTAACTTCTGAAACTGCAAATCTTATTCTTACATTAAAAGACGGGGGAGCAACAGTTGCTCTTTGTGCATCAAATCCACTTTCCACCCAAGACAACGTTGCTGCATCCTTAGTCAAAGATTATGATATTGCAACCTTTGCTATCAAAGGTGAGGATAATAAAACATACTACAAACATTTAAACGAAGTTTTAGACGCTCATCCGCAAATTACTATGGACGATGGTGCTGATTTGGTTTCGATGCTGCACAAAGAGCGAAAAGATCAAATCGCAGATATTTTGGGATCCAGTGAAGAAACAACAACTGGTGTGATACGACTTAAAGCTATGGAAAAAGATAAGGCCTTAAAGATTCCTGTTATTGCGGTTAACGATAGTGATACAAAACACTTGTTTGACAACCGCTATGGCACAGGACAGTCTTCGATTGACGGAATAATACGAGCAACCAATATTTTGCTTGCCGGAAAAAACTTTGTTGTTGCAGGATATGGCTGGTGCGCACGGGGCGTTGCCCAAAGAGCATCTGGCATGGGAGCAAACGTGATTGTCACCGAAGTTGATCCGGTAAAAGCCTTAGAGGCTGTGATGGACGGCTTTCGCGTGATGCCGATTGGCAAAGCCGCAAAAATTGCCGACATTTTAATTACTGCAACAGGGGACAAGCATGTGGTAAACGGCAAACTGTTTGCGCACATGAAAGACGGCATTATTATCTGCAACACCGGCCATTTTGATGTAGAAATAGATGTCGCATACCTTGAGAAGACAAAGAAATCAAAACGTACACTCCGACCAAGTCTTGAAGAGTATGTATTGAACAACGGTAAGAAAATCTACCTCCTTGCGCAGGGAAGATTAGTGAATTTGGGAGCAGCCGAAGGCCACCCGGCCGAAGTCATGGACATGAGCTTTGCCAACCAAGCGCTGGCTGCCGAGTGGTTTGTCAAAAATAAAGGCAAGCTGAAAAATAAAGTGTATGTCTTACCAAAAAGCATGGATAGGGAAATTGCCAGGCTCAAACTTAAAGCCATGGGAGTAAGTTTTGATAGATTAACAAGTGAACAAAAACACTACCTCTCCTCCTGGAACGAAGGAACTTGACAAATCCCCAAACCTATAGTATAATACACAGACTTCCAATAGGTATGGTGCTTAGCACTAGCTGTCTCTCATTTGTGCCTGCTGGAACAGTTTCTAGTCGCACTTTAACAAATTGTTGTGGAACAAGAAAGGAGGCCGAAGGTCCCGAGCGAAGAGAGGGATGCCAACATCTCACATGACCCCTCGGAAGAGGAATATCAGCTTCAGAAAGGAAGCATCAATGTCGCGGCTTAACAAGCTCGCAATCGTTCTGTCCGCCATCGTGGCGTTCGCTGCCTTCATTGGCTTCTCGGCCATCAACAACATCGCCGAGGCCGGCGGAGGCCCACGCAAGGTCTCAGTCACGTTTGACATGCCAACGCAGGTCAACGTAGACGAGACATTCGATGCAACCGTCAGAATTACTAACGATGGAGGCATCATGTCTGCGGGCTTCAACGCCACCATTTTGTATGGCGGCCCCTGTTGGGCAAACAAGCCCTACTTCACCGACCGTACTCCGGGCACTGACGTGTACTGGCACGAAAACTATGATGACGGCCAGCGGGTCTTCTGGAGTGGAATGGTAGAGCCCGGGAAAACCGCGTTCTACAAACAGACGACTGGAAGCGGAAGCAAGGCCATGACCTGCCAGTTTGCGACGGCAACGTTTATCGTCACAACCCCGCAAGGCGTAATCACTGCTGAGCAGGGTATCACCGTCGTTGGCAAGCCTGCGCCCAAGCCCCAGCCCACGGCAACACCCGCGCCTAAGCAGGTCATCACTGCTAAGCTGACCACTTTGAACTCGTCGTGGCCGACTGGCAGCGACAAGACGAGTCGATGGGGTGATCTTCGGGTAGAAATCAAGTCGACCGTTGCGAGCCGGTTTTACTACCGGCTCCGGCTTAATGGTACTTGTCCGATTTACGCAGTCGAACCCGGCTTCGGGTACTGGACTAGCTCGACAGACAAGGTCGACGTGAGCCACAAAGCCCTCCTCACCGAAAAGGGAGGAAGGTGCGACATCACGCTCAGTGGTCAGGATCTGAAGGGAAATCCAATCCCGCCGCAGACCATCACGGTGCAAGTCGCACCCAAGAAGTAACTTCCACAACAATTGGGATGACAAAAGTCATCAGAATATAAGTGCGATATAGGGCACCTACACTGCGCAAGCAGGTTTTATCTTTCCAAAGATAAAATAGTAGGTGCCCTTTTCACGTTTTAGAAGGGGCTATCAAAAACAGAAAAACTTTAAATGGAAAACAGAGATCATCAAATCATTCATAACAATCATTAATAATCATAAAATTCCTTGACATTTACCATCAATACTATCTAGTATTGATGGTAGTGGCGAAGTTTACAAGAATTCCAAAACTAAGTAAAAAAGAAAGGCAAACGCTTTTACTTACTTTTTGTGAAGCTCTCACATCAATTAAAAATAAGGAAGAGGCTGCGCAATTTTTAGTGGATCTTCTTTCTCCTCAAGAACTTGAAATGGTTGCAAAGCGTTTGGAAATTGCACGATTGTTAATCGATGGTCATACGTACGACGTGATACGAGGAAAGTTAAAAGTGAGTCACAATACAATCGCACGAGTCAACACGTGGCTCACGCTATCGGGGAGTGGATTTCGAATTGTTATTGAAAGAACAAAGAAAAAAGGCAAGAAAATTTATGAGCATTCATTTGAAGAAAAATATGATCCACAATCTTGGTATAACATAAAACGCCGCTACTCAATGCATTTTTTGCCAGAATTAGTTATTGAAGAGCTCATAAAACGCAGCGACGAAAAACAACGACAGAAATTGGACGCAATACTATCGAGTATTGATGGTAAGGTTACAATGTTTAGAGACGTTGATAAGAGATATAAACAACAATTCACCAATCTTACCAAACGGGCGAAAATAAAAGTAGCGTAGCACCCCCTAGAAATTCCTTAAAGAATTTGGTATCATAGATTATATCTTTATGACAAACCCAAAGAAAAAAATATCCAAATCCTCAAAGTCCTCGGAGTATTCAGCCAAGCATATTCAAGTTCTCGAAGGACTAGAGCCGGTACGAAAACGGCCCGGCATGTACATTGGTTCAACCGATGTCATAGGACTCCACGAAACCTTGCGGGAAATTATTGATAATGCGGTTGATGAAGCGTTAGCAGGACATGCAAAAAATGTCTGGATCTTCCTCAACAAAGATAGCAGTGCTACGGTTGTTGACGATGGACGAGGTATTCCTGTTGATATTATGCCCCAGTTTAAAAAGTCGGCGCTGGAAATTGTGATGACCAAGCTCCATGCCGGAGGAAAATTCGGCGGCTCGGCCTACAAAATTTCTGGAGGACTGCATGGCGTTGGATCATCTGTCGTCAATGCCCTTTCTGAATGGATGTGGATTGAAGTGCGACGGGACGGCAAGATTTATAGACAGGAGTACAAACGAGGTGTTCCCACAACAACAGTAAAGGAAGTCAAGGAGTCAAATTTTCAATTTTCAATTTTCAATTTTCAATTAAAAAACGGGACGACTGCGACATTTCTTCCAGACAAACAAATCTTCTCAACTATTGAGTTTGATTTCGACACCATTAAAAAAGCCATCCGGGAACGGGCATATCTTGTACCAAACCTCTATTTTCACCTTTTTGATCTAAGAAATGAAGAAGCAAAAGAAGTCCATTACTATTTTGAAGGCGGTATTAAATCACTCGTTGAAAAAATCAATGAAAACAAAGGTCCACTCCATGACGCAATCTTTATTAAAAAACTCGATGGCGACGTTGAAGTCGAAATTGCACTTCAGTACAACAATGCGTATGCAGAAAATGTTGAATCCTATGTCAACGTTATCAATACTATTAACGGCGGAACACACCTGACTGGTTTTCGTATGGCATTAACCCGCGCAGTCAATGACTATGGGAAAAAAACCGGCAGTTTTAAAAACGATGATGACGCAATAACAGGAGATGATACCCGCGAGGGATTAACAGCAGTCGTCTTTATAAAAATGCCGCAAGATAGAATTCAGTTCGAAGGCCAAACCAAAGGCAAACTTGGCAATGCAGAAATCCAACCCCTGGTGCAACAAATTGCCAAAGAGGGCTTGGCAACATATTTTGAAGAAAACCCATCAGATGGAAGACGTATTTTAGAAAAGGTTTATTTAGCTGCAAAAGCACGCTTAGCAGCCAAGGCAGCAAAAGAAGCAATTTTACGCAAAGGCGCTTTGGAAGGCTCATCACTTCCTGGAAAATTGTGGGACTGCCAGGAACGAGACCCAAGCTTATGTGAAATTTATCTGGTTGAAGGAGATTCTGCTGCAGGAACAGCCAAGAGTGGACGGGACAGAAAGTTCCAGGCAATCTTGCCAATTGGTGGAAAGATATTAAATACCGAACGAGCCAGGCTTGATAAAATTATTGAATTTGAAGAATTAAAAAACCTCATCATCGCCCTTGGCATGGGAATAGGGGAGACAATCAATTTTGAAAAACTCAGGTATCACAGGGTTATTCTTATGACCGATGCCGATGTTGACGGCGAACATATTGAAACACTACTTTTAACATTTTTCTTTCGGCACTTGCCAGATATTGTGAAAAAGGGCTTTTTGTATGTTGCTCAACCACCATTATATAAAATACAAGTTGGCAAAGAAATTAAATATGCATATTCTGACGATGAGAAAGACGAAACAATGAAAAAAATGACTGACGGGAAAAAAGTAACGCCCAATATCCAGCGCTACAAAGGTCTTGGAGAAATGAATGCAGATCAGTTGTGGGATACAACCATGAATCCGGCAAATAGAATCTTAAAACAAGTAACCATTGACGATCTCGAAGAAGCAGATGCAACCTTTACCATGCTTATGGGCGACGAAGTCCCACCAAGAAAGCATTTCATTCAAAGTAACGCGAAGCAAGCTAATCTTGATGTCTAGCTTGCGAAGTCCTGAGCGAAGCCGAAGGGCGAAGACGACAACACTAGATGTATAGGAGGTGATAACAGATGAATATGAAAAATTTATCAGCAGGGAAGAATCCAGAAAATGGGGAAGTAAACGTGTTTATCGAAATTCCACAAGGAGTGAGTGTAAAGTATGAACTCGATAAAGAAAGCGGCATGATTTTTGTTGACCGATTTTTATTTACAGAAATGGAGTATCCTTTTAATTATGGTTTTGTGCCAAATACGCTAGCAGGCGATGGCGATCCGATTGATGTCTTAGTACTTTCAAGCAAACCGGTTGTCCCAGGCGTGGTGATTCCATCACGTGTTATTGGTATGTTGGAAATGGAAGATGAAGCAGGCGAAGATACAAAAGTTATTGCAGTCCCAATGCCAAAAGTCGACCAAAAATATGCGGGGTATAATGATATTGCCGATATTCCAAGCGAGACAAAAGAGAAAATTAAATATTTTTTTGAAAACTACAAAAAAACAGAACCGGGAAAATGGGTAAAAATAACGGATTGGAAAGGTAAAGAAGCAGCACTGGAGGAAATTCGAAAGTCTCTAAAAGCGTATAGCGTATAGTTATTCTTCGAGCGAACGAAGTGAGTCGAGAAGTAATAGTTCTCGATTCGCGGAGTTTATCCTGTAAGGACTCACTCGAACAATAAAATTATGAATATCGGAAAGCTTCAAAAAACAGAAATAAGTACAGAAATGAAAAAGGCGTACCTTGACTACGCCATGTCTGTTATTGTCTCCCGTGCTCTTCCTGATGTCCGCGACGGCCTTAAGCCTGTTCATCGACGCATTCTTTTTGCTTTGCACGAAATGGGGTTAACGCACAGCGCAAAATATTCAAAGTCGGCAAAAATTGTCGGAGAAGTTATGGGTAAATACCATCCACATGGAGACATGCCAATTTACGATGCACTTGTCCGCTTAGCGCAAAGCTTTTCCATGCGCTATCCATTGATTGACGGACAGGGAAATTATGGATCGGTAGACGGTGATCCACCAGCCGCAATGCGTTACACCGAAGCCCGAATGGCAGCCATAACATCTGAGATGCTCATGGATTTGGACAAAGAAACAGTCGATCATATACCAAACTTTGACTCAACAATTGATGAACCGGTGTTTTTACCAGCAAAGCTTCCCAACCTCCTCTTAATGGGAAGTGAGGGCATTGCTGTTGGTATGGCAACAAAAATTCCACCACATAATTTAGGAGAGGTCATTGATGCGATTGTCTTTATGATCGGAAAAACAAAAATCGAAAATGGAACTCTTCGTGCAAACGTTACTGTTGAGGAACTTTTGGAATTTATTAAAGGACCTGACTTTCCAACATATGGCGCTATTTATGACGCGTCAGAAATAAAAAATGTGTATGCCACAGGCAGAGGCAAAGTTGTGATCCGAGGAAAAGCAGACATCGAAGACGTGGGCCAGGGAAAATCGGCGATCATCATAACCGAACTGCCATACCAAGTAAACAAAGCACTCCTTGTTGCCCGCATTGCAGAATTGGCCAAAGACAAAAAAATAGAGGGCATTTCGGATTTGCGCGACGAATCAGACCGTCATGGTACACGAGTTATGGTTGAGTTAAAGCGTGATGCAGTACCCAAAAAGGTCTTGAATAATTTATTCAAACATACAACGCTCCAAACAACGTTTCCGGCAAACATTGTGGCTCTGGTTGACGGCACACCCCAAACACTCAACCTTAAAACTATTCTAGAGGAATATCTTAAACACAGATATCTCATTATTACCAAACGATCTGAGTTTGAATTACGCCAGGCACAAGCACGACTGCATATTCTTGAAGGCCTAAAAATTGCTGTTGACCACATTGATGCAGTCATTAAAACCATTCGAGAATCAAAAGACCAAGAGGACGCAAAGCAGAATCTGATGCAAAAATTCAAATTATCTGATTTGCAAGCAACTGCAATACTTGATATGCAGCTTCGCCGTCTTGCAGCGCTCGAGCGGCAAAAGATTGAAGATGAGCTCCTGATGATCAAAGAAACCATTGCCTACCTCCAAGATCTACTTTCCCACCCGGAAAAAATTTTCAAAGTTATTAAAGATGAACTCATACATCTTAAAGAAAAATATGCAGACCCGCGGCGGACAAAAGTATTCAAAAGCAAAGTAGGAGAGTTTTCCGATGAAGATCTTATCCAAAACGAGCCAACGGTTATTACCATTACAAACACCGGATACATTAAGCGCCAAAGCTTAACCAGCTTTCATGTTCAACACCGCGGAGGCAAAGGCATCAAAGGTATGACCACCAAAGACGAAGACGGCATTTCTCAAATCCGCTACGCCCAAACGCACGATAATATTTTGTTCTTTACCAATAAAGGAAAAGTGTATCAGCTGCGGGCGTTTGAGATTACCGAAAGCTCAAGAACAAGTAAAGGCACTGCGGTTGTTAATTTAATTAATATCGAACAAGACGAGCACGTTGAGTCATTTGTTAATTATCGGTCAAGCAAAGCAAAGGAAAACGAACAAAAGAGTAAATATATATTTCTTTCCACCAAAAAAGGTACAGTGAAAAAAACAGCGCTTTCCGAATTTGAAAATATCCGAAGAAACGGCATTGCCGCAATCAAACTCGATAAAGGCGATGAGCTGGCGTGGAGCAAGTTAACCGATGGCTCGCAAGACGTTATTCTTACAACACACGATGGCAAAGCAATAAGGTTTTCCGAAAAATCAGCACGCCCCTTAGGCCGAAACACCAAAGGAGTTCGGGGAATTAAACAGCATGAAGGCGATATGGTTATTGGTATGGATGTTATTGATAAAAACGCCAAAGCTGATTTACTCACGATAATGGAAAACGGACTTGGAAAACGGACTTCTGTTGCGCTTTTCCGCGGCCAAACCAGGGGAGGACAAGGGGCAAAAGTGGCAAAAGTAACAGCAAAAACTGGAAAAGTGGTGTTTGCGCAAGTGATTCCTCCAAGCTCGAAAGAATTCATTATGACTTCCAAACGAGGACAAGTGGTAAAGCTTGAAATTACCTCAATTCCACGTCTTTCTCGCAATACGCAAGGCGTTATCCTGATGCGCTTTTCCCATGCAAACGATTCGGTTGCCTCAGCCACTTGCATTGAAGAATAAAAATGAGAATTGATGGACGGGAAATTGCTAAGGCAATTTTTGAAGATCTCAAAAAGAGAGTAGAGGAGTTGAAAAAAAAAGGGGTAACGCCACATCTTGTGGTTATCCTCGTCGGAGAAGATCCTGCATCAAAAACATACGTTCATCAAAAAGAACTAAAAGCACAAGAAATCGGCGCTAAGACAACAGTGTACCGTTTACCCTTAACAATTAACCAACAACAATTACTTTCAACAATTGAGCAATTGAACAATGATAGCAATGTTAATGGTATTATTGTGCAACGACCACTTCCCGTTCAGATTGATGGAAACGCAATAAGTCTTGCAACGAATCCTCAAAAAGATATAGACGCATTTCATCAACAAACGCCATTCACCATGCCCCTGGCAGCAGCAGTTTTGAGAATTTTGGAAAAAATTCATTCTTCAACCTCGGGGGTTGAGGCACAAAAATTCCAAGGGTTTATTCAATGGCTTAAGTCAAAAAATATCGTTGTTATGGGCAAAGGAGAAACAGGAGGTGGTCCTGTGATTACAAATCTCAGAACGTTAGGGGTCAAACCCCTCATTATTGACAGTAAAACCCAAGAACCAGACAAACTTGTAGAAACCGCAGACATTCTTATCTCTACTGTCGGAAAACAAAATGCCTACCTCCCACAACATCTCAAACGCGGAGTTATCCTTGTCATTGTTGGCATGTACAGAGGGAGTGACGGCAAACTACACGGTGATTATGAAGAACAGAACATAAAAGACATTGCGTCGTTTTACACGCCGGTGCCAGGTGGAGTTGGACCGGTCAATGTTGCCATGTTGCTTGCAAATCTCGTCCGCGCTGCAGAAGATTTTCGTTAAAAATATACAAAATATTACCCCCTTGACAAACATCCAAGAATACTGCAACAATAGATTATTGTCATGAAAGTACTGTCCAAGAAATTACAAAAGGGTTTTACATTAATAGAACTTCTCGTTGTCATCGGTATCCTCGCAGTCTTACTCTCCATCGTTCTTGTTGCCATTAACCCAGCAAGACAATTTGCTCAAGCAAACAATACGCAAAGACGATCTGATGTAGGAGCAACGTTAAATGGTATTTATCAATATGCAGCAGACAACAAAGGTGCTCTTCCAGCAGGTATACCAGCTCAGGGAGCATCAGCTGCTATTTCAACAGCAGGTACCGGTACTGCTTTCTGTAATGCGTTAGTCCCAACCTACATTGCAGCACTCCCACGTGATCCCTCAACAGGTACCTACACTGATTGCACAAACTACAGCACTGC
>Ga0209515_10000093_pt1 | contig 159068 bp, 156 predicted proteins | sample Subgroupgradi54m_FD_187454 | JGI IMG/M metagenome (GOLD analysis project Ga0209515, IMG submission 187454) | Subsurface groundwater microbial communities from S. Glens Falls, New York, USA - GMW60B uncontaminated upgradient, 5.4 m (SPAdes)... ...
GCGGTTTCTATAATCTTTTCAATATCGAGCTCTATCGGATCCCTCCGATGAATCAGTCGTCCCGTTAAATGAAAAATAATATCGACATGGGGGTTTTGCACAGCACGGAGAACGCGTTGGGTTTGCTCTTCCAGAGAAAGTTTAAAATGACTATGCACCGCAGCTCCCACTACATCAAGTTTGGCAAGCACCTCGTCGATAATATCAAGCGAGCCGTCCTTCATGATATTTACTTCAGCGCCTTTTAGGATTCGAAAAGATTTATGTTCTGATTTTAGCTTCTTATTAATCCGATCAATTTCTGCCATTTGTTTTAGCAGCTTTTTCTCATCCGATCCTCCTGTCATGGCAAGCGACTTGGTGTGATCGGTGATAGCAATATATTCAAGACCATACTCCATGGCTGCATGAGCCATAATCTCAATTGAATCTTCACCATCGGTCCAGTCTGTTTGAACTTGCAAATCTCCCTTCAAATCGGTATATCCGATAAGTTTGGGAAGTTTATTTTGCTTCGACATCTCAATTTCTCCAAGATTTTCGCGGATTTCTGGCTCTATATACTGAAGACCCAAAGCCTTATAAAGTTCTTCTTCGGTCTTTCCTGCAATTATCTTTTTCCCCCTAAATAACCCATACTCATTGAACTTCATTCCTTTCTTAATAGCAATTTCTCGTAACGCAACGTTGTGGTCTTTTGAACCAGTAAAATAGTTAAGAGCTGTGCCAAACGATTCTTGAGGAACAACACGGATATCAGCATCCAGTCGATTTTTTAACTTTACAAGAGTTTTAGTCTTTCCTTTTGCATAGACATGAGCAACCTGGGGAAGTGCGACAAAACGGTCCATTACTTTTTCAGGATTTTCAGAAACCACCAAAATATCAATATCCCCCACTGTCTCTTTGCGTCTTCGAATAGAGCCGGCAATAATTACTTGATCAACTTCGGGAAAATCTTGAATCACTTTTTCCATTATACGAACCTCGGGAAGTGCGAAGCCCAGTGTTGCACGCCCGCCTGACTTTTTTAAGAGCTCAATTCCTTTTAAAATTTTTTTCTCAAGACGTTCACCAAATCGCGGTAAATCTTTTAATTTTCCTTCTCGAGCTGCTTTTTCCAAACCAGCAAGATCTCGAATTTTAAGTTTCTGCCATAAAACTTTTACGGTCCGCGGTCCTACCCCCTCAACACTGATAAGTTCCGAGACATTTACGGGAACTTTTTTCTTAAGCTCCTCATACTCGGAAAAGTGTTTCCCTAAAAGTATTTTTTCAATGTGGTCCGCAATTCCCTTGCCAACTCCTGAAATTTCCGTCAATGATTTTGTGCCATTCTTCTTATATACGTTGGCAATATCCTCGCCCAGAGATTCAATACTCTGGGCGGCTCGCTCATAAGCCTGCGGTTTGAAAAGCACGCCGTCCATTTCATAAAACACCGCCATCTCTCGCAGAATTGTGGCAATTTTAAGATTTTCCATAATCTAATTTAGATTATCTTTTTTCTACAATAAGCCGAGAAACCGGAGGCGGTACTTTGGGTTTAATAAAAGGTTTAAGTAGAAGCAAGATGGTGGCCGCCATAAAAATTAACGTGCCGGTTATAGGAAACACCGCTCGGTACCCGAAAAGGAGTGCCAATATTCCGCCTACTCCTGCCCCCAAGGCCGAACCTGCACCAAGCGAGAAACTTGAATACAGCGACCACTCAAACCCCTCATGCTCCTTATCTATATGCCGGGTGAAGATTGCATAAAACGGCGGAACAAGTAGTGAATCACTAATTCCTATAAAAAAATGAATGAGATAAATATGAAAAGAAGTTGTCGCAAAATAATAAAGCGCCAGAAAAACAGCATTTAAATAGGCTCCTGCAACAAAAAAGTAAAAATCGTCAATCTCTCCATGATTTTTGTCGATGTGACGAGCAACAAAAAGTTGGAGTATGGACTTAGTGACCCAATAAATCGTCAACGCAAACCCCACCACCGCAACAGTGCCTCCCGCTATTTGCTGTGTTACAAAAACCGCAAAAATGGGAGTCAAAAAACCCGCTCCAGTCGTCAAAATAAACTGCGAGACAATAATCAATAATATGACTTGGTTAACCTTAGGTAAACGCATACCCAACATATCGACTTGGACCGCTTCGGTTTCTATCGAAGCTTACGAAGTAGCATATTTTACAAATTTAATATAATTCGATACCCATTAACACTTCTTACTGAAAGATCAGAAATTCGCTTTTTGGCAAATCTAGTCGAAGCTGTATTACTGAGCGTATCTTTACTATATAACCTACCGGGGACTTAAAAAAGGGTTGTAATACCCTTTGTTTTTTACCCGCGCTCAAATATTTTCACCTTCCCATACTCTCCATCATATCCTGGGTCAATAAAAAGACGTTTTTCACGGACCCGTTTTATTCCTTCTGCAACTTCTGGGGTGGTTGCTCCCGCCAACTGAGAAAGAGACGCCTCATACAAAACAAAAAATTCTGAACCCATTTTTTCAATTAAACTTAAATACTCGGTTTGAACTTTTTTGCTTGCCACTCCCACACCCAAACTCTCCGCTATAATTTCGTCAAGCGGCACCATGTTTTTGAAAGGGACATGTTTGGGTGGTAAAAAATCTGCAGGGCGATCAGCTAGTTTCTCGACTTGATTGACCACACCGATAGTTACGGGCCTTTTACATTTTGGACACAATCCTTTTTTTCGTTTAGTCTCTTTGGGCTCCATCCGCACTTTGCATACCCTATGCCCATCAAAATGATACATACCCTCCTCGGGAAAATACTCAATAGTTTCAAGAAATCGTTTTGGATTTTTACTTTTTATAGCGCTCCAAATTCCCTTGTATGACAAATCGGACTTTACAATATTTACCTCTCTACCGATTCTTCGCAAAGAGTGACTATCGGAGTTGGAGATTAACGAGTATTTATCTAATTTTGAGACCCTCCAGTTCATGGCCGGATCCGAGGAAAGACCGGTCTCAAGTGCAAAAATAAGTTTTGAATGTTCTTCAAAGCACTCCTCTAAAGTGTCAAAACCCGATTTGGAACCAAAGAGTGAAAACCAGGGCGTCCAGATATGCGCAGGAACAAATACACATTGGGGATCAACGTCAAACGCCATTTTTAAAAGTTCCTTTGAACTTACCCCCACAATTGGCCTCCCGTCGGATCGCAAATTACCCCGTGTACCAAGAACAGTATTAAACTTTTCGGCAGACTCAATCGAGGGAAACATCACAAGATTATGCACTCGTCGTACTTTCCGCCTTGTGAATAGATACTTGAAATTTCAACACCTAACATAAAACGGGTTGGCTCTTTTTGTATACTTGATCTAAGCCTCTTCCCCAAAACGTACAGCCCAGATTCGGCTGGTTCAAGTTTTTTTTGTATTTCTTTTATCCATAATGGATGCGTAAAGTCGCCCGTGGCCATTACCGTAATCCCTTTGATACCCGCCCAATAATCAAGATTCTCAAGGGTCATGTTTTTTGAGACCGCTCGGGCATAGGGCGAATGAATATGTAGATCAGCAATAATTCTCATTTGGATATTGTAGCTTATTGTACAGGATAAAACACGGTTTATAGTGTAGGCCCTTCGACAAGCTCAGGATTATTCTTGCCTTGCAAGAGCAAAAAAGCCGGAGTTGGCCTCTGGCTTGGTGTGACTCACACTAATGCTTCTACATAAAAATAGCATAGAGTTCAAATGAAACTCCCACAATAAACAAACTATATAAAAGAAGATTCCACAAAGAAGCAATGGACAAAGCCAACTTGATCCGGTGAATTTTTGTGTGTATTGCAATGATAAATCCAGCTTCAATCCCTCCCAAAAAAGCACCCAGAATATTGATAATAATGATAAAATTTTGAAAACCAAGATAGAAACCAAGAAGTGGCATAATGGTCGCGACCACCCAGGATGAAGAGTGAGAAATTCCCACATCAAGGGTCAGTAAATCCTGAAAATATGAATGTAAAATAATAAAAGCCGTAAATACCGCCAGAAGCCCGATAAGGTTCCCCAGTAGAAATAGTGGAACATATACCCTATCCTGAATACCACTCAATGCCTCAGGGCTCACCCCGTTTCCGGCAATACCAACAATTGAAAAGGCAAATAGAAAATAGAGGATCGCTGGTATCGTTGTTCCAATAATGACCGCCTTGGTAATGGCTTTGCGATTTTTAGAAAGAAGGGCAACAACTGAAGGTACCGCCACTCCCCCCGAGAGAGCAAACAAAAGAACTCCATAAGGAAAGAAAAAGTTTGAAAAGTGAATCGTAGAGAGGTTGGCAATGTCTACAGTGGGAAGTAAGAAAAGCGACATGCTCACAATAAAAATAATTAATAAAAAGGTGAGAACACTCGTGATTCCTACTTCTTTCTTTAGGGAAAAATTGCTTATCACTGAACCCGTCAGCGCAAACATAACTATGGCCGTAATATACGAACCGGGGAAATAAAGGTTTTTCAAAAAAATCCCGCCGATAACCACATAGGCAAGAAGAGTGCCGACTGTCCCCACGATACCGATAACATAGGCAAAAAAACCGCATTGCTTTCCTAAATATTTTCGAACATACCCCGGGAGACGATGTGCTTCCGGTGTGGCGATAATAATATCGGCAAAATACAGATGCAAAAATATAGTAACTACTGTAAGTATAATAAGCTCAACGGCCCCCACCAGAAACCCCGACTGACTAAACGAAAAAGGGATGCCAAACATCCCCACGCCGACAATCATTCCCACAAGAACAAGAATCGCTTCTAAAAATTTCATCCCATTAGAGATCTAAATTACCAATTATACTCAAGCTCGCTATAGATTGGGACATTTTGCATAGTTTCAAGTTTAAAAAAACTTACACCCCTAACGGAATCATGTTCTATTGTGCAACCGCTTCAGAAGACTGTACTGATTCTTCAAAAACAATTTCCTCGACTTTTTCTTTTTTAACCAATTCAAAAACTTTTTCTATAAGTTTTTTAGGGTCACTATCAAAGACAACCTTGCCCATTCCCCGATGAGCTTTGAGGAGTAGATCGTTAATTTCGTCAGCCATTCCTCCAGTTTCTGTAAGTACACCGATTGGCTTATCGTCTTCAAACGCAATCGTAAACTCATTGAGAGTGCCTACTCGTCCACACGTGACCACTACCGCATCTGACGAGCGAGTTAACAAAAGATTGCGGCCGGCATACCCAAAACCGGTATAAATAACAATGTCATGATGATCAATCGGCAATCGATATTTTTTAACATGCTCGATTTCAGAGACAGCAGGAGAAATGCCAATTACAAATCCACCAGCCTCCTTTGCCCCGATCGCTCCCCAATAAGGTGCACCAGTGGTAGCGCCAGTCACCAATACAGCGCCATGTCGAATAATTTCCCGACCAAGTTCTTTAGTTTTTTCAAGAGCATTTTCGGCACAATGAGTCGTTTCTGCAGCCCCCGAGATACAAATTTTATATTTATTGTGTGCGTGCTTCATACTTCAGTATTTAAGATAACATATTTTTCATACATGATACTTAATACATTATACAGTATACAAACCCTCATCATTCAAGCTCTATTTTGGCCCCCAAGGTAGGAACCTCGGCAGCCAACCCCAATCGATCTTTTACTTCTTGAGCTAGATGCAGAGATTTTGCCTCTTCTCCTTGCACCACAAAAATGCGCTTTACACTCTCCTGCATCGATTCAACAAAAGCAAAAAGCTGGGGATTGTCTGCATGGGCCGAGAATCCGTTGATTGATCGAATTTCAGCTTCAACCAAAATTGTTTCCCCAAAAATTTTTACCTGTTTTTCGCCGTCCACTAACCGTCGACCGATTGAACCACCTGCCTGATACCCGATAATAAGTAAAATACTTTTCGGATCGGATAAATAGCGCCGCGCGTGATGGAGGATCCTCCCTCCGCTCATCATACCTGAACCAGCAATGATCACTTTGGGTGCTGGCACGTTATTGATGGCTTTGGACTCATCGACTGATGCAGTAAACTTTAACTTTTTAAATTTAAAAATGTCGGGGTGTTCCTGAATCAATGCCTGAATTCGTTCATTATAGTAACCCAAATACTTTTCAAAGACTGCCGTAATGCGAATAGCAAGTGGCGCATCAACAAACACCGGGATTTCGGGAATACGACGATGATGCAGCATGTCGTTTAATAAAAATAAAATTTCCTGTGTTCGTTCGGTAGCAAAGGCAGGTATCATCAGCGTGCCGCCTCGACTGGTGATATCTTCCACCACACGCTCGAGTTTCAGTACACGGTCTTTAGCGTCTTCATGGACCTTATTTCCATAGGCTGACTCGATTACAAGATAATCAACGTTTTTTACGGTATCAGGCAAAGGGAGAAGCTCAGACGGTTGGTTCCCGAGGTCTCCAGTAAATAAAAACTTTTTGCCAGCGTGACGTATTTCAATCATGCTTGAGCCCAGAATATGGGCCGCATTGTGAAAAATAATTTCACAGTTCTTTTCTTGCAACTGATCCTGATAGGCAACTTCGTGCCACAAGTGCATAGTCTTTTCAATATCTTCTTTGGAAAACAGTTCTTTGTCTTCGTGAACTGCCACGCTTAAGGCATCTTCCAAAATAAGATACGAAAGATCCTTGGTCGGTGCTGTTGAATAAATTTTTCCTCGGAAACCTTCCCGAATAAGTTTAGGGATTCTGCCCACATGATCAAGATGTCCATGAGTAACCAACAGTACGTCAACTGTAGAAGGATCAAAACCAAACTTTTCAAAGTTTAACTCTTCGCACTCGCGTGTTCCTTGAAACATGCCACAGTCAACAAGAATTTTCGTCTGGGGAGTTTCAAGAAGGTAACAGGCACCCGTTACTTCTTTTGCCCCGCCATGAAATGAGAGATGCATAATTTACTAAAATTCTAAATCCTAGTTTCTAAATAAAATACAAAACGTAGTTATAGTCTAACGGAATTTTGATAAAGAGAACAGTAAATAAATGTCCCCAGAAGGAATCGAACCTTCATCTCAGCCTTCGGAGGGCTACACTCTATCCATTGAGCTATGGGGACAATTGATGCAATCGATAATAACAAAATTTAGGTAAACAAAAAACCCTATCTTAGTCCGCAAATTGCTTTGTGAAATAAGATAGGGTGGAGCGGCGCGCAGACGCGCAGCCGCTCCGGTACTTCTACTGCTCGACGAACGCGCCTCCCTGCGCGTTCAAGACGATGCGCGTGGTGTAGGCCGAGAACGAAGCCGAGAGCGGGGGCGGAACTGGGAGGGTGCGAGTGCGGTCCATCGTGTTGAGAACCACACCAGTTGTTCCTCTCGCACCCCGTCTCTTTCTCGCGTTCTTGTGTGGCCTCTTCACCGTCAGCGTAAACGTCATCGGGGGGCCTCCGAAAAACCGAGCGTTAGGACCTCTGATCTCCCTTCCAGGCGCGCACCGACACGGGAGTCATGCCGATGAAAGGTTTTCATCGAGCGGCCGCCACAGTGTCCGATCCCGGCCTGCCGGGACTCGCGTGACTGATACCACTCGAGGCTGTGCTTCTGCTCGGAGGTGTCTACTGCTGGACGAGGGCGTCGGTCTCCTTCTCGGCCGTCCTCCTGTCGTCCGACTGTGGCCGACGCCTGGCCGGACCGTTGTAGCGTCGCCAGTCCGGCGCCTGAGGCACCGTTGGCCTGCCGAAGCGGTCGTTGACCAACTTCTGCACCGCTGCGTTCATGGACTTCCTCCGAAACCCGACATCCTTGTGTCGGGATATGTAGTGGAGTTTGGTTGGCCGGAAATTAACTCACGGCCACTCCACTACGATTTGTACTAAAAGGACTTGGTGGATCCACCAGGATTCGAACCTGGGCCGGACCGGTTATGAGCCGGCTGCTCTACCGCTGAGCTATGGATCCCCAAGTTTGGTTGGTACCGAGGAGGGGGCTCGAACCCCTATGGCCTTGCGGCCAGCGGATTTTAAGTCCGCTGCGTCTGCCATTCCGCCACCTCGGCCCAACAAGATACCTTATACTTTTTTGAAAATAACTGCTTTTGGGAGCTCTGTCAAACCCCCACACCTAATGAGCTCTGAATGATTAAACTCGATTACTAAGCCGTATATTAAGTCCTCTGCTTCTGCAGTCTACTTAATCTATTTACCTTGCACTATTAAAAACTAAATATAAGCTCATTAGGTGTGGGGGCAAACAGCGCCCATTAGACCCCACGAAAGGTATGAAAAGAACTGGTTTTTAAACCTTCGTGGAATCAAATAGACGTTCCTTCTAAATTCCAAAGTGAGTTTATAGACGGTCGAGTCCGCTTTTGTGCCGCGAACTGAAGGGAGAGGGTTTCCTTTGTGAGCGGCAAAAGCGGAGGAGACCGCTATAACGAACAAACCACCTGGACTGGAGGACAATCCGTGATGCACTCAATTTGTGATTTAGTGAGTGTCGCTTCTTGTCCCCCGGTCTAGGCGGTCATCTTCTTCCCGGAATCGGGGTCCTTCTGCCACTAGGGCAAGCTCGCCGAGGAGGGACGGGAGCATTTGCAGAACCCCGAAGCTGGAAAGAAGATACCATGTATTGAAAAGTCGGGACATGAATATTCAATGAGCCCTTTTATATATTATAGCGCATTTAAACACAAAAGTCAATACCCGCACAAGGCAGGTATTTATGGCTAACATAAGACAAAATTAGGTGTGTCTATCGGCTACAATGGAAGCACCGAACGAGTCGGGTTTTATCACCGGATTAAAATTAAACCCTTTTATCATTCCGGTTACTGTTTCAATAAGTTCCTTAGTTGGACCATTTCTTCCTACGTCAACATGGATTTCATTCCCATCCCAGAAAAATTCGTCGCCAAGACTTTCTTGGAGACGAGACCGCAGTTCTTGGGCAAGGGTAATCGAGGTAATTGCCTCCTGATAAATACGCTCTCGCATTGACGGAAAGTTCTTGGGTGCTGACCGTGTCCAGAAATGAATCGCGCCATTACCTACCCGCCATACGGTAATCGCCGTAACCAAAGAAGAAAGATCAGACGCATTGGAATCTGTCCCCACAATAACCTTATAAAATCGTTCGGGTTCAATTTCAACAAATTGGCGAATAGCCTGGACCACTGTATCCAGATCCAAATTTTCTGATCTTCCGTTGTGGAAAACAACTCCTGTCATAATAGTTTCTCATTATTGGTGCTCCGGTCACGATACCAAAAAATACACTTCTAAAAAAGGCTCGTTTGTACATCGGCAGGAAGCGTATACGTCTCCCCTACCGGCTCAACTCGCAAAATACGATTGATGCGAAAAACTCGAGCAGCTTGCCGCAAGTGACAAAAGGCTTCAATCTCATCTTTTTTTATTTTCAAAACGTCAATTTTGCGCATTTTCTGAAACCCGTTTCCATCATTGTCTTCTGAAGAAATATATTCAATCATAATACGTTTTCGTCCAACAAGCGCCTCTTCCAGCGACAACCGAATCGGTTTTTTGACCGGCTCATGCCAGGAGACTGGAATAGAATGCACTTTGCCGTCTCCAAGAGAGCGCAGGAGGATGTGATGATTTTTCTTTCCATATTCATAGAGGTCGCGTGTCAGACGAACATCATCAAGACAATATTTTTTCACTTCCTCCACCCGTCCTTGCCGGAACCACTCCAGTGCTTCAAGCCCATGACCAGATTTTGATTCACCCAACGTTGCTTGGGCCAGTACTCCAAGCCCCACGCGATGACCAAGAAAAAACACCGCGTCAGTAAAGAGATCCGTTACTGCCATTTTACTCAAATCCACTTCTTTCATATACGGCGTCAGGACCGGAATATCAAAATGATTAATATTGAAGCCGATGAGATGTTCTGTGTTTCTCAAGAGGTCCTCGAATTGCGAAAGCTCATGTTCTTCAAAACAAAAAAAGGCCTGTTTTTGGTAAGACCAAACACCAGCAACAGAGATCCCCAACTCTTTCATGTTTTTCTCTCCACCCACCTCCGGAAGAGTTTTTTTTGTTTCCAAATCAAAAACAAGTGTATCTTTCATCCCGCACATAATTTGCACAATATGCTTTTTGAAACTAAGAATATTGACAAGAAAATTAATTTTACTATCTAGACCCCATCCACATAGATTAACTGAAGAATTCAGTGCAAGTTATGTGTAGGATTTATGCATTCTAGTATAATGAGTTTTCGCCAAAAAATCAACTTTCCGCCAATCGCCACAAAGAAACCTCGAAGTCCATGGTTTCGTTAAACTTAATAGAACACTGGTTTAGAAAACATGCGGCTTTTTTCAGTACGCGGAAAATATGAGCATGGTTTGGGCTGTGATTGTTGTGTGGTTGTGGTTTCATTTCATGCGGATGTTTTCGCCGACGATCCAGGGACCGCACGTGAGCTTGCCCTCACTTCATTTATTCCGTGTCGTGCAAAAGTTGACAGTATTGGTATTGAGGAAAGAGGAAATGTTACAAGAGTAGAGACTCCGGGAATGAAAATTATTTCAGAAACAGAAATCTGGAGAGGATCGCACACCGATTCTCCGTTTTAAAAAATAGCTGTTTTTACACAGCTTTTTTTCTACAAAATTAAGACTGCACTATTTGACGTTCTTCACGTACTTATCGAAAAACTGAAGTGAGCGCTCGGCAGCCACCGGCCAAGCATTAATAAATTCGTGGGCTTCTCCCGGATATTTGTAAAACTCTACTCTTTTGTGCAGCGCTTGAAGTGTCTCGTACATCTTGGCAGAAAACTCTATTGGTACCGCGGTGTCGGCAGTACCATGGTGCAGCTGTACCGGAGCTGATACATCTTTGAAATAATTAATGGGAGAAATTTTAGCATAAATTTGATCGGCTTGCCCCTCACGATTGTAAGTACTGTCGAGCCAGCTTAACTCACTTTCCGATAACTCATAAAAGTTGTCTTTAGCGTCAGCACTGATTGGTGCAAATAAAACAAAAGCTTTTATGTCGTGACTCAAAACCATGATCCGAGCAGCAATTCCTCCGCCCATGGAATGTCCCCACATTCCCAAACGGCTAAGATCCAAAAATGGTGGTTTGGTTTGTTTGATAGCTTCAATTAAATTCACGACATCCTCGGTATACCCTTGATAAAAATCGTGGTGGGTGTATTCATTTGGACTGGATGAGGCAAGACCCCGATAATCTGGATGCAGTGTCACATACCCGTGACGTGCAAAAAAATCTTGTTCGCGTTTTGATCCACGTCCAGAAAAATAGGTATCGGCTCCAATCATCCCGTGGTTTAAAATAAGTACTGGAAAACCGGTACCAGGCTTCTCACCCTTGGGTACATTCATGATCCCGCTAATGGTGAGTCTCTCCGATGAGTAGGTAAATGAGTATTTTTGATACGCATCGGTTGTAGCAATCACTTCGCCAATTTTAAAATCTTTTCCATGGAAGGGGCGGTTCTGTAAGGTTTCAATAAAATACTCGGAACCGAGCGGACGCTCTTGGGTTGAAGTACTGTTGCCAATAGTAACGCGATCGCCAATCTTTATCGCGTGGCTTGCGGCAAAACCAGCATTGATCTCAAGCACATAGTTTGCAGAACCACCCGGCCGATAAATCGGCAAATCAGCGTCACTGCTAGAATGGGGAATGGGCGCATTCTCTTTCATATCGACGACTACCCCATTTCGGATCCATAAGATATCAATGGGAAATTTCATGTCCTTCATCCAAATACCGTGATAATCGGCTTCATCAAAAATAAAGAGCATGCCGTTAGTAGAGTCAAGCTTTTCTCTTCCTGATAAACCCTGTACCCGTAGGATTTGAGTATCGGCAACCTCACTTAAAAAGATGGCGTTACCAACCCTTACTGGAACGAAGTTTTTTTGATCTTTCGGAAATGCATAAATAGCTCCTAGGAGAAGGGCGGCTAATGCACAAACAGAAAATAGAGAAACTCGTAGTGACATTTATTTTGGGTGCATTCTTTTTTGCTTTTCTTTTTTTTCAGTCTCCTCGGCCACAGCAATTCTTTCTAAAAGCCGTTTCATGTCTTGTTGCCGCTGCTCTTTAAACTTACCAGCAACTGCTTTTCTTTGCTGTGAAGAGAGAAACGCTTTTCGGGCTTTAGGATCTTGGTAGGTTTCTGCAAGTCGAAAGTGTTCGTCCTTGGATGTAGGAATATGCTCTTTTTCTTTTTCCTGCTCTGGCCCCGTAGTATCAAAAAAATCAAATTGTTCTCTTTTTTTCATTCTGTTGAAAATCTAATATTTGCAAATAATTTTGATCTCGAGTTTTAATTTTTTAGCGTAGACCCATTACTTATGAATCAGCACACGTTTCTAACGGGATCTCATACTTGTTCGATCCAATGTATCACCTCATCTATAAATTCTGGGTTCTTTTCAAAAATAGTAGTACCGTGACCAGCATCCATAAATATTTTTATATTTTTCTTTCCACCCGTTACGGTATACAATCTCTCGGCCATCGGAACCGCATCATGATCATCTTGTGAGGCAACAAAAAAGACTGCCTGGTCCGACTTAACTTTTGACGCCGGCTCTTCGGTTTTTACTCCCCGATAATTCAACCCGGGTGAGAGCAGAACAGCAGCCCGAGCCTCCGAATGATCCGCAAGATATATAAGTGACAAATTAGCCCCGATCGAGGCCCCAACCAAAATAAGTTTTTCTATCGCCTTTGATTTTAAAAAGTCGGCACCGGCTTCAAGATCGGCCAAAGAAGCTTGGTGTTCGTCCTCGGAGAAATTTTTGTACCCCAGAGGCCCGCCCTCTGATTCTCCGTGTCCTCGAAGGTCTATGGCGAGTGTCGTATATTCTTTTTCATTCAACTTTTGCGAAAATGGAATCCAACTTTTCCGGTTAGCCGGCATCATGTGTACCAAGAGAACGCCGGTTTTTCCACTTTCTACGAAATCAGCAACTATTTGCACTCCATCTCGAGTCTCTAAACTAATGGTCTCCATAGCAATATTCTAATAATACAAAAAGGGCCGAAGTTGAATCCCGTTAGATATGTGTGTAGCACAGGCTTGTATGGCCTGCCTTAAAACAACCGGTTTTCAATTAACCACTATAATAACTATAATAAATCTCCAACGGGATGAAAAGAAATGACCGCTACGTGGCGGTCAGATTACACAAGAGCCTCGAGCTCTACATGAACTTGCACTAATTTTCTTACAACTTGGCCCGCACGTATAGTATTTCGTTCTACCCCATTAGTAAATCCAAAAACTATTATTTTTACCGAGTCAAGAGCTCTGATAAACCTAGTTGCTTTCAAAACATTCCCACATTTTTGGGCCTGTCCTGCAGCTCTCTCAACCTGATCCCTAAATTTTTGGTCCTGAGTTACAAAAACACACTTTCTATCTGGATAGTCTCTTTTTGCTTTCTCTGCAACATGTATTAAGAGAATCGGGTCTTTATTACAAACACCGTCGGTAAATACATCCCTTGCAAATACATGATGCGCAAACGGTGCCTCTCTTCTCATAATTTCTTCAAATGGGTCCCGAGGAACACAACAGTCATAATACACAACCAAGGGCTGTGGCCCTTCGGGGACAGAGTCCAGAATAGTCTATGCCAAAGAAACTTATTTTAGTTTACTCCAAAACGGCAAACCAAATCAAACTGTTGCGTTGGTTTGATACTGAGAGTGCACCTTCTTGACTATTTCTTGAATTTTTTGCTCTCCATCAGAAGAATTTAAATTTGTTCTGCGGATGCGTGATTTCTCTCTTCTCAGAAACTTGCGAAGAGATTTAGGGAGACGTTTTGACATACCAGGTAGTAGAAATTCGACTAAATACTTCATTAACTTTAATCAGAATTTCAAGATATTTAACGTGTGGTTGGTGTAATAACCCTTAGCCAAGTAGATACTTACGAATAAGCAGTCGAATTTTCACTACCTGGCATAGTTTTCAGATAATTGAAAAAGGCCGTTAGGCCCAGATTACATACATTCTATGATAGCACAGCCGTGAAAATAAATCTAGATTGACGTGTTCATATATTTACTTATAGCTTCATCCAATCTCAGAATAATGTCTTCTGTCGAGAAACCGAATGTCTCGTAATCCCCGACGGTTTGTGCAGGACGCAACCCCCCCGCATTTAAAGGGCTCTCATTTTTAGCATGAAAATCTGACCCTGCGGTTCTCAAAAGCCGGTATTTTATCGCCATCCCCTGAATAAACTCCGCATCATCTTCGGTATGTGAAGGATTAAAGACTTCTAAACCGTCGATCCCCCAGGTGGCTAACTCCTGTAAAAACTTCTCAAGGGCCTCATAATCTTCTCGAAAGCGGAGTGCTGGATGTGACCACACGGCAACTCCGCCGCAGTTGTGCAGAAGAGTTATGGCATCTTTAGCGGAAATATGTGAGCGCGGAACATAATACGGACCGTCATCAGCCAATATATGCTCAAAAACATCATGAACGGTGGTGACACTTCCCAACTTTTCTTTATTTTCTGGCCGAGCAAGGAGTGCGCGTGCAATATGGGGACGCGCAACAACTCCTTTGGCTTCTCTCAGAACATCCTCCCATTCAATAAAAAACCCGGCTTTTTGTAAGTTTTCTACCATTTTTTGAGCGCCCGTAATTCTTCCTTGGCGAAACCGTGCTAATTCTTCCGTGAGCTTGGAACTTCCAATATCGATGCCATAACCCAAGATGTGAGAACCGCCCTCCTCAACTGACATTTCAATTCCAGGTATTACGCGAACACCAAGTCCTTCTCCAGCTTTTTGTGCCTCCGCCACCCCTCCAACCGTATCATGGTCAGTAATGGCAATAACGGTGATACCCCGCTCTTTAGCCATGTGAACCAATTCGGTGGGAGTATGCTTTCCGTCGGAAGCCGTAGATTGAATTTGTAGGTCAATACTGTTGGGCATACCCGGTAGTAGAAATTCGACTGAGCCGAAGGCTCAAACCAAAAAAATCGTTTAATAAATATATCTCCTAATAACTAGACCACATCACTACCATTAATTATAAAAACTAATCGAATGTTGTCGAATTTTCACTACCGGGCATAGTTATACTTCCAGAACCAGTTGGGCTTCGTACAGTCCAGTCTCGTGGTTTTTTTCAATTTCTACTTCATCCGAAATAGCACGAACAGATGTATCAAATTCCCCAATTTTGCTTCCTACGAGCTTTCCTTCCAAAAAATTATCTCCAAATTTTTTAAACAATACATGCGTGAAAGCGGTACTGTGAAAGTCTGATTGCGCAAGCGCTTCAGTGAGAAATTGTATAAGTAATGAAGGAATATCAACAGCATGCACCTTAATTTCTATTTTTTGAGAAGCAGTCTTTTTGAGATTTAATAAACTTTCTGATTTCAGACACGAGGTGACTCCTCGCAAGGAATTAATAAAAAGCTCCTCGAGGTTCTTACCGCAGGCCTTTAACTTTATACTTGCATCAGTTGTTAAAATTTCAAATCCTCTTTCTTTCATCCCGCACTTAATGTGCGCCAATAGCTCCGTAGACCATTACGAGAGTTACTAGCATACATTGCTAATATAACTTTGGTTCAATTACTACTTGTACTACCGCACAAATTTTTATGGTGAAAATTAAGTGCGAGATTCGTATGTGTAAGATTATACTATACTTCCTTATTGAATTCGAATGCAATTAAATCTTAATGAACCACACACATAACTTAGACTGTCTCCTTGCTGCCATCACTAACTAGATAAATTGTGGTGAGAAAACACAAGAGGTTTTCTAAAACGTTGATGGAACAGTATTCAGCGGTCTAAATTATGTGCAGGGTGAACTTCCCGCTGCGAAATTATTTTTTTGACAACTTCTCGATCATCCCAGGGGATTTTCTTGCCTCCAGGTTCTGCAATAGAAGACTCTGCCCCCTTGCCTGTTATTACGACAACATCCCCTTTTCCTGCAAGAGCAACGGCTTTTTTAATAGCCTCTTCTCGGTCGACTATTTTTTTATAGGAAGTGGTAATACCTTTTTCGATATCCTCAAGGATCAAAGAAGGACTTTCGTCATACGGATCCTCATTAGTAAGGAAAATCTCATCACACAATTCAGAGGCAATATTGCCAAAAATTGGCCGCTTCCAGGTATCACGCCCACCACCAGCAGCACCGAGAACACAAATAAGTTTGTAGTTTGTAGTTTGTAGTTTGTAGTGATTGCGAAGAAATGTATAAACCGCGCGTAGTGAATCGGGGGTATGTGCGTAATCTACCACAATAGAAAATGGTTCCCTTTGTAAAAATTCCATGCGTCCCGGAATTCCGAGAACTCGTTCAATATGTTCTGCAATTTTTGGGAGATCAAGATGGCAACTCAACGCAGTTGCAACACTCGCGACAATATTAAGAAAGTTAAACTCTCCGGGAAGATGGGAACTAAATTCGTGATGATTGATTTCAAAATGTACACTCTCATCTAACTCAACATTGTGAACTCGCCATGGTTTTGGCCCAATCAGAATTTCTTTAGAGGAATACAAAACCCGATGCGCCGGCGTTGCTGCCGTGAAGCGAGCCATGTGAGGATCTTCGGCGTTGATAACCGCGGTTGCACCGCGTTTCAAACGCCAGAAAAGATCGAGTTTTGCTCTCAGATAATTTTCAAAACCTCCGTGTGACTCAATATGCTCGGGATGGACATTGGTCATTACAGCAACATCAAAATCAATAAAACGATGCCGAAACTGTTTGATTCCTTCCGAAGTAACCTCAAGTATTACATATTTGCATTGTGCCTCAACCGCATCATGCAAAAACTTTTGTACAAAAAGTCGACCCGGCATAGTCATTTTCTGCTGGTTAGAAGTTTCCGTCTCCCCGATTCGCGAACGAAGTGAGGATAACGATGCAACGGGATAACCACTTCCCTTAAAAACTTCGTGAAGCAACTCTACTACCGTGGTTTTGCCCTTAGTTCCGGTAACACCAATGACGGTTAACTTTCGTGAAGGAAAACGATAGACCAGCGCCGCCAGAAACGCAAGTAAAAAATGATAGATGGGCTGGAAAAACACAAAAACAGTACGTGGAATATGCTTTTTTAATCTAGACAAGATTTTTTCTTTTGATTGACTCATTTGGATTTATACTATATAGTATGAACGGTACTTTGGAAATATATTAATGAACAAATTGCTGATGTGGTCTGAAATAGCTGGCATTGCTTACCTCCTCTGGATAATTTTTATTTTCGCCTATGTAAGTTCTTTAAAGGAAATCAGGAAAAGGAGCTGGCATTATTGGCTATATTCCACTGTTTTTGACACTACCATAATCTCTGATACGTGTAGGTATAGAGCCGGGTTAGCCCTTGTTTTTCCGCTTGTATTAATTGCTGGTTTCATTGTAATTGTAGCGATGGTAGTTGGAACATTGCGATTCCTCTGGTTCTGGCTTGTATCACCTATTCTTTTGGGGCGAGTACCCAGACGAGGCCTTAGGTATTATGTCAAAAATGAATGGTTGGAAGATTGTGGTACAGAACAGTTTTTGCACGTCACACCTCTTTTTATATACATCCTGGTTGGGCTTATCTACTGGGGATGTCGCGTGACGTTTCTCGCAACAGTGCCTCTTGAGAAATATGTTTTTTCTGGCCTGATTCTTACAAGTATAGTTTGCCTTCTGGTAATTTGGCTCTTTACTCGACCGTCTCTGAGAACCATGTGGAAGTTAATGCTGGATAAAATCTGTGTTCAACTTCCTGTTATCGATTAAGTGCCCTAGGCACTTTTTTTCTTTATGGCACGATACAGTTTATACCAAAACGGTTTATATAGTATATCAAGAGATAACGGATACTCAATTATTTCTCCCCCAAATCCCTTTTTAAAACGAGTAACCCCTGGCCAATGTGTCTCATCTATTCCCCAAAAATCATAGGCATGAAATCCTCGGTTTTTTGCTTCTTGTATGACATACCAGTGCAAAAAGTACGGAGCCATAACATTGCGGTGCGCTGAAGTTGAAGCGCCGTGGAGATAGGTTGCGGTTCCCGTTGGCGAATAAAAATTTATCATAGCTCCAGCAATTGGCTCATTTTGATAGACAGCAATAAAAAGTTCGTTGGTAAGTGTACTGGTTTGTGTATCTAAAAGTTTTTGGTAGTAGCTCTCGGGATGTAAATGAAATCCATCTCGTTTGGCAGTTTCTTTTAACAATTTAATAAAAATCCCTGGATCGCCTTTTGCAATTGAAACACCTTTGCGTTCTGCCAGTTTAACGTTGTAGCGTGTTTTCTCGTGCATCGCTCGAAGTAATTCTTCGGTAGATTGCGTTAGATCAAGCAGGAGTGATCGTCGGGGTTGCAAAGAATTGCTCTTTTGAAAATTGAAAATTGAAAATTGAAAATTAGCTACTGGGTCTATCTTCAAAAAAATACTTTTTTCTTCAAATGCAATAACTTTAATTTTTTCCAAAACATTGATTCCCGATTCATGACTCATGATTCCTGAATCTGGTCTAGGACAATACAGATAATTAAACCCGAGCGGAAGCACGTGCTGTATAACTAGAACTCCGTCTACTCTCCACGTTTTTCTCCCCGCTTCTTTTTGAAAAAGCTCCCATTCGGGAGATTGCAGAAATCCACCGGGAAGAACAGTGCTTTTTGGGGGATCATTTTGGGGAAGGATCTGAACAATGTCAGCCATGTTATTTTTTCCCGAGTTTTTTCAAAGCTTCTTGAATCTTTTTCTCAACACTTCGGTTGTCGTCCGGTACATAACTAAGAGCCTCCCGTGCCTCTCGCTGTGTATAGCCCAGACCAACCAGCGCGTCTAAAACATCAGCTTCGTCCTTAAGCTCCGGGGCCTCAACTATTGTCCCCCTCCCTGCCAATTTTTCTTTAAGCTCCAAGACGATTTTTTCAGCCATTTTCTTGCCGATACCCGAGACTCGCGTTAAATATGAGGTGTCGCCCGAAGCGATAGCTTTTTTCAACGTATCGGCTGGAGCAATATTCATAACCCCCAAAGCACTTTTTGGTCCAATTCCTGAAACACCCAAAAGAATCTCAAAAAGTTCGAGTTCGGCATAATGCAAGAAACCATAGAGGTCAAGACTGTCCTCTCGCACATGTTGATGCGTCCATAACTTTGCCGCCCCTCCCCTTTCTGAAACTCCTGTCAACATTGAAACACCGCCAAAAATTTTGTATCCAACACCGCCTACATTAATAACAACAAACTTTTCACTTTTTAAGAGGACTGTACCCTCAAGATATGCGATCATGATAACTTCAGCATAACATTTTCGTCCGAAACAAAAAATCCAGCCGCTTAGCGACTGGTTTTCTCACCAATTAGCACAGTATGAAAGTATTTGTCGTCACTAATCACAAAACGAAACCCATATTTTTCAGCCATTTCATACCACCAATAACCACAATTATTATGGTTCGGAGCATCAACTATAAATCTCCCCTCAAACTCCAGTGCATCTATAATACATCGGACACACGAATCGGCATGCGTGCGTGGAGATCCCCCCATTCGATAAAAATTGTACCAGAAACTATTAAAAGGAATAATAATCAGCCGAACTGGTTTTCTTAAAGCAAAATTGCACATATCCCCTTGGACAAAACGCACTCTTTTTTGCACATCTTCTGGAAAGAGAGACAAAATTTTGTGGCCGTAAGACAACATCGGCAATGAGGCATCAAGTCCTATTACGCGTATACCGGCGTGTCCAAGAGCAATACTCATCCTTCCAGCTCCGCAAGCAAGTTCAAGCACTATTTCTCCAACACTTCGTGAAGCATTCAAATAAAATAGAAATTCTCCACTATCGCGTTCAGACTTATGAAATGGAAACTTACCAGCATTAACATTTTCTTCAATTTCTTTAAAATACATCCCCCACCATCCCCTTATAAACTCGACCCTTTCTTGGCTATAGGCATTAAGCAGAGTGTCCATTGTGCAATTTAAAAAGCTGGAAAAATCGTACTATATATGCTACACTATGTCAATGTTTCGCCTACAATCACCATTTAAACCCACAGGCGATCAACCAACCGCAATTAAACAACTAGCGGAAAATTTGCGTTCGGGAGTTCGCGAACAAACGCTTCTGGGAATTACCGGTTCTGGAAAAACATTTACGATGGCTAACGTCATAGCAACACTACAAAGACCAACGTTGATTATTTCGCATAACAAAACCCTGGCCGCACAACTCTATCAAGAATTCAAAGAATTTTTTCCGACAAATGCAGTCCATTATTTTGTCTCCTATTATGATTACTATCAGCCTGAAGCCTATCTCCCACAAACCGATACCTATATAGAAAAGGACTCCAAAGTTAATGAAATGATTGACTCCCTGCGTCATGCCTCTACCGCTTCTCTCCTGACTCGTCGTGATGTCATTATCGTTGCGTCTGTTTCGTGTATTTACGGTATTGGTAACCCAGTTGAGTACCAGAAAGTCGCACTTGATTTAAAAGTTGGAGAAATCTTTCCAAGAAAAGAATTTTTGAACCAACTTATTAATTTACAGTATATCCGCAACCCCATCGATCCACGACACGGCCATTTTAGAATTCGAGAAAATACCATTGAAGTCCATCTGCCGTCCGGAGAACAAATAATCGAGGTTGAGCTCCGCGGCAACAAAATCCAATCCATCCACCGCCGTTCAGTCGACCAGCTACAAGACACGAGACACGTGTTGCAAGAGATTAAAATTTTCCCGGCCAAACATTTCGTCACCGAAAAATCAAAACTAAAACTTGCAATTTCAAATATTCGTAAAGAGCTTGCGGGAAGACTCGATGAGTTTAAAAAAGCCGACAAGGTTTTGGAAACCGCGCGCCTTAAACAACGGACAGAATTTGATCTGGAAATGCTTATCAAAACCGGCTTTGTAAACGGCATTGAGAATTATTCTCGGCAACTTGATTTTCGTCCCGCCGGAAGTCCCCCCCACACACTGATTGATTATTTCCGTTATGCTCATCCGGACTTTCTTACCTTCATTGATGAGTCTCATGCAACGATTCCCCAACTGCGTGGTATGTACCATGGCGATAAATCCCGCAAAGAAGTTTTAATTAATTACGGATTTCGATTGCCATCAGCCATGGACAACCGGCCCCTTACTTTTACCGAATTTAATGAAAAGATCGGACAACTCACCTATGTCTCAGCAACGCCAGCTTTATATGAAATTCAAAAATCTGAATCGCATATCGCTGAGCAACTGATTCGACCAACCGGAATTTTGGATCCAGAAATTGAGATTCGACCTACTCATAACCAGATTCGAGATGTAATTGAAGAGATTAAAAGGCGACGAGAGAAAGGACAAAGATCTTTGGTCTTATCCCTCACCAAACGATTAGCAGAAGATATCGCGGACTATTTGAGTGAGGCGGGTATAAACGCGCGCTATCTCCACTCTGAAGTAAAAACACTTGAGCGACCGGATGTATTAAAAAAATTACGACAGGGAGAGTATGATGCAATTGTGGGAATCAACCTTCTACGTGAGGGACTTGATCTTCCGGAAGTATCATTTATTGCGATTCTCGATGCCGATAAAGAGGGTTTTTTACGAAACGAGACAACCTTGCTGCAAATCACTGGGCGTGCGGCGCGACACATCGAAGGAAAAGTAATTATGTACGCGGACACAAAAACTGGTTCAATGAAGGCAGCAATTAATGAAACAAATCGACGTCGGAAAGTGCAAGAAAAATATAACAAAGAGCACGGAATCGAACCGCAAAAAATCGAGAAAGAAATTAGGGATTCAATTCTTTCGGATGTAAAAGCCATGGATGAAATTGATATACCCGAAGGTCCATTGAAAAAAATTATTCAGTCGCTCGAGCGTGAAATGAAGAAGGCGGCAAAGAATATGGACTTTGAGCGAGCTGCACAACTAAGAGACAGAATAAAAAAAATTACTGCTGAACTTAAATAATTACTTGTTGACAAAAAATGCTTTTTGCACTACTATTGATATGTTATGCCAATTACTCGATCAGCTAAAAAAGCCTTACGGCAATCAGCCCGTCGTCGTGACTATAACCTCTTGCGAAAAGAGGCGTATAAAGAGTTGGTGAAAAAAATCAAAAAGACCCTTCGCGACAACAAACCCAAAGATGCCAGAGACGCTCTCCCCGGACTCTATGCTGCACTCGATAAGGCCGCCAAAACCAATGCTATTAAAAAGAACAAAGCCAGTAGGTTAAAATCTAGGATCACTCAAGCGATAACCTCGGCGACCAAAACCCCCTAAATAAAACTCTCCCACCCGGGAGAGTTTTATTTATCTCTAGAGACCAGAAATGAGATAAGTGCTTCACCCGGCTTGGTCATTCCGGTTTTAATCTTAACGTCTTCTTCAAAAAATCTATGGTGTAGATTTCGGAGTGACCCGAGCGAGAGCTCTCGAATGATTGGACTTGTTTTTTTTATAACAAACGGGTGAATACCGACGTTTGCAGGCACTGGCTGTCTTTCCTCGTGAAAAAACTTCAGCGTAAGTAGTGTCCTGGCATGTCCCGATAAATAGGCAAAAAGATTGAATTCGTCGTGTCCATTTTGGAGTAGCTCAAGAAGATGGTGAAGAGCTCGAATTTTTGAGGAGAAAAAAGAGTCACCTAAATCAAAAACAGAGGGGCGTGAGGTTTCATCTAAATTTTTGTCTTGGTTTGTGAGCAAGAGCTTATCAAGTTCGTTTGATACTTTCCAGAGATCCGTACCCAAAGAAGTAAGATACACCACATCGCGGGGAAGAAGACGAACGCCTCGGGTTTTAGCTTCTTCGGTGATCCATTGCTTGATTTGTGCCGGCTTAAGCGACTCAAACTCTTGCATTTTACTACACACTGTTTTTAGTTCTTCGGCTTTTTTAGTATTTTCACTGTCCCACAAAAGAATAAAAGTAGAATTTTCCTCTTTATAGTCCCTCCCCTCTTTTTTAAAAAATGAGATGATATCTGGATTTGACAGTGCATTATCAATAACCACAAGTTTCTTTCCTCCAAAAAGCGAGCCAGATTCTAAAATATTCCTCACAGCCGCAACCGTACTCTCAAGCGCATCCAGACGATAAAAATTTAAGCCATCTCCGGCTCGTTTTTTATATTCTCCAATAATTTCATTAAGTTTTTTCCGACTACGGTATGTGTCGGGACCGTAGAGAAGATAGATCACCTCAATTTTCAATTTTCAATTTTCAATTTTCAAATCTGAAAACTGTATTTTGAAGATTGATTCAAATTACACTTGATGACTAGGACAAAAATGGGTTGAGCGCTGAGCAATGATGGTTCGCTCAATTTCTCCCTTACCACAGCCGCATAACTCCCCCGTCCGATGGTAGGCTCTACGCAGTGGATAATAGTCCCCTGGTTGATCGTCTGGTTTTCTATAATTACGAGAGCTCGTACCACCAGCTTTTATCGCGATTCTGATAACTTTTTGCATGGATTGAAAAAGTTTATGAATCTCAACCTGGTCTAAAGAATCGGCAGTTCGCCGCGGACTAATCCCAGCATACCACAAGATCTCATCTGCATAGATGTTGCCGATTCCTGCTACTAATTTTTGATTAAGCAAAAAAGCCTTAACCTTAGTTTTTCGAGCAAGAAGGCTTTGAAATTTTGGAAAAGTAATAGCTGTTGCATCAGTGCCAAAAAGATTGTCGAGAGATGATACCACCCGACATCTCCCAAACTTTCGAACGTCGTTAAATACCACTGTAGTATTGCCGGAAAGTACAAGTGTAAACCGGTCATGAGGTTGAATTTTAGTCGGGTTTAGTAAAATCTTTCCGGTCATCATGAGGTGAATTAGGAGAAATCTTTTGTTTGAAAGTTGGAAAATAATATTTTTGCCGATCCGCTTGATATTTTTAATGCGTGCGCCGACGATTTGTTTCTCTACTTCTTTAGGTGTTGCATGATCTCGAAAAATACGCGGAGTATTGAAATTCAAATTAAGAATTTTTTTCTTAAGAATTCTTTTAGCTAAATATTGAGTTATTGTTTCAACTTCTGGAAGCTCGGGCATCTTTTAGGAAATATTAATTGGTAGGAATAAATATACGAATGATAAAAGAGAAACTTGGATATGACAACGCGCGACCCTAAGTCGCGCGCGTTGTGGCTGCAGACCGTTCCTCCTAACGGTTGCAGCTGCCGATGAGGAAGAGGACGAGGAGTATGCCGCCCTCGACAAGCAAGGTTCGGCCCGGCCAGCGACCCATGCAGTAGCGATGAACATCTCGGATGTAGGCCGCCAGCATACTCACGTACATCATGAGAAGCTGTACCAGTGCCCCCACAATCACCGTAATCACTCCACCACCTCCACTGCTCTTTTTCTTGGCCATTCCCTTCCTCCCCCCGTTGAGACTGATGCTTCTTAAGCAGTTTTAAGCTATCGAGAAATCCCTTAAAACTGCTTAAGAACGCATCGTATGAACTATCCCTATTATAGCATATCAATGACTAAAAATCAAGTACTTTTTGGTCGCCCCAACTCTTCCCTACCTTCACATCCACAATCAAGGGAACTTTCAGTTTAGCGGCCCCCTCCATTATTTTTTTTATCTGCGGCAAGTATTTTTTAGTCGCAGCTCCTTTTACTTCGAAAACAAGTTCGTCATGTACTTGCAGCAACATGCGAACCGAACTTCCAAGTTTTTCTTTGGTAATCCAATCGGCGATTTGCACCATAGCTATTTTTACCAAATCGGCCGCGGTTCCTTGAATCGGCATGTTGACCGCCATACGCTCGGCCTCGCGTTTGAGTTGCCAATTTGCCGAAACTATTTCAGGAATAAAACGACGTCGTCCAAATATTGTTTCAACGTACCCCGTTTCCTCAACAAATTGCTTGGTTGACTCAACATAATTTTTAATCCCACTAAAATTCGCAAAATAATCATCAATAAACTTACGCGCCTCTTCGCGTGAAAATCCAGTGCCTTCGGCAAATGCTTGCGATCCCATACCGTATAAGACGCCGAAATTTAGCGTTTTGGCTGCGCGACGCTGCTCCGAAGTCACTTTGTCGGGAGAAATATTGTAGATGGTGGATGCGGTCATGCGATGAATATCTTCTCCTTTTTTAAAGAACTCAATCATTTTTTTGTCGTTGGCAATGTGGGCAGCAACCCGAAGTTCAATCTGTGAATAATCAAACGACACAAACTCAAAATCTTTTTCGGCCACAAAAGCCTTGCGAATCTCGCGACCCTCAAGGGACTGTATCGGGATATTTTGCAGATTGGGGTTTTGTGACGAGAGCCTGCCGGTTGCTGCCACCATTTGGTTAAAGGTAGTATGCAATCTCCCAGTTTTTGGATCCACCAATTCGGGGAGCGCCTCTACATAGGTCGTTTTCAGTTTCATCAGTTCTCGGAAACGCAACACATGATCAATGATTGGGTGCAGAGAGCGCAACTTAACAAGTTCCGACTCGCGAGTAGAAATAACTCCACCTTTTTCCGTTTTGCGCAAGCCCAATGTCCTGATCCCCAATACATCAAAAAGAATCCGGGAAAGCTGTTGTGATGAATTAATATTAAATTCTTCACCGGCCGTGTCATAAATTGTTTTGGTAAGCCTGCTCAGTTCCTTAGTAATCCGATCAGAAAACTTTTTGAGAAAATTAGTGTCCATCAACACTCCATATTCCTCCATCTGGACCAAAACCGGCACAAGGGGCATCTCGATTTTTGAAAACACAAAATCCGCCTTTTGTTTAGAAAGTTTGCGTTCCAAGATATTTTTGATTTCAAAAAAGTGAGTTAGTTCCTCTATTGGGTCTTGCGACACCAGCCGCCCTAATTCGCGGGACGCAATTGCCAAAAACGAGAAATCGCGAGCTGACAGCGCCGTTAAATACGACGCGATACCGAGATCAAAGGAAATAGTAGGGAGAGCTATCCCCTCATTTTTAAAGAGGTGGAGTATTGATTTCCCGTCATACACTGCAAAAGACTTTTTTTGAAAGAACCCCTTTGTCTCTTTTTGAGACAGAAGTTCGTTTTTTATGCGATATGGCCTTTGTGGGGTGACGAGAAATAGTTCTTTCTCAAAACAAGCTAGAGCCAGTTCCTGGCTCGAGACTTTTTTAAGCTTTTCTGTAGAATCAATTTCTTCGATAACACTTTTCTTTTCATCACCGCCGAGTAGCGAGACTTGAGAGGCATTTTGGGTAGGAGTTTCGTACGCTTCAAGGCGCTTCAAAAGACTAAAAAAACCAAAGTTTTGAAAAACTGTTTTTACCTTAGTACGATCTTCTTGGTGATACCGCGACTCCTCCAAGGTAAACGATACAGGAGCTTCTCGATTGATAGTTGCAAGTTCTCGAGAAAACTGTGCTGCCTCTTCCCCTTCTTTGAGTTTGGTAGCAACGTTTGTAGAAATTTTAGCGGTATTTTTTTTCAATGCTTTGTACACGCCTTCAATCGAACCAAAGGTTTGAATAAGTGAAATGGCGGTCTTCTCCCCGATTCCCTTTACCCCGGGGATATTGTCCGACGGATCGCCCTTTAATCCTTTAAAATCAATAAGCTGTTCAGGTCTTAAACCGTATCGCTCAAATACCATTTTCTCGTCATACACAATCGTTTCAGTAACTCCTTTTTTCATGGTGTAGACTTGCAGCCGCTTGCCCACCAATTGCAACGCATCCATATCTCCGGTAACAATAATAATTTCAAGATCCTTTTTGTTTTTAAACTTTTCAGCAATGGTACCAATAATGTCGTCGGCCTCATACCCTTCTTTTTTAATAACTGGTACCCCAAAAGCCTCAAGCACTTCTTCGGTTTTGGAAAATTGACTTGACAGATCACTAGGAGTTTCAGGGCGTTGTGCTTTATATCGTTCGTAGGCAACATGCCTGAAAGTTGGGCCGGGTAAATCAAAAGCAGCTATCAAATAGTCTGGTTTTAGTTCTTTTAAAATGCGCAAAAAAATAGAAGTAAACCCATAGACCGCATTAATAGGCTCACCTCGCGGTGTACTCAAAGGCGGCAGGGCGTGATAGGCCCGATGGATAAGAGCATGCGCATCGATAAGAATAAGCCGCTTCACCAGAATTATGAATCATGAATTATGAATTATGAATTCTAACGAATCCATACTCCCTAATCCATGATCCTTGATTCAATATTTATTATTCGCGTATTAATTTTATTACCATGTTTCAAGTTGACCCAAATTGTATCTTTTGGTAACAACTTTTTAACCCGGTCTGCCCACTCTATCAGAATAATAGCATCTTTATCTTTAAGAAGTTTTTTGAAGCCTAAATGTTCAAGGTCTCCAGGTGAATCGATCCGATAACAGTCAATATGAATAAGATACCTAAATTTCGCTATTTGCGATTTGCTGTTTGCAATTTGCAATGGATACACTTTCATTAAAACAAAAGTGGGGCTTAAAACTTTTTCTTTAATCCCTAATTCTTGCGCAAACGCTTGAGTAAAAGTAGTTTTACCTGCTCCCAGGTTCCCCTCAAGAGCAATTACTACGGCGCTTGTTTTTTTAAATTTCAAAACCTTACGAGCTATGTCCCGAGCAACTCTTTTAGTCTCATGCGAGTTTTTCGTAACTATTTTCATCTTTTCTAAGGGTAGCTGATTATTCGCAAAAATTCGAGTATGGTGCGAACTTAAAAACTTTCTGGCCCGGCGGAGCATGCGCTCCCCGGGCCGATGTTTAGTATGGACGGCGGGTCCTTACGACCTTGCCGTCCGGACGGGTCTCCCACCCCGTCACGGTTTCACCCGTGCCGTAGTGGTAGAGCCCGTTGCCCCCTATTACTAAGGACGGCCCGGGCACTTCCCACTCTGCGTGGTAGTGCCGCTGGAAAGGTTTACCGGGCTCGGGCGGATTCTCCACAGTGAGCCGACTGTAGTGCCAAGCGGGCTGAACCGACTTGGCCAGTCCGCTGCACCCCGTCAGCCCGAGAATCGCAGCGAGAATCGTCAGCCAGTATCTGATCTGGGCCATTTTAGGAGGCCCTCCTTTCCGATTATTTACCTATTATACTACAAAACTTATAAAAAATCAAGAATTTCCGAACAAACCGGCTTGGCCCATGGTATCGTTTCAACCCCTTCCTAACTCCCAGAATTCACCATTTAGTTTATAGAGAATAGTCCTTAGATGAAAATCTGGTATCGCTTTTGCAATTATACGGAGAAGTCTAACCTGTTCTTTCTCGTAAAAATAAGGAAGTATGTTGATCCCCTCTTGGAAACCAAGATCTCGTTTTCGCAGTGTGAGTCCAGCATCTAACAACACACAAAGCGGCTTTTCCTTTTCATCAGTTAGAAGAAATCCCGATACAAACCATTTTCCATCATGGCCAAGTCTTGCACGCTTCTTTTTTGGCAACTTTTGGAGATTGGAAAGTACGTTTATGGCTTCGGCATGAACTGCCGATTCCATGATGAGATAATCGGAATGCAGAGCAAATTCCACACTAGGAAGGTCCCGTTCTTCTGCTGACATATCTGAAATTGTATGGAGATCGTCTACAAGCACCATTGTTTTATCGTCTAGTCGCTTCAAGTTTTCAAGTATTTCCCAGCCAACAATGGACCACATAGTGGGTCCTTTAGCCAGATAGTAGTGCCCGCTTTCAAGAATTCTCACTTTTCCCTCCTTTCTTGGGAAAGAACTAACGACCCTATTTAGGGTCGCTTGATAGAGCCCATGGTAAATTTTAGACGCTAACAAATAACCCCAAATAACTGAAGTTTCTACGTCGTTCAATTTTTCTTGTGACCACCGGTATCATTTCGATGATTTTAGCATTTCGTTCATGGTTGCATCTGCAAGAATTTTCATGGTGTCATGGATCTCTATCCGAGGAATTATTGGAGCAATAAGTTGGAGATCGGTACAGGCAAGAACAATGTGTTCTACTCCTAAATTAATAACGATTTTCGTAAATTCTTTTTTATCTCTCTTTGTATAACCACCAAAAGTTAGTTTTAGAATTATTTTATTTAACCTCTGCTGTTCCGAATCAGATGCAAAAATATACTTAATCCCTTTTTCGAATAGTGGCCGTTCATATAACTTGTTATTTCTGGTAATAAGGGTAGATAAAATTCCGACTTGTTTGATGTCTTGCTCTTTGAGAAAATTTACTGTTGCATCTATTAAGTTTAGAAATGGAATATTAATCGAACTTTGAATTTCATTTGCAAACACATGGAGTGAGTTGCAAGGCATTACGATAAAGTCGGCACCAGCTTTCTCTAGTATTTTTGCTGCCTCTATCAACATCTGTTTAGTTTCTTCCGCACAAGTGCCATTCAAAATTTCATCCATTTCCAGCTCGTAAGTCAGGGGGACATTGTAGGCTAGAAGTGGCGGTCTTTGGGCTGAGTTAAGTTTTTGACACAAAGAAACAAGCTCCAAATAGAATTTGGATGTGGTTTCTGGACCCAATCCACCAATTATGCCCACTGTTTTCATGTTTTTCAGATAAACAAAAACCAGCCCTGGAATTACCCAAGGGCTGGTCTGAAATCTTTTAGAATCTAGTTATACTTTAATGCGAAAACTCAAACAAACCCCCGGTTGTCCAGCGGCTCCATCGGCGGGCTACATTATAGTTACTTATCTTGGGGTTGTTAATCATTATGTTTCCAGTATACAACCAATAAGACGTTGAGTCAAACTTCACCAATTCCCCGGCGAGCAAAATATGAACGAGTCCATTTCAACATCCAGACCATTTGAGAACCAATCGGCAAATTCGTTTCATTCCCCAACGAGTCAACAGACGGATTCGATATACTATTTTGAAACAATCAGGAGGCGATTTGGCACGGCCTCCGACGTTTTCGTCGGAGCAAATCGCCGTATGCTTAGTGAGTCCGCCGCTGGGCGGACGAATCGTGTTTCAAAATACTATACGAATCCGTTATTGCGAGCAAAAAGTTATCCACAATTTTTCTATTTGACTCAATGTTTTGAACGCGCTACGAATAAGCTCACCTGAATTAAAAATTACCCCTATGGACACCACTAAATTTGTAGACCTCATAGAAAAAAGCCATCACATTGGCCTGGTTCTTCCTACTCAACCCGATATTGACGCACTTGCTAGTGCCGAAGCGCTTATGGCGACACTTGCGACGAAGAGTAAAAAGGTGGGACTTCTCAACTCAACCCCCTTAGAAAATACAGAGAATTTCCCTACCCTCTCGTCGGCCCCCCGACTTCTGCGCGAGTTTATTGTAACACTCGATACCACCATGGCTCCGATCTCTCAACTCCGCTACGAAAAGCATGACGAGAAAATTGATATTATTTTCTCCCCCAAAGAACACTCTCCCGAAGAAAAGATGGTTTCAGTTCGGCAGGGAAAAGTATTATGCGATTGCGCCATTGTGTTAGGTGTCTCCAATATTGATTCACTCCAAAACGTGGACGTAAATCCTGAATTTTTTACCGAGACACCGCTTATTAACATAGATAGTGCTTCTGATAACAAGCACTACGGCGAGGTTAATCTTGTTTCCGAGAAGTCATCGCTTTCGGAAGTGATGTATGAGCTCCTTTTACAACTCAACCCCGAACCTCTCCCTAAAACAACATCCTCACTCCTACTTACTGCTATCAGCAGCAAAACTCACCACTTCCAAACCAAAACGACAGCCGAAACCCTGCTTATTGCCTCCGAACTCATGCGCCTCGGGGCAGAGCTCCCTCAAAACACCCCCACCACTCCCCCTGCAGCCCAAACCGAAGCACCCGAAAAACCCTATGCCCCCCCACAAGATATTTCTTTACTTCAACTTATTGGCCGCGCGTCAGTCCGCTCTCGATCTGATGAGTACCAAAAAGTATTGTGGTCATTTCTTACTGCAGAGGATTTTGAAAAGACCAGCCGAACCCCTGAAGACCTTACCCATGTGTTCTCTTCAATGGAAAGAGATTTTCCTATACACACCCTCATCACTCTGATCTGGCAGGATCCAGTAAGTCGAATTATCCGCGCGACTCTATTGGGGTCGCGAGTGATTCTTGAGCGTTTGGAAATGAGCGGCAAGGGAAATTTCCAAAGACCATATCTTACTCTTTCCACCGAATACCAAACTTTTTTAGAAGCAGAAGAGCACATCCGAGCGTTGCTGCAGGAGGTTCTTTAATCTACAATTAAGAGTGGGTTCGAAAATCTTTTTCGTAGCGAAATTATAGAATTTCGAGCGAGGCACTCCGGCGGAACACGAGACATATCAGTAGATATGATGAGTGTGAGCCGTTGGGTGCCGTAGCCAAAATTCTATAATTGCAGCAGAATATAGGATTTCCGAATATACTCTAAATAATAGCGGCGTTTTACTCGCCTTTTAAAAAGGATAAAGAGTAGACGTAACGTGCACCTTAGTGTCACAATTTCAGGAGGAGAAAGTCCAAAGAAAATTTGATACTCTTCGAAAAAAGGAGGAGGAGGAAAGTGTAAAAGCTCTTGCTCAGCAGCAAAAACTTTCCTATGCTGACTTGTCGTTTTTTCCTATTGAGGTTGATGCCATCAAAATTATTCCGGAAAAGGAAGCGCGAGAAACAAAAATTGCCCTATTCCAAGTCGCCGGCAAACATCTAAAAATTGCCGTACGAAACTCCACTGCCGAAAAAACGCAGGCGGTATTACAATCCCTGACAGAACAAGGGTATACCTTTGATATTTTTGTGGTTTCAGACCACAGCCTTGAGCGAGCATGGGAATATTATGAGAAAATTCCTCTGACGTATAACACAACCTCCGGAATCATCGAGGTCTCTAATGAGAAACTGGCGGGCTTAAAACAGCAAATTAATAGCCTTGCAGAAATCGAAAAGCAAATAAAGGCGACTCTTAACTCTCGCACAACCGAAGCTCTGGAAATTGTTCTAGCGGGCGCCTTGGCGCTTGATGCCTCAGACATCCATATCGAACCCCAAGAGAAAAGTGCTCGGCTGCGTTTTCGATTAGATGGCATTTTGCATGATGTTACGTTTATTCCAATAAAGGTGTACACCCTTCTCCTCTCTCGCCTCAAACTCATTTCGGAACTTAAATTAAATATTCATAACCGAGCCCAAGATGGCCGTTTTACCATCCGCATTGAAGGAGTTGATATCGAAATCCGCGTATCTGTCCTTCCCGGGCCTTACGGCGAAAACTCTGTCCTACGTGTGCTAAATCCAAAATCTATTCGCGTCGATTACGAACACCTCGGAATGCAGCCCTGGGTGATTGAGGTGATGCGCCAAGAACTTGAGAGACCTAATGGAATGATTTTGACTACCGGACCAACCGGCTCAGGTAAGACCACTACGCTGTATGCTTTTTTGCGCAAAGTTCACTCACCTGAAATTAAAATTATAACAATTGAAGATCCGATTGAATATCATTTGGAAGGAATCGAACAAACTCAAGTAGACCAGCCGGGTGGATACGATTTTGCCAATGGGCTCCGCTCAATTGTCCGCCAAGATCCAGATATCATCCTTGTGGGAGAAATACGCGACCTTGAAACAGCTGAGACTGCCATGCATGCCGCACTTACCGGACATCTGGTTTTCTCAACGCTCCATACCAATAGCGCTGCCGGTACTATTCCCCGCCTCCTGGATCTAGGAGTAAAAGCAGCCATCATCGCACCAGCCATCAATATCGCTATGGGACAGCGACTGCTCCGACGCTTGTGCGAGACCTGCCGAGCACCTTTTGTTTTAGAACCACAGGCCCAAAAAGATCTCGAGAAAGAACTTGCGGAGATTCCCTCTAACATCCCACAACCGGCACAAAACCAGTGGACAATTTTTAAAGCATCGGGCCAGGACTGTAAAGAGTGCAACGGGATTGGGTATAAATCCCAAATTGGGATTTATGAACTTCTCTCGATTGACGACACTGTTGAACAACTTATCTTGAAAGATCCGTCAGAATTCGAATTAAAAAAAGAGTCCTCCCGTCAAGGTCAGACTACGATGCGTCAAGATGGTCTTTTAAAAATTCTTGCAGGAAAAACAGATTTTGAAGAACTTGCACGAGTTCTTGGTACTGCCTAAAGTCGTGGGCAATTACTCCGGTTTGGGAACACGGAGGCTAGGATTTCTCCCAGGCGCCTTCCAGCAATCCAGCCCTTTTGGCTGAAAAGCTTTTTTCAGTAACCTTTTAAGCGACGCAGAAGTCGCTCTTGGCCAAAAGGGCTGGAAACCAGAGGGTCCTGGTTTAAAAATCCCCATTAAGACACATTTTTGTAAAAGCACCTTAATTGCCCACGACTTTAAGCGGTAATCTCTTCCTTTTCCTTATCGGTTCTCACTCGATAAGAGAAATCATAGAGTGAAATAAACATTAAAAACGAGGAGTTTCAACCCCTCCCTATATACTACAAAAACCACTCACTTTCCAATTCCTGTCTCTATTATAGCAAAAATAACTTATTATGTCAATTAATCCACCCCCAACCCCCGAAGTTGTACCCGAAGAGATGGCTATTGACCTTGCGCTGCGACCTCAGCGTTGGGACGAATATATTGGTCAGGATCATATAAAACGAAACTTGAGAATCCTGATCGATGCCGCTCATAAACGAAAAGAACCGATAGAGCACGTACTGCTCTCCGGACCAGCTGGTCTGGGGAAAACTAGTATGGCCCACCTCATAGCGCGAGAAGTAAATACCAACATTCGAATAACTTCAGGTCCCGCTATCGAACGGGTGGGGGATTTAGCTTCCATCCTCACGAACCTTTCTCCCAATGACATCCTTTTTATCGATGAGGTTCATCGGCTCAATAAATTGATTGAAGAAATTTTATACCCGGCGATGGAGTCACGGATGCTTGATATTATTATTGGCAAAGGACCGTCGGCGCGAACCATACAAATTCAACTCCCTCCGTTTACCCTAGTGGCTGCCACTACCCGGATCGGTCTTCTCTCTGGTCCTCTACGCTCTCGTTTTGGTGGGGTTTTCAGACTGGGGTTTTATTCACAACAGGATATGGAAAGAATAATCAATCGCTCAAGTCAAATTCTTAAAATGCAGATTGACCCGCCCGCGATCTCTTATATCGCCCACTCATCTCGTTTTACTCCTCGTGTTGCCAATCGCCTTTTGAAACGGGTCCGCGACTATGCTCTGGTGCACGATTTTGAAATGATCACTGTAGGAGTGGCACAAAAGACCCTCGAATTATTGGATATTGATCAGATCGGCCTCGAACCCATGGATCGCAAAATTTTAGAGCTCATTATTGAAAAATTCAATGGCGGACCGGTTGGTATCCAATCGATTGCTGCCGCCTCATCCGAGGACGAAGACACCATCGAGGAGGTTTATGAACCGTATCTGATGCAACTAGGACTTATCGAAAGAACTCCTCGAGGCCGGGTTGCTACCCAAAAAGCCTACGAGCATTTGAATATAAAATTCTCATCTCAAAAGTCTCTCTTATTATGATTGCCCTTGTAGCCCTTCTTCTCTTTATTGTTTTTACGGCTGGATACGCGTTTTTAAGTTGGTCGGTCATGTACCATTTAAGTCAATTCTCCATACTGGGAAGTTTGAAACCGCGGTTTATTTCACTTTTATTCATTCTCTCTGCGGGTTTCTTCTGGCTGTACACCGCCTATTTTCTTTTGCAAATCCCCTCGTATTAGACCCCCCATGCTTACCTTAAACGAAAACGAGAAAATAGTTATGGTAGTACACAAACACTGGTTTGTGGTTATGCAAAATGCCATTATTTTTGTATTTCTGCTTTTTGTGCCTGCTCTGGTTTTTTGGGGCCTTCCCTACCTTTCAATTCAGTTTGATCCCGAGATTTTTGAACCGCTGGTAAACGCCCTTCTTTCTCTCTACATTATGGTTCTTCTTTTACTCTTATTTTTGTTATGGATGGATTATTATCTGGATATGTGGATTATCACTGATCGACGCATAATCGATATTGATCAGCGCGGACTTTTCGACCGTGAGGTCTCGGAAATTCCTCTTGATCATATCCAGGATGTCACCATCGAAGTGCGCGGACTGATTGAAACTTTTCTAAAATTCGGTACTATTCGAATACAAACAGCTGGGGAACGCGAGTTTTTGATTGAAACGATTCCCCACCTCGATGAAGTGAAAACCGCGATATTGAAAATAAAAGGCGAGAAATAAAAATTGGATCGAGAGTTTGATCTTCCACCTTTTATTTCTTGTCCCCTAAAAAGTGTCTGGACATAGTAAGTGGGCTCAAATTAAACATAAAAAGGCGATCACGGATAAAAAGAAGGGGCAATTGTTTTCAAAAATGGTAAAAGAGATCATGGTGGCTGTGCGCACTACCGGACCCTCTCCAGAACACAACGCGCGACTCCGGACCGCCATTGAGCGAGCGCGCACGACCGGACTGCCAAAAGAGAATATTGACCGTGCTATTGAACGGGCCTCGGGTACAGGAGACGATTCAAAGCTTCAAGAGTTTTTGTATGAGGCGGCGGCGCCAGACGGAGTCAGTGTCTTGATTGAAGGAATTACCGACAACAAAAATCGGACCCTGGCCGAACTGAAGCATTTTCTTTCTGAACACAATGCACGCCTGGCAGACCAGGGATCACTCTTGTGGAATTTTGAGAAACTGGGAATTATTGAACTTGCTGCATCAGAAAATAGTTCTTTGAATGCAGAAGAGATTGAGCTTGCGATTATTGATAGCGGGGCCAAAGACTTTTCCTCAACAGACAATATTTGGACTATTGAAACCAATTTTGCTGAAGTTGACAAAGTCCGCCAGAATCTGGAAGAGCACGGTCTTACCCTAAAAACCACTGGCCATACCTATCGGTCACGTTCCTCTCTTACGCTATCCACGGAAGCACATACTACCATTGAAGAACTGTGTGAAGGACTCCTTGAGCACGACGATGTTCAAGAGGTGTACACAAATACTGATCAATGATAATTTATTAGGCACCATGAGAATACTTGGCATCGATCCAGGAACCACCGCAATTGGCTATGCCGTCATCGAAGGAGGACGAGAACCTCAGATTCTTACTGCTGATTGTATCTCAATCAGCCATGAAGCAAAGAGTGATCGGCTTCGGGTCCTCCATGAGCGACTTACCGCGCTGATTCTTGACTGGAAACCACACTGCGTGGCAGTGGAACGTCTGTTCTTTTCTAAGAACGTTAAAACCGCTTTGTCGGTGAGTGAAGCACGGGGAGTAATTCTGTTGACAACCTCACTTGCAGAGCTTACTGTCTATGAGTATACTCCTCTAGAGGTAAAAAAAATTATTACTGGAGACGGAAGAGCCGACAAGCATCAAGTAGAAAAAATGATACAATTGACCATCCCCAGTGCCAAATCAATTTCAGCACGTGATGACGTTTTTGATGCTATCGGCATCGCGCTGACCTGTTTCTTTAAAGAACGACATATTCATCCCGTTAGAAGTTTCGGACGAGACACTTAAAAGCACATGTATCGTTATTGCTCAAATCATACAGCTTGAGCAACCAAAACTCCTAACGGGATTTACTCCTAAAAAGGTCGAAGAAGACTAACTTGCTTCAATATATTTTAAGAAGCACACGAAAAATAATCAGATATGCCTTATCTTGGTTACGATAATTTTGCGTATAACGGGGCTGATGACGACAAAGACACTGACGAAGTAGAAGGGACAGATGAAGATAAATTTGAAGAGGAGGATCTTGAAACCGAAGGAGAAGAGGAGGAAATGGGACCGGGTCAAGATGCTGAGTAGATAATCTAAAACCGTTCCAGTACCGGAACGGTTTTAGATTATCTTTACAAAGCGCTTCTTTCCAACTTTTAGCACAGTGCCCTTTTTTACTTGGATAACTTCTTTACTGTCAGTAATGGTTTTTTGATTTATTTCAACCGCTCTTTGTGAGACAAGTCGACGCGCTTCGGATTTAGAAGGAACAAGCTCCAGACTAACCAGAAGTGTAATGACATCATATTCTCCCTCAGGGAGATGTCTTTCAGGAACGTCAGTTATGTCTTTTTTTGAGAAAATATTGAGAAATCTTGCACGCTCTGCCTTTGCTATTTTTTGTCCGTGGTAGCGTTGGACCAGCTGTTCGGCAAAGATAAGCTTGGTCTGCATAGGATTTTCGCCTGCCTTGATATGACTGTGAAGCTTTTGGATTTCCTCTTGGGGGGTGTCTGTATAACCCTCCAGGTAAGGAATGATAAGAGAATCAAGAACCCGCATCGCTTTCCCAAATTTATCTCGGGGAGTATCGGTTAGAGCGATAAAATTTCCTTCAGATTTTGACATCTTCTCTCTCCCATCCAGTCCCGGTAGGATTTTGATACTTACAATCACTTGTGGAGATTGCCCGCTTTTTTCTTGAAGCATCCTGCCGACATGTTCATTGAACAATTGATCTGATCCAATCACTGTAAGATCTGAGCGGAGCATTACCGAATCATACCCCTGCAGTAATGGGTAGATCAGTTCATGCATATATATCTCGAGGTTATTTTCCACACGCGCTCGAAACATATCACGTTCAATGAGACGCGCATGCGTCATGGTTGCCATAATCTTCAAGAACTCCGGAACAGTTATTTTAGAATACCATTCCGAACTTTTATGGAATTCATATACTCGAGGAGTGGTCAAAAGAATTGATTCAACTTGTTTTTTGAGAACCTTGATATTACCGTCGATTTCTTTTTTGGAAAGTACTGGTCTAGTTTTGTGCTTTCCAGTTGGGTCTCCAACTTGAGTGGTAACATCTCCCAACAAAATAACAGCCTTGTGGCCAGCCTCCTGCAATGCGCGGAGTTTCCAAAGACTCACGGCATGTCCAATATGCAACAGAGGGGCTGTTGCATCTATTCCATGTTTCACCCGAATTTGTTTATCTTTACCAAGCAACCCTTCAAGTTCTTCGACAGATATAATATCTTCTACCCCGCGGGTGAATATTTCTGATGTAACGGCGAGTTTTTTCATTCTATTTTCAGACTGATGATGATTTTGCAGACTCAGAGGCCTCAAGGAAAATCTTGTCCACCATGCCATTGCGAGGCAAAGAGACTTTTTTAATAGATTTCTTGCCCATCATACCACTCACTCAAGCAATTCTCAAAGCCCTAGAAAACAGCATCATTTTATTGTATAATCTCAAGTATGCCCGGTAGTGAAAACTCGACACGGAAGGCTCGACTGTACTCACCAAGACAAATTCACATACCGGGTGTGGGTTTAAACCTTTTAAAGAAGAAATTTACAAGCTCTTAGCTAGTCGAATTTCTACTACCGGGTATGCGTATTTATTGGTCTAAAAAGAAGCTTAAGACTCTTCTCCGAATCGGTCTTTTTTTAATACCACTTTTTTTAATTGGTGGAAGTATATATGCGTATACTCTTTTCTCAAACCTCCCTGACCCCAACCGCATCACTGAACGCGCAGTGTCTCAATCAACTAAGTTATATGATCGGACTGGCAAGGTGCTTTTGTACCAGATACACGGTGAGGAAAAGAGAACCGTGCTTAAATTCAATGAAATTCCAGATACGGTAAAGTGGGCAACGATCTCGGCCGAAGACGATCGGTTTTATCATCATATTGGAATCGACGTGATGGGTATCGTGCGAGCGTTTTTGAAAGATATTATTCATGCCAATGTCAGCCAAGGAGGCTCAACTATTACACAACAATTAGTAAAAAACTCACTACTTACTGGGGAGCGCACCGTCACACGAAAGATTAAAGAAATGTTTCTCGCAATTCTTATAGAGCGCAAATATTCTAAAGATGAAATTCTGGGCCTATATTTAAACCAAATTCCTTATGGCTCTAACGCCTACGGTATAGCGGCCGCATCAGAAACCTATTTCGGAAAACCCGCCCAAGAATTGACACTCTCCGAATCTGCTCTCCTTGCTTCACTCATCAAAGCACCGACATTTTATTCCCCTTATGGATCACATCAAGATGATCTTATGCGACGCAGAGACTCTGTTCTGAGCCGAATGGCCGAGTTAAACTATATAACCAAACAGCAGGCTGAAGCTGCTAAGGCCGAAAAGTTGGTATTTGCCCCACCCAAACAATCTATTCGCGCACCGCATTTCGTTATGTACGTGAGGGAATACTTGATTGAACGGTATGGAGAAGATTTTGTAGAACGTGGCGGCTTGAAAGTTATCACATCTCTTGACTGGAATTTACAAGAGCAGGCTGAAAAAATTATTCGAGAAGGAGCGGAAAAAAATGAAAAATCGGTAGGGGCACGAAATGCAGCCCTCTCTGCTATTGATCCAAAAACCGGAGAGATACTGGCCATGGTTGGCTCGCGTGATTATTTCGATCTAAAAAACGATGGGAATGTCAATGTGACAACACGAGCACGCCAACCAGGGTCTTCATTCAAGCCTTTTGTGTACGCGACTGCTTTCAAAAAAGGATTTACTCCCGACACAGTGCTTTTTGACGTACCAACAGAGTTCAATCCGAACTGTAACCCTGACGGAACTCCCGGACCACTAGTGGGGAACCCAAAGAGTTGTTACCACCCCAAAAATTACGACGGAAAGTTTCGCGGCCCCGTGACACTTCGCCAAGCCATCGCCCAATCCCTTAACATTCCTTCAGTAAAACTCCTTTATCTTGCAGGAATTGAAGATTCTATTAAAACCGCCCAAGACTTAGGTATTACCACCATAAAAGACCCTCGTCGATACGGACTCACTTTGGTGTTGGGAGGGGCTGAAGTAAATCTACTTGAGATGACCTCCGCTTTCGGTGTGTTTTCTCAAGAAGGGGCTCTTCACCCTAAAGTTGCAATTCTGCGCATCGAAAACACACAAGGTGAGATTGTTGAGGAAAAGAAAGATGCAACACTGCCAGTACTTGATACTGAAGTAAGCCGAGAGATTAACTCAGTGCTTTCAGACAACAATGCCCGAATTCCCGTCTTTAGCCCGCAAAGCTCACTATACTTCCCTAATCGCACGGTTGCTGTCAAAACGGGTACGACACAAGATTATCGAGATGCCTGGGTTGTTGGGTATACTCCATCATTAGTAGCGGGAGTTTGGGTGGGGAACAATGATAATACCCCCATGCATCAGTCAGGAGCATCAGTTATGGTTGCTGGTCCTTTATGGCACCAATTTATGGATTTTGCGCTACAAAATACTCCTCAAGAAGGGTTTACTCCCCCTCACATACCTACCCCAACCAAACCTATCCTCCGCGGGGTTTACCGTTCAGGACCATTTGTAAAAATTGACAAGATATCAGGGAAACTCGCCACAAGTGACACTCCTCCTGAGTTAATAGAGGAGAGGGGTTTTGGAAAAATACAAACTATTCTTGCAAGTATTCGTAGAGATGACCCGCTCGGCGATCCACCCTCCGATCCCCCCCAAGATTCTCAATACTATAATTGGCAGGCGGGCATTGATTCTTGGTTGGGTGTAAATTCCCTTACCCAAGAGCAACCCCCTACTGATTCCGACGATTCTCATCAACCAGAGAAACGACCACACATTCTCTTTCTTACTCCTGAGGAATCAGCTCAAGATGTTAGTGAGATTAAAGTCGAGGTACAATCAACATTTCCCCTCAAGGAAGTATCTTTATTTCTCGATGATGATCTAATCGAATCTCGGACGTCACCTATTGTATCTACCACATTTACCTTCAAACTCCCGGAAAAACTTTTGGTTGGCCAGCATGTAATAAAAACTACTGTGTATGACGCCGTAGGAAATAAAGAAACGCTGGAGAAAAAAATCAATATTACTCCTTAAATTACTATGTAAAGCGGATAGGCATGAGCACATACATAAACATGCCGTCTTCTTTATTTTTAAGGAGTGAGGGACGATTTTCGTCATTAATCCCTAAAAAAATCTTCTCTTCACTTAACACACCCAGACCATCTAACAAATAGCGATAATTAAAGCTCACTTTTGATTCTGTGCCTGAAAAGTTAAGGGGTATTTTTACTTTATTTTCCCCAATCTCTGGATTAATTGACATAATTTCTAAAAAACCGGAATGAAAGGAAAGAGTTACGTCTTGTACTTTTGAGGCAAAAATGCTTGATGAGCGGACTGCAGCGAGAAACTCATCTCGTTCAATAAAACACGATGTATCATATTTTATAGGAACAATAGCAGCGTATTCAGGAAAATTGCCCTCGATAAGACGAGAAATTATTTTTATATCAGGTAGACCACACATAATTTGTCCTTCCCCAAATGAAATTTCTAAAGTTTCTTGGTTCGTTCCCAAAACTCGTGATAGCTCTTGAGCGGTCTTCTGGGGCAAAATAAAAGAGAAGTGTTCATTAGTATCGTTCTCCAGAGTAATCTTTTGTTCTGCTAGTCGAAACGTGTCTGTAGCAACGAGATAGAGGGTATGTACATCAATTTTAAAAAAAACCCCCGCGAGCTCTGGTTTAAATTCAGAAACAGATACTGCGGGTAGGACATTTTCTAATCCAACTAAGAGTGTACTTGTCTCCAGAAAAAATGTTTTTTCTTTTTTAACTTTTGGAAGAGGTGGAAAGTCTTCACTATTTATACCATTAATACGTATATTATTTTTATCTGTGCGGATAAATAAGTTGCCTTCTTTCCCTTCAAGTTCTAGTTTTTCTTCTCGGATGGACTGAATTACTGAACTTAAAATCTTGGCAGGAATACTGGTTTTCCATATATCACCCCCTTTCCCAGGAACTATTATTTGAACTGCATACTCTAAATTAGTTGCTGTTACAATAAGTTTGTTTTCTTGAAATTCTAAAAGAATATTAGCAAGAACTGGCAAGGTTACATTTTTACCACTAAAGCGTTCTGCAATACTCACTGCACGTTCAAATTTTTCTTTTACACAAGTAAAGGCCATGTAATTATAATATAGTTATATATAAATTTATTACTATTACTATTATTAAGCACTAATTTTCTGTGAATTAGTTTACTTTATTTTGTATATACACTATTTTTCTGGTGTTTTTGGGGTGAGGATACTGTGGATTATTCGTGTATAATTATTTAAAAACATGAGGATAAATACCTTACTTTTCCACGCCACCCTATGCTTCGAGATAAATTCTATCTTTTATAGCCTGGATTTCCTCATCTAATTGACTGTTTGTCTTCAGTTCTCGATTGATTTTTTCACAGGAATGAATTGCAGTTGTGTGGTCTCTTCCACCAAATTTTTCTCCGATTGATGGATAAGAACTCTCTAATTCGTGGCGCATAAGATACATAGCAATCTGGCGCGGCCGCACAAAATCTTTTTTCCGAGAGCGCTGAAGAAGATCTTTTTCTTCAATATCATAAAATTCAGCAATAGCTTTCACAATTTTTTTGGGAGAAATAAACTTCTTTGGGGCTGTCACATGATCAGAAATAACCCTTTTTGCCGCAGCTGAATCAAGGGGGGTATTAGAAAGTTTTGAAGTAACAATAATGCGGTTTAATGCCCCCTCAAGTTCTCGGATATTGTTTTTTATATTTTCCGCAATATACACTAAAACTTCGTCGGGAAGAGAAGCTTTCTTCTGTTCGAGCTTTGCTTTTAAAATTGTGAGGCGAGTTTCAAAATCAGGAAACCCAACATCAGCGATCATCCCCCCCTCAAAGCGCGACTTGAGGCGCTCTTCGAGAGTCGCAATAGCCTGAGGTGGTCGATCAGATGAGATAATTATCTGTTTATTGCGCTCATATAACGTGTTAAAGGTGTGAAAAAACTCCTCCTGCATTTTTTCAGTGCGGGCAATAAACTGGATATCATCCATAATAAGTAGGTCGACTGCTCGGTACTTTTCTTTTAATTTATTTATTTCTTGATTTTTCAGAGCTTCAACAATTTCTATCATGTATTTCTCTGATGGGACATATTTGACCTTCAATGCCGGATTAACCCGTAACACCTCGTTCCCAACTGCTTGAATCAAATGAGTCTTGCCAAGGCCAACCCCTCCGTAGATAAAGAAGGGATTATAGCTTGTCCCTAGATTTTTGATAATCGACTGGGTAGCTGCATGGGCAAGTTCGTTAAAAGAACCCACAATAAAGTTTGAGAGAGTATAACGAGGATTGAGGTTTGTTTCTGGATGAACAGTAAACTCTTTAAAAGCAGGAGTATCATCTGAAAAGGAGGCATTAGAGTGTTTTTTCTTTGCATCTTTTGGTCCTAAGCTTCGTAACCCTTCGGGTTTTCCAATTATATAGGAAATGTCACGAACCTCAGAAGAGATTTCCCGTATTGCATGTAGTATTGTCTTGTGATACTTATTTTGAAGCCATTCTCGTGCAAATCCATTGGGAACACATACGGTTGCGATACCACTGTCAATATTTAGAATTCCAGTCTCTTGGAACCAAGTTAAGAAATTGGGCCGAGAAAGAGTGAGTTCAATTTTAGCAAGTGCTGTTTGCCAAAGCTCGTCTTTGTCCATAGATTTTTTAGGATCGATTAAAACTTTCCGAGGTTAGGAGAGTGCATCCGAAAAACCTTCTTTGTTTGCAAAAACTATCGGTTTACCTTTAATTAGGGTTTTCGGATACGCTCTGTTAAAAAACTTAAACTCATTATACAATATCGTTATGTCTTGTTTCCCACGAGGTATGTGGAAAAGGTGTTGACGGTGTGGGGAAAAGCACGATACAAACTATAAGTAACTAATTTTTAAAAGTATGTCTGTAACCTACCATCCGTCAAAACGGAAGCGCAAGAGAGCTCACGGATACCGTTCGCGAATGAAGCGAGCATCGGGCCGGAGAGTGGTTGCTCGAAGAAGAGCAAAGGGAAGGAAACGTGTGAGTATATGAAAAAAAAGTCTATACTCCGACAGGCCCACGACTTCAGGGTTGTTTTTGCACAGGGAAGGAAAATCGAATCCCCTTTATTTCGTATGTACGTCCGAAAAAATACTTTTCCGTACGCGCGGTTTGGGTTTGTCACCCCCCGCAGTATCGGGAAAAAGGCCACTTTAAGAAATCGCATACGGAGACGGGCTCGAGAGTGGATTCGCAAACAAACTATATTAACAGACCAAAATATCGATGTGGTCTTATTTTTTAAAAAACCAGCAATCACCGCATCACGTCAAACTTTTTATGACGAACTCAAAGAAAAATGTGGTTCTTTTCTTCCACCCGTTTCCACGCTACAGTCCTAAAGCCGCGATCTCCAAAATATGTGTTGGGTTATTTTGGGTGCTACACCAAATCGAATTGTTTATTTCTTGGTGTGGGGGTAAATTTATTTTGCGGGGCATCCGAATATATCAGAAAACAATTTCTCCCGACCACGGAGTTTTTAAAAATCCTCGCTGTCGTTTCTTCCCTTCATGTTCAGAGTATACTCTGCAGTCACTCCGTCAATATGGACTTTTGAAAGGAGGCATGTTCTCCTTACTAAGAATCGCAAAATGTCACCCTTTTCACCGGGGTGGGTATGACCCGGTAGTGAAAATTCGACACTGTAGTGTGTGGTGAGGTTCAAGGACCAAGATTAATAGTGGAAGTTCTGGCCGAGACTGTGTAAAAGATGATTTAAATTTGTTGTCCTGTCAGATTTCCCTGCCTGTCGGCAGACAGGTACTACCAGGATGATCCCGCGCCACAAAACTCCTTATGAATCTATTAAATTTATTTCTTAGCGCATATCACGAAGTTCTTTATCGACCACTATTTAATGGTCTTATTTGGTTATATGGAATTCTTCCTTGGCAGGACCTAGGGATTAGCATTATTTTATTTACAATCATAGTCCGTTTTATTCTTGCTCCTCTCATGATTCAGGGTCAAACCGCGCAAAAAAAGATGGCGGCTCTGCAGCCCCAAATCAAGAAGCTACAAGAACAGTTCAAAAATGACCGGGAGGCACAAAGTAAGGCCCTCATGGAATTGTATGCACAAAACAATATCAACCCTTTTTCGGGGTGTTTGACACTACTTATTCAACTTCCCATCCTTTTTGCTATTTTTGGTGTTTTCCGCCACGTAGCCGATCCTGAACAACTAAAGATTTTGTATTCATTTGTACATAATCCCGGATCAATTAACCCCATCGCTTTTGGTTATTTTAATCTCACAAAAGGAAGTATTTACCTCGGGGTTCCTGCGGCCCTGACACAGTTTCTCCAAACTCGGATGACGTTGCCTCAGGCACCTGCGTCCGGCGGTGAAAACGACATGGCACGTATAATGACGTGGCAACTGCAGTATTTTCTCCCCATTATTATTCTCATTACCTCGGCTTCTCTACCTTCGGCGCTAGCAATATACTGGACAGTTTTTAACGTTTTTGGTATCGTTCAGGAGTTAATTATGAGAAAAATGGGAAAAAAGATTTAGAGCATTGTTTAAAACATGCTCTAGAGAGAATACCAATGGACGTATCACTAATTAAAAAAGAAATAGAAACGCTCGTTCAACGTATGAGTTTTGGTAGCGAGCTTGAATCAATTGATGTTCATGAAGGAGCAGCAAGCCGTTTTGTTATTCGCCTTCACTCATCTGGTAGAGAAATTCCCCAAGGGGAAGAACTCCATGATCACCCCGCCTCTTCCAACATGCTTATTGGAGAGAGAGGTAATAATTTAGCGGCACTGGAATATCTCTTAAAAAGAATTTTGCAGAAAAAATATAACGAAGATTGGAAATTTACGCTTGATGTCAACGATTACCGAATGAAGCGCTTGGAAGATTTAAAACAAGATGTAAAATCAGCCGCTAAAGAAGTAAGGACGCATAAGCGAGAAGTATCACTTCGACCCATGTCTTCTTTTGAAAGAAGAATTGTACACCTTCTCTTAGCCGAGTATCCTGACATCACAACCGAGTCAATCGGGCAAGAGCCCGACCGGAGGGTGATAATAAAACCGTACCCGTAAAATTAGTGAATAGTGGGTAGCAAAAATAGCTTTAAGATCGTAAAAGACCCGAAGATTTGCAAACCATAGACCCAAATGGCAAAGTCCGACTTCCCGTGGAAGTCGGACTTCTTAAATTAGAACTATAGACTACCAACTACTCACTACAAACTAATTCTGTAGCTCCATAGTGTTCCATCAGTACGGTTTACAAAGAAAAGGTAATCTCCCTCTTTTGACAAGAGTAGGTTCGACATATCAAAATTTCCTTCCTTCATTATTTCCTTTACATCTTGGGTTTTTAAATCAAACTCGATGAGTGTATCTGACGTGTTAATTTCCCCGCGTAAATATTCATCGGGTAGAACTGAGGTAGCGGATAATAGTCGGGGCACTCCGCAGAGTAATTTAAGAGCGTTAATAAAAACACATTTTTCAGGAATAGTTTTCCGCGCAAAGCTGAAGAGAGGATCACCGGTATTGCTGTATACAGATAATCCGAGTCCTGTTCCATCTGGCTTGGTAGAACTTACCAAAATCTTGGTGGCATCAGGCGACCAAAGCGACATAAGTCCAAAAAATGGTCCTAAGATCCGGTTAAATCTTCCTGTTGTGATGTTATAAGTAAAAAGATACCCTTCTGCGAGGCCCGAAGGTGCGGTCTGAAAAGCGATGGTTGTTGTTCCAACCCATGAGATCTGGCTATCACGTATAGGGGTTGAAAATACTGCGCGGGGATTTCCATTGGAACTATTTGCGGTTACCAGTGATAATTGGTTGTTTTTTGGCAAAAGATAGGCAATTGATTTTCCGTCAGGAGACCAACTAAAACTTTTGACATTGGGAGGCAGAACCGTGATTGTCGACGTGCCCTGGTGGAGAAAACTTTTGGGAGTCTCGTCGTCAAGGTAGAAAACCGCAGCTCGGTCTCGCAAGTTTGACCACAAGGCGTTAACCAGACCGATGATAGTAATATTGGAAACTTCGGTTTTTTCTTTTCCACGGAAGTCTGAAGAGAAAAGATCTCCCCCGTCCTTTTTATAAAATAGTACTTTATCTCCTTTTGCGTTAAGTGAAACCGAAATAACAGGAAAATCAGTAAGTTGCACGAGTTTTTGTTCTTCGGGTATTTGCGATGTCGGTGGAGGAGATGCAGACGGTGGCTCCGAGGAAGGAGGGGGCGTTGATGGTGTCGTGGTGCTTACCGGGTTTCCCTTGAAGAAACTGGTGATGCGGCTAATTATCCCCCCTCCACTGGGTGTTACTTTGTTAGCCTGGTTGCTATTTAGGAAAAACCAGACACCAAAGGCTATGGCCAGTAAAATTATTACGAAGACTATGTATTTTTTGTGTTTAGGGCTCATAATTTATTGAAGTGGTACACAGACCTCAGCACATCGTTGTTTCGCAAGATCGTTTATTTGGTTAAGTGTGTTTGGATCACTTGCTATTTTTTCTTTATAAGCTTGACAGGTTCTCATTAATCCACCAACTATTGAGCCGCCTACGGTCTTTCCACCACACTCTGCGACTGAAGGAACCACAGCACCACCCTGAACCGTTTTCCACTGTTCGTCGGTACCCTTAAATGTATCGGGTTTTTTTGCGCTCTTTAGATCCTCTTCGGTTAAAATACCATTTCCATCAACCGTACTTGGTGTCGGTGCATATTTTATATCTGGTAGACCTATACTAAAATTCTTCACCAAATTCGGATTAATCGTATATAGAATCAACCATGAGAGCAGCGCAATTACGAGACCCAGAAGCGCATTTCCTATGTAACCCTTAGCTTTGCCAATCTGGGTTTGATTGTCACGAGACGTGAGATACAGCACTCCACCATAAGTCACCATGAAAAACGCCGATATCCCCGCAAGACTCAATCCAAAAAGATAGAGCTTTGAAATCAAGTCACCCGGGCTTGTGGCGTTAATAAATTCAAAACCAGGGATTTGTGTTGACCCTGCTGCTAGATTAACACAATACCCCCCTTGAGCACTCTGACACGAAACAGCAAAGGCTGTATTGTTGATAGCCAATAGTCCGAAAAATAAGATAAGGAAAAGATATTTCATCCCGTTAGAAGTTTATGATTTGTAATGGTTTGATTGAACATAGTGCACCACTGTCTTTTATTTTACTTTGAGGTGTGATCGGCCACACACTTCTAACGGGATTCATATCAACGGATAGAGAAACTTATAAACTGTGAGGCCGAGAGAGACTTACTGGCTTGTCCAACCGTGACGGTAACGGGAATTATTTGGTTGGATGTATCTCCACTATTTACGGTCAAGATCCAAGGGTTTTGCGTAACCTCTTGTGTTTGGGTGGTTCCCAAGACATCCCACTGGAAGGAAAGTTGTTTTTTTGAGGTTATGGGGAAGAAAAAGGGTTCTGCGGTGAAGTCTTCGGTTGAGCGACTCTTAACCTCCGAAATCACACTTCGCGGCTCAACTCCTCCCAGAGGTTTTAATTTGTGGATCACTACAGTTGGTTTAGTGGAAACAATAAAAATTTCTCCGGTTTTGATGATCGCTCTATTTACATCTCGGACGGTCACTTTAACATGGTGTGAAGTCCCGGGTAGATCCGAAGTTTGGATCCGAAAAACTTGTTGTCCTACGCCGTCAAGCGCCTTGTCCTCATCGTCAAGTGCCCAGCGGTAGATTAAGTTTTCCGGCGCAATCAATAATCCTCCGACAACAACATTGGGTACCGCGACTAAAGACACCACCGAGTTTTCCACCGGAAGCGCTTTTCCTTTGTACCAGGAAGGGACATAGGTTTCGGCAAACCATGTCAGACTAAGATCGGCGACAGGTATCGAAAGTGAGGCCTTTACTTGTCCTGATCCCGGATACAGAGCAGTAACACCGACCTTAATGAAAGAGCCAACAGTGCCCGCCATCAAAGTAAAAGAGCTTTTTCCGACCCCCGAAAGATCATCGCGCCGAACTCCATTTATAGTCCACAAAAATGTAACTGAATTTTTATCAGTTGTCGGGGTTGAAGCGCTAATGCTTACTTTTTCGCGTGGAGAGGGAGACGGAGGATCAGCATTTAAAGCAAGCGGTTGAGGTATGGCTTGGGCATGTACAAAAAAAGCCAACACCAAAAAAAGAAGAGAGACTCCCCATGGAACAAAGGATTTCATATATAAATTATATACCTGCATTTCTAGTTTGTGCATATTCTTCTTTAGCTTTTTTGATCAATATAAGTTGAGCAGGGTCGGACGTGATAATCTGATCTTCGGTGTAGGATGCCATCACTTTGATGGCGACGTGTTTTAACCCTGCAAAGAAAATCCCCTCTCCTCGTTCTGATTCAAGCAATAAAAACTTTTCCTCCTCGGTGAGATTAAATGTTTGCATAACCGCGTCAATAGTCGCCGGCGACTGTTTGAGTAAGATCTGGATTGAAGAGTTGGTAATTATAGGTTTTCCATACGGGGAATTTAGAAAGTCGCTTACGTCCTGCGTAATTGTCGAAAGCCCCAAATAATATTTGCGCGCGCGTTTGGCAATCCCAAAGAGGAATGACCCGCCGTCCTCGTTTTTCATAAGCCACCAGGCCTCGTCCACCACCAACAGGCGTTTTTTTAGTGTAGTTCGGACGACATTCCAGATGTAGCGCAAAATCAGAAACATGCCGACTGGACGCAGCTCATCTTCAATATCTCGCACCGAGAAAACAACCAGGCGATTTCTGATTTCAAGATTGGTTTGTTGGTTGATAAATCCTGCCCAGGTACCGGTAGTGTATTTTTTCATTCGCATGGCTAAACTCTCGCCTCCTTGGGTGCTTGCTAAAACTAGCTCAAGGTCCGAGAGCGTCGGTGGGACAATTTTGGAAAAATCAGATTCAGGAGTTATGTCGCGCGACGCGTACGTTTCGCTTATGGCCTGATCCAGAACCGAGTCCTCTTCTTGGGATAGGCCTCCAAGCATAATGCGGAAAAGTCCAATTAAATTTATGACATTGGAACGCAAAACATCAGCCGGAGACTCGTCCTCTCGGGGAACAGGCAGATCAAAAGGATTAATGTGATTTTTTGAAGTCAACGAAACATTAACATAAGAGCCGTTGACGGATTGGGCAAGGTATTCATATTCACGTTCCGGGTCAATCACAATCACATCCACATCCCACATGAGAGAGCGCAGGATCTCAAGTTTAGTTACGTAACTTTTTCCGCCTCCAGACACTCCAAAAATCACGGAATTGGCATTCGGTAATGAATAGCGATCATACAGGATTAAACTATTATTGTGGCGGTTAATACCATACAGAATTCCTTTGTTTGAAGTCAGGTCAAACGAAACAAAAGGAAAGGAGGATGAAATAGGAGACGAATTAAGATAGGTATTGATTTGCAACTTATCAATATTAAAAGGAAGTGTTGACTGGAACCCTTCGGCCTGCTGAAAGAGGGCAGGTTTTGTATAGACGAGGCGCGCTTCAAGTAAAGATTTAATTTCACTTTCTGCTGTATTTAATTCGTTTTCGTTTAAACCGTACACGGTTATGTAAAGACCATAGTTGAATAGTCGCTCTTGTGCTTGTTGGAGTTTATCACGCAGCTCTTCAAGATCCCGGTAGGCAGTATCAAGGATAGGGTCTCGCACCAAGCCCTTGTCTTCTCGAGCGGAGATTTGTGATTGCACTTCAGTTACTTTTCGTCGTAGGGTGCGCAAAATGGTTGATGTATCAACTGGATGGATGTGCATTGAAATATCAAAAATCTTATCAAGATTAATGATGGGGCTAAACCAATTGGTGTGCAGGTAGCGAGGATAGGAAAATACGAAAATAGTGCGTGCTAATTTCTCTCCCAAACGCACAAACATGGGGGTAATCTCAAGAGCGGAGGGTGCCAAGACGTCCTTTAATGCTAATTCTCCGGTGCGATAAATCTCCTCCGGAAATACCGGGAGAACGTCTACACTTTCTGGTTTTTTGCTAAATAGGCCCATTATATTGCTCAGTGATTATTAATGATTGATAAGTTATCTTTTCACTTCTTCAGCCGCCATCACGGCATGCTCAAACTCTGTTGGGTTATAGAGTCCATAAAAAAGTTCAATAAGCTCCTCGGTATTTAAAGGCACTGATCGAATACCAAATCTACCCAGTCCTCCAATCACCGCATCAACGCGTTGCCACAATTGATTTTTGTATTCTTCAAAAAAATTATTTTTATCTACTTCGGAGTTTTTCCCAAAACCCAAGGTCGAAGTAATTGCACCAAAGGCGCCTTTTTTTTCAACAAAAGGAGGAGTAAACGGAACAACCACATAAAAGGTTTTCGACATAATATTGGTTAATTCGACGAATGTCCGAATAAACTCAACATACTCACTGATTTGGACTTTCAACAAATCATTGGTCTCTTCCTTTTGGCGCTGTTTTAGTGATTCTAGATACGAATCAATATTTAATTTTCGTGAATGGATAACAAACTGCAATGGGAAGTCAAGTGCATTTAAAAAGTTCTGGTATTGATACACGATGGCATCCTGCTCGTCGGTTGATTTTAAGGCAAAGTTTACCGATGAACACATCAGGATAACTCGAATTCCCCCATCTTTGAGGATGAGAACATCTTCGCGAATCGTATCAACATTTAAAAATTCTTGGGCAGATACACCGGTGGGCATACAACTTGAATTATGAATTTAGAATTATGAATTATGGGCATGAATTGTTTCTATTCTTTCTCTTGGTTTTGTTCACTCATTTTAATATCAAGGCTCCATGCAAGATCCGATAGTTTGGAGCGGGCAATTTTGGGAACGTCATGCACCAGCACATCAGGAACTGTGGGGGCCTTTTTGGCTGCCTGTGGTACTCTTTTTTGCCATACATAGAGTCTTGGACGAACAAAGAAGAAAAAAGCTCGTTTCAAAATTATTGGAAACGGTTGCTCATTAATTTTCCAGAACGCAAGTGCGGCAGCCAGGCCCCCGAAAAGAATTGCTAAAGGGATAAAAATGTAAAACTGGAAAAAACGATAGGCAACAAAAGCAAGCACTGCGCCCCCGCCGATGTAAAGGCTCTGTTTAATCGTCAGTAAATTTCCAATAACCTTGTCTTCTATAGTGATAAATTGTGGAACTTGATATTGCTGCATATTACTAGAATCAAGAATTATGAATTAAGAATTATGGACTTCGATTTTTTGATTAAGCCATTGTGAATTTTACTCACCATGGTGATTTGTTCTGATGCTTTTTCAAAATCAACTTGATCAAGATAGCCTATGTCTTTGGCTATCAAAAGCTGGTTTTGTACCTCAGTTAGGGAGCCTAAGGCCATAGAATAAAACTGTAGCTTTTCTTTATAAGAATTTCGACTAAAACCCTCTGCTATGTTTGATGTGATGGATACTACCGCTCTTCGTAGTTGACTAGTTAGTCCGAATTGTTCTTCTTTAGGAAATTTAATCGTTAATCTATATACCAATAAGACTAGTTGATGACCCTCTTTCCAAGCATTAAGGTCAACAAATGATCTTATTTTATTTCCAGACTCAAAATTCATAATTCGTAATTCATACCTCTAGTCCGCAGGTTCCCTGTAGGGGTCATTTTTTTGAAATGTTTGGGCAGCGGACTTGGAGTTTCTTAGATCAATGGGCGGGACCTTTAGTGATGGATTGGGAATGGATGGCGTAAATTCTTTTTTGGGCGGGGTGGGAGGCTGGGGGGGCACACTTTGGTTCGGAACCTGACCTATTCTGGGTGGAGGACTTACATGAGGAAACATGGATTTTACGTCTTTTTCTGTAGTTTCGGGGTGTTCTCGGTAAGGATCTTTTTCAAGTGCAACGTAGGGTTTGGTGGGTGCAGAGGTTGCGAAGGGCGGTGTTACCGGTGTTTCAGCCGCTTTTTCTTCTGGTGGTTTGGGTGTCGTAGATGGGGGTTGTGGAACTCTCGGTGTTGATGAGGCAGAAGGAACACTGGAGCCTTGCTCAAGTTTGGGTCGCAAATCAATTGGTTTGGGTTCCGGTGTTTGGGGTTTTTGTTCAGGATGTGTTACCGGCCTTAAGGGTTCTGTATTTTGGGATACCGAAGGCGATGGGGTTTGCACAGGTTTCGGTTCGGTTTTTAGTGCTCGTAGATCAATGGGAGAAGACCTTCCTACAAGTTCTCGTTCTTGTAGTTTTTGACTCAACGGAACCGCTGATTGTTGTGCAGAGGGCACTACAGATGGGGAAGTTGGTTCTACATCCATATTGTGTGCCGTCTTCAGCAGCTCACGAACGGGTACCAAAACTCTCTCATTAACTTCTTTTACAACTTTTTCAAGATCTTCAGTGTCAAGATGCAGTTTATCAGTCAAATTTTTGGAAAATTCTTTGGGCTGCACGAGTCCCAAAAAGATGTATCCTATTTCTTCTGATAGTAATCCTATCTCTTCAATTGTAAGAAGATGCTTTCTTCCGATGTCATATACTTCTCCGGCAAGCTCAATGCTAAACATTGCTTTTTGCAAAATCGGAGGAAGTTTTTTGTATTGTTCGTCTATTTTTTGTTCAGAAAACTGGGCCATATTTTTATTTTTTAAATCCTATAACTTAATTAAGTGGTAGTACCTCTGGGAGCCGGTCCTGTTCCACCCGTGGTTCCTCCGGCAGCTGGTCTGGTACCCGCTGTCTTTTTCTTTTTATCTTCCTCGGCATGCATTCGTTCTATTTCTTGGGCCATGAGAGATCCAAATCTATCAAAAAGTACTGTTGGTATTGGCGCCAGTATGTTTTTTTGACTTTCCGACAAGTTGCGATTTTTTATTTCATCTCGGATAAGCGATAGTTCAGAAAGCATATTCCTCCACAAATCGATATTCTTTTTTGTTTCTCTCGGAGATGGACGCCGATCTAGTGGTTGTTTCTCAATATTTTCTAATTTTTTCTGCATTGCATCAAAACGTCCGGAAACACCGTTAAAATCTTGTATAAGGACAGAATCTGGACGATCGGGCAATTCGGTAGAGATTCTAAATCCTAGATTACGACCAAGGGTGGAAGCCAATGAGTTGAAGGACTGCGGTTCAGCTGATTGTTTATATTGAGTTTTTCCTTCTTCTGTGTTCATATAACCCGCAACATTGGTTGCTCTGGTCTGGTCGGTTTCAGCAAGTTTGCTGGCAAAGCCAGCGTTTTTGGCTATTTTTTCTACTACAATCTGGGTCGAAAGTGCCTCATGGGTTACATTGCTGCCGCCAACCCTCGTGTTTGGATTAAAGGCACTTTTAAGGTCCATATTTCCAATATCTGAAGGTTGGTCATTTTTTTGCCACGCCATATATATCGCCGCGGCATCTCTTCGATCACCTTCACTAGTAAGTTTTTTGATTGCAGGAATATTCTGAAAGTTTTTATCAGCAAGGATTTTATCAACTTCTTTAGTAGAGAAATCTTTAGCACGCGCAATAGAGGGATCGGCTTTCAAAATTGCAAGGTGTTGACCGCCCCCCAGTGGCCGTAATTGTTCAACAGCCGCCTGTCGCTGTTTGACAGCGTTAGCTCCCGAGTATGCTTGTATATCATCAGAGGCGGCCAGTTTCTTGCGTTTAGCAAGTTCTTGTGTGATAGCCGATTTTCTCGTCTGGAACAGGGTTTCTCCGTACATTCGTTTTAATTCGTCATCAGTTGCCCCAGAAAGCTTTTTCTGCTCCTCGTCAATAACTCCACGTCCTCGGCGGGCAAGTCCTCGAGCGCCTTGAGGTATACGAAGAACACTCATACCTCCACGTAAATACGGATTTTCCACCTTACTAACTCTCTCCTCTATTCTTGCACCAGCTGCTCCTAACCGCGGCATAATAACTTTGCCGGCCATGCCACCGACTCCACCCGCCGCGAGCAGCCCGAGTTTTTTACCGGTATCTAAAACTGCTTCAGTAACCGCACCGCCGGCTTTTCGCGAAACAATGACTGCGATATATAAGAAAGCAATGCTTGAGATGACTACGATATATCGATTTGCATCGGTGGAGGGATCAATGATTGCAACTGATTTTGATTGCTGCATCATCAAAAGAGCCAAATAGATAAAGAAATAAAAGAGCGGGGCAAAAAGAGCCTTGTTAAAAAGTTCTTTTGACCACCATTCAAAAAAAGTGTGTCCTTGTTTTCCTGGTGCTGCCCAGGCGAGAATAGCAACCGGAGCTATGACTGAGAGCACTATCATGTAAACAAGACGTATGAGAAGCACAACTGCACCAAGGGTAAAAGCTACTATTGTTAGAATTAGAAAAACATTATTAAGGGCAAGCAGCAAAGCCGAATTCCACAACCCACTTGGTCCAGTAAGAGTTGTTTCAAAAAGTCCTCCGATAATTCCTCCAACTATTCCTCCCGCAAGACAGCCAACCACCGGGGCCCAAAAACCGGCTGCACACCCAATAAGAGCTCCTGTAGTTCCTCCAACCGCTTGCGCTTGCACAGGATGGATACCAATAGAAGCCAGGGCAGTATCTTGAACTGAAGGCGCCATGAGTATACCCCCCGCCTTATCCATTTCCGCAATTGTTTTTTGGGTTTTTTGAATTTCAGTTTGTGTTTGTCGTTGATCAAGGTTTTGAACTTGAAATTTATCTGCAAGAAAATCAGAAACATGACCTTCCGGCATGCTTTTTGCAAAGACAGAAGCAAGCATATTGGTAAATCCAAAAACAATTGTCACCATTGCAAGACTAAAATTGATTAGGAGTGCTGCAACGATAACTTTAACTAAAAGTTTTCTTCCGCCGTATTCCTCGACACTAAAAATAATTGTAAACGCAATCCATAGAATAATGAGAATAAACAGCGAATTGGCCATATCTCGCATAATGACCCAGCCTATGCGAGCAGCGTCCATGGTAGCGGGCAAGAGACTTATATTTAGTGCCAACATGTTCTCTAAAAAAGCGCCTGCAATGCCGAGAATAATAATGAGCACACCCTTCAGAATCGCTAAAAAGGCAGCCACAATCGCTATAGCAGGACCGGAAAGCCCTGCCGCAATCTCTAAGAATCCCCCTCCAGAGCTTGATGTAACTGGGGCTGGTGCCGAGTCTGCCGCATGTACCGGCAACACAAAAGTCACCGCAAAAAATGCGATCACAAGAAACAGAACCAGTTTTTGCTTGAAATTCTTCATCTATAATTTGTATGCCTCCAAAACTTTTGTATTTATTTGTCGGATAAGACCGATTGCCTCTTCTGTGGTGAGGGTGACAGCGAAGTTTGAACCTGGACTATCAAGTTGTTGCGACAACTCCTTGAATCTAATTACTTCAAGTTGATCGTGGAGAGAGAGCAACTCTTTTCTTTTTTGAGTTACCGCATCTCGTACACTACGGAGTTCGGCCGTGGAGGTTGCTGTGAGAGTAATTTTTTGATCAAGGAAGGCAAGTGTTGAAGTCGCGTGCGTTATGGCGGCCTCTTCGATATCAAGGAAGTTAAAGCCCGGTTGGGTAGCACCCAGGGGGGTAGCATCTTTTCCTTTTGAGCTTTGCTCAGTGACTCCTGCGCTAATAAGGAGTGAGGTTAAGTATGTATCGATGTCCTTGAGAACGAGTGGATTGTTTTCTGTTGCCACAGTGTCTCGAAGCTCAAGCAGGGCATTGAGTTGTTTATCAATCTGTGTGAATGCCGTTAGAAGATCGGTTCTCTCTTGTTCAAGTGTTGTCCGCTCATTTTGTAGGTTGGTCACTGTATCACAGCCCGAAAGGAAAACAGTAGTGCTCTGACATGCCCCTTGTAGTGTATTGATTTCAACTGTTTTTTTGGAAATTTTTATACCCACTTCGATAATTTTTTTATCGAGAGCCTGCTCGGTCCCCTGAAGTTTAAATATCATCGGGTCGATCTTGTCAGTAAAGTATCGGATGTTTGCGCTCATAGGTATCGGTGGAAGATTGGCTAGACTACTATCGCCAATAAGGCCACCACCACTTCCAGAGCTTGAAGAAAGCATTTTTGTGATAAGGGCAGAAACAATAGCACCAATTCCCTCGTCAATTTCGTCTGCCAGTTGCGCTGAATGAAGTCCGGAAAGTACCGATCCGGATAGCGCGTCCCCTACAATCTTGCCGGGAGTTTTGGTGGTGTATTCTTTAGTGCATAAAGTTTTACGAGCACCACCGGCGGCCTGTCCCGTTGCAATTGACGGACCGGCAACTCCTTCTTCTGATAGTGCACCAGTAAACTGTTGTCCTGCCTGCTGTTCTTCAGCTGCGCTGCCCTGATCGGTAATGGTCCTTGGTTGTTGGAGGTTTTGGATTTCTTGTGTGGGGGTTATGCCAAAAGTTTTTTCAATTGAGGGGAGATTCGGGTTATCAGTTGTGGTCTTTTGGCTTGTTGAGTTATTTTCTTGGACCGCACCACCAATTGCAGCAAATCCACGGTTTGTAGTTGGTGCTGAAGATCTGTCAAGATTCTGTTCACTCCCTCGTACTCCTTCTCCGGGAGCTTGGCTGCCTGCTGAAGCATCAACTGTAAAACAATTCTCTTTTGTCGGCACCTTGAATCCCAAAAATCCAGAGCCGGCTTGGTACCCTAGTGCCGTTCGTTCTTTAGAATTTTTTTCTGCAAAAATTTTAGCGTCGAGCGCAATCATATACGCACCCGAACGCGTGTTCTGGGGTGTCAGTTGAAGGGAGAAAAAAGATTTCCATCCGCCATTTTGGAAATTTTGAGCAAAACGCTGCAGATTGCCGACAATGCCGGTGACTGTGCAGGTAAGTCGCTGACGAAGCCCCGGAAGTCGTAAACTAATACGCAAATAAGCCCCAATATCACCGCATAAGTTTATTCCGCTTAAATTATTTAAAAACTCTCCCCCAACCTCATCAGCGGTGCGGCGAAATTCCTTATCAAGATTAGCCACAAAACCCGCATCGTCTCCTTGGATCCAACCCAGAATCTGATTGGTCATGGCGCGAATAACGGTTTGCGCTGCTAGGTATGCCAACGGGTCAAGCACATATTCTTTGAGGTCGATACTTGAAGTGTCATAACTTGATATCGTATTTACCACCGAATCAATGGTTGCCATGACTTCATTAATGAAGTCTGACACTACGTCGCCAACACCCAGGACAGCTTCAGCACGATGGGGAATATAAAGACCGAGTGTGGTAATCAGGAGAAAAAAGAGGACAGTATGTTTAAATGAGGAAGGGAGAGCGTACATGATTATTGACGTGCTTCTTTAATAATTTTCTCCTCGGATGTTTTAAGAAAATTTTCAAACTCTTTAAAGAGATTCATTCGCTCACGTACGGCCAAGAGAGTAAGAATTGGATCATTGGCTGCATTGCGCATCAATTCTGCCGCTAGTTTAAATTGTGAAAAATAATTGAGAACCGATATATGAAAACCTTGCAACGAAGGAGGAGTTTTGGTTGCTTTCAATTTCTCAATCATGCTGTTATAAAGAGCGATGTGCTCGTCCAGTTTCTTTAATTCATCATAATTTTGATCTCTAAAAGTTTGCGTCACAATATCAATTTCAGTCTCCTTCCGAGAGCGAAAGGGCTTAAAAGTAAGATCAAAATCTTTGAAATATTGATAACGTGCCTGAATAGAATCATCACTAGTGTTCAGAATCTCAGTTTGGGTAAATATATGGGCTTTGGTAAGCACGTGCTGATTTAAAAGATCATTGGTATAATATTCAACTGTTTTGGTATCAATGGTTGGTTTTCCACCGCCTGCCAAAATCTGTGTGATTGGTCCTTTTACAAATTTCTCGGTAAAATCTCGGGTTACGTTATTGGCATCCACGACAGCGGCACTTTGTTTCTGTTCTAAAATAACAATTTTGTCGTTTGGGCCGGCTTTCAAGGGGTCTCGCCCCTGTGCGATCTCGTCTTTGTCCGAAGTTCCGTCTCCATCGGTATCGGGATTGTGCGGATCAGTCCGAAAAATTGTCTCCTCCCAGTCTTTTAGTCCATCTCCGTCACTGTCTTGATTTGAAACATGCTGCGCTATTTTTTCACCTGCTGACAAAGAAGATTTTTGACTTGCAAGCGGTCTTTTCCAGAAGAAAAAACCGGCAAGAATTAAAATGAGAAATACCAATAACACAAGAAAACGTCTTGCGTTGAGAGACTTCGTATACATCGGCATCCGTAATCTCATTACGCTTAATTATAACACAACCGAGCTTAATATTTTCGGGGAGTGCTGTGGATAACTACCTATATAAGGTGAGCTAAAAATCTAGTTCTCTTTTTTGAGAAGATTAAGGAGGTTTTGCCATTGAGAGGGTGCTAATTCTTGAGGACGGGCATCTTTTGAGATACCAACGGTTGCCAAAGCTGTTTCTACTACTGTTTTGCCATATGTTTTACCCAGAGTATGGCTTAGTTTTTTCCGTTTTTGAGCAAATCCTTGTCGCGCAAGGGTAAAAAGTTCTTTCAGATCATTTTTTGCATCAAGGGAATTGGTTACTTTAATAGTGCAAAGGGCTGAATCTATCTTGGGCTGAGGCCAAAAACAAGTTCGGGGAACTATCTTCACTAAATGGGGTGTGCCAAAAATCTGGACTGATAAGCTCAGTAGACTCATGTGAGGGGGTTTGGCCACAATACGTTCAGCTACCTCCTTTTGAATGGTAAAAGCAATAGTGTGCGGCTGCGGGCCTTCTTCAAGCAGGATTCGAATGAGACGAGACGTAAGATAATAGGGAATGTTTGCAACAAGTTTATAGGTTATGGGTTGTAGGGTGTGAGTCGCAACAACTTCGGGAAAGATTTTCAAAATATCGCCGGTAACAACCCTCACGTTGCTAATTTTTTCAGAGGCAAGGGCAATGGTGAGCTCCTCTGCGAGTTTTTCGTCCTTTTCAACCGCAATCACTTCGTGTGCGGTTTGCGCGAGTACCCGCGTCAAAATTCCGGTTCCGGGCCCAACCTCTACTATCCTATCCGTTTTGGATACTACTGCTGATTGTACAAGAGTATCAACGACCCAATTGCAGCGAATAAAGTGTTGACCTAAAGATTTCTTTGCAAACATAGTTTTCAATCAATTCTCAATGAAACATTGCTTCATTCAATGGAAAATTCAATGAAAATTGTAAATCTAAAAATTATCTTGTCAGTCAAGCAATACCTCTCCGAGTGCGTCCTCATGAACCTCAACCAAGTGCTCGGGGATTTCTGATAGAAATCGCGACGGAGGATTGGCTTGAATTGAGCCAAATTGAGTGCGCCGCAGAGCAAAGGAAAGAAAAATTTGTTCTTTGGCGCGCGTCAGGGCGACGTAACAGAGCCTTCGCTCTTCCTCAAGTTCGGCAGGATTAAATTGGGAGCGTGAGTGCGGAAAGACTCCCTCTTCCATTCCCACCACAAAAACTATGGGAAATTCAAGTCCTTTAGCGGCATGAACCGTCATAAGATGCAAGGAATTCTTGCGAATAGCTTCATTATCTTCAAGGTCAGTCATCAAAGCCACTTCTTCAAGTAATTTTTCAACTCCTTCAGGGGCTGGATGCTCGTTAAATTTGGCTGATAAGTTGATCAGTTCCTGTACGTTTTCCCACCGATCTTCTGCGTGGTTGGTATTGTCATCAAGGTACTCTTGATAACCAATTTTGTTAATTAAGGATTTAAAGAAACTTGCAGCTGGTTTTTCGTTGATTTCTGCTCGTAGTGAGTCGATGAGGGAATGAAAAGTTGCAAGAGACGGATGTGCGAAGTCCGGTTTTTCAAGAAGTTTTAAAAATGTTGCCTTGCCGATGCCGCGTGCCGGAACATTGATGATCCGCTTCAGGCTTAACATGTCAGTCGGGTTTAAGATGTAGCGCGCATATGCCAGAACATCCTTAACCTCCTTTCTTTGGTAAAACTTCGTGCCGCCGACAATGGTGTAGGGCAGGTTGGCTTGCAGAAGTGCCTCTTCAAGTACACGGGACTGAGCGTTCATTCGATACAAAATAACCATATCATTAAAGGACCGTCCGCCGTTTCCGAGAAAATCTTGAATTTGCGAAAGCACGTTTTCGGCTTCAACATATTCGTTTTCGGCGACGGTAAGACCAATGCGCTCCCCTCCTTTAAAATCCGTCCACAGTTTTTTTTCTTTTTGAACTTTATTGCGGCTAATAACCTCACGGGCCGCATCGAGAATAACTTGAGTTGAACGATAGTTTTGATCCAAAATAACGACATGGGCATTTGGCCAGTCTTTTTCGAAATTTAAAATATTTCGAAAATCGGCACCACGAAACGCATAAATGGCTTGGGCGTCATCCCCCACTACGGCAATATTCCCGTGAGTCCGAGCAAGGCTATGGGTTAGGACATATTGGCTGTGGTTTACGTCCTGATATTCATCAACATTGATATATTGAAATTGGTCTTGATAGGATTTTAGAACTTCTGGGAACCGCTCAAATAAAAGACAGGTGTGCATAATCAAATCATCAAAGTCCATGGCGTTTAAGTTTTTTAGACGCTCTTCGTAGCGCGAATATACTCGGTGAATTATTTTGGGAAATAGATCGGAGAGCGAATTTTCTTCTCCATATTTTTGTGCGGTAACGAGTTCGTTTTTTAGCCGAGAAATGGTTCCAGCAATTGCCCCTGGCGTAAATTGTTTGGGATTGATCTCAAGCTCTTTCATTGTTTCTTTGAGTAGTCCGAGCGAGTCATCGTCATCAAGGATGCTAAAGTTTTTTAGGAAGCCGAGTTTGGGTGCATGAGCACGCAAAATGCGAAGACCCAAGGAATGAAAAGTCCCCAAAAACATGCCACCGGTGTTTCCTACTAACTGTGCTACCCGTGCGCGCATTTCTCCGGCGGCTTTGTTGGTAAAGGTAACCGCCAAAATATTTTCCGGAGCAACTCCTTGTCCAATAAGATAGGCAATTCGATGAGTAAGGGTTTTGGTTTTGCCCGAGCCTGGTCCCGCTAAAATCAAAACCGGCCCACTGGTAGTGGTCACCGCTTCTGCTTGGTTAGGGTTAAGGGTGGTTAAGTCCATTCAAGTATCATAGACATATTTGGTGAATTTAGAAAGGATCTTTCTGTCAGTGATGTAGTGCTCTTGAAAGTAATTTTGTGCGCCGTCCTAAGATCAAAAAAAGTAAAATAAAATCTGTGGAAAGCAAGTCCTTGACGTGAAGTTTCGATGAAGATACCCTTAATTTAGGCAAAAGGAGGCTCCGTTTTCAAGAGAAAAAGTAGCTTATCTAAGCCATATTTACTGAAAGTCTGCAACATAAGCCGTTTTTCCTGTAAGGAGACATTTCTTATTGATACCTACTTTGTAACCAACTCGTCTTCAGGCGAATTTTCTAATAAAAATCACAAAAAAGTCTCCTTAATAAAAGGCGTTCTTTTTGTTGTTCTTTTGGTAGGCAACTTTTCTTTTACCGCTTCTGCCCACGCGGGCTTTTTTTCTGATATTTTTCGGCTTTTAGGTGGACAGTCGTCAGACACTGTTGCCTCCGGTCCTGAAAAAAATGATCTTTCCTCGGCAATTTCCTCTCCCCTTATGGGTGTCACTATGCCATCGCTATCTTCTATCCCGGATGGGACGGGGGGCCCGACATCCGATTTACCTCTCTCGACCGTGCAAGAAAGTGCGTTAATTGCACCACAGAATCCGGCAGGAACTTTTTCGGATGTTCAAAAAGGAGAAATTGTTGTGTATACCGTGCAGCCCGGCGATACTCTTTCGAGTGTTGCTGCGAGCTTCGGTATCTCGCTCAATACACTTCTCTGGGCAAATAATTTGCGCTCATCGAGTCGGATTAAAAATGGGGATGAGTTGGTAATTCTACCGGTGTCTGGTGTCCAATATAAAATTAAAAAAGGCGATACAATCGATTCGATTGCTAAACAATTTAAGGGAGACAGTAATGAGATTTTGAGTTTCAATGGCGTGGCGGTCGGTGAAAGTCTCGATGTGGGAGACACGCTTATTATTCCTGATGGTGAACTTGCACAAGCTCCGGTTCAGAATTCAACTCCTACAACCAAAACATATCTCGTCCCCTCCTTTAAAGAAGCGATAGGCTATTATATTCGTCCGGTAGTTGGTGGCCGAAGGTCTCGAGGAATTCATGGATACAATGGAGTTGATTTAGCAAACTCCTGTGGTCTACCAGTGTATGCATCAGCCGATGGGTTTGTTATTTTAGCACGTACCTCTGGTTGGAACGGAGGATATGGGAAATATATAGTGCTTACGCACGGGAATGGAACTCAAACATTGTATGCACATCTTTTGAATCTTCTGGTTATTCCGGGACAGAAGGTGTCTCAAGGAACACAAATCGGAGTGATTGGCTCTACGGGAAACTCAACCGGCTGTCATGTTCACTTTGAAATCCGCGGAGCGAAGAACCCTTTCTAATGAGTAGCTAGTAGGTTGTAGTAAACTTTTGCTGAGCATAAAACAGAATACCGTTGCAACGGTATTCTGTTTTATTTCACTACTCACTACCAACTAAATTTCTATCTTCGGTCTATACTGCAACGCTTCCAATAAATGTGTATCTTTAATTTCTTCTGACCCTTCTAGGTCAGCAATAGTGCGCGTTAATTTTAAGACACGGTGATACGCACGCGGAGATAGTTTGTAGTGCTCAAGCGCAACTCGCAAGATTTTTTTAATTGCTTCATTCAGTTGAATGAATTTTTTTATTTCTCGAAGCCCCATTTCTGCATTGACTAAAATCCCCACTTCTTTAAATCGGTGCTCTTGCATATCTCGAGCCTTTATCACTCGCGCTCGCACATGAGCCGACGGCTCATTGTCTTGTTCTTCTAGCTTTTCATAAGAAAGTGCGGCAGTTTCAATGTGAAGATCAATTCGATCGAGCATTGGTCCGGAAATTTTCTTTTTGTATTTAGTTACGGCTCCCGGAGAGCAGAGACAATCTTTATCCTGACTGCCAAAATTTCCGCACGGGCAAGGGTTCATGGCGGCAACCAGCATAAATTGGGCAGGGAAGGTCTGAGTCCCCTGTACTCGCGCAATGGTAACGACGCGATCCTCCAAGGGTTGACGTAAAGCCTCTACCACCCGTCGATCAAATTCTGGGAACTCATCAAGAAAAAGCACTCCTCGATGGGCCAGTGTTACTTCTCCGGGGCGAGGATTGGCACCGCCACCGACGACCGCAGTGTGTGAGGCTGTATGATGGGGATTGCGAAAGGGTCGTTGTAGAATAAATGCTCCTCCACCCAAAACCCCCGCAACGCTATAAATTTTGGTAACTTCAAGAGATTCATCAAAAGTAAGCGGAGGAAGAATTGAAGGAAGAGCTTGTGCCAGAATTGTTTTTCCCACTCCTGGTGGTCCGGAGAGCAGACAGTTGTGTCCTCCGGCGGCTGCAATTTCCAATGCTCGTTTTGCCTTCTCTTGTCCTTTGATATCTCGAAAGTCGCTTGTATAAATTGTTTCTTCTGCCGAAAGACTGTGGATGGTTCGAGGTCTGGGGGACAACAGGGCTCTACCCGAGACATGTTCGATCACTTCAGAGAGCGTTGCTGCCTCATACACGGAAAGTCCCTCAAGCACTGCTGCCTCTGCCCCATTGCCTTCCGGTACTATCAAATTTTTGAATCCCGCAATTTTTGCTACGAGGGCGATTGGCAAAACTCCGGAGACTTTTCGCAACGATCCATCAAGTCCCAACTCTCCCAAAAAAATAGTTTCTTTAGGATTAAAGTTTATCTGTGCGGAGGCAAGAAGATATCCTAAAGCAATCGGTAAATCAAAAGCCGGCCCTTCTTTTTTGATGTCGGCCGGCGCAAGATTGACAATAACTCTTTGGCTTTTTTTGTGTGGAGGAAGTGCACCTACATTTTTAATGGCAGCAGAAATCCGCTCGCGCGATTCTTGCACTTCTTTATCTGCCAGACCCACAATTGATAAAATATGAAGTCCGGGAGTGACATCAACTTCCACCGCGATTGGTTGTGCGTCAAGTCCGGTTACTTGTGCCGAATAAATAGTGACAGCCATTAAAATTTCTCACCTTCCCCTCCCCGAAAGATTTACTCTTTATGCCCGGTAGTGAAAATTCGACAGTGTAATCCGTATGGAAGACACGACTAACCGGAAATTTCTTAGAATTTTTACGCCCCTCTTTTAGAAATAATGTTTACCGGACCTGTAATCTAGTCGAATTTCTACTACCGGGTATGTCCTACGTGAAATAAGGCAGCAGGATTTGCCCGCAGACGTTCCATTGGAATTTCTTTTTTACATTTTTGACAGATGCTGTACGTTCCATTTTGTATAGCATCCAAGGCCTTGTTTACTTCAAGTAATCGTGATTCAAGGCTGTGTTCGGCCTCAAGTCGCACCTCGTATTCTTCAACCTCATCGGCCTCCTCTTCGAGAGAAGCACGCGATCCGTGTTCGCTTGGTTCAAATTGCGGCATGGCAGCATTCCAGTTGTTGCGATTTTTAGGATCTTGTTGGGCAATAGATTTTAATTCCGCCACGAGAGTGTCGTGTTCCTTTCGCAGGGCGTTTTTTAATTCTTCTAGAAAGGCTGCATCCATACATGGTAGTAGAAATTCGACTGATACGAGGTTTGAGACTCGAACAGAGGTTTCAACTTTTTAAGATAAAAAGGCTCGTTACTTTACTAAGTGGCTTATTACTGGGTAGTCGAATTTTCACTACCTAGCATAATTCTTTTACGCTAGTATAGAATGGTTTTTGAGTCAACTCTATCCCGCCCCTAATTTTAACTATCCCGTTTCGTTTTAGTCTAAGATGTTCTGTGTACATAAAATCCAGAGGCAAGAAGAAATAGCTAAAATTAGGGGCGGGGCTCACTGGGCATTAAAAAGTCGATTAATAACCGTTTCCATGGCTTCTTTGCTTGTTGTGATAATCAATAATTTTTTTGCAGGGAAAATAAGATAGCCAATGCCGATATCTTTGTCAGTTGATAATTTAAGAAACCGCCAATCAATGTTGCGATACGTCTGATCTTCAAACGTTTCGAAAGAGCCGTCGGGCGGGCGATTAAGAAAGAGAGGACGAAGATCAAGGCTAAGCTTTGATTCCCATGCAAAAAGCTCGCGAAATAGGCGATCAGAATCTTTGGCAAGAATAGCAACACCAAAGTGATTTTCCTGGCCAGTATGGTAAAAAAAGGGCATTAGGCTGTCGGCAGTTTCATCTAGAAAAGATACCGGAGCCTTGATAGACAACATTTCAAAAAAGTCTTTGGTGGCCAGATACCGTTCTATGGGTTCGTTGGTTAAGGTTACCAAGAGTCTCGTAATAGTTTGGGGGCGTTCTGTCTCTTTGTTTGTTTGATCAATGATCTTTTCAAGTGACGCGTCTTTGGCAGCCGTCACCGATAACTCTTTAGTAAATTCAACCGGGAAAAGTGGGGGTGGAATTTGTTTGACTATTACCGGTTTTTGGGTCGATCGGAAAAAGAACAAAACGCCAGCAGTTCCACTCCCGAGTAATACCAGTACCAAAACGAGAATAAAAAAGATTCGAAGTCCTCGAGAATGATCTTTGGTTGGACGAGATGGAATTTTTGATTTTGGCTGCACAAAATCCGCAATCGTGGGTTTCGATTGCCGGAACATCTGTTCCATGTCCGTCTTCATGGTTCGGATTGCGGGACCCGCCTTTTCGGGCGGAGGAACTGGTTGTGGACTAGGATCTTGAGGCATCACATCTTTAGTGGGCAGTGGATAGTCACTAAACACCAGAGTTGTGTTAAGAGTATATCTAATTACTCACTTCATCTGTTAACCAACATGCGGCTAACCCAAAGTGGAGTGACTATCGGTGAAATTCGCCTCGTTCCTGACGCCGAGGGCCTTGATCACGAGAACTTCTTCCCCGCTCGCGCTCCTCGTCGGTATAGCGCCCGGGTACATCTTTTAAGGAAAGATTAATTCTTCCCTGTTCATCAATATTTTTTACCTTTACAGGAACGATTTCTCCTAGTCTTATAATATCAGTAACTTTTTCCACACGCCATGGGGCAAGTTCCGAGACATGAACCAATCCTTCCTGGCGAGGTCCGATTTCAACCATTGCTCCAAAATCAAGGATTCTGGTTACTTTTCCTTCGAGTAATTCCCCTGCTTTTATTTCTCGAGTGATTTGTTTTACCATCGACAAGGCTTTTCTCATTCCATCTTCGCTTACGGACGAAATATAGACTGTTCCGTCGTCATCAATATCAATTTCAGCGCCGGTTTGCGCAATGATTTCATTAATCACCTTACCTCCGGGACCGATCAGCGCCCCAATTTTTTCTGGATTGATTTTTATAATCTGGATTCGAGGAGCCCACGGACTAAGTTCTGGTCGTGGTTCTGCAATGGTAGCCACTAACACATCTAAAATTTCCATGCGGGCGCGGTGTGCGCTTTTTAGCGTATCAAGAATCATCGGCATCGAAATCCCCGCGATCTTTACATCAAGTTGTACGGCCGTAATCCCGTCTCGTGTCCCCGCCACCTTGAAGTCCATATCTCCGTGATGATCTTCTTTTCCTTGAAGATCTGTCAGGACGCGGTACTCTCCTTTCTCATTTAACATGAGTCCCATCGCAGCTCCGGCAACCGGTTTTTTAATCGGTACACCGGCATCCATCAATGCAAGCGTTGATCCACACACAGAAGCCATTGAGGTTGAGCCGTTTGAGGAAAGAATTTCGGAAACAATACGAATGGTGTAGGGGAATTCTTCTTTAGATGGGATTACGGGAAAAAGTGCTCTACCCGCTAGGGCTCCATGGCCAATTTCTCGTCGTCCTGGACCACGCATTGGTTTGGTTTCTCCGGTTGAGAAAGGTGGGAAGTTATAATGATGCAAAAAGCGCTTTTTGGTACGCACCTCCATGCCTTCAACAATTTGTTCGTCTCCCGGGGGCCCCAGAGTCAGGGTTGAGAGTGCATGGGTTTCTCCACGCATAAAGAGTCCTGAACCGTGAACGCGAGGGAGTAGCCCAACCTGTCCACTTAAGAGACGAACCTGATCAACTTTTCTTCCGTCGGGGCGTTCTCCTTTTTCAATAATTCTCTTGTGTACAATTTCATTTACCTCCTCATGAAAGATATAGTCAGCCGCACTTTTCTGAAAAACTTCGGGGTGTTCCTCGGCTGCTTTTTTCATCCATTCTGCTTTGACAAGAGATTCGGTGTGATAGCGTTCTTTTCTTTCTGGGCGATAAATAGCATCCTCAATTTTCTCAGAAAAATCTTTTTTAATGAGTGTTTTTAATTCTTCTGGCAAATGCAAAAGCTGAACCGTAGCCTTGGTCTGTCCTTGCTCAGATACTATTTTTTCTTGAAACTCTACCAACTCTTTAATATATTGGTTGGCCCATTCAATGGCTTCTGCAAAGGTGCTTTCGGACACCTCATTGGCTCCTGCCTCCAGCATGTTAATCTCGCCTTCTCGGCCAGAGATTACCAGGTCAAGCTCAGAAGTTAGTCGATCCTCATAACCAGGATTAATTACAAAGTTACCATTTACTTTTCCCACACGGACACTTCCGATGGGACCCTTCCATGGTATATCGGATAAGGCCAGAGCCAAGGAAGAGCCCAAAATTGCCGGAATGTCAGGATCATTTTTCTCATCGATCGAGAGTACGGTGATGACCACTTGGACCTCATTTCGCATGCGCATCTCAAATCGCGGACGAAGTGAGCGGTCGATAAGTCGGCTTACGAGAATTGCTTCTTCAGATGGTCTGGTTTCGCGCTTAATAAAGCGAGACCCCAGGATTTTACCCGTGGCGTAAAACTTCTCTTCATAATCAACAGTCAACGGGAAAAAGTCCCCGTCTCGTAGAAAGGGACTCATCACTGCAGTTGCCAGAACGACGGTATCACCCAACTTAATCAGTACCGAACCGTTGGCCTGTTCCGCCCAATTATTAAGTTCTATGAGAAACGTGCTCTCCCCGAGGGTAAGCGAATATGATTTCGGCTGCATTGAAAAATAAGTCGAATCGTGCAAAGAAGATCTCGTCGATACTGTTCCCTTATTTCTTGAGGGAGAAAATCATTCATGGCTGGTCAAAATCTCTTTTGCTCAATCATGAATGATGTATCGTCGTATTTCTCTTTTTCACACTTCTTCTTTATTAGATCATTTTTAGAAACTGTATAAAAACTCCCTTTCTTGTTATCTCACGACGAAGAAGAGTTTTTAAACAATTTCCTATGCTTTTATTCTCATAAGATTTTTTTTTGGATCAGCTCCGATGTCTGTAAAATCGTCAGCCGCGTCCTTCAATCGTTGTGAGGAGGATCGTCCAAATGCAACCACCTCCACCTGCATTCCATGTACTTCGTGTATAAAATCAATTAAGGGTTCAAAATCCCCATCTCCTGACATAAGCACTAGTGCATCAATTCGCGAACCCATTTTTACGGCATCCATCGCAATTCCCACGTCCCAGTCGGCTTTTTTCATTCCTCCGGGAAAAATTTGCAGATCTTTTAATCGAGTCTCAATGCCTATTTTACCCAAGGCCTCAAGAAACGGTTTTTCTTCTCCCGATTCAGTGCGGATGACATAGGCAATAGCCCGGATCAGTTGTCGTCCGGCTACCGCTGTTTTGATAACTTCTTTAAAGTTGACTCGAGCGTTATAGAGATTTTTGGCTGAATGATACAAATTCTGTACATCAATCAAAATCGCCACGCGTTGAGCTCTGTGTTTAATGACTGCCACGCTTTTATCGCTTAATCCCCAACTTCTTTATGAGGCCGTTATATTTTCGGACATTGGTATCTTTAATGTAATCCAGATAATGTTTGCGTCGGGCTACCATTCCTAAAAGTCCTCGCCGTGAATGGTTGTCTTTGGGGTTCTTTTTCAGGTGCTCTGTGAGCTGGTTGATTTCTTGCGTCAACACTGCCACCTGAACCTCGTGTGAGCCCGTATCTTTATCATGGACCCGAAACTTTTCGATAACTTTTGCCTTTTCTTTTTGACTTAGTGCCATTATGGTAAGATAGTTCGACATGCTCACTTTCAAGAGATTCGGTAAAGGCATAGCGATTGCTAATAACTTTTTCCAGAATACTTGCCTGAGCGAAATCGAAAGGTTAATCTTGTTATTATTATTCTATCATGAAATCTTTTTTTCTGCAACCCATCCTTATTATGGCTCTACTGGGCGTTTTTTGGGTCGGTACATGCCAAAGAACCTAGTCTTGATGTTCCCTTTACTGCCCAGGCTCCTGTAGGCGACTGGTCATACCCCCTCCAAGACTACTTATGAAGAGGCCTCAGTAGTTATGGCAGCCCATTTTGTACACTCTATTCCCCTTACTCCTTCCTATGCAACCACAGAGATGAATCTTATCCGGCAAGTATGAGGAGGGGGTCTTTAAAAAATATAAAGATACATCGGTTGAAGAGACGGCGCGCATTTTAAAAGAGCTCTATGGATTGAAAGTTGAGGTCAAAGAAGTTGGAGGCGTACAGGAAATCTCTCAAGAGATTATGAACGGCCGTATTATTATCGCACCCACTGCGGGGAGATTGCTTCAAAATCCTTTTTTCCGTGCACCTGGGCCGCTCCATCACATGCTGGTTATTCGCGGAGTGGATACGGGCCGCGAGGTTTTTTACGCCAACGATCCAGGGACCAGTCGAGGAAAAAACTTAGCGTACAAGCAAACTACATTATTTAATGCGATTCATGATTGGAATGATGGTGATGTTTTAAAAGGTAAAAAGCCTGTGATAGTAGTCGGAAAATAAGTCTTCGTCTTGCGCTTTGCAGGAAAGATAAAAGCGGCTAGGCCGCCTTTTATAGATACTGTCCTGTATTAACTATCACACGCTCTGGTCCACTTTTTGGATCTCTTAGGTACTTAATTGCCGATTGGATATCGATAATTGAGTGGGTGATTCCTCGCCGTAGTCGATTTTCTTCCTCTGTGGTGATATCGCGAGAAGTGGTCTGTCGTGCAATAGATTCAATAAGTGTAAGTTCGGACGTGAATCCATATTCTATCTCTCTTTGACCCCTACTACCTCGCTCCAAAGCTGCCCCTATTATTAAACCGCATAAACTAAAAACACATTGCTGAAGAGCCAGAGTTGTATTTGCCTCCCCTGCTTCAAAGCCAAGCCGAATGCCATACCCCTGTTTTTGTAAATCATTGCACGTTGTGGTGCTTAGCTCTTTAGGGTCTTCGGATGTATCAAGGTTATCAAGTAAACTATCCCAACATTCCAACATAAAAGTTCCCTCAAAAGAGCTTCGTCGCCGGTTTAATTCTGTGGGATCAAGTTCAGCGGGTAAATTCCAAAAGATTTCTTTTGCTCTTTCTAGGGCCTCGGCTTGAAACTTTTCAAGAAACTCACGCAGTTTCATTGTGCAATTTTATTTAGTGTTCTCTCTTCCTCGTATCATTTAAAACCCAAGCGGTCAATGAGTAAAAATAAAAAATCCGCCCACCAGGACTTGAACCTGGAACCGTCTCCTTAAGAGGGAGCTGCTCTGCCATTGAGCTATGGGCGGAAGTAAAACTAATTGTCACTATAAAACATATTGCTAAACAGTCAAACCTATGTTAGGTATTAGAGCAGTTCCTCACCGATAAAAATGAAACTGTTATCACTGGTTCAACAAAGAATGAGGAGACTCATTCCGGTTGGTTTTGATTTCACGATTCCCTTTGAGACACTTGCTCAGCACTCGGGCCATGCCGCTACATATCTTGAAATGTTATTGAAAAATCCACAAGACGCGAGTAAGTTTTTTTCAAATTTGCAGGGTATAGAAAAAGCGGCTGATGATTGTGCGCGGGTAATACACGAAAGAGTTAGGGTTACTTTTGTTACTTCCTTTGATCGTGAAGATATTTCCTCACTTGCAAGACAACTCGATGATGTTATCGACTTGCTGGAATCAGCCGGACTCAACGTGAGCATCAATGCGCAAACCTATGATGGATCTTTAGCTCATTTTGGACCTTTTCTCCCCCAAACACTTCTGCAGGCATCTTTTCTTATTCGAGCAACCGAGACGCTTCCCGCGGCAATTAATGCCCTACGACTCAACGACGCCGAAAGAATACATGAGATTCAGAAAAGAATTCATGGTTTTGAAAATAGCGGGGATGAGATCTGGGAACAGATTAAAAGGAGGCGCAGTTCATTCCTTAAAAAAAGAGAGGTAAATTCTTTAACTGGGGGGGATATGCTTCTGATCTTGTGGGTGGAGCATGTTTGTCATCAGCTGGAAAACTGTTTGGATCTCGTAAAAAATACCGTAGATCACGTCTCGGATATCATCGCAAAATCCAATTAAGCGGGCCTAAAGCCCGATTTTTAATTGATTTTTAGCTTATTTTGTGCTATTTTAGAAATCAGGCGCCCATAGCTCAATCGGATAGAGTACATGCCTTCGAAGCATGGGGTTCCAGGTTCGAGTCCTGGTGGGCGCATACGAGTTACTCATAAATACGATTTCATGGGGAAAAATTTAGAAATCCCTGGAGCGGTTGTTTCAATTATTAGTCAATTGCATGAAAAGAATTATAAAGCCTATCCTGTCGGTGGGTGTGTTCGTGATATTTTACGAGGTGAGAAACCCAAAGACTGGGATGTAACGACTTCGGCTAAGCCGGAGGAAATAATGCAATTATTTCCCGAAAGCTTTTGTGAAAATAAGTTTTTGACAGTTACGGTAAAAACTCAATTGGAAGACCCAACACTCAAAGAGGTTGAAGTTACAACATTTCGAGCCGAAGGAAAATATACTGACAAACGTCACCCTGACGAAGTGCGGTTTGCTGAAACACTTGAGGAAGACTTGAGTCGGCGCGATTTCACCATTAACGCTATTGCGTTAGAAACCTACAACCTACAACCCACAAACTACAAACTAATTGACCCACACGGCGGACAGGATGACTTAGAACAAAAATTAATTCGTGCGGTTGGCGATCCGGAAAAGCGGTTTACAGAAGATGCTCTACGTATGTTGCGAGCAGTGCGATTGGCTGTACAGCTTGATTTTACGATTGAGGAAAAAACTTCGGTGGCAATAAAAAAACACGGCGGACTCCTCGAGTTTATTGCCAAAGAAAGAATACGGGACGAGTTTATAAAAATCGTTGAAACATCACGAGCGCGAGAGGGCATCGAACTTTTGCATGAGTTAGGACTCTTAAGATTTATACTTCCAGAGGTTGAGCAAGGAATCGGGGTTGAAAACCGTCCGCGGATTTTTACCATTTGGGAACACAATCTGAAAGCCTTTGAATATGGAGTTAAAATTAAGTTTCCGACTGATGTATGTATTGCGGCACTTCTGCATGATGTGGCCAAGCCCGCTACTAAAGGTCCAATGAAAAATAACGAATGGACCTTTTATGGTCATGATGTGGTTGGAGGAAAGATGGCAACAGAGGCTTTGGAACGATTACATTTCCCCAAAGCGGTAATCGAAAAGATCGCTATTTTAATTCGCTGGCATCTTTTCAAATATGATCCAGATGAGGGTGTAACTGATTCTTCGGTCAGACGATTGATTCGTCATGTTGGAAAGGAAAACATGGATGATCTGGTAAAATTGCGAATCTGTGATCGTATGGGCATGGGGGTACCCAAAGCGGTCCCCTATCGACTCCGTCATTTTCAGTTTAGGGTTGAGAAAATTTTGCGGGAGGAAGAAGCACCAACTCCTAAAATGTTAAAAGTTAACGGTGGTGATATCATGCAAGTTTTAAATATTGCACCAGGTCCCAAAGTTGGACATGTACTTGAGGTTTTGTTACAAGAAGTTATTGATGATCCAGAAAAAAATACTCGTGAACATCTTGAATCAAGAATCAAAGAACTTGGTGAGTTGTCAGATGAGGAGTTGATAAAAATTGCCAATGAGGCAGAATCAAAGGTTGAAATGACAGAAGACGAACGGGTTTCGGGAATAAAAGCAAAGTATTATGTAAAGTGAGTAGTTTGTAGGTTGAGTTGGTAGTGAGTAGGAATGAAGAAAACGGGCTGTAGGATAGTGGTAGTCCGCCGGGTTCGGGACTCGGTGGCGGCAGTTCGATTCTGCCCAGCCCGAAAAAAGTACGGGTTCCCTGCCTGTCGGCAGACAGAGATTCCCAGCAGCCCGATTGTTGTTAAAGTGAGACTTCAATCCTTCATCGGGGCCTATAGTACAGTGGTAGTACACGGCATTCGCATTGCTGAGACGCGAGTTCGATTCTCGCTAGGTCCACAACATTTGGTCACTAAAAAATTCCAGCTCGGGGCTGGAATTTTAAATTTCGATAACAATGGGTTGGTGGATCGGATGATAATTCTCATCGCAAATCGAGGCATTCACATAGACAGTGCGTTGGCCTCTTTTCTTATAGACCCCATATCCGTGATGAACATGACCGAATATATGGTATTTTGGTTTGATTTTTCGTACTGCCTTTGCAAGATCAACACAACCAATTGGGCCACTACCAGGAAACTCATCTCCTATCCCTTGCGGCGGACCGTGGGTCACAAGGATATCAATACCGACTGGAATAAGATCCCATTTTCGTTTTAGTGCTTTGCCGCGTTCTAAGTTAAATGCCCAATTGCGGAAAGCCGGGGTCCATGGAGAACCATAGATCCGGAGATCTCTAATTGTCATTTCAGAGTCCTGAAGATAATGGATTGAGGGGGCAAGTAAGCTACGCGCGCGAAGTGGATCTTTTTCAAAGAGCATCTCATGATTTCCTGCAACAAATATTTTGACAGGGTGAGGAAACCCCGAAAACCAGCGGTTAAATCTCCCAACCTCCTCTTCGTCACCTGTGAGGACCCCATCACCTGAATGAATCAACATATCTCCGTCCGGGATTGGTATTTGCCACTTCTCGTGAGTTAAGTGTGTATCGGAGATTGCTACAACCTTCATATGGTTTTCTTTGTGCTAAAAACATAATGCGATTTACAATTCTTCTTGTCAAAAATACTGGTAAAAGAAAAATTGGCCGTAAGTGGCCAATTATTGATTTATTGATTTTTCAAATATCTGTAGCAAGGTGGTTTTATGTCTTTTGTGTACAAAAACCTTTACAGCTCCCACAGCCCAGAGAACAGTCATTATAAGGAATAACCCGCTTGTCTGTAACAAAAACATGCCGGTTGTGCCCGAGACACGCATACGCAAATCGGAGCAGGCCATAACAAAAATACATTGCAACAACATTCCCACAGTTCCACAAAGAGACAACGTAATTCCGGCCGAGATAAGGTTTCTGAACCTACTGCGGTGCACTATTTGCTCCATTTTATGAAAGACAACAAATTCATGACACAAAAGCTCAAGTTCTTCTGGAGTAGGTTGGGCAAGCGGCTCGGCGTGCAGAATTTGAGTATGCATTCGTTTATTTCAAAGAAACCATATATATAAGTATCATGCTCATGTTTTGTGTCAATTTGACGTAAAAGCTTTTTGATTTATTATGATGAGTAAAACCATATAATAGTCATTGGTTTGGATTTTAACAGTTTGTACCCTAAGTCTTTTATCAATTATTAAAATAGTAATTTTATGAATAAGAAAACTTTAGTGATTATCATGACTCTCATTGTTGCAATTCCAGCGTTTTTGCTCGGTGGTGTCTTATGGCCCTCACCCATTGGCGGTCCGACGCCGACTTCGACGCAACTTCCTCTTTTAATTTTGCTTTCTGTATGTGATTCTTTTTTGTTCGGCTTTGGGATAGCGCTGGTAGTAGTCGTCTGGCCAAAGTTGCGGAGGCTACCGCCCGAAAAACGAAATGAAGCTAATCTTGTTTTTTTCTCGCTTATCTGGTCGTTGATCTCTTGGTGGCCGCACGCTAACCTCCATCGCTCGGTTGGACTCAACTTGCAGAGTATTATTTACGTTGATTATGGGTTTCATTTGACGCTAATGCTCGCAAGTCTGATTGTCATGAGGTTTTTTATTAAATATCTCCGGGAAAAAATCGTCTAGTAAGTAGTTTGTCTAAAAATCACTCCGGTATACCGGAGTGATTTTAGTTTCAGAAAATCATTGACGCAGCTAAGAAAGTAATTTATAGTATTCTTTAGTTCTCGGGATAATACGATGCAGCGGACTAGTGCTTATCGGTTAGCAATTTCTGGCGTTTGCGTTTGGATACTTGCGTGTTTTGCTCTTATGTCACAGCCACTCCACCCTCTTCAGCTGCTTTTCATTGTGATTGTGCCTGTATTAGCTCTTGCTTTTTGGAGGCTTCCCTCTTTGATTACGTCCGCTCGGTTTGAACCAGAAAAATCCGAGATGGGTAAGGAAGAGTATATGGCGGCTTTTCTGGAGGCCTGGAAGCAAAGAGCGATGTTGCGGAATGGAATAACCGAGAAAGAATTCGATGCCCTTATTGCAAGTCGAGTCACGAAAGGTGAGTCTTTAAGAGAGAGAAGAAGAAAAAGGCTAAGTGAAAAAGCCGGAAGAGAAGTAACTCTTCAGGAAATGTTTGAAGAAGATCGGAGGCGGTTGCCTGAATCTACATATCCAGGACCTGATTGCCTTGAGCCGTATGAAGTTGAACAATATGCCCAAACCGGCGCTCTTCTTTACGACAGATTTCTTCATGTGGACAAATGTTCTTCTTGCTACGCCTGGGCGATGACTCAACGCCAAGCTGTCCAAATCAAAAACCGTCCGTCTGGACCCGAATGTTTTACTGGCGACGAGCTGCAATGGGTACAAGAAAATGGACGGCCAGCACCAGATCGAGTTGCGCACGCCGAGAATTGTGAGCGATGCGCCGTGTGGTTTGGTATAAATTTCCAGGCTTACGTTGATCGGGTAATTCCGCTACCTCGAAGACGAGCAAGACTTTTCTGAGTTTTCAATGATTTTGAGTAAACAAAAAACCGCCCCACGGGCGGCTTTTAAATTCTTAGGTAACCTTCACTTTTAGCTTCTGTGTTACTCCCCTCTTTTTCTTAGGTAGTCGAATGGTGAGAAGTCCATATTTTAGCGAAGCCTCAGAGGCCGCATCATCAATTTCTTCAGGTAATATCACTGAACGAGAAAAAGTTCCCCAGAAAAGTTCTTTATAATAATAACTATCTTCCCGGATCTCTTCCTGTCGTTCTCGTCTGCCTTTGATAACCACCATGTCTGAAGAAATTGAAACATCTAAATCCTCCGGTTTTACTCCAGCAACAGTTGATTGAATAACCAACGAATCACCCCGGTCATAAATATCCACCGTCAACTCCCCCTCTTCTTCAGCGGGCGAACTTTCTTCCTCTTCTTCCTCTGGCTCTTCTTTTTCAGCCTCTATTTTTAGTTTGTGTTGAGGTTCGGGTTGCATACGTACTTTTACTTCTTCGCGGGGAGCAACAGCAATATTTGCAGTGGCGCGGCTGCCCTTTCCAGATCCGGTTAATTTATCGAAGAAGTTTGACATTTTATGCCGAGTAAAAGCTTTAAGCAAGTGTCAACCAATAGGTTGGTTCCCGCCTTTCCACTTTTATTTGTTCATATCCACAACAGTAGCCCATTGCTACAACTCGCTTCCTTCGGGATTGGGAACTGGGGACTCTTGCTGTGGGGGTAAATTTTTTAATCTTTCAAAATCAATGAGGACCATTGCTGCCATGATCGAGAGAAGAAGGATCAAGTAAAATGTTCCTTCCGGCAGTACCTCTCTTACTAGTATAAGATAGTTAAAAGTGGCGTGCAACAATGTTGCAATTATAATGCCGATGGCCACAAAGTGATGTCGCCAGGGACGGAAAAATGCGCGTGCAAGGAAAAACCCTACGATCCCCGAGCATAACGCGTGCAGAAGATTTGCTCCCAAAAAGCGGTTAGTGGCGACCTCAAGCCCAATAAAAAGATTTTCTCGAAACAAGGGAAACACAAACAGCGCGTTCTCAATGGCCGCAAACCCCAAAGCCGAAGTCATCATATAAATCATGCCGTCAACCGGCTCGTTAAAATCTAACCTTTTCAAGATCAAAAACTTAATCGGGAGGTATTTTACATATTCTTCCACCAAGCCGATGATCAGAAAAAATCCAAACACCCGCTCTTGCAGACTGAAATATCCAGAAAAAACACCGCCATGTTCTCCAATGAGAAAGAGTTCAACAATTACTGCCAGACCCGCTGAAAAAACTCCTCCGATAAAAGCCAGCGCCAATAAGTGTTTGGGTTCTGGATGCCGATCTTCCTGCAAATAGAAAAGCAGCCACAAGATAGGGGGCAGAAACGTCAAAAGAAGATATCCGAAATTAGTGCTGATTAGTGCTGCCGTTATTTGGGCCACGGTTCAACAATTAATAACTTTTTGTTTTTAAGAGGAAGGTGAGTCCAGATCTCTTCGCTTAAAAATGGCATAAAAGGATGGAGAAGCTTAAGAGAGTTTGCCAAAGTATATAAAAGAATTTCCTGTGTTGACTTTTTTAGTTTAGCATTGGCCATTTGCTCTTTGCTTGCCTCAATATATTTATCGCAAAATGAATGCCAAAAGAATTCATACAACAAATGGAGGGCCTGTCCAAATTCATATTTTTCAATGTGTGCCGAAACTTTTTTTGACAGGGTATCAAGTTCTTTTAAATTTTTTTTGTCCGCAGAAGTTTGTGCTTTTGGTTTTTTTTCTATACCAATTGTCTCTCGATCTTGCAGCTGCCAGAGTACAAACCGTGAAGCGTTCCAGATTTTATTAGCAAATTTTTTACCTGCCACCACGTGCTCTTCCGACCAATGAACGTCTTGGGTACCGAGAGCCTGCCAAATCAGTCCAAATCGTGTTGCATCCGCGCCATAGCGCAAAATCAAGTCCATGGGGTCAATACCAGTCCCCAATGACTTAGACATTCGCTTTCCGTCTTTGGTCAAGATGGTTGCGTGTATTATAACATCTTTAAATGGTTCGCGTCCCATAAATTCAAGTCCTGAAAAAACCATCCGACCAACCCACAAATTAATAATATCCCGTGCGGTCGATAGCACGTGCGTTGGATAATATAAATCGAAATCAGAACCCGGCAGGGGTTTGCATGTCGATTTGCCCTTTGTCCTTTGAGCTTTGCAGTCTTTCGGCCATCCCAACGTCGCAAACGGCCACAAAGCTGATGAAAACCAGGTATCAAGGGTGTCCTCTACTCCTTCGATCGGAATCTTGTGTCCCCACCAAATTTGGCGGGAGATTGGCCAGTCTCGAACTTTGGAAAGCCAGTCAAGATACACTTTTTCCCATCGCTTTGGGTAAAATTTAACCTTTCCGGATTTAAGTGCTTTAATAGCACCCTTGGAAAGTTCACCCATTTTAAGGAACCACTGGTTTGAAAGAATTGGTTCAAGAACAGTATTGCAGCGATAACAGCGCGCAACATTATGGGTATATGGTTCAACCTTTTCTAAAATGCCAATTTTTTGCATATCCTCGACAATCTGCGCTCGCGCATCTGATACAGAGAGTCCTTGATACTTTCCGGCAAGCTCCGTCATTTTTCCGTTCGGCCCGATAACCTGTTTTTTTTCTAGATTATGTTTGAGCGAGAGTTCAAAATCGTGCATGTCATGGGCCGGCGTTACTTTCATTGCTCCGGTTCCAAAATTCATATCTACTTCCTCATCCCCGATCACTTTTACTTTTGCGGGTCCCAGCACTGTTTCAATTTCGAGTTCTTTCCCAATATATTTTTTGTAGCGAGCGTCTTTCGGGTTAACTGCAATAGCCGTGTCCCCCAGTTTTGTTTCTGGTCGTACTGTGGCAATAGTCAAAGGCCCATATTTTATGTAATACATTTTGGCCTCCTCTTCTTTATACTCGATTTCAAGATCCGAGAGCGTTGTGTAGCAACGCGGGCACCAGTTGACTGTGCGTTCTCCTTGGTAGATCCAGCCTTTTTTATAGTAGTGATTAAAAGCAGTAACTACGGCTTCTTGATAGTCAGGGTCCATGGTAAAGCGCGTTCGCGACCAGTCCATGGAAGATCCCAATTTTTTAAACTGATCCAAAATAATATATCCATATTTTTCCTTCCATTCCCAAACTTTTTCAATAAACTTTACACGGCCTAGGTCAAAACGGGAAATTCCTTGTTTTTTTAAATCCTTTTCAACCACACTGTTGGTGGCAATTCCTGCATGATCTGTTCCGGGAAGCCACAGGGTTTTATACCCCTGCATCCTTTTTTTGCGAATCAAAATATCCTGAATGGTTGCGTTCAGGGCATGGCCCATGTGAAGCGATCCGGTAACATTAGGAGGAGGAACGACAATGCTGTAGGGTTTTGATTTGGTCTTTTGTTTTGGTAATTTGTCGGGATTAAAAAACCCAGACTTTTCCCATGCCGTGTAAATTTTATCTTCAACGTCTTTGGGATTGTATTGTGGTGAAAGTTCCTTTGGCATAACCGGGTAGTAGAAATTCGACTGGAACGAGTTTCCAGGCTCGAACACGAATTCTCACTCTTAAAAGTTAAGTGAATAATTACTCTAAAAGTCGGTTTATTTGCTCGGTAGTCGAATTTTCACTACCCGGCATAGTTATAAGTATATATTTTTTTTCTTGACAGTTTCAAGCTGGTTAGGTACTACTGACGTAGTACTTTTGAAACTGCGATGGCGGATACTCGTCCCTCCTGGAGTCCTGATTATGATCTTTTTAGGCGAGCGGAAAGGTTAGCAAAAATCCTTGTCCAGAATAATCTACATATCAAGGGAGTTGCTCTAAGTGGCTCACTGGCACGAAAAGAAAAAAAAGTTCACGACATTGATCTTGTGGTATTGCATGACGGCCAAGCATATGTAGTGGGTAGGATCAAATTACCTTGGCCTGAAAAACGTAGTGAAGAATTTCTTACTCTAGGGCAACTTCTGCCTGCCAATGTGGTCTACGAATTCGAACGAGAGCGAGGGGAAATCCCTGTTGATATTAGTTTAGTGGGGGCATCAGCCTTATGGAGTTGCACCTATCTTTGGGGATTGAGTCCCTTCGAAATCTTTAATGGTTTTTATTTACGCACCTTTAATGATGAGAGCTGTCCACTCTATCTATTCGAACCTACTAACTTTACGGTGCGAGAATTTGCTAAAATTCCCCACAAAGACTACATAACTCTTGCAGTTCAAGATCGTTTTGCGTTTATGGCAACAAGAGTCCAGCATCGGTGTGGCAATCGTGCTTGTACGCCAACCCTGAGTTGGAAAGATGCCCAAGCGGAAGCTAAGAAGCGTAAAGAAAAAGATACGTATGGCTTGTCCTAGTTTAATGTATTCTGTCTCGACCTTGTCGAGGCTTTTTTGTTTTTTGACTAACCTGATCTGTTGACTTTTTGTGTCTAAGAATTAGGTTAAAATAAGATACTTGTTATTTTGCGTTATGCACCAGGCTATCCCCGAAGATAGTTCTAACTCCATTACAGTCACTCTTTGGTGTACTCCCCAGGTTCCCAATGCACCGACATTTCTTAAATTTAATTTGCAAACACTTGATTCTCTACTTGCGCGAATTTCAAGCCCCAATGGGTTTTTGGGAACTCCGGCAAAAGATTTTTTCATGCGTCGTATTGACAAGAAAACGTTTCGCATAGTCTTCCTGCAATTTATTGATGCCTCGGCTATTAAAGGGCTCTTGCGCGCAAATGAGCACGTCGAAGGAGTAGAATAAACTATGCGTGGACCGCCTGTCCCCTCATATCAAACCACGCTCAATACGACTCATTTTAAACTCAAAAGCGACTGTACTCCCAAAAGTGAAGGTAGTGTAGTAGTTGAATTTGGAATAAAATCTCTTGATTCCCTACTTGCGACCATTGATCGTTTGTTTGGACCAGTCTGGGTAGAAAGACGTTCTGCTGAAATCTATAAATTAATCCTTGGCGAGTCTCTTTCACGTATTGAGGACGCTGAAGGATTACTCAACGCTAGTGGAGATATTGAGTGGGTCTCTCGCTCGTTACTAATTCAACCGTAAATTAGCTTCTGCCTCGACTTTGTCGAGGCTTTTTTGTTTGCCAGTAAAAAACGCCGCTAACGCAATCATGAGGGCGTTATCGCCTGTTAGGCGGGTATTGGGTATAAAGTATTTTGTATTCGGTATTTGTGTACAAATTTCATGACCCAACTGTTCGCGTAATAGCTTGTTTGCAGCAACACCACCACCAAGAAGGATAGTTTTTACTTTGTATTCTTGTGCCGCGCGGATGGTTTTTTTAACCAACACCTCAATTGCAGCATCTTGAAATTCCTTTGCGATGGCTGGACGAAGTAATTTAATTTTATTCTTAGGAATATCACGTACTAAATATAATACCGCGGTCTTGAGTCCCGAAAATGAAAAGTTGTAATCTTTAGAATTGAGCATTGGGCGCGGCAGTTTGATCTGATTATTGATTAGTGATAATTGATTATTCGCAATTTCCGCTAAGGCGGAAATTGCGGGCCCGCCGGGGTAACCGAGCCCAAGGATTCGTGCGACCTTATCAAAAGCCTCTCCTGCTGCATCATCGAGCGTCTCACCTATAACTTTAAATTTCTCATGTCCTTTCATGAGAACGAGTTCAGTGTGTCCTCCGCTTACGAGCAAAGCCAGAGTAGGAAACTTAATAGTTTGTAGGTTGTAGGTGGTGGGTTGTAGGTTTTTACGTTTCGCAATGAGCGATTTGCGATTTGCGATTTGCAGTAACGAAGAGTACAAGTGTCCTGCCATATGATTTACTGGAATCAAGGGCTTGTTCCAAAAAAGTGCAAGTGCTTTAGCAAAATTGACTCCAACCCACAATGCCGGCGCAAGGCCAGGGCCATGGGTTACCGCGATTGCATCAATACCGGGCGCTTTTAATGGAAGAACCTTTTTAATAAATTGATTGAGAAGCTCGGGTTCACGCTCTAAAATAGTTTGTAGTTTGTAGGTGGTAGGTTGTAGGTTGCGTTTACCGATTCGCGATTTGCTATTTGCCATTTGCAACAAAGCTGCTTCTTTCAGTGCTTTCAAAAGAATCGGTACCAAATTCTTCTGGTGTTCCCTCTTGGCTAAATGTGGCACAACTCCTCCGTATTGCGCATGTAACTTTACTTGTGAGGAGATAATATTAGAAAGTACGGTAATCGAGGGTTTTGATTTCGAACCTCCAAACCCCGCACCCTTTTTCGGCTGTGCTTCGCGCACTGGTTTTTTTGCCGAAAAAAGGTGCGGGGAAAATTCCGCAATTGCGATTGCGGTTTCATCACAGCTCGTTTCAATAGACAAAATTCGCATAAATATAAAAACGAACCCTCGTGAAGTTCGTCCTTAAAAAGCAAAATACCACACTACATCAATCTTTTCAAGAGATCTTCTGGGGTTCCTACAACTTCATGAATTAGTTTGCGTGGTGAGGGCTCCTCGTAGAGGTCGTGTGGATAATGGCCCATAAGAGTTTTATCATCTAGGGCATAAATGGTTTTGTCTAGAGCCGCGGCAGCAAAAAGTTCTCCAGAGGTGTTTGCTCCGAGATACCCGTCTTTGTTAAAAATAAAGCAGACGTCAGCAACTCGTACCTTGCGAAACAAATGGTCATAGACCTTGCCAGCTATAGTCGCGCGATACAGTGAGTCATTTAAGCGGTCTTTTTCATGCTGATTTAAAAATGCATGAGGCCGGTCTTCAAACTCCGGATCAAAGATGACAATATGAGCATTTTTTTCTCGAGCAAGTTCTTTGAGTCTATTTACAAAGTCTCCCAATTCTTTTTTGAAGCGCTGACTTGAACAAAAAACAACTGATTTCATCCTGTTAGAGACAGGCTCTCAAATAATGGGGAGACCTGTCACTTTATTTTTTTAAACATTCATACTATAGCACACTTTAAAAAATTTTAAACTTGTCTTAATTTTTGAAAAGTTTAGTTTAAAGAAAGATCTCAATAAAAATGTATGCAAAGAGTTGGTTTCAGCATAAGTGGTTTACCCGGGTCTGGGTCTACAACTACTGGAAAGGATTTGGCAAAAGTCTTTGGACTCCCCCCGCCCTTTTACTCAGGAGGAGTAGCACGGTGTCTTGCTGAAAAAAGAGAACGCATGGGAGAAAAAGCACTCGTTGCAATGCAGAAGGGTTTTCTGAAAGCAGTGATTGTGGATATGATGAGAACCGGGGAGGTTCCTCCTCGGCCAAACATTGCTGCAGACTACGCTACATTTCCTCGTGAATTTGATCTTCTCATCGATGAGGTGCAGCAAGAGCTATTGGAACACGAGAGTACTAAAGTGCACGAAGGAAGAATGGTCCCGCATTTGGTCAAACGATTACAAGATGAAGGAAGGGCAGCTGATAAATTATTTATAAAAATCTTTTGTATAGCAGAAGCGGAAGAGCGAATTCGGCGCCTCCAGACGCGGGAAGAATATAGGGGCATGACTCTTGATTACGTTAGACAGGAGACCGAAAAACGGTTAGCCATAGAACGTCGACGTTACCAAGAACTCTACAGTGTAGAAGATCATATCCATCTCGGCCATTTTGATATAATACATGATACAACGCTTTTTTCTCCCGAAGAAGGGCTTGTAGAGTTGCTCAGGAAAGTTGAGAACTTGCATCCCGGACTTCTAGCGCAGTTTATTCCCGAAAAATAAAAATAAATTCCCGCGATGCGGGATTTTTTGTTTTTACAATATGGCGATTCTTTCAAGTATCATTACCCAAATAGGTTCAAGTCCGGGATTTTCAAGCCAGGCTGGATCTTGTTGAAGCGCTTGTGTAATTTGAAATAAATCATAAATGGGTATTTCGAGTTTTTCGGCAAAAGCTTTTGTGCGTTCCGCAAGGGCTTGTAGTTCTACTAGTGATTTCCAAGAAACTTCTGTTTTTCCAGGCTCATCACGCAGAGCACCACTCCAGTGAGTTGCTCTATACACTTCCCATTCATGCCAGGAACCACCTTCTCGCTTGCAGGGATTTCCAAAAGTATCTTTGAGTCGTAATTCCATCCCGGTTGCATGTAAACCACTTTCTTCTGCAAGTTCCTTTACCGCGGTTGCTGAAAATGGCTGTCCGTCACAGTGTCCTGCAACAAATGCGTATGCGATCGGAACCGTTTTCCTTAAAATCATTACAAAGTTATCTCCCTCTCGGACAACAACTCCAACACTTTTGTTATCACAGATCTTTGGCATATTTTTCTCTCAAGAGCTACACCAATCTTTTCATAAGTTCTTCGGGTTTGTCAATGATTTCGGTAAACAAAATATCTCGACAAATTTCTCCTCCTCGATCAATCGGCTGTTCTGGCTCACGTGCATAAATAACCATATTTTTTCCGTGAGCAAATCCCAGTTCAAGTGTCGTATTAATTCCAAGATAGCCTTGCTTATTATATACGTAGCACACATCAGCTTTGCGAATACGATCAAAATGTTCATGCACCATAGCGGGAACTCGATCGCGATATGATTTTACTTTAAGTCGCACTTTCTCTTCTGCCGCCAACATCTTTTTTCGTTGCCGATCAAAATTTGGCTCAAAAACCACTGGCACACCTAATTTCCGCAGCTTTTCTGCAAAGTTTTTAATTTCATCTTTATATCGTTGTGAGCCACAGATAACTACAGACTTCATAGCTTATTTATAATACTTTGCAGGACTTTCGGAAGTCCTTGAAATTTCATAAAGTTGTGGTATTTTACTGGAAGTACCTTGTGAGGATGAGTATGAAAACTTTGATTGTTATCGTCCTACTTCTGCTAACCTGTACAATGAGCCCTGCACAAGCTCCTAACCAGTTTGAAAGATATGAGACGTGGCAGTCTATCACAAACTTCTGCTGGGCCGATTCAAAACATGTATTGGGTATGGAGACGTATGCAGGTGTCGTGAGTAGGGGCCAAATGGCGTGGGTACATCACTTCAAACTTGATGGGGCTACGGTGGGTAAGATATATATGATCAAAAACATGAAAGGAAGAAGTCTGGTCGAGGGAGATCTGTTGACCATCAGCGGTTGGGACCACTTTACGAAGAGTCAGGGTTCTCGTTTTTATGAAGTGTTTGCGGAGGTTTTACACGATATCTTTGGATCCAACTACGACACCATTACCGAAGGGTGCAACGGATTATTTGATGGTCACGAAGCATTTGTCGAAAACTTATGGCACATTGCAACAAACCCCGATAGAAATTTCCCCGGTATGTCTCAATTCTCACGAGAATTACCCTAAGTAGTTACTCCTGCCTTAGGGAGTAAGGGGTATTATTTCTAACGGGATAAACTAAAAACTGGCGTAAGCCAGTTTAAATTTTTGTCATGTTCGCTAATTTTGCTTGGAACCGCTCCTCTTGTCCTCGCCGCGCAAAGTCATACTCCCCCATATTGGTTCTCATGTGTTTTGTAATTAAAGGGTATACCTTTTCAAGATGACGAAATTCTTCTTGTGCCACATGGCGATAATCAGGGTGGCCCTCTGGAATGGAGCGAAGCTCAATTAACCAAAACGCTTGCCGCAAATTTTTCAAAACAACCGTTTGAATTCGATGCGCCATTGTAGTGGCATATTGGGCAAGTTCTGGATTTGAGGCATGAATCTTTACAAAAACATCTTCTACTAGTCGTATCGCATCTTTAAATTCTTGTTCAAGTCCTGCCTCTGTTACTTCTGGCGGGACATCATAGCCGTGAACACACGTAAAAAGTTGACGGTGTTGTGTCATCATGCGGTGGCGTTGAATATCGCGCCATGCACCGTTATTCATGACCAGTTCGAACCGGACGTAGGCATTCTCAAACGCTCGCCCTGCTTTTTGGAATCGCTCACTTCTCCCCTTCATGTATGCTCCAATGATTCGATCTTTTTCTTCCATGACCAACCCTTGCGCCTTTTTTAAAATTTCGTTCCACGAGTGATGATTGTTTGGTGCCGAATACAACATGCCGGCAATAACCTTCTCTTGCCCCAACGGATCATATTCGAGGAGTCGGACCGTTGGTCGGGTTGATTGGGCAGCACCTATAAGCGATGAAGGTTCTCCCAGGAAATCTTTTACAAACGGAGCCATTCGTTTCCCTTTGCCTGCTAAATATTCTTGATATTCTTGGACAAACTGTTGTTTTTCAGGATCATCAAGACGACGGAAAAACGACGGAGCAAGTTTGGATAATTCTTCTTTGGTTCGCTGTCCGGCCCAGCGGATTTCTCCTAAAGCGTGTCTTGCTGAGCGATTTACAAAATGTTCAAACGCTTGGCCATTGCCAAAAAATGCGACTTGTGAAAGGGTCGACATGGGTAGAAGTCCGCGCATGGTATCAAACGCTTTTTTCTCAACCACCGACGGCTTCTCCTCGGGGAAACGCTCCATCAACCAGGCGGTAAGTTTTGGAATAAGACGGTTGTATGTTTCAAAAAGCCCATCCATTGCGCTCTCGTATCTTTCACGAAGTCCTAACTCGCTTAGGGTGGGGTCGGTGTAGTAGAGGTATCGTCCTCCAACTTTTTGTCCGAACGCCACATATCGCGTTGATTTCTCGATGGGAGCAAGACCAATGCGCTGATCCTCCGGATGTTTCAGGGCAATTTGGGAAAGGGATGCAAAGCCAATATGCATACCGGCCATTTGTGCAATGGAGTCATCGCCGTATTGTGCAAGCCAGGTAACATAAAAAGATCGAGCGCGCGGGTTTGAAAAAATATCAAGTAGAGGGTGCTCTTGCAGGAATTCGATAAACCAATGTAGTTCTTGTCCATATCGATTTTTTTCTTCCCAGGTCTCTTCTGTATCTTTTTCTGATCGAACAGGCTCAAGAAAGGGGTTTAAAAATTCTTTTAGAAAAATAGCCCGCAGGTCGCCTGTTGCGCGGCTTGCACGTGAACAGAGCGCTCCAATAAGTTCGGGAGCAAAGATGAGGGATGCGTATACTGATTTGTCTAAATTGGTAAAAAAAGGCGCAACGCGTCTTTGTTGGCTTTCAGTATATTCATCTGGTACAAAATGGGGAGCAAATTTTTTTAAATCCTCGTGCATAAAAGTAGTAGGTAAATTATATGGTCATAGGTGGCTGATACGCAAGATGGCATAAAAGAAAACCGCACATGGCGGTTATGATTTAAAACAAGATTCAGCAAATTCTCTTACTCTGCTTGTCAGGAACTTGGCACGAAATACAGCAATTTTGGTAAGCAGATCCTCTAACTGCTGATAGAGATCTCCATGATCGATATATGTTATCCAAGTAGCAATATTGAGCATACCCTTTGATAGACGGGATAGTTTAAGATTTTTCGGAACACAATAGACAGTGGGAATATGAAAACCTTCGGCCCATCCTTCTTCGATATTATTTCCACGAGCCATTGGGTCGAGGAAATTAATATGGAACTCAGGCATTACCACAGCCCATAAGTAATCGACGTCACGCACTTCGTCGTCTGTCACATGTGGGTGTTTGACTGGATCTGTGCCATACAAATGTGGAGCGTAGCCAAACAGATCGTACCCTGCGCAAAGCTCTGAAGTTATAGTGTATCGTTCTTTCTCGGCTTCACTCGCCTCCGTGAGCGCGCCGGCAATATAAATGGTTGGTGTTACCGTATTCTGCGCTCTTTGAAGTGCTCCTCTTACTGCCGCTGTATATCGATTAGTACCTATGAGCCAATTAAGATAGCCAGCCAAAGATGTGGGCGGTGCGGGGAAAGGAAATCGTGCTTCCCAGCTATTCATTGTATTATTTGTGAAGGACTCTTTCTAAAATACCTTTCAGGAAATAATTCTCAAGCAATTCTTTTACACACGTGTGTAAAACCTAAACAAAAAACTCCTTTTTGAGGAGGCTAAGGCTTACACAAAAAGAACCTTCTCAAAGAGAAGGTTCTATATAAAGTGGATCACTCGCTACGGTGTATCAGTTAAAAAGCGACTGTACCGAATTCCAAACTGCGGCGTGTACAATATCGGGATTTTGAGACCCATCGATATGGTAAACTTTGGTTTTTCCCTTTATCGTCGGATCCTCAAATATCTGGTAATATGCGGCTTGAATCTTTTTCATTCGATCAGGATCGTCGAAAAACTCTTTTCTCCCTCCTTGTTTTACAAACGTACGTTGTAGGCCTAAATCTACGGGAACATCAAGAAATACTATTGCATCCGGTGCGATAAACTGAGCCCCGAGAACATCAAATTGTAAGGCCAAAAATCTTCTCCAATCTGTGTTGTCTGCTGCAGCATACGCGGGCGTAGAAATTCTCCATCTGTCCGTAACGACCTGAGTTCCTTGGGCAAGTGCGGGCATAATCACTCGCTGTAGGTGGTCTTTTCCGTCAAAGGTCATTCCGAGTTGAATGAGTGTTGGTATATTAGTGTAATTTCCTTCTGTCACTTCTCGTGCAATTTCTTTGAAACGAACAAGATGGTGGGTGTGAGTTGGGTTTGCATTATCCTGATGTAATTGAAAATCGGGGTCGTTGAAACATTTCTCCAATTCTGCTGCCAATCTATGGTATTCGACCTGACAGGTATAGATAAATCTAACCAATCTCCCAAATATACCGTCTTCAGTGGGTTCTTTGCGGGCTGCTACTTGGTGTCCTCCCTGTTGCAGTTTTTTTACAAGGAGGGGCACCTGGGTTGTTTTTCCACTTCCCTCGGGTCCTTCAAATACAATAAATTTTCCCGGGTACGAATGTGTTTGCATAGTAATCCAAAGATCAAGTACTTCATTGTAGAAAAATAAATTTGGAAGACACAAGGAAACTTATTCACACTCTTACTAATTGAGCATTAGTAGACAAAACTGACAAGCCTTTATAATCTATATAGTATGACTAAACACATTATTGCCGTCGTCGGACTTACGGGTTCAGGAAAAACTGATGCCTCACAACGCTTTGTTGAAGCCGGCTTTGTTCGTTTTGCCTATAGTGATGCGATTTATGAGGAATTGGAACGATTGGGATTGGAACGAAATGAGAAAAACGAGCGAACGGTACGAGAGGGTTTGCGAAAAGAGTTTGGGATGGCTATGGCAGCAGACCGCATCATGCCGCGGGTGGAAGAGGCAGTGAGTCAAGGTCATGATGTTGTGATAGAGAGTCTGTATAGTTGGTCAGAATACAAAAAAACCAAGGAACGTTTCGGAGATCAATTTCGTGTGCTTGCGATTTATGCACCACCCGATCTTCGCTACGATCGACTTGCAAATCGTCCAGTTCGACCATTGGATCGAGAAACTGCTCACTCCCGTGACTATGCAGAAATTGATCCTCCTGTAGAAAAAGCAGGCCCTATCGCGATGGCAGACTGGACTATTCAAAATATCGGAACGCGAGAAGAGTTTCTGAAGGCCGTTGATACGCTCATTGATGAAATTAATAAAAATTAAAAACGGCTTTGGGCCGTTAAAAATCAAGTAATAAAGGTTTCTCTTCTAAATATTTAAGTATCAGCCACCCCCAGTTATCTATCCCCTTTTGTCCGCTTGCTCGTAAATTGCGATCTATTGCGTAGAGCTCTGGAATGGTGGTCCATTGTCCTTTAGCAATTTCTTCCGTAGCACGTACCTTGATATGAGGTTGCGGGAGGTGAACAAGAAATACGAATCCAAGGTGAACCGAACTAACCTTTACCGTAGTATCATGGATAACTCCCAATGGTGCAATGAAAGGTGCAGTTCCCAGCTCAACTTCTTCTTCCCATTCACGGCGGAACCACGCAAGCAGGCTCTTGGCTTTTTTAGTGTCTGATTTTCTGATGTGACCGCCAATACTTAAGAGTCTCTCACCCGAGAGTCTTTTATCGGTACAGGTTTGCGGTCGCTCGTAGGAAAATATCTTCCCCTGACTTACAAAAACCGCCGAAGGAATAATTTGTTGCCATTCAGGATCAGTTTCGACACTCTTCTTTCCCCATCGAGTCTGAAAAGTGTAATAGTTCTTTACTGCCCTTAAGAGGTTAAAAAAATCAGGATTTAATCCTTGCCACTCCCCTTCTTCAAAAATTTTTTCACGTGAGACTACCATTACTCTTTCGCGAGTTTTCAAAAGCTTTTTTAAATAACTAAATCAATTGAAACATACGACCCGATAGTTTACGACACGCATTATACACAGCTGTGGAAAACTAAAAATTGACGATCGATTTTCACAATGCATGATCTAATTAGATCATTAGATTTTAAGCATGGATATTGTACCCGAGGGAACTGTCCCGATCGAAGAAGCTTTTGCGTGGTTGCGAAACGCTCCTCTCGAAGAAACAGATGGGCAAGAGATTTGTTTGTATAAAGATGCACGGATTGTGCTTGCTCATTTTTTCCCAGAAGAGCTGAATCTTACCTCTCTCTATATAGTGAAAGAAAAGCTGGAATTTCAACGGCGTTTAAGAAAGCATTTGCTTGGGTACGGAATAGACACCCTGAATTTATCGGAAGTGATTCATCTTCGAACTCCCGAAGGCATCATGGCAATGGCACCTCCGTTTACTGAGACGTATGAGGAGCGTGTGATCATTGTTCCTAAAGACGGAGATCGCGATCCCCCAGAAGGCCGCTTTGTACAACTGCGTGTATTAAAAGATGGAATTCATCGTGCCACACTTGCACGTGAGCTCGGTTTGCAAATCCGTTGTATAGCAGTAAGCAGTGCTGACCCTGCGCACCTTCCCTATGCGTATCCAAACTCTTGGGACGAAGTAGGGGTTTACGATTCAGTTCCTGCTGTAAAGAAGTTTTATCGAAGACAAAATCCCTATTCATTTATGAGGCCCATCAAAGTGTTGCGCCAGGTTGGAGATAAGCCTCCGGCAGCTGAATATGGACGGAAGTAGTCAAAAACAAAAAACCGCGTTTATGCGGTTATTTTTTTGAATCTCTGGACAAGCTGGAAAACTTCGGATACGGGAATACTAAGGTGACCGTTATTAGGTAAGAATTGATTAAAAAGATGAGATTGTCGAGCAAATGCATCCCAGTTTGCGCATTCTCGTACATCTCTTTCTATTACCTCTAGAGTATCGCCGCGGTCTCGTCCTCTTTGTACGATCATTTCTCGGGGTGGGGTGGGGATGTAAAGACTCCATACACCCTTGGGAAGATAGGCCTTTAAGTCACGCACTGTGTCTGGCTTTAAAACCATAAGCCCCAGTTCTGAACTTGCGACCACAGCGTCAATCGTGCTCTTTTTAGTAGCGTATGAAAACCCTCGAACTTGTGCTCTCCACAAAAATGCGCCACCTTCTTCAAGTTCGTGAAATTCTGCTTCGGTGATGTGCTCGTACTCTCCCGGTGGGTCATTTGGCCGCGCTACTCGTGTTGTTGTACTCAAGACTCTTCGGATGAGACGTGTAGAACTTAGTACATCGTTGGCGATAGCGGTTTTTCCGGCATTGGATACGCCACTTAACGTAATGAAGTGTATTTGCATGGGAAAAATCCAAAAAACTAGTTTCAAGGTAGCAGACAACCCCAAAAAAGTCTACAACTGGTTGACGAGATGCGTAACATTTGTTACGAATTATTTAGTTTCTTACTTTGTTCAGATGATAATAACCCGTCGATACTTACTGCAGAACTTTTTTAAACTTGTCATCAAACCATGGTTGAATGGAGAAATTTAACTGGCCAATAGGGCCTTTTTTGTTTGACATCATCTGATTGATATACTACCTTTAATCAGGATCTTTTAGGGGCACAATGAGGCCGCAACGAACAGAAGTAAAGCGACGAACAATTACAGTTCATTTCAGGCATATGGTGGTACAGGAAGCAAATGATGATTACAATATAAATATAAGCGGTACGGTGATTCCTCACGACTTGGTAGTTAGAGCTGAATTGAGCGCATCTGGTGCGTGTTTGTTGGAACGTCGTCGTGGTGAGCCCTCAGAATTTCCCCGATTCGATATACTCTACTTTCACGAAACAGCTGAATTTGACCCAAAATTAGTGGTGCCTTCGAATGCTCCAGTCAAAGACTTACATGTTCGGGTTAGCTATCAAAGCCATGGTCCCTCTTATCGACTGATTTCAACGCTTATTCCAATTTGGGATATTGAGAAAATTGAAATTGAAGAGCACGTTTCTGCAGAAATCATATTTCGGAATTAGTTAAAACAAAAAGGCCTTGCGGCCCTTTTTCATTCTATAAAGATTTTTCCAGTGAGTGTAATATTGTTTCGAGACAATGGGAGATCCGATTTGCTAGGTTCCGCTTTAGCGGAAAATCGGATCGACCCTTAGTGAGTCCCGCGCTGGACGGGACGAATCGTGTCGAGAAATAATATTACCGAACGTCAATTCCCATTGATCGGGCAGTACCCGCAATAATTTTCTCTGCTGCCTCTACTGAATTAGCATTTAGGTCTTCCATTTTTCGCTCTGCAATTTTGCGAATGTCTTCTTTGGAGACCTTACCAACTTTTTTCTTGTTTGGTTCTCCTGATCCTTTCTCTATTGATGCAGCTTTGCGAAGCATGTCAGAGGCTGGAGGGGTTTTTAATTTAAACTCAAAAGTCCGGTCCTCGTATATAGTAATCTGAACAGGCACAATCTCGCCTTCCATCGCGGAAGTCGCCTCATTATATTTCTTTACAAATTCTCCAATATTAATACCATGGGGACCGAGTGCGGTTCCAACGGGAGGTGCGGGGGTTGCTTTTGCAGCTGGTATTTGTAAGGTAACTACAGTTTTGATTGCTTTAGCCATATCAGTTTTATAACTTTTTGATTTGTAGCGAGTCAAGCTCAACGGGTGTGTCTCGTCCGAAGACGTTGACGAGGACTTTTATTTTGCCTTTTTCTTGATCAACTTCAGAGATCTTGCCATCAAAATCTTTAAACGGCCCATCAGTAATTTTTACCGGATCACCAATATTGACTTCGATTTTAAATTTGGGCTCATCTTGGCCGACTCGTTTGAGCAATATATCCATTTCCTCTTGCGAAAGAGGTGCAGGAGTAGTGCCAGCACCCACAAAACCAGTGACGCGAGGCGTATTGCGTACGACATACCAAGAGTCGTCGGTTACTACCATTTCAACCAGTACGTATCCGGGATAAATCTTTTCCTCAACGACTCGTCGTTTGCCGTTTTTGATTTTGATTTTCTTTTCTATGGGGACCAAAACACTGAAGATTTTATCTTCCATTCCCATTGACTCAATACGCTGTTTTAGGTTGCGTGCAACCGCATCCTCATAGCCGGAGTAGGTATGAATAGCGTACCAATTTCTCCCGAATTCAGATGTTTGTTTCGGCATGTTTTATAGAACGAATTTATCCAAAATAACCTGGAAAATATAATCCAGTCCTCCGAGGAATAAAGCAACTGCCACACTCACCACCACAACGGTAACCGTATAGTTAATAGTATCTTGACGAGTGGGCCAGGTTACTTTTTTTAATTCTATGCGTGCTTCTTTGAAAAAAGTGATTAGTCGGTCAAACATTATCTAAAGTTTAAGGACTAAGGACTAAAGCTTTTATCTTTTGTCATTGGCCCTTTGACTATTTTCGGTCTATTTTAAAAGGCCCGCAGGCCCTTTTATGAACCTATTATAGATGATATGATATACACTAGTCAAGTACCTTTTTTATGCGAGCTCCACCTGCTTTTTGGGTGTTAATCGGGATTTTTATAATTGTCCTTCTCATCTCTTTCTTCAATACACCCAACATGGAGGATCCTCAATGGTGGTTTTCTCTCGTGGTGATAATAACACTCTTCATCGTTGCTATAGTGTGTCTTATTTCTCTATGGCCGAGGAGAAAACCATGCGACATATATTTTTACGGTAAAAACTATAAAATATGTGGCAATCCTTCGGTGGGGCGAATCTCGGGGAACTTCTTGGTTCACTATTATTTTTGTGCTCTACACGATCCGGAAGGAGATTGGATGCGGCAATGGCTTGCACAAGTGAGAAGATTTATACAACCGCGCACTATCTATCGTTTTGATCCGATTGATTTAGATTTAAATGTTCCAAAATAAAAAAGAGGCGCAAGCCTCTTTTAAATTGTTCTCCCTAGATATCTAAGTTTTTAACATTCTTTGCGTGGGTTTGTATAAACTTTTTTCGAGGTGGAACTTCGTCCCCCATCAGTATATCAAACACCCTGTTTGCTTCAGCACCATCCTTGATATTTACTCTTTTCATAACTCGAACGGCCGGATCCATCGTAGTTTCCCATAATTGAGAGGGGTTCATCTCTCCCAAACCTTTATAGCGCTGTATCTCAATCCCTTTTATCTCTTCACCAAGATTCTCTTCAACCTCTTTTCCTTTGGCTTGTGCTCGTTGCTTTTTTGATTCAATCTTTTCTTTTTTCATTTGTTCAACATATCGGTCCTTTTCTTCATCCGAATAGGCGTAGTGAAAAACTTTTCCGGATTGTACACGATACAATGGAGGCTGTGCAATATATAAGTACCCGCTTTCTATTATCTTTGCAAAATATCTGTAAAAAAGTGTCAAAAGCAGTGTACGGATATGTGCGCCATCGACATCAGCATCGGTCATAATCACAATACGATGATAGCGAAGTTTTGCCTCATTAAATTCATCTCCAATTGCGGCACCCAAGGCAATAATCAGCGACTTAATTTCTTTAGACATCAGCATTTTGTCGAGACGTGCACGCTCAACATTCAAAATCTTTCCACGTAGCGGCAAAATCGCTTGAAACCTACGATCACGACCTTGCTTGGCACTGCCTCCGGCCGAATCACCCTCCACTAGGAAAAGTTCTGCATCTTCGGGATTGCGCGTTTGGCAATCGGCAAGTTTTCCGGGAAGCATCAAACCCTCCAAAGCTCCTTTACGCAGGACAGTATCACGAGCGGCTTTGGCAGCTTTTCGTGCCTTTTGGGCAAGTAGGGCTTTACCAATGATTTCTTGGGCATCGCGAGGATATTTTTCAAGCCATTCTTTGACTGCCTCCCCAACTGCTGTCTCAACCGCGGTTCGCGCTTCGGTGTTCCCGAGTTTTGCTTTGGTCTGTCCCTCAAATTGCAGCTCACTGTTCCTTATTTTTACTGAAACAATTGCAGTAATACCTTCACGTGCGTCATCTCCCGTCAGGGTCTCATCATCTTTTTTTAAGTATTCATTTTTACGTGCATAGTCATTGAGAGCTCGAGTGAGTGCGGTTCTAAACCCGGTAAGATGAGTTCCTCCTTCTATAGTATGAATGTTGTTAGCAAACGAAATTTCTTTTCCCGTTATGTCGTCAGTATATTGAAAAGCTGTTTCAACAAACGTAAATCGCCCCTCAATATCAATTTCTTTGCCGACATAGAAAACATTTTCATGCTTGGGGGTGTCGTTGCGATTCAGATACTTAATGTACGATACGATTCCACCCTCAAAATAGAAGGTATAGGAGGATTGAAGTAAGGATCCATCTTTGGCCTTCTCTCCCTTGGACTGATCAATAACCGTAACCCGAATACCTTTGGTAAGATACGCTTGTTGCCGGATATGATCTAAAATTCGATTCCAATCAAATTCAATTTTAGGGAAGATTTCAGCATCGGGCTCGAAAGTTATAGCTGTCCCCGATCCGTGACACTTTCCTATTTTTTTGACCGCATACTTAGGTTTTCCGCGTACATATTCTTGGGCGTACTGCCCGCCTTCGCGACATACCTCGGCTTTCAGCCAGATTGAAAGTGCATTGACGACCGAGACACCTACTCCGTGTAACCCTCCGGAAACTTTGTATGCATCAGACCCAAATTTACCTCCGGCATGGAGAGTCGTAAGCACCGTCTCAAGTGCTGATTTTTTGGTTTGTTTATGGACGTCAACCGGAATACCGCGTCCGTCATCAACCACCATGACCCGATTTTGTGGAAGAAGGGTGATGGCGATATTTTTTGCGAATCCAGCCATAGCCTCATCGATCGAATTATCCAAAACCTCCCAAATCAAATGATGCAGACCATCAACTCCAGTTGAGCCAATATACATACCCGGTCGCTTTCGCACCGGGTCAAGGCCTTCCAAGACGTAGATGTCTTTGGCAGTGTAACCGTTTTCTTTTTTGGGTTCTTTGGTCTTGGCCATAACATTTCAAAAAGGGCTTATGCCCTTTTCGTGGATATCTTTATTATATCAAATTACGGAACAGGATTCAACTAAATCTATATTTGAAAAATAGCTTATGTAAGAGCTCAAATCATCCTAAAAATTAACCACAAAAGAACTGCGCCAAACCCCCAGATGGGCACACTTAAAAAAGAAGTATAACGGCCGGGCAAGCTATATCTCTCATAAATCCAAAGACGTGAACCCATAACTTTGTGATAAACAAATCCCGTCATCCACTCTACGAGTGTAAGTCCGATTGATCCTATTAGAAAAATAAAAAATGGTCTACTGCCCAAGGTATATATTACAAAAATCAGACCAGCGAATGGTCCGAAAAATAAAATAGAGTATTCTTTCCAAGAAAATCCTTGTCTTTGGGGTTTAGATAAGCACGCCACAAGAGACCCCAGAATTATAAACAAACAATAAATCTTAAGAGGTGACATATGCTTTACTCATCTAATCTCGGCGTTAAATTGATTTTTGGTCTCTTGATATATTTTCTCTTGGATCGGATCAACTTCGCTTGTCTCAAGAGTCCGTTCATTGCTTCTATAAATTATCCGATAGGTGAAGCTAATTTTGTCCGGACCAAACTTTTCGGAATTTTCATATTTATCAAGAAGCTCAACTTCTTCAACCAAGATTCCTCCCAAATCGCGAATAAGATCAAAATAGTTATTAGGAACGAAATCTTTGGTGACAATAAATGAAATGTCTCGGGTAATGGGAGGAAATTTACTCACTTCTTTAAATTTATTTCCCAGGTGTAATTGTTTCTTGACTCGTTCATCCTCGGACCAGAGCAGCCGGATATCCGGTAGCTCCATACTTACAATCGCCAGGCGTTCCAGACCGAACCCAAACGCCCAGCCATTGTACACTTCGGGGTCAACCCCAAAATTTTTAAGTACGCTCCCTTTTACCACCCCGCTTCCTAACACCTCGATCCATTTTCCGTCTTTTTCTATCTCCATCTCAAGACTTGGATCAGTATAGGGAAACTTGTCTTCATTGAAGCGATATTTTACTTCGGAACCGAATACAGCCTTGGCGATTGCGATCAACACATTTTGTAAATCTTCTGAAGTAATTATTTTCTCGCTTTTTTTGCACAAAAACCACCCATCTATCTGATGAAACAAGTTCATGTGATGCCGATCAATCTCGTCTTTGCGGTATACTTTCCCGTATGACAATGAGCCGACTGGTAGTCCTTCACTAATTTTTTGTCTGATGGCGGGTTCGTTGAGGTAGTAGTACCACATAATTGTGGTATGGGTGCGCAGGATATTCTCATCATCAACATAATATGTATCAGATTTTGAGCGAGCAGGATGGTCTTTGGGAAAATCGAATAGATCAAAGTTTATACCTGCGGGTACAATTTCAGGAACTTTGATATCGTCAAAATCGGCAAAAGTTTTTAGACCCAGAATACGTTGGACCATTTCATGCAGAGGACTCCCAAGTGTTCGAGATAAGTCAGGCATCGCAAGATAACGGACCAGACGCTTACTATCTGGATCCTCTTTTTTCTCAAGTTCTTTTCGTAGTTTATCTTCTTGGTCTGAGGTGATTGTTATATTCATAAGAGTATCTGGTAGTTTAGGCTTTGTTGTGGTTTTTAGTATAGCGAAAACAGGCTCTAAGAACAAGAATTAAAAATACCGCTTGGTGGGCCAAGACGGTGTTTCAACAGGCTTCGAGTTCGTATTTCCAGTTATCAACAGGATTAATGAGGCCTCGCATCGAAATACGTGAAAGGGCCAGATCAACTTGAAATGCTGATAAGAAAACCCTTTGTGCTTGCATTGCACTTTCAGCTACCCGGAATGCGGTGTGTTGCTCGAGGTACGGTCTTCCACCAATAACTACTTTTCTCCAGCAACCTTTTTCATAAGTTTCCGCAATCGGGAAATGCATTCCGTCAAAGGATATAACTCGGAAGGAGGTATAGTATCTAACACCAAGTTTGTCAGCCGCAACTTGAGGGTTGCCCCCAGAGTCAGAATCAGGTAGTTCGATTGTTGATGAAGATTCTACCCCTCTTCTCACTGGTTTTTCTAGAGTGCCGAAACAAAAATAGCATTGAATATGCTATTTTGTCAACTTAATAATTGTGTTGAGGGATGTGAATTTACAAAACGACGCAGCCAACGGGATTCGAACCCGTGATCTCTTCCGTGACAGGGAAGCGCTTTAAGCCGCTAAGCTATGGCTGCATATTAAAATCTATGGCTCGGGTGAAGTCAAACCACCTTCTGAACGTTACGTGGCTCTCCCATCTTTATTCAATGTCTGCGGCAGGGATCGAACCTGCGGCCTAGGGCTTATGAGTCCCTCGCTCTACCACTGAGCTACGCAGACATATAAGGAGGGTGGAAAATTCCATTCTTTTTGTTTCCTAAGCTCATTATACTAAAAAAGTATAGGGTATTTTTTGCATTTCGACAAGCCAATTGCCTTGAGAAAATGAGCAAACTGTTATATATAATAAATATAGAGATGCACATACCACCACTTTGGAAAAATAAAAAACTTCACCTCTCAGTCATCGCTGGAGTTCTTATGTTCTTGCTTGGTTTATTCGTGGGTCAGCGGTGGACTGTTTCGAGCCAAGCTCGGGGCTTTTGTATTCGAGAAAAGAGCCAGGGTCTCATCAATCCTTTGCTAGGGTGTGAGATTTCCAAATCAGACTTTCCTGAACTACGTCCAATAAAAGATTCATTGCAGAATATTCTTGCAAAATACCAGCCAAATGGAAAAATGATTTCTACATCCGTGTATCTGCGGCTTTTAAACAGTGGACGCTGGTTTGATATTAATGGTGACATGGTTTATGCTCCGGCCAGTCTTCTTAAGGTACCGCTTCTAATAGCTTATTTTAAGATTGCAGAAGCAGACCCGTCTGTTTTGTCCCAAACTATGTATTATGATGGGCGTTTCGAGACAACCGAAATTCCTGAAATTGCTCAAGAACGTAGGATCAAAAAAAATACATCGTATACTGTTGGTGACCTTATATCGCATATGATCATTGATTCCAGTAATGTGGCCATGTACATACTTAATGATCATTTGAATCAAGCGCAACTAAAAAAAGTCTATGATGACCTTGAAATTACCGGTCCGTTTCAGCAAAAGGAAAATTTTATGTCAGCAAAAAATTACTCTTTCTTTTTTAGAGTACTCTATAACACATCCTATTTAAGTAGAGAGTTGTCTCAAAGGGCGCTCACGATGTTAACCCAAACGTCATATAATAATGGGATTACGGCTAAGCTTCCGCGAAATTTGGTTGTCGCGCACAAATACGGATCACGGGTGTACGATGACGAGAATCCGGTTAAAGGTGAGCTCCACGAATGCGGTATTGTGTATTACCCGGAACATCCCTATCTTCTGTGCATTATGACGACCAGTTACTCCTCACAAGAATCAGAAAATTTAGTTTCCGACTTATCGCTTGCTGCGTATAATGCAATAAACGATTTTTTCACTAAGAAGTAACTTATCTTTTAATAAGTTGTAACTTTTTTTCTCGTGGCCAGCTCTTGATTTGAGCCTCGCGTTTTAAGGCTGTACTTCGGGTGTGCTTTTTTTCTGAATGTAGAATTTTAGCTACTTTGTGGGAACGAGTATACTTTCCTCCTTTGCCGTCTTGGTGTTGTTTGAATCTTTGTTTTAAATTATTGGTAATTCCGGTATAAATACTTTGATCTTTACACAGAACCAAATAAACGTACCACATATCCTTTGCCGCAGGAAAATTTTACATTTTTAATGTTGTCTCGTGTGGAGAAATAACAAGGTAGCTCATAAGAAAACCGGTGATGCCTGCAAGCACAATCGCTCCTGTCCACATATGAACTGACCAAATAATCCGATCCGTCAAAAAGAGAGTTATAAAATAGGCACCAAACAAAATCATTGGCGCAAGAAGACTAAACAAACGTATATATTTTTCTCCTCGTTGTTTGGGTTTGAGAATGTGATACAGGATGTCATGTACCAAACCCGCAATCACTCCGGTTGCAATAAATTCGTAATATTCTCCGTGCGTTACAGTAATTGCGAATACATTTAAGCCTAAAATTAGGGTAAAACTTCCGAATGGAAATGACCAATGTTTGATCGAGGATAGGATTAAACCCATGTATACACCAGTGAAAATAATGATACTGGCGATTCCGACACCAATAGCATACTCAGGGTTAGATACGTTTCTTTCAAAAAACGATAAAGTCGCCCAAGGGAAGTTAAACGGATTAAGAAATTGGAGCATAAACAAGACGACCGACAGAAAATAGCTTGCAGAAAGAATAGTGGGAAAAGCATGGAGGGGATGATCTTTATGTCTGTACCATACGGCATGAAACGGACCACTAACAGCAATCGCTCCACCTATGGCGAGTAGTATGTGAGTGGGACTGAGCAATGCTTCGACGCCGATTTCAATTCCGAATATGCTGTGCCAGAGTAAGTCACCTACCCCAGCCACAAGAGCGATTGCCACCCCTGATAGGGCAAAAAAATATTCTCGGGGAAGAGAGCGACGAAGCGAATATCCATTTGCGTGATTATGTGCAAGTTGTAGAAGAAGTAAAGTTGCCGTAAGCATCATTCCCCCATAAAAGATGGCGTGCCACGGAGTAAAAAATGAATCCCGGGTTGAAGCACGATGAATATGTGCCCACCCATCTATAAAAACTCCTGTTGTCCACATCCCACCAAAAATAACAAAAAGCCAATCAAAAAGACTACTTGGTTTAGCAAATTGATTTTCCATTCTTTTAGTATAAGGATTTGTGAAACCAAAAACCACCTCATGTAAGGTGGTTTTTGATAAAATTTGCGGGGGCCGGAATTGCACCGGCGTCTCAAGGTTATGAGCCTCGCGAGGTACTTCTCCTCTACCCCGCTAAAAAAGTTCTAAAGAAACACTTTTAGCGACTTAGAGAATTCATAAATTTCTGCTACCTCGTCAATAAATTATACATAAAAAGCCGCAGAAATCAAATCGCCTCTTTAAAATTCTAAACAAAAAACACCCGAAGGTGTTATGTTATTGACTGACGTCTGGTCCTCATTTCTTCATCAGGTCGAGGACTTGGAGCGGGCGGGGTTTCTTCAACAGTGATTCCACTAAATTCTCTTTCAACTTCTCGCCAAGCCAAATTCGTGATAAACTCGAAACTCCTCTTTGCCAGTCTGACCAATCTGCGGAAACCATTTTTGATGAAGTCTGATAAGAGGAACCACACAAGACTCCACGGCCAGAGAGCCCACCAATGGGTTAGGCGGGCCACATGGTGATAGAAACGTGGCTTTGCTGCATCTGCTACCAAATATCTCCACACCTCACTAAGGTCTGCTGGGATGGTGTTCTCCGTAATTTTATTTCTCTTGAAAAACTCGCTCTTTGCTCTTATGGCTTCGGCTGTCCTGCCAGAGACATACCACCACCACCGGAAAAGTGTATAGGGATAACCAACAGCAATATAGGCAACAATCCAACCAAGAAAATGATACCACGGGTGAGAGCGCACGTAGGTAAAAACCCTAATGTCGCCAAACAATTGTAAGAAGATGAGGGTTCCCAAGATCACAAACGGTGCAAGTTCTGCATAGTCACGTTCATTCGTTCCTGTATCAATCTCGTCGATTGAGAAAATAATGGCTATGGCTGATAGGACAATGAGTGCCCAGAAGCCAAATGTCCCAAATAAAAAAGCGCCAGCAAAGGTAGCTAGAAGGGCGAACCATGCCGTGGCCATGAGGCCAATAATTACAGCTCCTTGAAACCACAGTACACACCCGGCTAAAACAAGAACAATCAATACAGTCAGTACAGTGCCCATCAGCGTTTTTCCAAAGATCCGTATGCATAAGTAGCATGAGGTCTTGTACACGTCAATTGGAGTGAAGCCATTTTTGTTGACCTTGACAACTCAGCTAAAATACTTAACAAATATAGGTAGTATATGGAGTGATCAAATGTTCTTTTTGAGCTGGCCAGTCTTTTGGCTATCGACGGTTCTCGGTCTTGGGATTACAATTCTTTTGGTCAGCAAATTTAGAGAGTTGCTGCCGTTTAAAGTACAGTTTTTTCTTGTTATTTTGTTAGCTGCACCAGCGAGCTGTGCAATCTACTTTGCACTACTTGCGCTTTATTTGGCAATTCATGTTGCGGCGGTTGTTATGGGAATCCTGCTTGTCGCCACAGTATTCTTTGGTGTTGCCTACTATGTTGGCAAGCACCGAGGATCAGTCTAGTTCATACATGCGTCGCAAGGCGCAATTTTATTTTTCATAATTATATCACCATCATTGACAAAATGGTGTCAAATGGTGTATTTTAGTATAAGCTATTTGACTTTCAGGAGGACAGATGAAGACGCTGCTGCTGATACTTCTGGTACTCTTGGTACTCGGTATGATAACTGAAGCTCATGCCCAAGACTTCTTCATAGTTCGGCTTCCGGAAACCAAATCCCCGGGTCATATCGCCGAGCAATGCACGGCTGACTGGTCTAACTGGAAGAAATTCACCTATAAACACCCCAATCTAGAGACCCTTTTTTCTCTTGAACGAGCCAATAGTCTTCCGATCAATACTCGAATTTTTATTCCTGCTGAACTTTTTAGTCAGAAGTGTCCTTACCGAGCAGAGGAAATCAAAAATACTCCAAAGCCTCCGCAGCCACCGAAGAGCGAAGGTCCTTCTGTCCGGTTGGGTCAAGACGAGCAAAGAGACTCTAATACCACTGATCGGGAACTTGAATATTGGCGTGACCTATGGCAACAACGAGTTGATCAAATGAGAGCACAGACCACACTCTCTACCAAACTTTTTAATGCAGCACGTTTTTTCCTAGTCGACCTGTACGGATGGGTGCCGTTTGTGATTATAATGCTTGTGGCGAACTTGGTTCTATTTCAGTATCTTGATTCCAAAACGTTTATGAAACGACTACGAAGCTCGCCAAAGATTTCTGAAAGCGAGAAAAGACGGTTTGAGGAGATGAAGCTTCTTAGCATTGTGGGGAATACAATCATCTCGCGAACCAACTACGATCGAGAGTTTGCATGTGCGACGACTGTTCACCTTTTTCCTGATATAGATATGCTCCGAGTAGATTTTCTCTGTCGAGTTGACCTTTGTGATGACGAGGCCGACAAAGAAGAAAAGTTTGCGGCTGTTAAAGAAGCAGTTACAAACGCTTTTATGACGCTATCAACACCTAATCTCTTTACTATGGAAGTAACTGTAGAACAGGGTCCTGATGATGTGATGCCAAAAGTTGCCACAAGAATCCATTACCATTCTCTTCCCTCTCATGCTCGTGTCCCCAGTGCATTACTCAATTTCCGTCATCAACCTCTTACTGAACCTCAACTAGTATAAAAACATTCATGGTCCTTCGGGACCTTTTTTGTTTGCCAGGTAGTGGCTCTTCGGTTGTTCCGAAGGGTCGGAACAAGAACAAAGTAGCCGAAGACCACTACTGGGTTTGCTGGCTCTTGAGTTCTGTATGGAAAAGCTGCTAAAATAGCTTTTATTTAAGCTATTTTTTGCTGCAGAGCAAAAGTTGACAAGTAACTTGAAATGATATATAATATATAGAAGATGAGATTTTCGTGATTATGGAGAAAAATCTGCTGCGACAAGAGTTCGCGGTAGATCTTCTTCGTAAACCCCGATAGGCGGGGAGCGAAGGATATCGTTCATTAGATTTTGATAGGGACGCGCCAAGCGTGTCCCGGAAGAGGAGACAGGGAGATGAAGAAGGCGCTGATCGTGATGCTCGTCGGGTTGCTTGTGATCGCGGTGGCCGCTTCGGCCGCCCAGAACTATCCGTGGACGAAGGTCGGGGCCTACCCGAACCCTCTGCCGTTCGGGCCGTCCCTCTCCAACCTCAAGAAGTATGGGGTGGCAACCCCTGACGAGGAGACCCAGGGGCAGAAGAACTGGCAGGCAGGCAACTCCAAGGCTGCGAAGCTCAAGAAGGGCTGTACCTGCCAGGGCATGGTGGATGGTAAGGGAGTCCACAAGTCGGTTCTGACTGACTGGACGGACCGCAGCGAGGTTGCTGCAATGGTCTTCCACCAGACGGAGGCCGACGCCCTGCTCCAGGTGCTGGAGTGTAACAATGTGTTGAAGTGCCCGCTGTCGTGCTTGCAGTTTCCACCGCAGGCAGCAGCGTCTGTGGGCACGACACTCGCTCCTCAGCCGCCAGGCGCTCCGCTCGCCTCTTCGCCAAGCGTAACACCCCCCACTCCTCCGCCAGGACCGCCTCCAGCGCCCGCGCCGACTACGATAGCCGCACCGGTAGTAGGATGGTCGTTTCAGGTCGCGTTATTCCAGGACAACGGATACTTCGTCAAGCGCTACCGGGCGGCGGCGAAAGATCCGGAGCGCAAGGCTCCGATCTACGATGTCGCAATCGTGGGAGCACCTCCGGGTGTTCTAACCCAACATCGTGGTGAGCGTCCGATCGCTGGTACGTCGTTCATCGTTGAGGTGAACGGCGGGATCGAGCGGTACAAGGTCAAGACCAACGGTCTCGGCCTCGGCGGCGTCAGAATCAAGACGCCGCGAACCGAGGTCCGCGAGGTCGTCGTCACCATCGTGGGCGACAGCAACACGCTTCCGCCAAACGGTGAAGTTCGCGTCTCGGGGGACATGCTTCGAGCGGTCCCCGCGAACCAACCCCCTCAGGTATGGTTCGTGCAGATCGAGTAACATTGTGGGGGGCGAGAGGTGCAACAATGCCTCCGCTCCCCACGCAGTTTTTCAAAATGAATTCAAAAAATCTACAAAATAAAGTTTTTTATATAGCGCTTATTGGAGTGTGTGTTTTTGTTCTGTATTTTGCAGTAGGTGGTGTAGAGAAAGTTTTTAATAATTTTGTATCCTCAGTATATGCAGAAGACGGAGGAGATGGTCCTAGCAGTGATGGAACCGCTGTGGGTACATCTGCAGACAGCACCAGTGTGGGGACTTCTGCTGATGGGGCAAGTGTAGGAACCTCGCCGGATGGTACTGCTGTGGGTACCTCTGCCGATGGCGTAGCAGTTGGAACTTCTCCTGATGGTACAGCAGTAGGCACATCGGGAAATGGCGTTGCTGTAGGGACTTCAAGTGATTCTCCATCTTCATCTAGTAACGCAAATACAGACTCTAGCCCTCAAAGCCCCGGCGACTCTTTCATTCCAACTCCTCCCCCCTCCCCTGTTTTTATACCTCCTGTAATCCTTCCTCCAACTGTTGATGTCAAAGCCAATGGTTCTGACGGGCCAATTGAAATTCCTTTTAATACTCAAGCGACCATTTCCTGGACTTCGCAAAATGCGACAACGTGTTTTGTATCTCCAATTAACGGATTTGGTTTGTCTGGTTCATTGCCCAGTGGTCACTTAACTGCAACGCGAACATTTACTGCGACGTGTTTCGGTGCAGGTGGTACGGCCGTTGATCGGGTTACGGTGAACGTACGGCGTGCTCCTCCGACCGTTGATGTAGTTGCAAATCCTCACACAATTTTTGTTGGTGAGACTGCAACGGTATCATTTCATGCAGAAAATGCTGACACTTGTACTGCTTCAGGCGGATGGTCTGGTACAACTCGACAACTTTCTGGGTCAACTACTGTTTCTCCTTCAGAAGACACTACGTACACAATGACTTGTCGGAATGCGAGTGGTGAGGCTTCTGATAGTGATTCGATTCACGTTACGCAACGAGTACTTCCAACTGTCGATTTAAATGCCAACCCACATGTTATCAATCAAGGCCAATCGGCAATTTTGACATGGACTTCTCACAATGCAACAACGTGTATCGCCTCAGGCGGATGGTCAGGGAACAGACCATTATCGGGGACAGAGACAGTGACTCCGACGGTTACTACCAGTTTTTCTATTCAATGTTCCAATCAATTTGGAAGTGCTTTTGATTCTGATACGGTCTCAGTCCGTGCTCCTAATTTGCCAACGGTAACTATCCGCGCCAATCCCCGCTCTATCTTACAGGGCGAGAGCTCAACCCTTACATGGAATTCACAAAATGCCACTACTTGTGTTGCATCAAACGGCTGGTTAGGTTCACGACCGCTTTCCGGTACTGAAGTGGTGCGACCCAATACCACAACTACTTTTACTGTTACTTGTTCAAATGAATTTGGGCAGGCTCAAGATTCTGATACAGTTTTCGTCGGTGATCGACCGCTCGAACTTCCGCGCGTTACTTTGCGTGCTAATCCCAACCGGATTATGTATGGTAATTCATCCGTACTTACCTGGAATTCACAAAACGCTACTTCCTGTTTTGCTTCCAACGGCTGGTCAGGAACTAAATCCTTGTCCGGAAATGAAACCGTATCTCCCACTACGCAAACCACCTATACTATAACTTGCTCAAACAATCGCGGAACCGCACAAGACAGTGACACGGTGTTTGTTGATTATCCTTATACACCCCCTCCCCCCTATAACCCACCGCCATATAATCCTCCTCCGTACTATCCGCCTTATAACCCGCCATCGTCGTATCTCAATGGAACGGTAATTACTAAAACTGTTCGGAACATAACTACCCACGAACAATTCTTTCAATCTAATACTGAGGCACAAGGGTTGGATATGCTTGAATTTGAATTGCGCTTACGCAATACCAATAACTTTAATGCTAGTGTGACGGTGCGAGACTTTCTTCCTTCCGAACTTTTTTATGTAACGGGAAGTACTCGGCTCGGCTTTGGAGGATTTTCAGGAAACGAACTTTCTGACGGTTCAACAATGCAAGATGGAATTACCAACAGCAATCTTTCGCTGAATTTACAGCCTTACGAAGAACGGGTGATACGGTTCCGCTCAGTTGTGTATTCAGGGACACCAGAAAAAACCATTATTAACCAAGGCACCGTTACAACCACATCCTATTCCGCATCGGGTGCGTTAACTTCACAATCTAATGCATCAGTCACTATCCGCAATAGAGGACGAGTATTGGGGGTTGGTACCGTGATCACCGGCCCAGAGAATATTTTGCCTTGGACATTGGGCGGAGGTTTTCTGGGTGCCTTACTTTTGTACGGACTTCTCTTCCGATTCCGCTATAGAGGAAAAACTTTTTCTGGAGCCTTGGCTGATATGCGACTCCAAAGAGCCATCAGCCGTCTGAAGAGAAAAGAAATAACAGCTGATACTCTGATGGGTTTCGAAATATAACGAAAATCAAAACTCTCCCGATCGATCGGGAGAGTTTTGATTAGCGACCTGATGAGGTGGTTTGGATTAACCCGAGATCTTTGAATGCAAGCTCATAGGCTTCAAATGCATACTGCATGGTTTCATGCGTATGCTCAATCAAGGGTCCGTGCACAATGGTGTTGCGGAGGCGATGCGCAGACCATACACGGTCCATCGATGGTAACTTTTGCGGATCAACGACTTTTAATCGATCAGCCATAGTGTCTCCTTCGTACCCGAGACGTTGGAGTGCCTCGTCGAGTAGGCCATCCGCTCGAATGATTGCCATATTCCAATCAGAAAGGTTTTGCGAACTAATTAGTTTTCTAAGTTCTCCCCAGTTTTCCCTAATTTCATCTTTTATGGTCACGGGATGGGCCTCCACCTCTTCAATAAATTCATGGGCAGTAAGTTTTTGAAACTTGCGAAACGTATAGGCAATGAAACCGATAAGTACCACGTCAAAAATTGCAAAAACTATTTCGAGAATTTGGAAAAGTCCGCTCGAACTTCCTGAGTACCACCAATCCAAAAACTCGGTATAGAGATCAATAACCGATTGAAAGTAAATCCCAAAAATACTTACCAGAACAATGAATGCAACAATCGCAACAGCGATTTCAGTGGAAACAGTGGTAAGATTTTTTTTCTCCTCGTCCATGGTGGACCAAATGACTAATAACGAACGACTAAAGACTAAAACTTTTGTCTCTTGAATCTATTTTATTACCTGTTCTGTGTATTCTCCGAACGAAAGCACCTTTTCATCGCTCAATCGGGGGCCGATGATTTGAAGTCCAAACGGCAGTTTGGATTGATCGCGGGTAACCAATCCTGCGGGAACCGAAAGCCCGGGAAGGCCTGCTAAGTTAACTGCCACGGTATAAATATCTGCCAAGTACATTGCCAACGGATCGCTGCTTTTCTCTCCGAGAGCAAATGCCGGAGAAGGAGTTGTTGGGCCAAGAATAAAATCAACTTCGGAAAATGCGGTGTCAAAGTCTGAAGCAATCAGCCGACGAACCTTCTGTGCTTTTAAGTAGTAGGCGTTATAGTAGCCGGCCGAGAGGGCGTAGGTCCCGAGCATAATACGGCGTTTTATTTCGTTACCAAATCCGTGCGCTCGTGATTTAGTATAAATTTCTGATAAGTTTTTGGCTTGAGGATCTTGAAACCCATACCGAATGCCGTCAAAGCGAGCTAAGTTGGCCGAAACCTCCGAAGGTACAATAATATAATAAGTTGGAAGTGCATGGGAGGAATTTGGCAATGAGATTTCTTTTATTATAGCACCTTTTCTTTCTAGTTCTTTGGTTATCTCCAGTATTCGTTCTTTGATATCTGCGTCAAGCGCTCCTGAAAAATATTCTTTGGGAAGACCGATTCGCACATTTTCTAGGTTATAGATTGTAGATTGTAGGTCGTAGGAAACAGAAGTAGCATCAAAGTCATCCTGTCCTTTGATTACGTCAAAAATAATATGTGTGTCTTCAACTGTTTTGGCAAAGGGGCCGATTTGATCTAAGGAAGAAGCCATAGCAATTAACCCATGACGGCTTACTCTTCCATATGTAGGTTTAAATCCAACTACACCGGAGAAACTGGCGGGCTGACGAATCGAGCCCCCCGTATCTGATCCCAGTGCCCCGAGGCTTAAATGGGCAGCGACTGCTGCAGCTGATCCACCAGATGATCCGCCTGGAACACGGGAGGTATCGTGAGGATTTAGGGTTGGTCCGAAAGCCGAATTTTCAGTAGATGACCCACAAGCAAATTCATCCATATTGGTTTTTCCCATAAAAAGAGCGCCTACGCCTCGCAACTTTCTGATGACAGTGGCATCATATGCAGCAGTATAATTCTCAAGAATTTTTGAGCCAGCAGTACTTGGCTTATTCTCGATGAGGATATTATCTTTAATGGCAAGCGGGATACCAAAAAGAGGTGAAGTGTTGAAACGCTCATCAAGGTTATCCAGCTTTTCTGCTTCAGCAAGAATGTCATCAAAAGTTGAAAGAAAAGCCTTCAAGTTTTTTTGTTTCTCAACAGCAGCACAACAATCAAAAGCCAGTTCTTTAATCGAGAACTTCTTTTTTTGAATGCCTTCTGAGGCCTGTTTAATTGTGAGTTGGTTTAAGTTCATGATTACTACGAAGGTATGAACTTTTTACGAACTCATGAATCGAGCAGACTGATTCGTAATTTCGTAACTACCTTTTGATTACTATTTGAAAATTGCTTTTACTTTGATCCACTGTCCTTGTTTCTCTGGTGCTTGAGAAATAAGTGCAGCAGCCTTTTCTTCCAGAAGCGGGTTTAGTGCATCGTCACGAACTTTGTTTTCTTCTAAGGTTCCTCCTGTCATGGGATGTATGTTAGATGTATCAACAGTTTCAAGCTGATTAATAAAATCTAAAATACTTGAGAGTTCTTTCTCAAATTGTTCCTTTTCCTTATTGGTAAGCTCAATGCGAGCAAGGTTGGCAATATGGTCTACATCCATACTCTGTTTATAAATATAATACGAACACTACGAACAACTCCTTTACTTTAGTTTATTTACGGTGTTCGCATGTGTTTGCGGCTCAGCATTATGTCAGTAGTTTTAAAAATTCCTTCTCATCAATAACTTTAACTTCCAATCTTTTGGCTGTCTCAAGTTTTGACCCCGCTTCAGACCCAGCAACCACATAATCTGTTTTTTTGCTTACTGAACTTGTTATATCCCCGCCGAGTTCTCGAATTCGCTTTTTGGCATCATCGCGACTCATGGTCTCAAGGCTACCTGTTAGCACAAAGGTAAGGTCCTTGAATTTGTAGTTTGTAGCTAGTAGTTTGTAGGGTTTTACTTTGATGCCCACAGACAATAACTTTTTCAGAAACTTTTGATTTTGTTTGTCTCGAAACCAATTATAAATACTTTTTGCTACCACCTCACCAATATTGGGGACCTTATTAAGTTCTTCAAGGGATGCGGTCGCAAGCTTCTCTAATGTACCAAACTCTTGTGCTAAATCAATTGCCGTCTCCTCTCCTACGTGGAGAATTCCTAATGCATACAAGAAACGAGGTAAATCGATTTCTTTTTTAGTTTGAATTGCACGAATTAAATTCTCAGTTGATTTTTGGGCAAATCGCTGAAGATTGTGAAGATCTTCTGTTTTGAGGGTAAAAAGATCTGCCGGGTTTTCAACCAGCCCTTCATCAAGGAGCCGATCAACAATCTTGGGGCCTAAACCGGCAATATCAAAGGCGGCACGTGAGACAAAATGATAAAATTTTTCTCGTAATACTATTTTGCATTTTTCGGGGTACAGAATTTTATGAGCAACTTCGTTGTTCTTTTGGACCACTGGCTGATCACAAAAGCTTTTGGGCATAGTAAACTTCTTTGCATTTTTTGGGCGGAGGTTATCGAGCACGCGGACAATATCAGGTATAACATCACCCGCTCTTTGGATAATCACGGTGTCTCCAATGCGGATCCCTAATCGCTCGATCTCATCCAGATTGTGTAGGGTCGCTCGCGAGACCCTCACTCCCCCTACTTCAACGGGTTTAAGAACAGCAACAGGGGTAAGAGTGCCGGTTCTTCCAACCTGGATAATAATATCTTCGACGGTTGTGGTTGCTTCTTTGCCCGGAAATTTATAGGCAATTGCGCCGCGCGGCGCTTTGCCTGCAATACCCAAACGTTCAAAAACTCTTCGGTTGTTTACCTGAACCACGATGCCGTCTATGAGAAAAGGTAGCTTTTCTCTTTTTTTAAGCACTGTATTCCAAAACTGATTAACCTCCGCAATGTTGGGTACTGCTGTTGCGGGCTCGGCTGTCTTAAAGCCAAACAACTTGGCAATCAAATGTTCTTCTTCGTGGGTCTCTTGGCCAAGATCAGTGACTATTGCATATGCCAAAAAATCAAGTCTTCGAGTTGCTGTCATTGCTGGATCAAGTTGTCGGACGGAGCCTGCGGCCATGTTTCGCGGGTTGGCAAATAACGGAAGGCCTGCTTTAGATTGTTCTTTATTAACTTTTTCAAATGATTTTTTAGTAATGTACACCTCTCCTCGTATTTCAAGTCGGGGCGGAGTTTTGGCGATAGCTCGTCGTACGAGTGGGTATTTTTCCAGTATTGATTGAATTTCTTTTTTGTCAGCAAAATCGTGAGGGGAAGATAATTGTAAAGGAATTGATTCGATTGTTTTTAGATTTTGAGTTACGTTCTCACCAATCACACCGTTTCCTCGAGTTGACCCTTGAGTAAATTTTCCATTCTCGTAGATAAGAGAAATAGCAAAACCATCAATTTTGGTTTCAGCAAAGTAGTCATATTCTCCCGGAATATTTTTTTTCATACGATTCTCCCATTCCTGCATTTCTTCTGATGAAAAAGCATCAGTTAGAGACCGCATGGGAACAGCATGTTCCGCTTTTTTAAAACCGGCTAGCGCCTTTCCCGCTACTCGCTGAGTAGGAGAATCGGGGGTAACCAATTCAGGAAATGCTTCCTCAAGTTTGGCAAGCTCGTGCTTAAGTGAATCAAGCGCCTCCTCCGAAATTTCTTGTTTATTAAGAACCGCTATTGTGTAGCGGTGATAAGAAATTTCTTTTTTGAGTTTTTCTATGCGTTCCTTGGCGTTGGTTTTTATCATCCTCGTAAGATTCAGCAACTAAAAATATCAATAGGAAATTTGGAAGCTTCTTTTTATTATTCTGCGTGGTGCCACACACTGAGAAGTTCCAATTGAAACTGCGCAGGTGTTGAGTCCTGCTCCGCAAGCTCCTGGTCCTTTACCAACAGTTGCGGTGTAACATCCATTACCCGTATCTGGCTTTGTAAAGGTAACACAATTCGGTCCTTCACTACCTGCGCACAAGCTCGGACTTTGGCGGTCCAGATACAGAACCTTTTCAATCCCCTCATCTGCGGCGTATAAGGCATTTAGTGTATCTTTTACTTCTCCAGAAATCAAAATTTCTCCATATAAAACATTAAAAATACCAAAACTTGTAGAAAGAAGGGCCGAAAGAATAACCACTACCAAAAGAAGTGTTATACCTTTGTTGTTTTCCGAATCTCCGAATTTATTTTCTAACTTCATATGTGTAATGCGAACACCAAGAATGCTACTTATCTTCATAATTATTCGCTGTGTTCGTGTATGTTTGCGGCTTGGCACTATGATTACAGCTCCCTAAAACGAGGGACAACCGTGGTTTGTAGTCGAACCACCGTATCGGTTCCTGCTCGAGGAGTTATGGCAGACATACGTAAACTTATGGTGATTCGTGGTTGGCCATCATCTGGTCCGGCTTGTTCTCCAAATAAAACAAATCCAAATTGTTCTACCTTGACGTCTTCTGAAGTAAACTGTTTTACCCTTCCGTCAGCCGGAAGTCGTGGAGGGTCTTGCGTAATATCGCATTGACCAGAACCTCCTGGGTCTTGGATGGAGCGCATGATTCTATTTCGTAATGCATCCCAAAAATAAAAGCGTTCTCCACCGGTTGCCGTAAAAAAATGAAGAGAATTTTCCGAACCTGCTTGGCATATACTTGAGCCAGAGAATCGCGTGCCCGTACGAATTTCTTTGGTCATGAATTCGAGTGTAAACCGCGCATTGTCCTGCACTGTCTGGATATTAGCTGCTTTAAATTGTGCTTGAGCAATTCCTAGGGTTATGCCGATGGCGATAACTACCAATGTAGCAAAAATACCGATGGAAATATTCATCTCAAGGAGGGTGAATCCTTCTTCCAGTTTTTTTTGTCTAAAATTTTCTTTAATTTTTAATATATAGTAAAACATGAATTTGGATGATTTTGAATCATGAATTGACTTCACGTCTTTAATCCATTTTCCCATAATTCTTTATTCATGATTCAAGTGTTATTTCCACCTAAACAGACGCTCAGTTAATTGGATGGTGTTGGTCTGTCCACGCTCTTTCCAATACACAACCGAGATTACTACCATTTGATCTTGATTAGGGACAGCTGGATCCGGGTCATTCAAAATTGCGCCATTGTTATACCAAACATACACTGCGCGACAAAATTGATCCGCATTTCCGCATGTTGCACCGGTGCTGCGATAGAAATTTGATGCAGAGCTTATACCAAACGTGCATGCTCGAGTGGGTGTTGATTCACGGCACGCCAAAGGGTTGATTCCGACAAAAGTAAGCCTCGGGGTTCTGATATTGGTTGTGGTATTGCAATTGGCTTGATTAATGGTATCAAACAGGTCTTCTGATACCGCGTACCATCCACGCAGAAGAGGTCTTGGAACTAGAATACTAGAATTTGCTTGGTCGTCCCACGGCCAATTCGCTGCATCATTGGTTATGTCACACATGACGTTATTGTCTCTATAGGCACGCACAAGTTCGATCCCCTCTTGTGCCAAGTCGTATGCAATGAGACTAGATTTAGAGTGTGCGCTACTAAAAATTCCGCGTGTAACAAGGGCGACTGGACCAACAACTGCAGCCATTAAAATGGCAAGAGCGACAACGGTCTCGATCAAGGTATAACCTTTTTGCTTTGAGGAATTCATGTTTCCTTGAATATTACCACTAAAAGTAATTCCCAATTTTCAATCAAACGCCAATGAACCAATAACGTAGAAATTTATTAAATAATTAGTTTTGAAAATTAGAAATTATAAATTGAAAATTTGTTTACTTAATATCTATCTGTCCGGTAATTCGTACTATCATAGTCTTGGTTTGGCCATTGGGCGCTACGAGCACTACATCCAGTCGCTCGCCAATTAGGGCGTTTGATCCGTTCTCGTCGGTGATATTCATGGTGCCATCAGGCGAGGAAAAAAGTATATTTGCTGTATCGTGATTCACCGCAGGTGTCGCCTCCCCACCTGGGTACCCTTTTAAAGCTTGAATCTGAATAGAGCGGTCAAAAGTAGCCGTCTCAAAATCTTCTGAACTTGAAGTATAATGTTTGTCTGATAGTCCTGAAACCGGATCAGCCAAATCCGCAAAAACCTTGAAATTGGTAGACCCTGTAGTAAGAAAAATTCCCACGGCCGGAGGAATGACGTCAACTCCTCCAATACGAAGTTGTGATACTGCAAGTGCTCTGTTTTGAGCTCTCCGGGTAGCAAGCGCCAGTTCTCGAGCGCCACGTTGGAGTGCAATTCCTTGATTTAGCCCACTAAAACTTACCAGAACCGTTGAGCTAATGAGGGTAATGATTGCGATCACAACGATTAATTCAATAGCAGTGAACCCATCTTTGGTGCTTTGGGGATATGACATATCATAATTATAACGTACCTAAGAAAATAAAAAACCCATTTTTGAGGGGATCTGGGTATTAAGTACCATGTATTAGGTAGTATGCTAGACACCAGTGAACTGTCGTTAGCACAATACGAAATACTTTATACACGGCATTTAGTGCAGTAAATAAAATATTCCAGCCAACTCTAAGAACTGGTATCCCCAAAAGTATGCAGCCAGGGCTCCGATGAGGATACTCGGTCCAAAGGGTATGTGATCTTGAGGTTTGCGTTTTTTTAAAATAAGCAGCGGAATACCAATAAGAGCTCCGCTCCAAAAAGAAAAAAGAAAAGCTGAGAGCGATAGGGGGAAACCAATAAGTAGCGATGTCGCAAAAATAAGCTTCACATCTCCAAACCCCATCCAGGTACCTTTTGGAAAAAACCATAAAGCACCGAGGATCAGAGTAAAAATAAATGCTCCTGCAAGGTCACTCCGCAATACTTGATATGAGTGTGTCTCGACAGTGCGACCAAATGAGGTCGCCAGCCCCACAAGAGCTAAAAGAAGAACCGCCCCATCAGGGATAAGATAGTGCTTATAATCAACCACTAAAATATAAATTGAGGCGCTTATGCCAAGAAATGCCAGAAATAAATTCAGATAATTTAGTAATAAAGGGGCGTCTTGTATGATCATCCAGCTTGCGACGGCAAAAGCAAGCGCCGTAAGAAGTTCAACAAGAGGATATTGTATCGAAAGGACGATGCCGCAATGACGGCATCGTCCTTTTTGGATAACAAAACTAGCCAGTGGTATCAACTCTCGTGGAGAAAGTATTCTTTGGCAATTTCGGCAGTAGGATCGACCAGTCGGTCGCCCTCCAATTGGCTTACGAAATATTAGAACGTTTAAAAAACTTCCAATAATTAAACCAAAAAGTCCTGCAAAAAAAGCAAATAAGACATTCTGCACGTGAATGGATTTAGGGCACTACGTCAAAAAGGTCCTGGGTTGCGAGTGTACTGTTAGCAACGGTTGGCTGACCATTAAATCCGTTGGTAGCACCAGCTGCCGTCGGACAAATTGGTGCAGCAGCACCTACTTGATCGGCACAATCCCTGTCGGTCGCAAGGACTCCACCATTATTTTCCATTCCTGATCCGAGATGGTAAGTGGTTTTTGCTCCGGCAGCAGCTGAAATTGAATAACAATATCCAGTGTTGCATGCTGCAACGGGGCCAACTGCTCCTGCGGGTATTACGGGAAGGGCAGGGATATATCCTGGAGTTACAAGGTCAGCTACAGCCAATGGTGAGGGCGTGTAGTTACCTGCACCTTGACCATCGAAATAAAGCTCTTCGGCAAGTTGCAATTGCTTTACGTCAGTTGCACGTTTGGCATCACGCGATTTTGAACGCGCGTTGTTTAACGATGCAAGAACGATGGAGGCGAGAACCCCAATGATTGCGATAACGACTAAGAGCTCAATAAGGGTAAAACCTTTTGCGCTCCATTTTTTAGCTAAAAAATGTGACATCTAAATTTTAAATTTTATTGGTTTTCTTGACCATTTAGTTAGTTCGACCTTTTTCTATTATATTTTATCGTGAATCACGAACAAACAAGAGTTATCCACAGCGCTCGCTAAAAAATCTTTCCTATTATAGCGTCTTCAGTGCCGAATGTTTAAGGTAGAATTCGATAAATTTTCCTACAAGTTATTTCCTAATTCCCGTCAAATGCTCCCCACCAAGTTATACAGGGGTACCATAACTGAGGCGACCAGAAGTCCCACTCCCGCTCCAAGAAAAATAATCAGCGCCGGTTCAATAAGAGCAACCAAGTTATCAACCAATGAATCCACTTCTCGCTGATAAAAGTGGGCAATATTTTTTAAAATAAAATCTAATCGGCCGGAAGTCTCTCCAATTTTCATCATTTGTGTTACAAGCACGGGTATTTCTTTATGTTTCTCAAAAGCCGATGAAATAGTGCCTCCCGCCTTCACGACTTCAATGGCATCAAGCACGGCCTTTCTATAGACTACATTCCCCACAACATCAGCGGTAATTTCAAGCGCACGGATAATTGGTATACCACTTACTATGAGTGTCTGGAGGTTGTCAGTCAGGCGCGCCATATACAATTTTCGATACAAATTGCCGACAATGGGTACGCTTATCTGCAGACTATCAAAAAAGATCTTTCCACTGACGCTTAAACTCCAACGCCAGATAAACGCCGCTCCTCCTACCACAAAGATAAGCAAAAATATGCCCCATTTTCGTAGCCCTAAGGATGCATAAATAACCACCTGGGTATAGAAAGGCATAGTTTGACCCGTATCTTTGAAAATATCAAGGAGTTTGGGGATGACAACAACGAGCATTACGACAATAACCCCCATAAAAGCAAACAAAATAAACGCCGGATAAATCATGGCGTTGCGGGCTTTGGTGAGAAGATAGTAACTTCGGTCCAAATAATCCGCTAGGTATGTAAAAGTCTCCTGGAGTTTCCCCGATTCTTCACCTGAACGAACAAGGTTTATATAAAAAGGAGAGAAAATTCGAGGGTGCTTACCCATGGCCTGTGAGAGTGAGAGGCCCCCCCCCACGTCATCTAAAATTTGCAGTATCGCTTTGCGAAGTGTTGGCTTTGTAGATTCTCCAATAAGAGTCTTGAGAGACTCAAAAATAGGGATGTGGGCTTCAAAAAGAGTGGACAATTGTCGAGAAAAAATAACCACATCTTTTTGGCTGACGTGGCTGAAAATGTTTTTAAGGTCAATACGAAAAGGCGGCTTTTGCTCCTCAACTGAAATAACAATAAGACTGTTTTGTTGCAGAGCATCAAGTGCTGCCTCTTTCGAGGTCGTCTGAATTATTCCCGATCGAATTTCACCTTCTCGGGTTCGTGCTTTGTATTCGTATGTTGCCATTTCTAGTGAGTAGTGAGTAGTGAGTAGTGAGTAGTGCTACAAACTACCAACTACTAACTACAAACTAGCTACTTCTGCAGTATTGCTTGTAGATCACCAGGGTTAAGAGAGTACGCCAAGGCGGTTTCTGTGGTAATCTCGCCTCTGCGCAGGAGATCTACCAAAGAACGATTGAGGCTGATCATGTCTTGGTCAGAGTTGGTTTCAATCACCAGATCCAGTTCATGGATCTTGTTTTCTCTAATAAGGTTGCGAACAGCAGGATTGGTTATCATGACTTCAACCGCAGGGATCAGACCTCCGGAGGCTCGTGGCAGAAGACGCTGAGATACAATTCCAACCAAAGTAGACGCAAGTTGTGCACGAATTTGGCTTTGTTGTTCGGGTGGGAATGAGTCAATAATTCGGTCAATAGTTTGAGCTGCATTGTTGGTGTGTAGGGTTGAGAAAATAAGATGGCCAGTCTCTGCCGCCGTTACTGCCATTGATATGGTTTCAGGATCGCGCATCTCACCAATCATGGCAACATCGACATCTTCGCGGAACATTGATCGCAGGGCCCTGGAAAAATTAGATGTATCAATACCTACTTCTCGCTGATCAATCACCGAACGATCAGAAGTAAAAAGATATTCGATCGGATCCTCTACGGTGATAATGTGGTCGGCACGGGTACGGTTGATATAGTCGACAAGAGCCGCTAGTGTAGTTGATTTTCCATGACCGGTTGGTCCGACAATAAGTAGAAAACCTTGTTGACGTTTGGCAAACTCTTCGAGAATGGGGGGCAGGTTAAGTTCTTTGACGGTCCGAACTTTGTTGGGAATCAAGCGAAGTGTTGCTCCCATGTATCCTCGTTGATGAAAAATATTTACCCTGAATCGCGCCTGTTCTTTAAAGCTGTAAGAAAGGTCGAGTTCTTTTTCAGACAAAAAAACTTTCTGCTGAGGGTCAGTAAGCATCTGAAAAATAAAATCACGAGCAATATCCGGTGTTACAACGTTCTGCTTGAGCAAGGGTACCATCACACCGTCGATTCGAAGAGTGGGATACCTGCCTACCGAGATATGCAAGTCCGATGCTCCTTCTTTGACCACTATGGAAAGTAATTCCTCAAATTTTTGCGAAACTAGACTCATTCCGTTGTATTTTAAATTCTAAATCCGAATATCGAAATCCGAAACAATGTCCCAATTCTTAAACATTAAATTTGTTTCGGATTTCGGATTTCGCGCTTCGAATTTTAATTAAACTTATGTGTGTACGGAGTTAATGACATTTTTTACCTTTTCTACCACTTCACTTGGTGTAAAGTGTGCTTTGACAATATAATCGTCTGCTCCAAGCTTCATTCCTCGCTCCACATCTTCCTTTTGGCCTAAGTTACTCAAAAGGATGATCTTGACGGGAGCGGGGTCTTTGCGTAATTCCTGAAGAATTTCAAAGCCATCCATGGAAGGCATGACAATATCAAGCAGAATTACGTCCGGATGAAAGGCGTGACCCTTTTTTAGACCTTCTTTACCATCACTTGCAGTGTCAACTTCGAAATGTTGCTCCCTAAACTTTAGAACATACATTTCAAGAATAAACGGATCATCATCAATAATAAGAATTTTCTTCGAATCGGTTGTAGTTTCCATGATCTAAGGATAAAAGATAAATTATAAAAGATAAAGGGGAGCTACACCACCTCCAGCAATTCTTCGAGTCCAATAAGTCCATGTAATACTTTCTCTATTCCATCCTGCTTCATGGTGATCATCCCTTGTCTTTGAGCTTCGGCTCCGATGCTTGCTTCAGACGGTTCGGATAAAATGATTTTTTCAAGCTGGGGGGTCATCGAAAGCACTTCGAAGATTCCCATGCGTCCTCGGGTCCCCTTTGGACAGGTGGCCGAGCTTTCAGCCTGACAAATTTCCGAAAGAGCTTCTTTTTTGAGGGATTCGCGCAGATCTTCTGGCATCTTTTCAATTTCTTCTAAAATAATTTGTTTTGCCCGACCTTCTAGTGGCACTTTTTTCCTTGAGTCTGTACAAAGTTTTCGTACCAAGCGCTGACCAACCGCTAAGATTAAAGTTGGCGAGATAAGAAATGGATCAATACCCATATCAATCAGACGCGGAATAACCCCAATCGAGTTATTAGTGTGCAGGGTGGAGAGAACCAAGTGACCGGTAAGAGCTGCGTGAATTGCCAAACTTGCCGTTTCTTTATCTCGAATCTCACCCACCATGATGATGTCAGGGTCCTGCCGTAGAATGTGGCGTAGTCCAGTGGCAAAATCATATCCAATCTCCGGGCGTACGTGTGATTGATTTACGCCTGCAATATAATATTCCACTGGATCTTCAAGGCTCACGATGTTGGTTCGTTCTTGGTTGAGAATCTTTAAAATGGCATAGAGTGTCGTTGATTTTCCAGAGCCGGTGGGACCGGTAATAAGAATCAGACCATACGGTCTTTTAATTTTTTCTTCAAGTTCGGTCAAACTCCTTCCCACAATCCCTAATGAGGCAAACGATTGGATACTGGTCTCAGGGTCAAGGATTCGAATCACGATTTTTTCACCATGCGTAGTCGGAAACGTTGAGATACGAAAATCTATATCACGGCCAATGATTTGGGCATGGAACCGGCCATCTTGAGGTACTCGTGTTTCATCAATTTTAAGATTGGTCATGACCTTGATGCGGCTGATCAAGGCTGGATGAATGTCAGAAGGAAGAAGCAAGCTTGTATGTAGTTCACCATCAACTCGAAATCGAACTCGCAATTTGTCTTTTCCTGGTTCAATGTGGATGTCAGATGCCTGACCCTCAACTGCATGGCGCAAAATAACTCCCACCATTTTGGTCACTGGTGCATCTTCCACAATTCGGACCGGCTCATCTGGTTTTTTTATCTGTATAGTGTCTTCTCCGATAAGATCAAACTCTTTTTCAAATTCTCCCAAGGCTTTCGTGACTTCTCCGGACAAACTTCGATATTCAGAAATAATCATCTCAAGATCGGAAGGAGTAATAATAAAAACACGTGCTGGCAAACCCAGACGGGCAGAAATGAATTTAATAGCCTCTTGTGAGCCAACATCATCAGGATTTAACATCCCGATATCCAAATACCCCTCATGCCTGCCGAGTGGAACCATTCGATAGTGGCGTGCAGACTCTTCAGGAACGTCGTGCAGTGCATCCACCGGAATCTGCACGCCTTGAAGAAGTTTGACAGGAAATCCAGACAGATCGCTTTTGGCTTCAGCCACTTGCGGTTCACTGATTCCTCGGGCGTAGAGAACATCTTCAATACCCATGCTTTTCTCCTTTGCCTCTTTACGGACTTTGGTAGCTTCAGCCAGGTCAAGAATATTTTTTGCAGCAAGGATGTCAAGAATTGTTTTGGCCATAAATAATGAAGAGTCGAAAGACGAATGTCGAAAGACTAAAGCTGAAAATACTTAGCTTTTTGTCTTTTGTTGTTAGTCTCTCGTCCTCAGTCTATTCAAAAGGCAATAAAAGGATTTGCTCGTCCAATCTGTTCTTGGGATGATGTTCCGATGGCGTATTTTTCTAGTGACTGAAATACCGAATCAGAAAAAATCGAAGTATCAATTTCCAAATTTTCGAGGGCCCCGATGTCTTTGAGTGTGATCTCGAGTCCGGGAATTGCTTGAGTGTCATTGGGATCAACTGTCGTGCCCCAATCAGAGGCTGGGGTTTGTGCCCTATACAAGTACCATCCTGTTCCCAGGACCAATGCAAGAATCCCCACGATTGGAATAATAATTTTTTTCTTCATCCCGTTAGAAAAACCCCCTAACTACTCTTGATAGGCTCGACCGTTAATTTTAAACTGGAATACTTTGTTGCTTTCAGTGAAAGATAAGATTTCAACATCAATAATACGGAGACTATTTTCAAGATCCCGTAATAAATTTTTTAAGGCCTCGTAAGATCCGGTAAGGCTGACACTGAATACAAAACTTTTATATTTCTTAGTTGAGGGAATTGCTAACCCCGCTGAAACCAGTGGGGGTGCGACTTTTTCATCTCCTTCACCAGCTCCTACATCAATAGCGCGCAAGGTAAAGCCATTTTTTGAGACAATATTCTCGACAAGAACCGCAAAATCTGCTGCGTTGGAACGTAAAGGCAATGCATAGTCGAGACGCTCTAATTCGACAGCAGTAATCCCGTGGGATTTTTGTAGTAAAGAGTTTTTTATGTCAGTCACATGATCAAGTTTTTCATTTACTACTTGGAGTCTAGCTATTTCTATCTTACTGTCTTGGAATGTGCGCCATTCAGGAAGAACATAAAAATAACTTGCAATAATAATGCCAATAGTGAGAAGAATTGTAATAAAAATTTTTGGCATTCGGTGAGCGTTATTTTGGTTTAACTTCTAAAAGTAGGGGTTTAAAGTATAGTTTAAGGTCAAACGTAGCTAATCCCTTATCATCAATAGAAAGTCCTCCAAATACCGTCTTTTCGATGTTTTTATCACGCTCAAAAGTGTTGATTTGACGTGCCAAGACCACAAAGTTTTGCGCAATACCTGTCATATGGGCAAAGCCATCATCTTTATTAAAAGTGAAATCATGAAACTGAACTCTAGGGTGCGTGTCGGCTTCTAAAAGATTCAAAATATGAGAGACAAAAACATGGTTTCCTAAGAGATCACGGATAACTTTAGTTTTGCGCTCGAGTGTAAAAATTTGATCAAGGTCTTTTTTAAGATTAGTTTCCTTTTGTTTGGCTTGATCCAAAAGTTCAAGCTGGGTTTTGGTTTGCGAGCGGTTCAAGAAGAGAAGTCCTCCGTAGGACGAAAGAATCACTAAAAAAACACCAAAACTTAAATAAAAAAGAATCATGTCGGTGGTTCCGGCTCCCGATGAATACTCTCGGATTATTGGTTTTTCTTTTCCTAGAAGGTCAACCATTGGTATAACGAATTATCACTAATTCATGACTAATTTTGGCGAATCATGAATTTCTTATTTTTAAAAGTATTCGTGATGTGTGTACCTATGTTGTATTCGTAAATTTCGTCTTGTGTAATCCTAGGTAATCTGATGCAGTGCAAGCCCGATTGCAACTGAGAAACTGGGACCGAGCGATCGTAAAATAGGCTGCATGATCGGCGGGGCGACTACTTGATCAAAGGGATTGCCTAATGCAACCTCAAGACCAAACCGTGTCGCGACATGTTCAGTTAGCCCCTTCAAATTGGCACCACCACCAGTAAGAACAATACGTTGAACTGAAGTTCCTGTTTTTCGATTGAAAAGTCCGATACTGCGCTGGAGTTCGCTCATTAAAAGTTCCAAAAAGGGCAGCATCACTGAAGTGATGTCACGTTCTTCAATCTTTTCTGAAATCCCAATTTCATGTTTCATTGCCTCTGCTCGTTGCGTGTTTACTCCTAATCCCCGTTCTAGGGCTGAAGTGAGTTCAAGTGAACCTCGGCCTATGCTGTATGAACCATACAATCTCCCCTTTCGCGCTATAGCAAGCGAGGTAGTGCGGTGCCCAAAGTTTATAAAGGCTGTCGTGCCTGTCTCATCGGCACCAAAAGAACGTACGACGCTGAAACTCTCAATTTCAAGAGCACGAAGCTGGATCGCTAGAACTCCTGCAATACGTTTGTATCTTTCTATCACGTCACGGGGAACGGCAATCAGCAAAACATTAACGATATCTTTTTTTTCCTCATCGGGAATAATGATCCAATCAAGCACCACTTCGCCAATAGGAATGGGAACATATTTTCGAGCTTCAAACGGAATAGCGCTTTCAATTTCTTTGTCTGGAACCTTGGGGAATTGTATAGTCGTAACAAAGCTTGAGCTGGCGGGGACAGAAAATATGACATCCTTTGACTTTACGTTGGCTTCACGGAAGAGGTCTTTTAAAAGTGCCACCGTGTCAGCGTCTTGTGAGATGACAATTTGGCCCGGAACTTTTTCCTTAACGTACCCGCTGTTAAGAAGCTCTCCATATGTCTGAAGGACTGCGCGCTCTCTTTCATAGCGAAGTTCAACAACCTTTGTTGAATATGTTCCAATATCAATACCTACGACATCGGTCGGCTTGTGAGAAAAAAAACCGAGAGAAGAAAAACCGGGAATTGAAAGTTTTTTAATGAAAGGTAACTCCACATCTTGAGTATACTAAAAATTCGCAGGCACTTATAGAATTATAGCACTCTCGTACCAGTAAACGTACTGCTGGGTTATCCACATTGGGAAAAGAAAAACCAACGTTGACAAGTACACGGGCTTAAGGATTATGTGGGTGTATGTACCAATTTCTGATTTATATAAAAAACCTTGCGCTTGATCTTCTTTTCCCCGCACGGTGTATCGGGTGTCTTATCAAAGAAGGAACGTTTTTGTGCACAGGGTGTCGAGGTCGTCTCCACTTTGTTCCTCCGTCTTGTTTTGTTTGTAAAAGGCTGGTGCCTTCCCGGGGACGAGTGACAGCAGGACGAACATGTCGTTCCTGCCAAGATCAGACCTGTATATACGCCTATTTTTCACCATTTCTCTACGAGGATACCGTGATCAAAGAGATGCTCCATCTTTTTAAATTTCAAAGGGTCAAGATTTTAAGTCAGATTTTTGCCGAGCTCCTGAGGCGTTATGTAGGGCATTTCTCCCTTGTGCTCCCCTCTCCGACTCTTTGTGTGCCTATACCCCTTCACTCCAGACGGCAGCGCGTTCGTAGTTTTAACCAATCAGAAGAAGTATGTCGCCAACTACAGATACTGGCACCGTCCTTACAATGTATCACTGCTCTTAAAAGAGTGCGCAACACTGTGCCCCAAACCTCGTTGTCCGGGACCAAGCGGGGGCAGAATATAGCTGAAGCTTTTGCAGTGAGTGATCCTCAGCTAATTAGCGGAAGAACAATTATACTTTTTGACGATATAAAAACTACGGGCGCTACTCTGGAAGAGGCTGCTCGAGTACTGAAACAGGCGGGAGCAAAACATATATGGGCCATGACGATAGCCCACTAGACAAGCAAATACCTTATAGCAAGTTGCAAATAATAACTATTCGCCATTTGCCATTGGCTCTTTGCTATTCCCTGGTTACTCTCAAAATCTCTTCAATCGAGGTCACTTTTTGTGCCACACGGATCAGCCCCTCTTCAAACATACTAAGCATCCCTTCTTCTCGTGCACGTGCTTCAATTTGGTCGGCACTCGTATTTTTTACCACCAGCTCCTTAATCGAGCCGCTCATTTCTAAGACCTCATGGATTCCAATACGGCCCTTATATCCTTCTGCACATTCTTCTGACTTTTGGGGACGAGCCAATTCCATTTTTTCAAGCGGAATTTTGGGATCGATCACTTTTTCGGCTTTTAATTTTTCAAATGCTTGGGAAATATGTGTATCCTTATCTAGAGTTTGAATTTCGGTTGGGGAGAGTTTATAGGTTTCTTTGGCTTCACACAATTTTCGGACCAAGCGCTGTGAAATAATCGCAGTGACGGTTGAGGCAATCAAAAATGGTTCGATTTTCATATCAAGAAGTCGGGGGAGAGCTCCGGCAGCTGAATTGGTGTGCAGTGTTGAGAGAACGAGGTGGCCGGTTAGTGCAGCATTGATAGCTAAGCTTGCGGTTTCATTATCTCGGATTTCTCCGACCATAATGACATTGGGGTCTTGGCGCAAAAGCGACCGAAGACCACTTGAAAAAGAAAGCCCAATGTCTGGCCGAACTTGTGTTTGATTGATGCGCGGCATTCGATATTCTATGGGGTCCTCAATGGTTGAAATGTTGACTGATGGGGTATTTAACATCTCAAGGATAGTGTACAGAGTGGTAGTTTTACCTGAGCCAGTTGGTCCGGTTGCGAGAATAATTCCCGTTGGACGACGTATTGATTTATGTACGCGCTCAAGGTTAATTCCCCAGAATCCTAATTCCTCAAGCGAGTGTCCTTTGGCAGATTCCGGCAGGAGACGCAAGACTATTTTTTCTCCATCAAAAACCGGCAAAATAGAAACACGAAAAGAGATCTTGTACTCATTGGTTTCAATTTTAAACCTTCCATCTTGGGGTAGTCGGTGCTCATCTAGCTTCAAATTTGACATAACTTTGATGCGCGCCACCAGGCCGGTTGCGATTTGCTTGGGAAGCGTCATAGCATCATGTAAAATTCCATCGATTCGATAACGGACAACAACCTCTTTTTCGATCGGCTCGATGTGAATATCAGAGGCGCTTTGCAATATGGCATGACGCATGAGAGTGTCTACAATCCGAATGACCGGTAAGTCTTCGGCCATCTTTTTTAACTCTTCTGCCTCTAGATCCCCTTTATCTCCTTCGCTTAGAACTTGTAGTGAGTCAGTTTCTTTTTTTAAAATCTCTCCGAATTCGTCCTCGAGTGATTTTTGGTATTGTTTCAGCGCGCTTTTAATTGATTCCGTGGAAGTAATGCGTGGTAATATTCGCAGACCTGCTTTTTTCTTGATAAATTCAATGGTCGCAAGATCATCCGGGTCAATCATAGCCACTTCCAAGTCTTTCCCTGTTTTTTTGTAAGAGACAATATTGTGTTTGCGGGCAATTGGTTCTGGAATGATTTGAAGTATAGCAGGATCGATATTGATTTTTGCAAGGTCAACAAAGGGGATGCCTAAGATATAGGCTTCAAGCCGATTTACCTCCTCTTCTGGTAAATATCCTCCAGACAAAAGAACCGAGCGCAGTCGCTCTCCATTTTTTTTGCTCTCAGCTTCGGCTTTTTTAAGGTTGGCAGCCGAAATAAGGCCTGAATCAAGCAAAAATGCTTTGAGTTGTGCTTCCTCGATTTTCAATTTCTTAAATTAGAAAAATTAAGATCAGCGTTTATTTTCGCGGTACCATCGGCTTCAAATCTGCGGTTTTTCTCCCGCTGATAGCAACACTAAGAATGCGCAGATATTCCGTCTGAAGGGGATTATTTAAGGATCTCTTTGATTTTTTGAGTGATCTCTTGTAACTTATAATTTGTTTTTATGAGATACATAGTAGCACCCAATTCAAGTGCTCGTTGTACGTCGGCGTTCTCTTCCAAATTTGATAAAATGATGATGGGAATGCTTTTGGTTTCGTCTTTTTTTAACTCGGTTAAGACTTCAAAACCATCACGCCGGGGTAATATAAGATCAAGTAGGATTAAATCAGGCATTTCGCGCTTGGCGATACGCAGGCCCTCATCTCCATCCAAGGCTGAAAGAATAGTGTATCCTTCTTGGGTTAAGAATTCACTAAGAGCTCGTTGTAAACCCGATTCATCCTCGATAAAAAGAATTTTTTTCATGTTTTGTGTTTATTTTTTAAAGAGATTTGAATTTTGTAAATAATTTCATCTAAAACAAAGTTTGCTTTAACGAGATAGTCATAAGCTCCCAGTTTTTTGGCGCGTTCAATATTTTCTTTCTCACCAAGGTTGCTCAGAACAATTACTATAATTTTTTGGGTTCTTTGAGTTTTTTGCATCTCCTGCAAGACCTGAAAGCCGTCAACATCCGGCATTACTATATCAAGCAGCATAACATCGGGATCGTTGGTATCTAAAAATGTGAGTGCCTCTCTACCATTTGTGACTGATGAGACTCCAAACTCTGCCAAAGCGAGTTTTTGAACCAAAAGGGACCGCATAAAAGGATCGTCCTCCACTACCAGGACAGAAGCTTTGAATATTTTTTCTTTAGGGGTTTGGGGATGTGCATTCTTCATGTGTGGTATCTCTGCTCGTTACGATTTTTTAAGAGGACGAGTCGCAAGGGGGAGGGTAAACCAAAAGAGACTACCTTTATTCTCTTCTGTTGAGAATCCAACAGCGCCCCCCATTTTTTCAATAATTCTACGAACAACATGGAGCCCGAGTCCCGATCCTCGTGTTTGGTTCGGAGCTTGTTTGCGGTTACTTGCTTGAAAGAATTGTTGAAAAATAAATTTCTTTTGATTTTCGGGAATGCCAATTCCTGTATCCTGGATACTCCATACCACCCCTCCTTTTTTAGGCGCGATGGTAATCGTAATTTTGCCGGAACTTGCCGTATAGCGAATGGCGTTATCCAGAAGATTTTTAATCACGATCGTTATATGGGACCGATCTGCCCAGACTCGTGGAATATTCTCTGGCAAATTCCACCCGAATTCAATATTGGAAGCTTTGGCGTACTGTCTAAATTCTTTGACGATGGTGTCCGTAATCTCCTCTATTGCCAACGCTTCAGGATGTAACATAAATGATTCACTATCAATGCGGTTTACTTCAATCAGTTGGTTTACCAAATCTATCATGCGCTGGGTGTTGGTGTGGATAGTCCCCAAAAAGTTCTTCAAGGTTGTAGAGGGAGTATGCACATCTGTATCTGCACTTTTGAAATCCCTTTCTAATACCTCAAGAGTCCAACTCAATACCGAAAGAGGTGAACGAAGTTGATGGGAGGCAATAGAGATAAATTGGGTTTTTATGATATTGGCCTCTGAAATTTTATTAAAACTGGTGATGATAAGTTGTCCCAGCACGAGATAAATGATTGTTACCACTGTTACTCCTATAATCCGGGGAACTTCTGGATCTTCGAAATAGTGAGAAGCAAGCAATGAGATCGCTATCATGGAAATGATCGTAACAAACCCCAGTAAAAGATAAAGAATTGGAGGGCATTCCCAGAAACGCAGACGAAGCTGTCGACAGTGGTTAATAAATTTTATATCTTTTACCGCTCGCAACATGTTTTTAGTATACGTCATTTTATTTTTTGTATCTATTTTGACTATCCCCTTTCGGATCCCTCTCGGGGCTCTTCTTAATAAAAAAGAACGGCCAAAGGCCGTTTTAATCGCGAGATGGTTCTGTTTTTACTTCATGACGTGGGATAAATCGATGACGAAGGTAGCGTTTTTGAGGATTTGAGAGCATCGTCCACAAAATTTGTTCAAGCCGCAAGACGCCCCGCTCACTAAGTATAGGAAAGGCCGCATGTATCGCCTCATGAATAAGAGTTGACACAATAGGCGTTTTTCTTAGTCTATGTTTTCTCCTTCCTAAAAAGATTTTTCTCTCTCTCAGAATTCCATGCAATTCCCGACGACGGTCATCGGGATCACGCAAAACTTTTTTTATATGGACAGCCTCAATTCCCCTTTCAAGAGTATCCACCAGAGATCGAAAAACAAAATCAACCAGAGCATCGCCAGAACGAGGTAGACATCGCCTCTCCCTTGTACCATTCAGCGTTTTGAGTCCATTCATGGGAAAGGGAAAAAACTACCTTGAAAATACCATAAATGTTCAAATATTGACAAGTGAAAATAGTACCTGTAGACTATATAGGTAGATGTGTTACTGCTTGGTCCGTGAAAACGGGCCTTTTTCAATAAGCAACAGGTGATAAGTAGTAAGTGACAAGGTTTTTCTCCTTGTTTCTTGTAACTTGTCTCTTGTCACTAGTTAATGATGGACTTAAAATCGTTTGCGAGCGCAATCCAACAGATTGCGGACGAGAAGGGCATCCCCAGAGAAAAAATTCTCGAAACTATCGAGATGGCTTTGGCTGCGGCCTATAAACGTGACTATGGTAAGCGTGGTCAAATCATCCGCGCCACCATGGATCCTGCTACTGGCAAGGTTAGTATGCGACAAGTCAAAGTTGTGGTTGACGAGGGCATGATTAAGTCGGAGGAAGAGATCGCGGCCGAAGAGGCCGAACGAGCACAGCTGTTGAGTCAGGGTGAAACCGCTCGTCGGTCAGAGTACAATGATTCCAAACGTGAAGATGATTCGGATGAGGCGTTTGGAGAAAAAAAGGTGCGATTCAATCCAGAAAAGCACTTAATGCTTGAGGAAGCAAAAGTGATTAAACCGGATGTCCAGCCCGGGGAAGAATTAGAATTCCCCCTTGAATTTAAAGATGAATACGGCCGAATCGCGGCCCAAACCGCCAAACAAGTAATTATTCAGAGAATCCGGGAGGCGGAACGCCAGGCGGTATTTGATGAATTCAAAAACAAAGAAGGAGAGTTGATAAGTGGCCTTGTGCAACGGATCGAAGGACGAAATATTTTTATTGACATAGGAAGAACAATGGGTATTCTGCCCCCCGAGGAGCAAATTCCATATGAGCGCTATCGTATCGGAGAGCGGCTTAAAGTACTTATTTCTTTAGTTGAAAAAAACCCTAAGGGTCCGAGTGTTTTTCTTTCTCGATCTCATCCCAAACTGTTACGAAAACTTTTTGAGGTTGAGGTTCCGGAAATCGCGTCAGGAACAGTTGAGATTCATGCAATTGCACGTGAACCAGGTTCTCGCTCTAAAATTGCTGTTTCTTCAAATGAACCCGGAATTGATCCGGTGGGATCTTTGGTTGGACAAAAAGGAGTTCGCGTATCGACAGTTATCAATGAGCTTGGAGGAGAAAAAATTGATGTAATTAAATGGTCTGAAGTTCCTACTGAATTTATTGGCAATGCACTTTCCCCTGCCAAGGTTTTGGATGTTGAAATTGAGCCTCGCCGACGGGAAGCTCGCGTTACTGTTCCTGATGATCAACAATCTCTTGCTATTGGAAAACAAGGACAAAATGTCCGGCTCGCCGCCAAACTCACCGGCTGGAAAATCGACGTACATGCAGAAAGTGAAAGAAAAAAAAATCAACCCACAACTGTGGAAGGTGAACCGCCACAAGATGACGTACCTACTGCTCCCGAAGAATCTCCAACCTCAGAATCAGAGAATTCAGTCGAAGAAAATAATAACCTAAATTCCTAATTCCTTTTCTATTCACTACAAACTACTCACTAATTACTAAATATATGATTTGGTTTCCAATTATTAGTTCTTCTATTTCCATCATCTTTGCGTTCGTTCTTATTTATTTTGTAAAAAAGTATCCTGTCGGGTCGGGAAAACAAGTTGAAATCTGGGAGGCAATCAAAGAGGGGTCACGTGCGTATCTGAAGCGTCAAAATTACACCCTTGCGGTTGTTGCTTTTATCCTTACCTTTATTATTTGGTATTTTTTCAAAAGTGAGACCGCGATGGGGTTTGTGGTTGGTGCGTTTGCTTCAGCCTTGACCGGATATCTTGGAATGATGACGGCGGTGGACGCCAATGTTCGCACGACGGAAGCCGCCAAGATAGGTCTTTCGCGAGCGTTTCGTGTGGCATTTTTGGGCGGATCAGTAACTGGCTTTTTGGTAGTAGGTCTCGGTCTTTTCTCGGTTAGTGTTTTTTATTATTTTACTAATAATGTTGATTCTTTAGTTGGGTTGGCCTTTGGAAGTTCGCTTATTTCGGTATTTGCGCGTCTGGGAGGTGGCATCTTTACCAAAGGTGCGGACGTAGGAGCAGATCTTGTCGGAAAGGTAGAAGCAGGTATTCCGGAAGATGACCCGCGTAACCCGGCAGTTATTGCCGATAATGTAGGCGATAATGTGGGAGATTGTGCTGGTATGGCAGCTGATCTTTTTGAAACCTATGCTGTAACATCTATTGCAGCGATGCTGCTTGGTTCGCTTCTTTTCCCCAATAACGAACTTATGGTCCTTCTTCCTCTTATGATTGGCAGTGTGGCAATTGTTGCCTCTATTTTGGGAAGCTTCTTGGTTCGTATTCGTGAGCACGGTGATATTATGAAAGGACTGTACAAGGGATTAGCCGGCTCATCAATTCTGGGTGCGCTTTTTTTGTGGCCAACCCTTGCCTCACTTCTTGAGAGAAATTCAGTGAATGCCTATTATGGTGCCTCTTTAGTGGGAATTATTGTAACTGTCTTAATCGTCTTTGTAACTGAATACTATACTTCAAAGAAATTTCGTCCTGTTCGCAGCATTGCTCGCTCTTCACTGACAGGCCATGGAACTAATATTATTATTGGTTTAGCCTTTTCGTTGGAGGCCACAGCCCTTCCTATCATTATTATTTCCGGAGGGGTATTGGCTGCCTATATTTTTGCAGGGCTCTATGGAATTGCACTTGCTGCCACGACCATGGTTGCTATGGCAGGTATTATTGTTGCCATTGATGCCTTCGGACCTATTACCGATAATGCGGGCGGTATTGCCGAGATGGCCGGACTTCCCGAAGAAGTGCGTCGCATTACTGATCCACTTGATGCAGTAGGAAATACAACCAAAGCCATTACCAAAGGGTATGCGATTGCTTCAGCCGGACTTGCTGCCTTGGTGCTCTTTGCCTCCTATACGGAAGAGTTAAAAAACTTTGGCAAGATTGTATTTTTTGACCTTTCGGATCCGTACGTAATCGTCGGTCTCTTTATTGGAGGTATGATGCCGTATCTTTTTGGCTCGATGGCTATGCGGGCGGTTGGGAAAGCCGCGCAGGGAGTGGTAGAAGAAGTTCGTCGTCAGTTTAGGGATATTGAGGGAATCATGGAGGGAAAGGCCAAGCCACAGTATGACAAAGCTGTTGATATTGTTACTAAAGCGGCCTTGCGACAAATGATTATTCCGGCACTTATCCCTGTCGCAATACCAATTGCTTTGGTTTTTGCGGTAGGTTCCCATGCGGCTGAGGCTCTGGGAGGGCTTTTGGTAGGATCAATTGTAACGGGGCTTTTCGTCGCGATTTCCATGACTTCCGGAGGAGCTGCTTGGGACAATGCTAAAAAGTACATAGAAGAAGGAAACTACGGTGGTAAAAAATCTCTTGCGCATCAGGCCGCAGTCACCGGAGATACCGTTGGTGATCCTTATAAAGACACGGCCGGTCCGGCGATTAATCCGATGATTAAAATTGCAAATATAGTTGCTTTACTCATAGCTAGGCTGTTGTAGAGCTAATAACAATGATAAATTCAACTTGTCCCGACACTAAATTTCGACTTTTGATTTTACTGCCCGGGATAAGCCGGGGAGGAAAACTTTTAAGCAAGATTTTGAGTTTATTTTCCCAAGCATAAAGCAGCAGTCGAAATTTTAGTGCGGGATGATTAAGATAGCCAATATCGTGGCGCTACTTATTGCGAGGTTATTGTAGGAAATTAAAATTTTTAATTTTCAAGTTTCAATCAAATTCCAATCGTCTAATGTTTCAATTTGAAAATTGGGGAATGGCTCATTTATTGAAAATTAGAAATTGTAAATTGGAAATTAGTACATGGAATATAAATTAACAAAGTTCCCGAATTCAGAAGTAGAGATTGATGTAACTATCCCTTTTGCAGAATTTGAACCTGATACCAAAAAGGCAGCAACTTTAATTTCTGAAAACACGACCATCGAGGGATTTCGCAACGGTAAGGCACCCTATGAAATAATAAAAAATCGCCTGGGCGAGCTTATGATCTATGAAAAAGCAGCTGGCCTTACGATAAAAAAAGTATGGCCAGAGCTTTTGGCTCGTATAACTTCTGAATGGAAAGATAAAGAATTTATCCCCTTAGGTGAACCTGAAATCACAATAACCAAACTTGCGCCGGGTAATGAATTACAATTTAAAGTTCGTCTTGCTCATCTTCCTGTTATCACCCTTCCGGATTACAAAAAAATTGCCCACGACGTATATGAAAAAAAGAATGAAGTGACTGTCTCAGACGAGGAGGTTCAAAAAACTCTTGTCTGGATTCAGGAATCACGTGCCGTACCAGAACTTGTATTACGTCCGGCCCAAAGCGGAGATAATGTTGAGATAGATTTTGAAGTGCGACACGGTGGCGTAAAAATTGAGAATGGGGATTCTCGGAGCCACCCCCTTATTATTGGTAAAGGAAAATTTTTACCGGGGTTTGAGGATCATCTTTTGGGAATGAGCCAAGGAGAGGAAAAAAAATTTTCACTTCAAGCGCCAGAGGATTGGCATAATAAGTCGTTTGCAGGAAAATCACTTGATTTTACGGTCAAGATGAATGAAGTTAAAGAACGCAAGATGGCTGAATTAAGTGATGAGTTTGCTCGAAACCTAGGAAATTTCCCAACTCTTGATGATTTAAAGAAAAATATTAAAGAAGGGGTACTTTCTGAAAAAGCAGATAAAGAGAAACAAAGAGTTCGAACTCTTATGATTGAACATATAGTCAACAAAACTGAAAACGAGGTACCTGAGGTTTTAATTAAAAGTGAACTTAAAAAAATGTTTGAGGAGCTTCGGACAAATATCGAAAGCATGGGCATGAAATGGGAAGATTATCTCCTCCATATTAAAAAAACTCCTGAGGAGTTAGCTAAGGACTGGCAGAAAGACGCAGAACAGCGGGTCAGGGCAGCACTGGTTTTGCGGGAAATAGGACAACGAGAAAATGTATCGGTGAGCGAAGAGGAGGTAGAAAAGCGAGCCAATCAGTTTTTACAGCAATACTCTTCTGCGGAAGAGGCTGAAAAATCAATTGACGCCGAAGTCTTGCGAGAATATACTAGGGGGATATTAAAAAATGAAAAAGTTTTTGAATTATTAGAAAAGCAATAAAATTTAACAATTTTTAATTTACAATTCCAAAGTAATAATTGTGGTATTGAAAATTTAAAACTGAAAACTATGGAATCTTACAACCAATATTTAGTCCCTACAGTGATCGAAAAGTCTCCCTTTGGAGAACGGGCTTATGACATTTATTCTCGACTTTTGAAGGAGCGAATTATCTTTTTGGGCGGACCGATTAATGATACGCTTGCCAATATCATCATTGCGCAGCTTCTCTTTCTTGAGTCTGAAGATGAGAAAAAGGACATCCGCATATATATCAACTCCCCTGGTGGCTCTGTACCTTCGACACTGGCGATTTATGACACCATGCAATATGTCAAAGCTGACGTCTCAACTATTTGCATTGGTATGGCCGCCTCCGGAGCGGCACTTCTACTTGCCTCAGGTGCTCCAGGTAAGCGTTTTGTGCTTCCTAATTCAGAGGTGATGATTCACCAAGTTATGGCAGGTGGAATTGAAGGACAGGCAACCGAAATTGAAATCTCAGCTCGGCATATTCTTCGCCTGAAGGAACGCCTGAATCAGATTTTAGCAAAGCATACCGGAAAACCAGTTAGTCAGGTAGAAAAGGATACTGATCGTGACTTTTATATGGATGCAGATGAAGCAAAAAAGTACGGACTTGTTGATGAGGTTATAAAACGCAAACCCGGTAGTAGTCTTCGGCATATATAAATGGCGACTCGAGATTTTAAAAATGAACACGTGATTCGGTTAAAGTAGCCTCTACAGATAGTATACGGGCGCGTGGCAATGCCACAGCCGAAGAGTTACTACCGGGCAAAATAAGTGCCAAATGATACAAAAACAGTCCCGGTAGTACCGGGACTGTTTTTTACCAAAAAACCCTGCACGTAAGTGCGAAAAGGATGTCATTTCAGTTATGTGTCTTTCGCTTTTTTAAGTTTGCGCAGTAAATGAGGGGAGCAGACTTTTTCCAGTCATCTCTTTGGGTTTTTCTAATCCAAGAATTTCGATGATTGTGGGAGCCACATCAGTCAAGATCCCCGAAATCTCTTTTTTTTGTTTCAACACACTCTCGTCAGTGCGAGGGTTTTTTAATCTGTATAAGGAATCAATACAATAGAATGGGACGGGATTGGTAGAGTGCTCGGTTAATTTTTCTCCGCTGATTGTATCTCTTTTTAACTCCACATTTCCATGGTCTGCGGTTATAAGAAGCGTTCCGTCGAGTGCCAACACTTTCTCCATAAGGGTAGCGACAGCAGTATCCAAAAACTCCACTGCCCTGCTTGCCGCTTCAAAATTTCCTGAGTGGCCAACCATATCAGCATTGGCATAGTTTGCGATAATTACGTCGTAGCGAGTTAAATTTTCTACAATCTTTTCCGTAATTTCAGGGGCACGCATTTGCGGAATATCGTCAAAATGGGCAGTTGCATAGGAGGGAACAAGTATTCGTTCTTCATTCACAAAGGGCTGCTCTCTCCCTCCATTTAAAAAATACGTTACGTGTGCGTATTTTTGGGTCTCAGCAATATGTAGATGTTTAAATCCTGAATCCGAAAGAATGCGGGAAAGACACCACTCGTTATCAAGCGACCCAAATGCGGGAATGGCATTCAAATCTTTTTGATATTCCGTCATGGTAACAACAAGGAGATTTGAGATTTTTTTCCGTGAAAAGTTTTCAAAATTCTCATCAACAAAAGCGTGGGTAAGTTCTCGCATTGAATCTTCGCGATAGTCAGAAAAAATTAGAGCATCATTATCTTGCACTAAACCCATAGGTATTTCGTTTTCTGCCAAAACTGCAGGCTTAATAAATTCATCGGTGGTTTTTTCGTCATATGATTGTTGCAAGTATTTGGATATCGAAGTAATTTTTTGTCCCACTCCTTGTGTCAGTAGATTATAAGCAACCTCTACCCTATCCCATTGTTGGTCGCGATCAAGAGCATAAAACCGACCGAGGATAGTACTAATTTTGGCATGGGGCCACTCTTTACCTATGCGTTCTTCAAGACCAGCAAAAAACTTTGCTGCCTCAATAGGTGGCGCATCTTTGCCGTCTGAAAAACCATGGATAAATACGCGCTCGATCCCCTCTTTCTTAGAAAATTCGAGAAGTGCATATAAATGGTCAATATAACTATGAACAGAACCAGACGAAATTAACCCTGCAATATGTAGACTTGAATTATGGTCACGAACGTGTTGGGCTGCTTTTTTGAATGCGTCGTTGGAAAAGAAGGTTCCGTCATAAATGGAAGTAATAATTCGCGGAAGGTGATGGTAAAGTGTTTTTCCGGCACCAATGGTAAGGTGTCCTACTTCTGAATTTCCTGCTTCCCACCAAGGAAGCCCAACAGCTACACCAGAGGCCTGAATCGTTGTAAATGGAAAGTTGTGCTCAATAAAATTGAAGGTGGGAAGGCTGGCGTGAGCTACCGGACTCGTCTTCTCATCGGCTGAAACTCCAAAGCCATCAAGTATGACAAGTACCAAGGGAGCAGATCGTTTTTTTATTTTTTCAGACATGTTCCTATTATACGCATAAGTCGAAAAAGGACGAAAGTTTTCGTTCGCGAATTGACAATTTAAAGATAAAGAAGTACGCTTTGGATATTAGAAATTTGACTTTAAATTGCTAAATTTGTACCTAACTGTCGTGATGCGTTTTCCTTTTTGAAGGTTCTTTGCGCAAACCCAGTAGTGGTCTTTGGAAAATTCGTTTTGTCCTGATAGTACAATCGGGGCAGTCCAAGAATTATTATCGGGCCAAGATACGTTTTCTTCACTGTTTCCATGTCATTCAAACATCTTATTCTTTTAGCTACGTATCTAATAAAACCGCTCTAAACGGGCTTACCTTAGTTTTGATTGGCGTATAGATCCTTTAAAAAGCGACAACCGTGTCGCCAGTTTTTAGGTTTATCCCCACACCTTCCTAGAATACCCTGCGGTCTTGCCGCAGGGGCGAATGGGTATTTAGTTAGTTCCTTCCCGCAGGGTGTCAACCTTGTGAGAAGGTGTGGGGGATGGATTATTATGGAATTTGATTTAATAACTATTGTAATTGGTCTCCTCCTATTTTTCGTGGGACTGGGAGTAGGATATATCGTGCGACAGGTTTTGGCACAACAAAGGAAATTCTCAATTGAGGCCAAATTGAAAAAGCTGATTGAGGATTCGAAAGTAGAGGCCAAAGAGCTTCTGCTTGAGGCAAAAGAGAAAGCAGCCAAAGTACTTGATGAGGCCAAGCAGGACGAAAAAGACCGCTTGGGTCAACTTCGACGACTTGAAGAACGATTAATCGAGAGAGAAACTGATATTGATAAGCGGTTCAAAGAGTTTGCAAACCGAGAAAAAGAACTTGTCGAAAAGATCGAACGAGTCAAGGCAATCAAAGCTGAACTTGAAGTAAGTAAGGCAACTATTACCAAAGAATTTGAACGCGTTTCAGGGCTTTCGAAAGAAGAGGCTGTCAAAGAAATTATGGCACGCGTTGAGCGTGATCATACTACAGACTTGATGATGCATGTAAAGAAACTGGAAAGCGCGGGTATGGAGGAACTCGAACGTCGAGCAAAAAACATTTTGGCCGCTCTTATTCAGCGAGTAGCGACTGCAACCACTTCAGAAGTTACCACTACCACTGTCCAAATCCCTTCTGACGATCTTAAAGGAAAAATTATTGGTCGCGAAGGAAGAAATATCAAATCGCTTGAACGTGCGGCAGGTGTTGAAATTATTGTCGATGACACTCCCGGCTCAATTGTTATTTCTGGTTTTGATCCCGTTCGTCGACACTTAGCAAAATATGCGCTCGAGACATTGATTCAAGATGGAAGAATTCAACCGGCGCGTATTGAAGAGGCAGTCGAGAAAGCTCGAGAAGAAATTGATAAACAAATCAAAGCAGCCGGAGATCAGGCGGCATACGAGGTAGGAATTTTTGATCTTGATCCGCGTCTGATTACCTTGGTCGGACGATTAAAGTTTCGAACAAGTTACGGGCAGAATGTTTTGCAGCACTCCATTGAGATGACACATTTGGCAGGTATGCTGGCTGAGGAAGTTGGCGGGGATGTTTCCATCGCTAAACGAGGAGCGCTCCTGCATGATATTGGAAAAGCGGTTGACCACGAAGTCTCCGGTACTCATGTTGAAATCGGCCGAAGAATTTTGCAGAAATTTAATGTTGATAAACGGGTAATTCAGGCTATGCAGTCCCATCACGAGGAGTATCCGTATGAGACTCTTGAGTCAATTATCGTACAGACCGTTGATGCAATTTCTGCTTCGCGTCCCGGAGCGCGTCGAGATTCAATTGAGAACTATTTGAAACGACTTGAGGATCTCGAGCGTATTGCTACCTCATTTGAGGGGGTGGAAAAAGCGTATGCAATATCGGCTGGCCGAGAGATTCGTATATTTGTCACGCCAGAAAAAATTGACGATTTTAAGGCTCGAGGACTTGCGCGTGAAATTGCCGGAAGAATTGAGAGTGAATTGAAATATCCAGGAGAGATTAAAGTGACGATGATTCGCGAAACACGGGTGATTGAATTTGCCAGGTAGTGAAAATTCGACTGTGTATGAATACGCGAACCTTTTAGTTAAAAGCTGCTTTCAGCCCATCTGGACCATCTAAGTATAAGAGACAGACTGACTTTGATGAGTCGAATTTCTACTACCTGGTTTGCAAGGTAGTAGAAACAAGGTAAAGGATAAAGACAAAAAGTATAGTACATCAAAAAATCCGCTATAGCGGATTTTTTGATTGTCTGATTTTATATTTTAATTATTTCGGTCGGATCTCTATTGTGGAAGGTACTCCTCCAACGGTAAATATGGTACTTCGACAATTACTCTGACTGGAGGAATCAGCCTCATCAACGGTGAGGGGTTTGTTGGCACACACGGTCAACTTATGAGTTCCGCTCTCGGCTGTCCATCCGGGAGTAACAACAGTTTGCTGTTCCAATGAATTAAGATTTTGAACATCAGGAGGAGTAAGAATAATTGGTTGTCCTCCGTCGTTATTTACATCAATTTCAAAGCGATTGGCAAAACGACCGGTGGCACTTGCTCCCTGATTTTTTATGATTGCACGAAATGTCAAGATGTTGCCTCTGCTGGGATTTCCGGAATCAATAATTGGATTGTCTACCACGACAAGATCGGCCTTGAGCGGAAGTACTGTAATAACAGCACTATCACAGTTATTATTTTCATCTTTCTCGATTATTGATGGGTTGGGCTGGTCAGTACAAAGAACAACTCGATGAGTCCCGGCCGTTGCGGTCCAACTACCCGAAGTAACAGTTTGTTTACTGTCAGGACCTAAGTCGCTTAGAGATATGTCCGGACTCAAATCTGCGTCATTAGAGGTAAGATTGTCAGCATTAATATCAATTAAGAAATGATTCTTAAATGTACCTTGGGCGGTAACTCCTCCTTGGTTTTTAATTTCTCCTTTAAATGAAACTGTATTTCCGGCAATCAGGCTTCCGCTGTTAAGTACGGGGGCTTGAGAAACAACAAGGTCAGGTCGGTCTTTTACGGAAACTTGAACCGTTCCTAAGTTAGAGATATGACCCTGATTGTCCACGATGCGCAGTACCTCATAAGTATAGATCCCAGGAGCATCATTGAACGTCAAAGAACCTAACGAAATTTCACAATCTTCGGGAGCATTGGGATTCAGCACTACACGATCCACGCGCGATCCCCATGGATCTGAAGTTAATTGATCAAGGTTGGAATTCCATTCACACGTTCCTCCACTGGAAATACCACCAACAGGATTGTTCCAGCCTTGTGGGTCAGAACTTCCTGTTGCTGATAAACGTAAGGGGGTTGGTTGGCCTTGTGTAACTGTTATTAGATGAGCAAAAGAGCCGCCATTAGCCGAAATTGAAGCTTGAGCAACGGGATCATCTGACGGTCCAGGTGGAGGTGTTCCCGGAGGAGTTGCCGGTGGTGTACCTGGTGGAGTTCCTGGGGGTGTGCTGGGTGGCGTGCCAGGGGGTGTGGCTGGTGGAGTTGACGAGGGTGGGCAGTCTGGCGTCACCACCTGACCCCCACTGATAAGATGCCCATAATCTGTTTCAGTAGTGAAGCTGTTATAGCTTGGATAGACATGAGTAAAACCAGCATAATTTGCCGTACTGTACCGTATCTCATAATCATAAGTTGTATTTAGAGAAGCTCCATTCCAGGTATAGTTTCCACTACACGCAAGACCATCGGCCACCATAAAGAAGGACCCGGTTCCGGCAACTGAGGCGCGAATCCAGACCGTTTGACAATCTTCAAGACCCGGACTGCTTCCTGCATTGGTCCAGGTGAAATTAACCACTGGTGCTCCGTTATTACAGGTAGGAGGAGTAGGAACAATGTTCGAGGACCCACAAGCCGGAGCAGTAACACCAATCCCTGCTTGCTCAACCCAGTGAGGAGTCGGTACACTAAGTGGTTGAGAAGCAGGATGCAACAAGGCAGCTGCTCCTAAAAGAGTTCCAAAGAGTAAATTAGCAAAAGAGGTCATTGAAGGTATTATAGCAGGTTATCGTGAGAGATATATCCACAAGAGACTTAAATCAAAAATCCTTAGTATAAAAAAATTTACAATTTTCAAGTCTCAATTTTCAATCAGTTTTCAATGAGTCAGTGGTATTCAAAAGTTGGAAATTAGTTTAATTGGGGCATTCACTGCAAATTAAAAATTGTAAATTGAAAATTATTTATAGTTTAAAGTGTCTAGCATCTAATTTCTTAGAGGCTGGTTGTTACTTCGGTGCCACCTCTTTTATCTGGGGAAGTCCGCTAATCGTGAAAATAGTACTGGTACAATTACTCGTATCAGACGAATCATATTCACTAATACCGGGATTGTTCGGTCTATTGGTGCAGATAATAAGTCGGTGTGTTCCTTCTTGTGCGGTCCAGGGACCTGAAGTGACCGTTCGCTGATCAAGTGAGTCAAGACGAGGTAGTGTTGGGTCCGGTGTTAGACGGGTAAGCGGTCCTCCGTCGTTACCCACATCGATATTGAATTGACTGGTTATAACATTATTAACGTTGGTTGCTCCATTGTTTTTTACATCGGCTTTGAACACCAATGTATTTCCTTTGGTGAGACTTCCCGTAATAGTGGGGTTTGCAGGAACCAAAACAGAGATAAGATCTGCCTGTAGGGGAATAACAGAAATCTGGGTTTCAGCACAGTTGTTGGTCTCTTGGGACTCTGTTACCACAAGTGTTGAGTCAGCGCAGAAAATTACGCGATGGGTGCCAACGGTTGCAGTCCAATTGTTCGAGGTAACTTGCTGATTGGATCCGGAACCTAAAGTGGTAATGGTTTGAGTACCAAAAGTGCTGGTAGCAATATCAATTGTTCCGTCAGAACTAAGGTCAATATAAAAGTTATTATTAAATGTTCCTCCCGCAGTGACCGTTGATGGTGCATTGGCAACCCTACCTCGAAATTGTCGGGATTGCCCTTGAACAATGGTTCCGTTACCCACAACTGATGGTGCTTGTGAAATACTAAGATCCGGTCGAACTTGCACCGTAATTTGCACGGTTGCGATGGCTGAGACTGCTCCTCCGTTGTCTACTATGCGTAAAATATCATACGTATAGGTATTTGGTGGATCAGTAAATGTCACATTCCCTAAAGAAACTTTACAATCAGCCGGGGTTGCAGGACTAGACGTGACCTGATCTACGCGGGTATTCCATAGATTGGCAGTTAACGTATCAAAATTAGAATTCCATTCACATGCTCCTCCCTGTGCTACGCCTCCGAAGGGATTTGCCCATCCATCCGGATCAGAACTTGCTGGAGGATCTCCACCGGATAACCACAAGCTAATCGGTTCGTTTTGGTAGACAATAATCGAGTTGCTAAAGCTGCCAGCTAAATTGGTCGACGAAATTGTGGCTTGAGCAATTGGTGCTTGATTCGTAATGGTAAATGCTTGGGTGGCAGTACAGTTATTCGCTTCATTGGACTCGGGTACTATTGATCCAGAATCAACACAAAAGTTGAGTGTGTGGTTGCCAATTGTCGCACTCCAAGGACCAGCAGTTATTGGTGCTGATGTATTACCGGCTCCCACTCCGGGGATATTTTGATTGAAGCACGTGACTCCATCTACACAAAACCGAACAGTATTTGCAGCCGCACCAACTCCTCCGTTATTTCGTTCTTGATTAGTAAAGGTAAGAGGACTCCCCGGACTTAAAGAGCCGTTTATAGTACTCACGTTATTGAGTGGCACCAAATCTGCTTGCACTGCCGCACTCACCGTAACCACTGTTGTTCCCGCTGCATTGCAGTTGTTGGTCTCGTCCCCCTCGGCAATACTATTCCCCGAGTCTGCACATACAATAATTCGATGAGTCCCTGCAGGAATATTGGTCCAACTCGCTGAGACCGCATTACGTGTTAAACCGGGATTGATAGAGGCAATATTAGTATCGGGCGCCAGAGTAACTTCAGGAGCACCACCATCATTATTCAAATCAACCCGAAAGCGAACTGAACTTATCGGTGCCACTACATTACCTTGATTTTTGACCGTTGCTACAAAGGTAACATTTTGATTCTGTACCAAAGATCCTGAGTTGAGTGACGGAGGAGCTGAGATGATGAGGTCAGGGGCTTGGACCGATTCAGCGATAAAGTTGTTTGTTGATAATCCCCCAGAATCATTGACTACTAGTTGCAATGTATAATTCCCTAGTGTGTTCGCGGTAAAGGTTGGACCGGGAACAGGAACCGATACCCCAGCCGCTCCACCAATTGGTTGGGGATAGGAAACCGAAAATGAGGGGCAAGTGCCTCCCGGACAGGGCAGAAGAAAGCTCCACGTGTAGTTTGCCAGATTACCATCAATATCACTTACCGTTGCTCCATTGTGAGTATGAGCACCAAAAAAGGTGTGTGAACTTCCCATGGAGGTAATACTTGGCGCAGAATTGGGCGGCGGACAATTCGGCGTCACCACTTGCCCCGAACCAATAAGGTGTCCATAGTCTGTTACACCAGTAAAACCATTAAATAATGGGTAGGTTTGAGTAAACCCACCAAGATCTGCCGTTCTATATCGTATCTCATAGTTGTAGGTCGTATTGGGAGCAGCACCATTCCAGGTATAACTTCCACTACATGATAATCCTTCTGCAACCGTAAAAAACGAACCGGTTCCAGCAACTTCTGCTCTGATCCATACAGTAAGACAATCTTCAAGACCCGGACTTCTTCCTGCGTTGGTCCAGGTAAAGGTAACCACCGGAGAGCCGTTATTACAGGTAGGAGGATTGGGATTGATACTGGATGACCCACAAGCCGGAGCAGTAACACCAATCCCTGCTTGCTCAACCCAGTGAGGAGTCGGTACACTAAGTGGTTGAGAAGCAGGATGCAACAGTGCAGCTGCTCCTAAAAGAGTTCCGAAGAGTAAATTAGCAAAAGAGGTCATTACTTTTTATTATAACAGATCACGATTGAGAAGGTATACACAAACCAATTTCCAATTTTCAAGTAACAATTTTCAATAAATGTTTCAATGTATCATTGATTAATTCACTGAAAATTAGAAATTGTAAATTGAAAATTTGTCTTATTATTGCCTCGCTCTGGCCTGTTGTAAGTTTTCCTTAATCGCTTCTCGAAACGCTTTAAGTCCCCCAGTGGTCTGATTTGGATCATTCCCCGGATAAGATCGGTGCCAATCCTCTTCGGTAAGTTTTGTGGCAAGTTCTCCTGCTTTAGTAAAAGATTTTTCAGCCGCCTTATATTCTTTAAGGTTCAATTGTGCGACTCCTAAACTATTCCAAAGCCACGGATTATTGTTGCCTTGGTATACTTCGTTGAATGCCTTATTGACAACCTTTTCCACTTCATCATATTTCTGCTCTTTGAGTAATATCCAAGCCAGATCATTGTATCCTGCCCATTCCTTCGGTGACCACTGAGTGAAAGCTCGAAAATCATTTTCAGCCTCTTGTAGTTTGTCTGAGTAGCCGTAAATAAGGCCCCGCACGTACAAACTCCTCTTATTTTCTGGATTTGCTTCAAGTTCCTTGTTAATTTCCTGAAGTGCGATTTCACTGTGACCCTCCACGAAATAGATTCGAGCGAGTTGATAGTGTCCCCAAAGTATTTTTGGATCAATTGAAATAGTTTTCTTGTACGCGCTCTCGGCTAAGCGAAGGTCGTAGTGTCCCCTACTCGCGTCAAAGTAATACGATCCGATAGTTGAGGCTAAAACTGCATTGTGACGAATGAAAAGAAGAGAGAAGGGTGTTTGATACTTTTGCCAGAGAAATCCGGCTACGTAGTCGCCGTATAAAAAAAATGCTCCTAGAGCAATCAAGAAAATTCCGAGAATCAAAGCCAGTTTTCTTTGTAAAAATTTTTTCAAAGTAAGCAGTGAGTAGTTTGTAGTGAGTAGTGCTACCGACTACTCACTACAAACTATCAACTTTTAGCTATTTCAATTCTTGCTGCGCTCTTTCTCGTTCCGCCATCACAAAGATGTTTTTTGCTGGCAACTTTTCTGTTAAATCAAGATAATCTTTGAAATATTTTTTTGCGTCAGTTGTTTTGCCCAGCACTTTTGAGTTTTCAGCGAGATTTTTTAGACACACCGAGTATCCATAAGAATCAGAAGGAGTAACTAATTTTGCAGTTTGGATACTTTTTTCAAACTGTTTTGCGTAGGAATAAGCAGTTGCTAGTGAACAAGTATGTATTTTTGAACCAGCCAATTCATCAGCTTTGGCGATTTCAACTTCTGCTGACTTTAAATTTCCTTGGTCAGCATATACTTGTGCGAGTAGAACGTGGGGAAGTTGCGCATCAAGAGACTTGTCTGTTGATGGTGCATTCTCTAGTGCAAGATTGGCAGTAATTTTTGTATTCTCAAAGTCCTTTTTAAAGAGAAAGTATCTGCCAAGAAGAGTGTATACTCGATAAACAAAAAGCAAATTTCTGTCTTTCATTTTGGGTGCTTCGCGTAAAATTGCAAGCCCCTCCTCTGGTTTGTTTTTATGTTCAAAATAATAGAGCCCAACAAAGTAGCGCGCCCAAAAAGAGTTTTCAGGAAAGTTTTTAATTTCTTCTAGATATTTTTCTTCTGCTTTGTTGTAATTACCCTCTTTCCAAAAAGATAACCCTATTGCCTCAAGCGTATGTTTATAAAGCACTTTATCTGCTTTATCAATCCCATTGGAAAGAGCTTTTTCATAATATTCAATAGCCTTTTGATAATTTGCGTTAGGATAATAATTTTCTGGGTCTTCTACTGAGACCTTGCCTAAAGCAGTCTTTCCAAGTAAGGCAAACGTTGCGGGGTTATGAGAATTAAATATTAGTGAGCGATTAAGATATTTTTGAGCGTTGTCAAAGTTGTTATTTTGTAGTTCTTCACTTCCTCTATTAAAATAATACCACCCAAGTGTTCGATACCCTCCAAATCCTAAAATAAAAAGAGCCACGATTCCGATTATTCCCCATTTTATGTAATTCTTATTTTCCATTTAATTTACGCGGATTTCGTTTAGGGTTTTATAGTATTCTTGAAATTCAAGAGGAATTTTTTCCGGCCAGTTTCCTGCTATTTTTTTGTATTTTTTACGAAGAGCTCCATAAAATCCAGAAGTATAAACTAAATATGTTTCTTTTTGGTTTTCAGCGAGATTTAATTTTGGATCCTCGAAAGTCAAGTTCACTTGATCGCCAGGTATCATGTGGAGTCGGTTACTGGCGTCAGATGAAAGATCGTTAGTTATATCCCCCAAACGGGTACTTTGTGCTGAAGTTAATTTTAATTCCTCTTGGCTGTATTCAACTTGTTCAATATTCTGAGTTACCCCCACAAATGCAAGTTTATGTTTTTTGGTAAATTCGGCCGTTATGTGCATTGATCCATCTGGCCACACGGCTTCTTTGGGAAACTCTATTGTCTCGATGTGGAAGTTCCAGGCCCTCGGCTTATTGATGGCAACTTGGTGGAGAATTCCTTGAGGGTCTTTATAAGAGAAGATAATTGATTTGCCTTGTGCTCCAAAAACTAAAGGCAGGGACGCCAATCCAAGAGATTTTTTTCCTAAAATAAAACAAAAAATTGAAACCAGTACAAGCCCCGCTTTAATTGCAAGTGGTGAATGTAAAATAGACGAAAGGGGGATGGACTCGGCATATTCCTTGACTTCTCCCATCATCCAGTCTCGAAAGGTTGATTTTACAAGTAAGAGGGGGGGCTTGTTTGATTGTAATCCAGTAAACGAAAACTCTATGACGTCGTTTTTCTTTAGTAGAAAATTTTCAGGTTGTCCTGGGTCATTCCATAGATAATCCCTATTTTTTAGAAATTCAGTTTTATTCTCTTTGTTAATCAATACCAGGGACGGCATTACAATAGTTTCCTGCAGGGATTTTTGAAAAACAAAGAATTTTTCAAAACTCGAATCTACTACTATTTCACTATCTTTAGAGTGAACCACTCTGATAAGTTTAAGCCAGTCAACAAAAGATTCTTCGGGTTCATTTTCTTGGATCTGAAGTACAATTTTTCCATTTAACTTTTGGGGTGTTTGGTCTAATTTTAATAGATCGGGGCGGAGAGTTCTAAATAAATTATTATTGTTCAACAGTAAATACTCCCGAATAAAATATTCTGGACTTCCACAGAGAAAGTCATTTTGGGCGACGAACTTCTTGCCATCATATGTGGCGACAAATGGACATGATGGAGTCCAACCGGGCGACCATACGTCAGCATTTGCGTTTTCTGGGCCAAACAGCCCTTTTGCGGTGCTATCATCACGTGTTTTTTTACCTTTGAGGAAGTTAGCTACATTCAAATAGATCCATCCGAAAAACAAGAAAATTACAAGTAGCAGGATCTTTAAGGAAAAAATAAGGGGATTAAGAAACTTTTTCATAATAATTAGCTGTTAGTTACTTTAAAAATACCATACTATAAAAAGTAATCAAGTTGATACATCCACATATTCCTATGTGAGTAGAGAGCTTATGTAATTTTTAAATATGAATGTGCTTCTTATCGGCGGCTCCCGCTTTATTGGGCCTCTTATAATCCAATATTTGCTTCAAAAAGGCCATAAAATCACGGTTTTTAACCGAGGCGTGCATCAATCTTTATATCCCAAGGATATTCGATTTATTAAGGGCGACCGAGATAATGGAATACCGATTAGTGAAAAGTTTGATGTTGTTATAGACACTTCAGCCTATACGGGAATACAGACCCAAAAAGCTCTACAAGATTTGCAGTTTGATCTTTTCATACATCTCAGTACTGTTGCTGTTTACCAAAAATCATCTCTTCTTCCTTATACCGAAGATTCGCCTCTTGGTCAGTGGCCGCTATGGGGAGAGTATAATCGTAGAAAAGTAGAGTGTGAACAAGTTCTTCAAAAGAGTGGTATACCCTATGCCAGTGTGCGTCCGGTGTATATTTTGGGTGCTCATAACTACCTGAAACGCGAGGAATTTATTTATGCTCATATAAAAAAGAAAAAGCAGCTTAGTATTCCGGGAGATGGCAAGGCAAACATGCAATTTGTATTTGTCGAAGATGTTGCTCGATCACTTTGCCTCATCGCCGAGAAAAAATCACAAGGAGTATTTAATTGTGCAGGAGATGAGGTTGTTTCTCTTGAAGATTTAATGCACCTTATGGCAAAAATAGTAGGTAGTGAGGCTCTTATTCGTTATAATCCAACTACAAACGGGGTCAATTTTATTCCTGATGAATTTCCCTTTGCCAATGAGGATGTTGTCTGCTCCAATCTTAAATTAAAGAGTTTGGGTATAAGTTTTACTCCCCTATTTGAGGGTCTTAATCGGGATTATCAGAACTATTACCAAAATATCATTTAATCATCAACGACTCGGCGGATTTTTAAAAAAATTTGAAATGACACGGCTCGCCGTCATAATCACATGCGATGGTATGGATGGGTGGGTGGGTAAAAAAAGTCCTTCCTCGGCAATTTGCTCGGCCACAGGGAAATCCCCTACTTTATGATAATTATTCAAGGATTTAAAGAAGGGTAACGGTACTTTATGGTCGGATCTAGCCGCAATGTTTTCTTTTTGAAGTGTTTCCAGTAATTCATTCCGGTGTTTGGTAAGCAAGGGATAACGATACCCATTTATCGAAGAACATTCTGGAACTTTAAGGTGTGTAATATCTCCCACGTTCTGTAGTAATTCGGCGTATGTATGAAAATATTCCTGTCGCTTGCGAATGTTATTCTCGAGTTCCCCCAGTTGAACCGTAAGCAAAGCAGCATGTAGCGGGCTTAGGCTGCTGGCAATTCCAGCAAAAGGGTGATTAAGGTGGAGTTCTTTCCAACTTGCGGCTCCATATCTAGACAATATGGAGCATTTTCTAGCAAGAACAGGGTTATTGGTTATGATAGCTCCCCCACTATAAGTTCCAAGTATTTTAGTGTGATTAAAGCTTAAGCAAGCCAAGTCCCCGTATGATCCTACTGATTTTTCTTTGTACTTTGTGCCAATTGCTTGTGCTGCATCTTCAATAACAAAAAGGGAAAATCTTTTTGCAATAGTAGAAATTTTCTCCATATCGGCCGGAATTCCGTTTAGGTGAACTGGTATAATGGCTTTGGTCTTTGGGGTTATTGCTGATTCAACAAGGGCAGGATTGATAGTAAAATCTGCGAGTTTTACATCCACAAAAACAGGCACTGCCCCGATCCACTTAACGGCTCCTGCAGTGGAAAATGCACTTACAGCGGGTATAATAACCTCATTTCCAGGGCCGATGTCGAGTGCTTTTAGTGAAAGAATAAGCGCGTCTGTGCCGCTTGCCACACTTGTCACATGATTTACGTCTAAATAGTTAGCTAGCTTTTTCTCAAATTCGATAACGGGTGCATTGGCAAAGGCGGTTTCCCTCTTTTGGAGAGCATTAAAAAGTGAGATAAATTCTGAGAAAAAATTTTTCACAAGTTGTTGCTTGTTAAACTTGATAGGATGACTGATTCTCTTATAAAACTATTATATTCTATACAACGGAACACTGTTACTTTTGTAGAGATTGTCTCTTTTCTTTATAAAAGAACCCCTCCTTTAGATAACAATTATCTTGGGCTTGACTACTCAAGATATGTAGATCAAGTTAAGGAATTTAATCAGGATAAAGAAAAAAAACCTTTGTTCAGTGTTATTATTCCTACGTATAACCGCCCTTATGCGGTTATAAAAACGCTTAATTCTATTATTCGGCAGACCGGTATTGAAAATAAAAACTTTGAAATTATCATCGTTGATAATGGATCACAAGAGATTGTTGCAGAAAACATAGCTCAATTTATACAAAAGAACAACCAATCTCTCACTTTCATAAAACTGAAAAATAACTATGGCCCCGATCTGGCAAGAAATGTTGGTATTCTTGCATCACGCGGGGGACTTTTGGCGTTTACCGATGACGATTGTCTTGTTCCTCCAGACTGGCTTTTAAACTTTGAAAAGAAACTTAAAAGTGGTTTGAATATAGCTGGAGTTGGCGGTTGGAAAGAGCCGTATACTGAAAGTGGTTTTTTAGATATCTATCATCGGTATACCTTTTGGACTCACCAGTTCTATAAAAAGCCCCACGATAATCTCTCCTACTCACACCAAAGCGGCTATACCGCCAATGTTTGTTATCAAAGGAACGCAGTGGAAAAAGTAGGCGGTTTCAACATTTATTTTAAGCGGATGGGATTTCACGATTTTGCTATTCGTATGTATAAGGCGCATTACCGATTACTCTTCGAGTCGCGGAGTGTTAAACACGAAGCTGTTTTTAGTTTTAAAGAGATCTTTAGTAAATCTTTATTGCTCGGATGGGATTATTATTTATTATATGTGTTACATCCGCGGTTGTGGAGTAAGATTTCTTTTTCTTTTGCCTGGAAACGAAGCGTAAAACAGATCACCGCTATTATGAAAGAAAAGAAGGGACCGCTCTTAACTCAGTCGATTTATGATGTGGTTGGATTTCCAGTGCTTGTTATTCTCACCAGTTTCTGTTTCTGGTTAGGAAAGTACTGGGTTTTGTTCACCAAAGAATTCAGTACAAAACTTTAATATATTTTTTCAAATGACACTTGCAAGAATAGCTAAACTCACCTCTCTAATTCAGAAGGACGTATCATATCAAGAAGTGGTTAAGTTTTTATTCCACGAAACACCCCCTTTTGACTCTAATTTTCTACAACCCGAGAATATTGCCTGTATAGCTGAAGATATCCAATCTGCGGCTTATAAAAAGCAAGATAGACATACGAAGTTGGAATTTAGTGTTATTGTTCCAGTGTTTAATGGTGTGGATAGGATTAAAGAAGTATTAATTTCGGCACTTACTCAAAATCAAGACCCGGACTCATTTGAAATCATTATTGTTGACGATGGTTCGGTGAAAAAAAGTAATCTGGTGGTAGAAAAGCTCATTGAAGACTACCCTAGTCATGTAGTTAGATATGTCTACTATCAAAAAAATCGGGGTCCCGCATTTGCTCGAAATATCGGTATCTTACTTTCTCGCAGTGATTTTATTTGTTTTACTGATGATGATTGTACTATTCCCTCGGATTGGCTTTCTGGTTTTAAAAAAGATTTTGAAGCAAATCCTGAAATTGCAGGTACTGGTGGTTGGTATAAACCAGTGAAAACCCCCCCGACCAATGCTATTGATATCTTTAACCGCTTTATCTTCTGGGAACCTATGCCTACGATGTTAACGGCAGTAAAAACTTTTTACTTTTTTGGAAACTTTTCTGGAAATACTGCAAACATCTGTTATAAAAAATCTGTTCTTGAGGAAGTGGGCGGTTTTAACCACTACTTTCTATTTGCTTCTGCTGAAGACTTTGAACTAAAAATCCGCATTCATAAAAAAAACTATTCATTGCTCTATAATGCTCGCCTTATTGACCATCGTAAAAGAAATCTGACAACCAAAGACTTTATTACGTTGTATCTGATTCGTGGATGGACGCACCATTTTCTTTACTTAATACATAAGGATTTTAAAGTCTATAATCGCACTCTGATTACTGTCCTGAAACAGTGGTCACGCTCGAATGGAAGACTCTTGCGGTGTCGTCATTTAGATGTGCCGCCTGAGCTCAACTTTTCGTATTGGTTTTTTTCTCTTGGTATACTGCGATATTTTTGCTTGTGGCTTGGGAAATATGGTTTTGTTATTTGGGATAGGGCTGACTAGGATTCACGTACCTACGGCGAGAATAAGGGTCACTATTATAAGAACTGCTCAATAATAAAACGAATTTTTCGAAATAAATTTCTTTCTTTTTGTATTTTCTCAAAACTTGATAATCTTTTCCTAAGCTCATAAATACGAATCTTTTTTTGTTCGATACGAAACTGGTAATTTTTATAAAATCCCTCCAAGTAGCTACGGAAAGACATCCCGAGAAGAGGTGGGATTGGTTTTTGCTGCCCTAGGATTATTTGAATAGCCCGAGCAGCTCGCTCTCCACTCTTACCGTCTTCTTGTATAAAAACCTTCTCCCTCAATTTTTTACGCCGCTCCAAAAAGTTTTCTGTTAAGGTTAAGGCTTCTTCAAGTCCTTGTTGTAGTTTATCACTATCGTGAACTATTACACCTGGAGCAGTATCGGGCTGTAGAGCTTCCTCAATACTTTGTTGTGAAGTTAGACCCCCAGAATACCAGAAACCATTAAATTCCTCATTGGTAATGTGCTTTTGTATCACTGATGAATCAAAAATATTAGGAATAACTAAGGGCTTGTCAACTAAAATTGTTTCAAAGAGAACCGAAGAGTAGTCACTAACGACTACGTCGGCAAGAAAAAGTAAAGGTAAAAGGTCGTCGTTTGCTCCAAAAAGAAGCACCCTGGATTCCTGTCGAAACCTCTCCACTTCGTTTTTTTCCGCAAGTGTATTGTGATTATGGAACTTAACCAGCACATTATAATTTTTCAGAAGATTGCGGACTGCTTCCCCATACGCCGGAAGAGAAGATAATCCACTGTGAGTTGGTAAATACAGCACAGTTTTTTTGTGCGGATTAAGTTTATTTTTTATTTCTTCGATCTTTTTAAAGTCAAATGTATTCGAAAACCAGTCATCGTATTTTGGGAACCCTACAATATAGGTGTCAGTAAGTAATTTATGGAATTCGGCAGTGGCTGGTCCCTCAGCTAACGAGTAATCAAACCATGCAGTCCACGGAGCTACAGTGGCAAGATCTTTTCCCCACGCACCGTATGCTATAAGAATACTTTTTTTCTTTAGGAACCAACTATCGAGTGCTAAAGTATCTAAGGGTGGTTGAAGAAATACCGAACAAATCACTTGATAAGGTTCAAAAAATTTTTCGACTATAACCTGATCGTCTATCTCGGTCAAAACTTGCCAACGAGTTTCTTTTTCTTTGAAAAACGCTGCCATTTCATTAAGATCAGCTTCCCTCTCTTTCCCCCATTTATACCAGGGAGGACAGAGTATAAATTCTGCTTCAGGCAGGTATTTAACTATGTTCTTGTAGATATAGTAATGAAACGGTGACCACACCATAAAGGCAATTCTCGCTTTGGGGTTTTGATTTTCTTTCCGTTCTTTCATAAGCAATTTCCACAAAAACCTTTCAGAAGGCTATTTTTTAATAGTCCACGTGGAATATTCCATGTGATATCCTTGGCTGTTAGTAAATGATATTTTATGGTCTAAAAACGGTTCATACACATCTTTTATTGAAATAGAAACTGTATTTCCAAACATTTCTTTTAGCTTAGTTCGACTCAAGCAGTTCCAGTGGTACTTAGCAACTGGTTGGATATTATGTTCCGAGACGTCTTTCTCGAAGAAGAAGTTTATGATTAATAAATCTCTGGTCACACGAATCAATTCATTTACGGCTGTCTGTAAGAGCTGGGGATTGAGATGTTCAAGTACATGAGTGACAAGAACTATATCGAATGTGGAATCAGCAAAATCCAAGTTATAAATATTACCGACCTGGAATGATGTATCTAGAAATTTTGCTCTTGCAATTTTTATATTTTTCTCTGCAATATCTATCCCTGTGAAGTTTATAAAGTTGGCAAGGCCAGCCTGGACAAATCCTTGATAATAATTTCCTGCTCCGCATCCTACATCTAGGATTTTCGGTTTTTTGATGGTGGCATTAAGGCGTAGCGATTTTAAAAGGTTTGTTAGCTGAAGTATTCCCTGCCACCACACAAGCGAGTATTCTCCAAAAATGTTTAAATTTCTAAGGTAAAAGTCAGTGATTTTCTTAAGAAGTTTTTCTTCTCTTAAAAAGGATGCCTTCGGATTTAGTTGATCAATATAATTTGAGATGAGAAATCTAGTAAATATTTGTTGTGGATTTGTAAGTGGATTAAAAAACCCACGGGTAAGATACTGAGAAAGAAATCCAGAAGAATGTCTTTGCCACATGAATATGAGATTCTCTGTGTCAATCTTTATTAGTTTTTGGGGGTTTGGCATTTTATATTAAAAACTACTTATTTTCTGAATAATTTTTTCTGCTTGCTTCAAATCTGAAGGAAAATCAATCTCAATTGTTGGATAATAAGTAACATCAAGATAACATAAGTCTTCACCGCCCTGAATAACTTTTTCGATTGCAACTTCGCGGTCTAGCGATACATTACCCTTTCCAATTTCATAGGCAAGAGCCCGATCTAATTTTTTAAGGAACTTTTGTGAAAAAAGCGATATTCCCATAAACTCTCCTGCGGTTTCTTTGGGACTTAGGGTTTTACTCATCCTCAATACGTCTCCAGAACTTTTAAGGGATACTTTCATTTCTTCTTTTCCGCACTTGGTTTTGCGAAGGCAGATGGCATTTTTTCCTTCAAATTTTTTCACTAGTTGAGAGGGAATTTCAGGGTGAAAAAATACATCGGAATCCATAACAATTAAGTCCTCTTTAAAAAATTTGCGAGCAAGGTATAAAGAATATATGTCGTTAGTCTTTAGGTAGCGTTTATTTACCAAGAAGTTAAAAGAAATTTCTGGAAAATTTGATAAAGCGTATCGAACAATCTGTTTTGACCGATAACCAGTGACTATAATGACCTTTTTTATGTTTGCTCTCTGCAATGCTCTAAGACTATAGTATAAGATTGGTTGTCCACCAATTTTTACAAGGCATTTGGGCATTTTTGCGGTAAGTGGCATTAAACGTCTCCCTCTCCCCGCGGCCAACATAATTGCTTTCATAATTTTGATGTTTCCTTCTTTATATAAACGTATTATCACACAACCAACCCCACGATTAACTTCGTCTAAGGCTTTTTTATATAAAATTCCGCAAGAAATTTTGATTGAAAGTTACTATCGTGCCTTCAATCATCTTCAGTACCTTCCGACAGAATCAATCTTGTTAATCCAAGAGCAGCGGGTGCTTAACCTAATAAAGAAAGTTCGAAACTCAGTTCCCTTCTATAAAGGATATCTTGCGCGAGTGGAAACGATCAAGGACTTTTGGAAACTTCCTCCGGTAAGTAAGGAAGAAATGAAAAGAGAGATTGTAGATGGTAGGGTAGTCAACCCCTATTTGCTCAGTTTCAAAGTAAGTCAACGAACTTCAGGATCAACGGGTGTTCCTCTCCGATTCTTTATGGATGAGAATATGCGTTTGCGTCGTATTGCACTCTATCGATTGATGCTCGATTGGGTGGGTAAAAGGGGGTCCGATAAAGTTGTTCTCCTGATGCCATATTCTCACCCTTTTCTAGAAAAGGAATATAGTTTTATTGAGTGTGGTGGACCAGATCAAGTTGAGAGCAGGATGGAGTATTTAGAGAAATCGTTCCAAAACGAGGTTATTGTTCTTCAAAGTAGAACCTCTTATCTTATTAAATTAGCAAAACTCATCGAGGAAGGTTCTAGAAAGTTTACGTTTAGAGCAATTATTTCTTATACTGAAGAACTTTCCATGCCCGTCCGTAAGTATTTAGAGCGAGTATTTCGTGCACCAGTTTTTGATTATTATGGATGTAACGAGGTAAATGCCTTGGGACATGAATGTGAATTTCATAATGGATTACATGTTAACTTCCCCTGGACTTATGTAGAAATAGTAGATAAAAACTTTAATCACGTCTCTCCAGGAGAAACAGGAGATATAGTTGTTACATCTCTAGATAATGAAGTGATGCCTTTTATTAGATATCAGACTGGCGATCGGGGGTCTTGGATCGAAGGACGTTGTTTATGTGGACGTGGGCTCCCCTTGCTCAAAATGGAAGGCAGAAAGATTGGAACCTTTATTCTTTCCAATGATCGGACTGGCTACGCCTGGGAGCTTTTGTGGCCGGTCACTAGTCGGATACAAAAAATAGCAAAATATCAAGCAGTCAGGCACTCTACAACCAATTTTGAAATTCGTATTTTACCAGGTAAGGATTTTACTCGAAATGATGAGATAAATATCATAAAAGAGATGAGTCACTATCTTGGAAATCAGATCAATATTACCCTCAAACTTGTTAATGATATTCAACCCGCTGCCAGTGGAAAACAACAGCCATTTATTAACTTAGCACCTGATGTCTCGGAATCGTAAAAGGAATACGCATTTAAGTGGTACTATAGTTTTTAAGGGTATTTTGTAGGTTATCGCGCCACAATTTCGAGGTATAGCATTGTAACTTACCTTCAGGTGAGAGGGGAATATCATCAACCACGACCAGTTCCACATGCATTAAATTTCCTGCATAGTCTGAAAGCTCTTGAGTCGCACATTTGGCGCTTGATATTGCATGGGGCGAAGTTAGGGCCACCTCAAATTGTAGATGGTCCTGATCAATTTGAGTAACTCGATAGCGCCTAATCTCTGAACAGTATTTATCAAGAACATGCCGCATTTTGATGGGGGTCATGAAGGTGTCATCGGGTCGTATCATCATCTCCTCATTTCTTCCCTCCAATCTCATTCGTCGAAGGGTGCGTCCGCAAGGACAATCCCCTTTTATAATGGTCCCGACGTCACCAATTGCATATCTGATAAAAGGCATAATTTGATTCTGAAATGCTGTGATAACGATTTGTCCTCTTGTTCCGTCGGGAAGTGGAGTTCCCTCACTATCAGTAACTTCTACAATAAAACTTTCTTCATTAATGTGAAAATCTGAATGGTATTCGCATTCTCCGGCGACAGTACCAAATTCTTGGGTAGCATATACATTAAATACCTCTGTTTTGAATTCTTTTATAAAAAAATTTCTTATACTGTCTGGCAGAGTATTTCCAAGGAAGAAGGCAGTATCAAAAAAAATATCTTTTTCTTTTTCTCGTATCATTCGGGCGAATTCAAAGTTAGTTTGAGGGTATCCCCTTATAATACGCGTATTTGCCTTCTTGATTTGACTGATAAATTTTGACAAATTGGTTGCCAGTTCATCGGGGGGCACATGAATAGTGTTTGGAGTACTGCGTGCAAGTCGGGCTCCGGCACAAGAAACTGTTGGATCACGGGGGTCAACTCCAGCCCAATCCCATAAACGAAAAAAATTAGTTCTACCGAGAATCGACCAGTATCGTAAATCCATAGGAAATCGAAACGGTTCCCCTGTTGAACCAGAGGTTGATGTAAATAAGAAACGAGGACGTGAAATTCCTTTTGAGTAGAGGATTTTTGGATCTATCTGTTTTAAAATGCTCCTTGTCAGAAGTGGCAAAGACGGGAGGCCCTCCAAAGAACAAATTGAGTCTAAGGGGATATTTTTTTGTACAAGAAGATTCCGGTAAAATTGATTTTGATTAATAAAGTGTTCGAGTGTTTCAGTGAGAAGCGTGTTTTGAAATTTTCTTATTTCCGACAAGGGTGCATACTGACTTGCTGCTAACGCTGTTTGTGTTAAGTTCCGTAAATATTTTCCAACGCCGTCCCATGGTTGTGCATTAAAATAATCGATTGTTGGGTAACGGAGTGCCTGGAGTGCCCATTGCCACGAAGCTAAGGATTCCATAGTAATTAATTAAAACTAGGTCTGTTAACGATATCCCGACTCACTAATACGCCATTGAGCGCCTTCTTGTGTGCACCGAAGATAGCGTTGTGAAATTTTACCTTTCGGCTCACCGTGAAGCCGTCGAACTCCTTCAAAGTAAACTAGCGCTCTTTCTTTTTTGGGTTCTTCTATACGTATGAGGATGTTGCGGTATGCTATACTCCATACCTCCTCTGAAACTCTTTGCATTTCCTGTAGGTATTCAGAGCGTTTCAAAAATATGCCTGGGTGAAGTGCCATTTCAACTCGTGCGTCGGGGGTAAGTACCCTACCCAGGGTTTCAATATCTTTATCATTCATAGCTTTGACAAAGGATTCAATCAGGGCAGCTACGTTTTTTTCTTCTACTGTGACCGGAGATTCCAAATACGTAACAGTTTGGTTTTTCATAACTTTCTTTACCTTCTATAGTAACAAAGAATTCCTAAAATTATAGTGGTAAAGTGATTTCAACAAAAGCAAAGAGGGCGGCCCGTGTGGACTCGCCCTCGTTGATGTTGCGCTCCTCCTCTTGTGTCGCTATGTCTTCGGCCGAACGGGCGATACCCGTTGGCCGATTGCGAACCCCTCACCGAGGCCGCCGTCCTTGTCCACGGGAAGCGTGAACGTGACGGCAAGAGATGTCCGTGGAGGTAGACGTGCGAACTCCAAGTACGTCACTCCTCCCTTCACAACAAGGGAACCAGAGAACTCCTGGTCTGTCCCCGTCGTGGTCCCGCTGCGGGACCCGTAGACGTTCACCACGCCTTTGACCATCAGCTTCGCAGTGTCCACCTCCATGATGGTCAGGGTCATCTCGAGGTCGTTGGTGGTCAGGTTCACGATTGTGAACTTGTACACCCCCGGCTTCAAGACGGGGGTGGTTCCCTTCAGAATAGTGGTGGCCATGGTCTGCTGTGGCGCGTGGACGGATGAACAACCAGTCAGGGCTACGGCAGACATCACTGCTACCAGGACGAAGGCTACCAACTTCATGGCACTCTCCTCGGGGGTCCATGCGGACCCAAAATTTATGCTAATTATAGTATAGCTCTTTTTTTGTTCAAAGTCAATATCACTACATTCAACATTTTAGTGCAACAGAAAGGAGTTAAAGACTTCTAGGGGAGTCTTCCATCCGAGTCGTTTTCTTGGCCTCGTATTTAAAAGATGTTC